>Ga0184626_10000068_pt1 | contig 22511 bp, 19 predicted proteins | sample PLM3_60_b1_FD_133142 | JGI IMG/M metagenome (GOLD analysis project Ga0184626, IMG submission 133142) | Groundwater sediment microbial communities from an aquifer in East River, Colorado, USA - PLM3_60_b1 | ecosystem: Environmental > Terrestrial > Soil > Riparian zone | place: USA: East River... | reverse complement strand
TGCCTTAGTCGTGCTTGTTGGGCTGGCGGTCCACCGCAAAATGACGCTCAGAATTTAAGCAAAGATGGATTCGCCGCGCATGGTCCTCCTTCGATGGATTGCCGTGAACTAGGGCAATAGTTCACATGCTGATGCAGCAGCGTCATGTGAAATAGTGGATTGAAAAGCAGCTTAATATTTGGAAGTGGATCAGTCTTTGCCGGTTATCTCTCGGATATCCGAAGTCAGTTGCCGGTGAAGTAGTGTTCAATACGGGCATGGTGGGGTCTCCGGAATCCGTGACCCGTCCCTCCTAATATAAGGACAAATTAATGAATGACAGTCGATGGCGTTCAACCTTAGGGTTGCCACTGTTCAACCTGCTCGCTGTTGCTACGATATATGCCGAAGGCTTGCTTGATAATCGGCGGATCGACATTTTCAATGGTGCCATCGGCGAGGACGGTCTGATGCCCGGGAACCCTCTTCTAACCATTGGACTTCTCACACCAGCGCTTGTGTACTTTCTCATTCCGCCATTAGCCCGATGGCTTCGAAAGCCGATCATCCTGATTGTCGTCTTGTGTTTCGCAGCCTCTGGTGTGGATCTGATCCTCCGTTTGCCAAACAAGGCTGATGACTTTCCTCCACGGTGGTTTCCCCAATTGCCATGGGTTGCTCGGTTTGACCCGAACTTGGATGTCCGGGGCGAGTCATCAGGCAATCTCTGGCGGATGGTAGGGGGTCCAAGCTTACGAGAACCCCACCAAATCATCTTCCAAACTGACGCGGCTGGGTTCCGAAACACTCATGGAAGGGATAGCATTGATCTTCTTGTGTTGGGAGACTCGTTTGCGGTCGTCGAAAACACCACCCAGGACCGCATTTTCCCGAGACTGCTGGAGTCGCAATACGAGCGGCGTGTGTATAACCTGTCCCATCCAGGATCACCTTACCATGAATACCTTAATTTTCTTATCGAATCGCCACGAATAACCTTTAAAAACAATGCGCGGGTGATTTGGACTTTTTACACCGGTGACCTCTATGATTGGTATGGGAATATCTGGGACCCTGTCGCCTTACCATGGCAGGACGGTATGAAGGCATGGGCCACGAGCTACCGGACGTATCGAAGCCGCTCACCAATCCGTGGACAGATAATCGCCTTGCGCTGGCGATTGCGCGGCGATGTAAAGGGGCAGACCGTGATTCAGCGTGAGCTGCCGAATGGGCAACCGATCTTGTTTAACAGGTTACAGGAGGAGCAGGGGATGCTGCCAAAATCCTCGGTGGAACTCCATCCGAATTTCCAGAAGTTACAGCGGACGATGGTCGAGATGCGGAACCGCGCCGGCGAACGCGGGCTCGATCTGACAATTGTCCTGATTCCGGCCAAAGGAGAGGTGTACCGCTGGATTCTGACCCAACGAGAGCGCAAGCCTGCCGATGCCAACCACTCTGGCTTTGCGCTAGCGGTGCTCGATGCCTGTCGACAGGCGCAGATGCGTTGCCTGGATACGAAACCAGACTTGATCAAGGAGGCCTTCCGGCTGTTTGACTCCTCCGGCGAGCTTCTTTATTGGCGGGATGATCCCCATTTGAATGACCACGGTCACGAAGCAGTGGCTCGCTTTATTGCAAGAGAAATTCTGCAGAAAAATAACCACCCATCAAATGTTTCATGAGTCACAAAAAGTTCGCCCGATGTGTCGCCGTCGGACGATTGCAACAGCCTTGATATAAAGAGAAGGCCTGCACAATGAAAGAGAACCCATGGCTTGCGAGACTGACGAGCCGTCTGGGGTTGGCCCTCTTGGGTACGGTAGCTGTCACGACGCTCTACGCTGAGGGTGTGTTCGATAATCCTTGGATTGATCTCTTCACTATCCCCCCAGGCTTCGAGGAAGGAATAGTTGCAAGACATAAACTCGTGCTTCTGCTCATGGCACCGGTGCTTGGATATCTGGTGGCACCTCGAATTCGGTGGCTTCGGGACCTACTTATCATTTTTACGATTTGCTGTTTTATCGCATCCGGACTCGATCTTCTCTTTCGCCTACCGAAACCGAAGAATGAGCACCAGCTTTCTGTGCGCTGGCTTCCGCGTATGCCGTGGATTTGGCGGTTCGATCCGAATCTGGTTATCAAGGGCGATTCGTATGGAGATCTCGCCGGTAGGGGTCGCGACTTAAAGTTACGCGAGTCCCGGAGCGTCATCTTCCAAACCGATTCGGCGGGGTTCCGGAACACCCATAATGGCGAGAATATTGATCTTCTCATCCTCGGAGACTCATTCGGGGCGGGGTTAGGTACGACGCAGGACAAAATTTTTTCAAGCCTACTTGAGGCGAAATACGGGCGGCGTGTGTATAACCTCTCTCTCCCAGGATCACCTTATCATGAGTACGTCAATTTTCTTCTTGAGTTACCGAACATGACCTTTCAAACAAACGCTCACGTCGTCTGGGTGATATTCACTGGAAATGATCTCTATTATACCTACGGAGACTGGTGGAATCCTGCTACCTTGCCTTTACAGGATGGTATGCAGCTGTGGCTGACGACCTATAAGAATTTCCGGGTTCGCTCACCGCTTCGTCGCCTGATCATCGCTTCCTATAAGCGCTTGCTCAGTGATTCCCGGGACCAAATTGTGATTCAGCGTGAGCTGCCTAATGGGCAGCCTATCCTGTTTCATAGCTTGTACGAAGAGGAGGTGAACCTGTCCAAAGCCGAAGCGGAACGCCATCCACATTTCCCGAAGCTAGAGCGGACTATGGTCGAAATGCGGAAGCGCTTAGCCGAACACGGGCTACATCTGACCGTTCTACTGATTCCGGCCAAAGAGGAGGTGTACCGGTGGATCCTGGTGCAACGAGAGCGAAGGCCTGACGATGCCAACACATCTGGGTTTGCGCTCGCGGTGCTCGATGCATGTCAGCGGCTGCAGATACGTTGCCTGGACATGAAACCCTACCTAACGGAGGAAGCATATCGGCTGTTTGACTCCTCAGGAAAGCTCCTTTATTGGCGGGATGATACTCACATAAACGACTACGGCCATGAGGCAATCACTGCCTTTATTGCACAAGAGATCCTGGCCGAGAAAAATCAGAAACCAGTTCTCTCGCTGGTGTCCACTGAATCGGGGGAAGACCAGCTCGCTGTACTCCAAGATAGCGAGAACTTGAATTGAATCTGTTCGACGCGAAGCCATTGTGTTTATTAGAGTTCTTGTACCCGGTGGGTTGATCATCTTGCTTGCCTTTTATGCGACCGAATCGCTTGAATCAAGTCCTAACTGGGTACTAACCCAACTGGTTGACCAGTCTTTCCACAATCATCTGCATACATTTGGATCGCATCCGAATATCACAAAGCACGCGAAACAGATGGGCTCATACAAAAAGGGCCTATGCCGGGATGGCGGCTGATCTATGTGTGTTCAGCAAAGCCCTATGGGTTTTTTATCTATCGAATAGAATATAGCCTTAATCACACCGCTTGAAAAACGCTTCCGGCCGTGAACAGAAGCTCATCGCATTTCTGAAGTTTCCCCAAAATCTTAAAATTTTAAGTTATTAGAGGACCCCATAGCCCTTCTTCCCAAATGGGTTGGTCCTTTATTTGGACGGTCTCTCACATCGCCTTGCTGAATTATTGAATAGCAGAGGTTCTCTTTTTTGCGGCAACGTAGAAACATGATGCTATCCATAGTAGTCCCCGTCTACAACTCTGTTTCGACGATTGAGGACACAGTGTTTCGACTTGCTGCGCATTGTCGCGAGAGACACTATGAATGGGAGCTCATCATAATCGACGATGGGAGTACAGATGGGACAGGCACTAAGTTGAAGGAAATGTTTGGGGCTTTCCCTGACCTAAACGTTTTGGAAAATTACGTGAATCGAGGCAAGGGGTATTCTTTAAGGCGAGGGTTTGAACGGTCCAATGGCGAGTATGTCATTCATACGGATGCCGACCTGCCGTATAGCCTAGATGCGATTGACTCAATGCTCAGGCTTCTGCAGCAAGGCGCTGATGTCGTCATTGGGTCTCGCGTACATAGGGAATCCCGGTATTGCATGCATGCTGACCACTTTCGTTATATCTTCATGAGGCATCTCTTGGGACGGGGGTTTTTGATCACAGCCAACCTGCTTCTTCGCCTTAATGTGACTGATACACAATGTGGCATTAAAGGTTACCGGCGGGATGCGGTCAGGCGTCTGGCTCCCAGACTAGTGGCTGATCGTTTTGCGTTTGATCTCGAAATGCTATACCTCGCCCGAAAAATGGGGCTCGCGATTGAAGAAGTTCCTGTCACATACAACTACAAAGGATCACCATCTTCGGTAAAGCTGCTCCATGATGGATGGAGTGTGATGTTTTTCCTGATCAAGTTCGCGCTCAGTGGCAAGGACGGCAACTATGAGCGAAAGGACAACCACGCATGATTAGCGACAACGGCGAAAGCTTGGCTGGATATTACTACCATGCCTACCATGAGCGTGTCACTCTGCGTCATCTCTTTCATAAACGGCGCATCGATGCCCTGGTGCGACTGATCCCGGTACCAGGTCACATCATGGACGCGGGGTGCGGATCGGGGGTGCTGCTTCGTATGCTTGCAGACAAGGGCTGCAAGGTGACCGGGGTGGATCTCGACTCCACGCGGGTTGCCTGGTGTAAAAAACTTGTTCCTACAGCTGATCTTTATTGCGGAGACATCAAGTCCATTCAATTGAGCGGAAATTACGATACCATCGTCTGTTCAGAGGTGATCGAACATTCTAGCGCCGAGGACCGACAAGCGGTCATCAAGAATCTAGTTTGTCATCTACGACCCGGTGGCTTTCTCGTAGTGACGGTCCCGTCGTCGTTCTACCTTTATGTTGTTGAACCATTTTGGCGCATCATTCGAGATCGGAAGTATGGGGAAGGGGTGCATGATGATGATGAACGGCATGAGGCGGTGTCAGTGGAAGAGTTGCGCTGTGCGCTAGCGCATGAAGGTTGCGAAGTGGTCAAGGTTGGACAAACGTGCTGGGGCATGGTGAGGTGGTGTGTTGCTCGCAAACGGTGAGCGAGACCATAAGAATATCAGACAGGCGAGACGATTAATAATTAACGCCGACGATTTTGGTCTGAGTGAGAAGGTCAACACTGGAATCCTCAAAGCTATGACGCATGGAATTGTAAACAGTACGAGCGTGATGGCGAATATGCCATCTGCTGAAGTAGGGATCCGCCGTTTGATCGCAAGCGGATTCTCCTCGGCTGGTATTCATCTCAATCTTACCTGTGGACCGAGCGTCACCAAGATGAAGGGACGAATTACCCGTGTTGGCGGGACGTTTCGTGGCGCTGGGCTGATCTGGTGGCTTGGGATGACTCAAGGGTTGCAGGCCTCGGAGGTGAAGGCGGAGCTAAGCGCGCAGATTGAGCAAGTCATGCGTCTAGGACTAAGCATCTCCCATATCGACGGTCATCATCATATCCATATCCTTCCTCAGGTCGCCCCCCTCGTCTGCGAGCTTGCACGAGAATATAAGATTCCTGCAGTGCGGCTACCGCTTAGTAGGCGACAGGGCTTGCGGTGGGCGGAGAACTGCAAATGGCGACTTGTCAATCACTTCGCGGCGCGCTCTCGAGCATACTTTACTGCCAGTAGGTTGGCGATGCCGGATAAATTCTTAGCATGGTATGCACGTGGAGCCGAAACGCTGGATCACTTAAAACGAACACTATCCTCTATTGAGGCCGGTATTTCAGAGATTGGAGTCCATCCGGGGTTTGAGGATGAGTCATTGGTTGGTGTGGATTCGTATCGAAACGAACGGTACTTGGAACTGATAGCACTCTGTGACCCGAGCATGCGTCATTTCATCGCGGAATGTGACATTTCGCTCGTTGATTATAACTATGTGCTGGAACCGTCGAGATGTCCTTGTGTTTGAACCATGGACAGTGCCATCCGTGACATTTGGCGTGCATATCAAAGAGCTCCACTAAGTTGCAAGGTCCGCGTTGTTGTTCGGTACCTATCATGTCCATTCCACAGTCTCTTACCATTTTTCCCTTCTAGTGGCCAGTTTCTAGATGTCGGATGTGGTGACGGACTATTATTGTTTTTGTTGAGTCGCCACCCATCAGTCGATAGCAGAAAATATGTGGGTATTGATATTGATCAAAAAAAGATAATGAATGCACAGACACTTCAGATTGACAAAAGCGAGTTTCGTCATGAACGTGTTTCAAACGTCCCTTCAGAAAGTTTTGATTGTGTATCGGTTATGGACGTGCTGTACCTTTTGCCCATATCCGATTGGCCTAATTTTCTAGGGCATTGTGTTCGTGTGTTAAAGGCGGACGGTTTTCTCATTATAAAGGAAAATAACAATGCACCCCGATGGAAATACTGGCTTGCCTATTTACAAGAGCTGATATCCATTTATATCACACGTATGACACAAGGAGGCCGTCCACACCTTGAATCTGTTGAATTGTACTGTGAGAATATCAGGGCAGCTGGTGGAAACGTACTGCAGGTGAAACGGGTTGATAAAGGATTTCCATATCCACATGTGATGTTCTTGGCTAGAAAGGTTTGAACAGAGATGAAGATCAGGAGTCGACTGGGAGTGGCCATTTTGTGTGCTGTAGCCATCATTAGCACTTATGCCGAAGGTGTGCTTGACTATTACTGGATTGGCTTGTTTCAATGTACCCTTCGGCGTCGCGCCGTTTGGGCATGCTTGGATTGGAGTCTGTTTGCTGGTGCCTGTGTTACTGTTTCTTCTGACACCTGGATCTGTCATTTGGGTTAGAGATCTGGTCATCCTGACTGCCGTTGTTTGCATCACAGTATCTGGTCTGGACCTTGTTCTTCGCCTGTGGGTGGCGAGGTGATACACATCTGGACGATCGCGGCCACGAGGCAGTGGCTGCCTTTATCGCCCGAGAAATTCTGTCGGTGAGTAGCCCACCCACTGCATCTATCTCGCGCCACGGGAGTAGATTGACGGACGCATCTCTATCCGAGTGACAGCCTAGCTGGAAACGATCAGAAAGAAAGGCTAGCTGTACTGCAAGATAACAAGAACTTGAATCTGTTCGACTGGAAGCTATTGTGTTTATGAGAGTTTTTATATTCGGTGGGTTGATCATCTTGCTTGCCTTTTATGCGACGGACTGGCTTGAAGCAAGTCCCACCCGGGTGCTGGTCACACTGGTTGACGACTCTTTCCACAATCATCTCCATACATTTAAGTCGCATCCGAATATCACCAAGCACGCGAAACAGATGGGCTATGCCTACACGAGCCAACCAGACAGCCGCGCAGAGGGGTTGAAATACATGTACCCACGCCTCGATGCCAACTATGTCTGGATGGTTTACCGGAACGGATGGTATTGGTCAGATGAGGGCCTCACACCCACCCAACGGGAGGAATATGACCGCTACGCCTGTGTCCGGAATCCACAGGCCACCGATCCCGTGGAGCGGTATTACATCGCTTGGGGTTGGATCAAGATGCGGAGCGGTATTCGCGTCTTTAAGGGCGGGTTTTTCATCGACTATCAGAACGAGGAAACGTTGAATGCCGCGATCGCGTACTACCAGAATGCGCTACCCTGGGAGAAGTTTGACGCAATCTTTCTTGATCAGGTGGACCGGGAGCTTCCGTTTTGGCAAGTGAGCCCGGACAAGACCTCCATTGCGCTCACCGGTGCCGCCGTCACGGCGTGCCTGAATGCCAGTCCGCGCAACTATTCCGTTCAAGACGGCTTTCTCCGCTACCGCACGGCCTTGATTACCCTATTCCGCTCACACGGTCTCCCGATTAGCGCCAATGTCTATCAGATAGGGGCTTATGGCGAGGAACTTCACAACACTACGCCCGTGGACCACTACTATAATGAGCATGGAGGACAGGACACCAATGATGTAAAGACCTTCGGCAGCATCCCACCAGGAATTGTCACTGTCGAGGTTCCCTACCCGCAATCCCAAACTTATGCCGACTTCGACACGACACTGACGACGGCAGGGATCGCGGGGAGGCAAGGGTCTTGGTTCGGCAGTTATGGGGAAGCCAACCAATGGATGCTCACGCCTGGCATGAACGCGATCCAACTACTCCGGGCAATCCCCAATTGGGATAACCTCGCAAATGCCACCGGCCGTTCGTGGGATGGGGCCGTGTATCGCAGTAGTCAGAGCTATGCGGATCAGACAATCGTCTACGGTCGCCATCCCAAGACCGGCAAGCTCTTTGTGGTCTTCCGCTCAGTGACCGCTGTCCTGCCCCTCCGAGTCTCTGAGACAGTCGTCAGTGGGCAGTGCGTGGATGACATATTCATCGAACGGGGAGACTGTGCCGGCCATTTCGCCGTGAACGGCAACGAAGTGCGATTGACTGGGTCTGGTCAACTGAACGAGGGATACATCATGGAAGTGCGCTAATTTCACCTTCTTGCCTCGGTTTAAACGACTTCAATTCCTATAAAGCTGCCGACGTCGCTTCGTTGCTTCGATCTGCGGTCGCCATTTGCAAACGCTGTTCGGTATCCTGTCGAGCTCCAAGCGCCGCAAAGAAGTGAGTGCTTCATGACTCTGTCAGCCGGGACGGTAGAGGAAGCCTTGGAAAAGCCGGTTCTTTCTATCGTGGTACCGCTGCATAACGAGGAGGAGAGTGTTGGGCCGCTGTACCACAGCATCAGAAGCGCGTGCGCAGCCCTCGAACGACCGTATGAGATCGTGTTTGTAGAAGATGGCAGCCACGACCGGACGTTTGAACTTCTGAAACAGATTCATCGCCAGGACATTAGGGTAAATGTGATCCAGTTCAGGAAGAATTACGGCCAGACCGCAGCCATGGCAGCAGGCTTTGGCCATGCGCGAGGAGACGTTATCGTCAGCATGGACGGTGATCTTCAGAACGATCCTGCGGACATCCCGCTTCTTCTCAGCAAGTTGAATGAGGGATTTGATGTGGTTTGCGGCTGGAGGAAGAACCGACAGGATAAGTTCTGGACACGTCGGGTTCCCTCGGTCATCGCCAATTGGATTATCGGATTGGTGACCGGCGTAAGAATCCATGATAATGGGTGTTCCCTAAAGGCGTATCGAGCGTCAGTCATTAAAAAGGTGCCCCTCTATGGAGAGATGCATCGCTTTATCCCGGCCATGACCACCCAAGCCGACGCACGGATCGCGGAAATCGTCGTGAATCACCATCCTCGCCGCTTCGGAAAGAGCAAGTATGGCATCGGCCGGGTCTGGAGAGTCCTGCTCGACATCATCACAGTGAAGATGATCACCGGGTTTGCGGCGCGTCCCATGCTGTGGTTTGGCCTTATGAGCTTGCCCTTCATTCTATTGGCGCTCGCGACCATTTTCACTAGCGAAATGGGCAGTGCCGAGCTTAATCCCGAAGAGTGGACAGTGATTTACACAGTCGCTTTCTCGTTCCTCTTCTTGGGGCTTCATTTTATAGCCTTGGGAATCATTGGTGAACTTGCCATGAGAACCGGAGATTTCTTTCCTGGCCAGAGCCTTGTTCCGGCGGTTCAACGCAAAGGAAACTAGGAAATATGGAGACGACAGGGGCGATTGTCAGCGAAAACGATATGCAGCAGAAGGAAGCTCCGTCGGAACAAGCCGTGCAGTTGTCCGTAGTCATTCCCATCTCTGGACGCCGGGGTGATCTTCGAGACATCTACGATCAGCACGCCAAGGAGCTCTCGGCCACTGGGCATTCTTACGAGTTTATTTTCGTCCTTGACGGACCAGATCAAGCAGCTCTACAACCCCTGCGCGCGCTGAAACTCGAACATCCTGAGATTCAGGTCGTTGCGTTAAATCGATGGTTCGGGGAAGCAACCGCGCTGGCAATCGGGTTGGAACGTAGCCGGGGATCTGTGGTTCTTACGCTCCCTTGTTATTTTCAGGTCGAGCCCTTTGAGATTCGGCGATTGCTGGAACAACTCAACAAGGGCGGGTATGACGTGGTCGTGGCTTGGAGACATCCACGGATCGATTCCCTCTTCAACCGAGTCCAAGCCTGGGTCTTCCGGTGGTTGGTCACCGTGCTGACTGGAACCCAATATCACGATGTGAGTTGCGGCCTCCGGGCGATGAAGCGAAAAGTCATACAAGAGATTCGCCTATACGGAGATCTTCATCGTTTTCTGCCTTTGCTGGCATATGAACAGGGTTTCAAGGTCACAGAGTTGCCTGTTCAACAGAGTCGGTTTGATCTTGCGCGACGGATGTACAAGCCTGGGATTTACCTTCGCCGAGTACTTGATGTTTTAACTCTCTTTTTCCTTGTTAAGTTCACTAAAAAACCGCTTAGATTCTTTGGCGTGGTGGGCTCTGCTGTCTCTTTGACCGGAGCGGTGATTTTGGGGTATTTGGGGCTCTACCGACTTTTGGGCTATGGAGCCATCGCTGGCCGCCCGCTCCTTATTTTTGGTGTTCTGCTGACAGTCTTAGGGCTCCAGTTATTTTCCATTGGGCTGCTCGGAGAGCTGATTGTCTTCACCCACGCACGTGAGAGGAAGGACTATCAGATTGAAGAAATCTTGGAATAGAGATGCCCCTAGAACGTATCTTGTCATTGCCTCACAATGCGGTCAGTCCAGTACGGTTTTTGACTGCTTGCAGCACAGATTGATCTCTCCAGGATTCATACTCAAATACCATCGTTGCAGGTCGGAGAAGTACGTGGGGCTAGCTCAATCTGTCCCATCTTGCTTTTGTCCGCGCCGTTTTCCTCCTTTGCATTCTGTCGTTGCGAAACCTCTTTGATGGAGTCTGTCCAGAGCTTCGGGATAATCAGTTTATTACGTGAGTCCGTGGGAAGGATATATCGACTGGAAACGGAGAGATTGTGAACTTCTTTGGCAGGACATTTCAGAAAAGCCATGTGATTTTGATTGTATTGTGCATCGTCAGTCTCTCTTTGAGACTGTGGCTTATAGACAAAAAGTGGGTCAACGTGGATGAGGGGGCCCATTTGATGGACGCGGCTCTCGCGTTAGAGGGTCAAATCCCCGACGTGGATTTTGACTCAAGACAGCCACTGTATGTCTATGTGCTTGCCGGCTTCGTGAAACTGTTCGGAGCCGACTACATCGCCGGACGGCTTTATGGAATTACTTTCTCCTTGCTGACGGGCATCATTGTCTTCCTCTTGGCAAAAGCTCTCTTTGATGAAAAAGTCGCATTTTTGTCCGCGGCGATGTACTTTATGCTGCCACTGGAATTACTTGAATCAACCCTTGTGAAGACAGAATCGTTGGCCATATTTCTTACCTCTCTTAGTATGTATTCCGTCGTCAGATTTTCGCAATGCGCCCAGAGGCCATGGTTGGTGGCAGCAGGAGCCATTGCAGCCATGGCTTACTATGTCAGGGAATCATCACTCGTTATTCCTGTGGTAGTGCTGACGTTTCTCTTCGTCTTGCCCCCTGGGCGAGTTTCTAAGGTTGTTCACAACTTCGGTTTGTTTCTGGCCGGATATCTGGCTGTTGTGCTCACGGTCATGGCTTTCTACAGTCAGTACGTGAGCCCTGATCGTTTCCTCACCATGTCACCTGTGAGCTTCCTTATCTTCTCACTTGCGCGGCTCGTGGATCTTCCTGTCGCCTCAGTCACGCCTGTGAATGGCGAACCACTTGTTCACGGGGTCTATGAATCGTTGAGTCTTTACTCCAGATTTCTTACTGAGGCGTTTATCCTGAATTCTTTTCTTATACTTGGCTTCGGGTTGTCGGCAGTGATGTTGGGGTACCGCATGGTTGCCCATAAAGGGGAGGGGGACTTCACGGCAAGCCTTGCGCCTCACATTCTCTTGTACAGTTGGGTGCTGCTCCTCCTGCTGGCGTATTTCTACTACCTTCTCGTGAAGTCGTTCTATCTCGACTATGCCCGCGAATTTCTTCCACCCTTGGTGATCATTTTCTCGGCTTGGCTAGCTTATTCGATCCCTGCCCTTAGAGCGCAAGGAGCTATAGAACAATTTGTGGTTGCCATGCTCTTGCTTGCAGCGATCTTGTTTGTTGTCCACTCCGTGCACAGGGACTTTGGATTAGGGTATCTTTCTTCACTGTCCATTGCCCTGTATGCTCTTGGCAGTTTTGCGCGCGCCTTTGAATTACCGGCGCGCCGACTCTGCTTCCTGTCCATCTTTGTCATGTTGACAGCGTTTATCCTGGTCTCTCGTGACGAACCTTTCAAAGCCTACTTTTCAGGCATTGGTCCATCCCTTGCCATGATTGTCATCATTTACGGCCTCACATGGATACTGCTGGAACAGACGGCACGGCCTCCAGTGCGAAGTTATGCGACTTTCATCGCTCTCTCTCTTGCAATGGCTTTCTTCGTCACGAGCGTCAGTTACGCGGGTTATCTGTTTGATCTTGTATTTGAGGGCGCATGGAGCCCTAAGGCGGTGAACAAGGTGGCCACCTACCTTCGAGATCATACTAATGATCAGGATGAGGTCATGTCTGGTGGGGTAATCTGGGAATTCCAGGCCGTGCGTAAGCCATTCCGAATGGTTTCCCATCCGTTGAGGTTCGAGCGCGGGGTCTCAGAAGAAGAACGTAGGGCAATCGAAGCTTCCCTGAAGCTGAGCCCTCCGAAGATGATTATTCTCGACGGATATACAGAAAGGACCTATATTCGAATCGTTCCGGAATTAAAGTCACTTGTTCAAGCACGATATCACCTGGTGCTTGAGGCGGGGCCAGGTTTTTCTCCCGTCAAGGTCTATGAGTTAAATGGCATCTCACCGGGGCAGGAATCCGGAGTGCAGAGCGCTCATGCCAGCAAGGCTTAACCGTCTCTATAGCAGAGGCATCAACCTTTTTCCCAACATCGGCTTGCTCGTACTGCTTCTGCCTCACTCCAGGAGGGACAAGTGAAGGCGCCGAGTCATGTGATTCAGCCCGATACCAGTCTGTTCCACTTGGATCTTCCGGCTCTCTGGCACTACCGGGAGCTCCTGTACTTTTTGGTCTGGCGGGACATCAAGGTCCGGTATAAACAAACGGTGCTAGGAGTTGGGTGGGCGATTATTCAACCCTTGATGATGATGGCTATCTTCACTGTAGTCTTTGGAAGGATCGCCAAGATCCCCTCAGATGGACTTCCCTATCCGATCTTCGCCTTTGCGGCGCTGTTACCCTGGACCTATTTTTCTGAAGCTCTGACTAGAGCCAGTATCAGCGTCGTCAACGAAACGCATCTAGTCCAAAAGATTTACTTCCCTCGGCTGCTTCTTCCGATTTCTGGAGTCCTGACACCCTTGGTGGATTTTATCCCAGCGTTTGGTGTTCTCCTCGTCATGATGATTTGGTACGGTATGCTCCCGGCCTGGAGCGTGTTTGCGCTACCCATCTTTGTCCTTCTTGCGTTGCTCACGGCGTTTTCTGTGAGCCTGTGGCTGTCTGCACTCAATGTCAAATATCGGGATGTGAAACATACTATCCCGTTTCTTGTCCAACTGTGGCTGTACGCGTCTCCGGTGGTTTATCCGATCAGTCTTGTCCCGCAGGAATGGCGCGTTCTTTACAGTCTCAATCCAATGGCGGGAGTGGTTGAAGGGTTTCGATGGGCGCTTTTGAACAAAGAAAGCCCTGATTTTGCCGTTGTGGCTGTCAGCGCGGGAGTCGTGATGGCATTGCTCGTGGGTGGGTTGACCTTCTTTAATCGGATGGAGCAGACATTCGCCGATGTCATTTGAGCCAAGAACAGAACGGCGGGCACGATTGGATAGCAGGAGTAGGACCTGAACTCGCCGGAGGGACAATTGCTGAATGAGCGACCTCGCAATTAGAGTCGAAGAGCTTTCCAAGCGGTATACCATCAGGCTGCCTGGTTCCCAGCATGATACTCTGCGCGATACCCTTACCGATTGGGGATCAAGGCTTTTTAAACGGGCCTGGCAGCCATCAGGATCGACATCAGAACGTGGACATTCGAAATTCGACCAGTTCTGGGCTTTGAAGGATGTGTCGTTTGAGATCAAGCAGGGTGAAGTGGTCGGCATCATCGGTCGTAACGGAGTAGGCAAGAGCACACTCCTCAAAATTCTTTCACGCATTACCATTCCGACCAAAGGTCGGGTAGAGATTCATGGTCGCGTGGGAAGTTTGCTGGAAGTCGGAACTGGGTTCCATCCTGACCTGACCGGCCGGGAAAACATTTACCTCAACGGGGCGATCTTAGGGATGAAAAGTGGCGAGATTAGCCGCAAATTTGATGACATTGTATCTTTCGCCGAGATCGACAAGTTCGTCGACGTGCCCGTCAAGCGTTACTCTAGTGGGATGTACGTGCGGCTGGCCTTCGCCATCGCCGCTCATCTTGAACCGGAAATTTTGATCGTCGATGAAGTGTTGGCGGTGGGTGATGGGTTATTCCAGAAGAAATGTTTAAGCAAAATGCAAGATGTCGGCCAACAGGGGCGGACGGTTCTGTTCGTTTCTCACAGCATGCCGGCCATTACTCGTCTCTGCGAGCAAGCCATATTGCTCGACAACGGCAGTGTGGTGAAGAAGGGTCCTTCCCACGACGTGGTTAGCGCCTACCTCACATCGGGACTCGGCACGACAGCAGTAAGGGAATGGGACGATCCGGAGAAGGCTCCTGGAGGCGAAGTGGTTCGTCTTCGCGCGGTGCGAGTCCGCAGTGAGGAAGGCCGCATCGCCGATACGATCGACATCCGTCAACAGGCTTTCATTGAAATGGAATACGATGTGCTGAGACCGGGCTACAAACTCATGCCTCATTTTCAGTTTTACAATGATGAAGGAATCCATGCGTTTTCAGCACACGATCTTGACCCGACATGGAGAGGCCGCCCCCGTCCGGTCGGACGATATGTGAGCAGGGTGCAGGTCCCCGGAAACCTTCTTTCTGAGGGAACGATGTTCGTCGGAGCTGGTCTACAGACGATTGATCCAGTCATTTATGAATTCTACCTTTTGGATCTAGTTGCCTTCCAAGTGCACGAAACCCAAGGTGGCGGCGATTCAGCTCGCGGCGATTTTGCAGGAAAAATGGGTGGCATCGTGAGACCGATGCTAAAATGGAGCACAAAGGTCAGCCAACATTTCGAAGTTAGCCTAGAGAGACAATCCCTTATCTAAATGTTCGTCTTAAAACTTCTTTCGGACAGTTAACTGATCGAGAGTGGATGTGTACAAGCTCGTCCGGGTTACCTACTGCTAAGGTTCGATACTCTTCTAATCTTCGTCAGTTAGAAGCCGACTCGCTGCTCAGCAGAAAATCCATAGGACTAATGTAAGGGCTCAATCAATTATTTGCGATTGCTCAGGATTTGTTTAGGAGCTTGTCTAGAACAGCCTAAGCTACTAGGTTGGTTCTATGAGCAAGCGGCTGATTCCCCGCAGTAAGTTATCGAACCGACAACTTGGCCAGCTCATCGACTTCTTTGCCCTGGAGGTGCCAGCCTTGAAGGCTGCCCCGGTGCTCCGGATCAACCGCCACGGTGCCGAACGTGTGTATCAGGTCACCCGTTAGCACCTCGCCCGGGAATGTGAGCGTCGGTCGCCCCTCCGCGGGGAGTTGAAGCAGACGAATCCTATTTCTGGGGATAGCGTAAGGGCCGTCGAGGCCGCGGGGCCGCCGGCACAGTGGCGGTCTTCGGGCTCCTGAAGCGGCGCGGCAAGGTCTACACCCGGCCCGTGCCCAACGTCACGCGGGAGACGCTCCGGGCGGTCATCCATCAGAAGGTCCCGAAGGGCTCCACTATTTACTCGGACCAATTCTCCAGCTACGACGGGTTGATCACGGAGGGCTATTGGCACTACCGCATTCACCATAGCGACGGCTTCGCCACCAGCCGCCGTCGGCACATCAACGGGATTGAGAACTTCTGGGGCTATGCCAAGACCAAACTGAAGCGGTACTCTGGCATCTCGCGGAACCAGTTCTTGCTGTACCTGAAAGAAATGGAATTTCGTTTCAATCATCGACATGAGGATTTGCCAGTCCTGATCAGGAGACTTACAAAAGGGCTAATCCTCTTCTAGACAAGCTCCTTTGTTTAAACAATAGTGTGAGAAAGCTCATCCTCACCTGAACGGGCAATATAAGCTAAATTTTAGAAGGAAGCATGACACAGTGAGCCGGCCAAAAATCCTTTTTTATAGCACACAAGTAACTAATCTCTGGGGTGGATCTGAAAAGTTCTGGTATGAAGCGGTGTTGCACCCGCGTGTCCGTGATCAGTTTGAGTGCTATGTCGCACTTAGAGATAACCCACTTACTCGTTTTTATGGTGACCATCTCAGATCCTTAGGAGTTGGTGTAGAATTTTATTCCGAGCCGACCCCCACTCTGCTGGATAGTTTGTCGAACCGGCTTAAGAAAGCTGTTCTACAAACTAATTCACGTATCAAGCCATATCGGTATTATTATCCCTGGCTAGTGGAGGGGATTGATCGTCAGCATCCATCACTCGTTTGGTTCAATGTGGCTTCAGCATTCCATGCCCAGTCACTTTCTCATGCTGCTGCCGTATGCATTAAGAAAAACATTCCCTACTGGCTTGTCGTTCATCATGCATTTGAACATAGTTTCCTTTATGATGATGAGGCCACAGAGGAATTTGCGACTGTTTTGGAAGGTGCAAGACGTGTGTTTTGCGTGGCCCTTCGAAACAGACTGGTTTTGGAGCGGATGATGGGAAGGCATCTAAAAAATGTTAGCTTAACCGTCCCAGCGCTAAGACACGAGTTTCTAGAAGATGCTTTAACACTGTCAACGAGTAAGCCAATTCGTATTAGTGGTACTGCTCGTCTTCTCAACGTGGCTCGCTTTGATCCCGCGTGCAAAGGACAACATATTCTATTAGAGGTACTATCTGCCCCAAAGTGGCGAGATCGTGATTGGTTGTTGACTTTACAGGGAGGGGGCCGATTAGCCTCTCTTCTCAAGAGATTGGTTGATTTCTACGGACATAGCCCAGATCGTGTGCAATTACGTGAGCACTCCGAAGACGTACTTTCAGTAATTGGTGAGTCGGATTTAGTGGTTATGCCGTCCCTTTCAGAAGGGACGCCTTTTGCCTTATCTGAGGCCATCGCCTGTGGCCGTCCAGGAGTGGGAACTCCGGTGGGCGGGATACCTGAACTGTTGGTCGAAGGTGAAACAGGGTGGCTTGCGCGCTCCACTGAAGTAGCCGATGTGGCCGATGCCTTGGAACGCGCATGGGAACAGAGGACTCGGTGGCCCCAATTGGGGGCTAATGGCCAGAAAAAAGTTGAAGCACTGTACGATCAAGATCTCATTATCGCTGAGCTAGTCAAGGCGCTCCTGCAAGATATTAATCAGCCAATTACTTGATAACAAAGAATTTTAGAGGGAATTCAATGTTCTGTACATGTAGTCTGCGCTTTCACTCGCGGAATATACCAATCAAAATGATATTACGACATCGCGGTAGCAACTTGAGGAGCACCATCCAAAAGTGGAACTGGTAAGTGTAATCATTCCCTGTTTTCGCCAGGCCCATTTGCTTGGAGAAGCCATCGAGAGCGTACTGGCGCAAAGCTACCCGCATTACGAGATTGTTGTTGTGGATGATGGCTCCCCGGATGACACAATCCATGTCGTCAAGCGCTATCCTTCAGTCCGTTACCTGCGTCAGAAGAACAAAGGACTACCAGCTGCTCGCAATAGCGGGATTCAGACGTCTACGGGAAAGTATCTTGTCTTCTTGGACTCAGATGATCGCCTCCTCCCAAATCATCTTCAAGCCAATCTAAAAGCCTTCGAGGAACATCCGGATACGGGATTTGTATGTGGGGATTATCGATGGTTTGGGGCCGAGGGAACTTGGCACGTGCATGACTGCCGGCCTTCCCCTGATCATTATGCGACCTTACTCCGCCGCAATTTCATAGGCCCGCCGCACGTCGTCATGTTCAAGCGACAGATCATTCAAAAAGTGGGTGGGTTCCTTGAGGATTTGGTATCTAGTGAAGATCAAGAGTTGTATCTCCGTATCGCGAGAGCCTATCCCATCTACTGCCATCACGAAATAATTGCAGAATATCGTCGACATGGTGCTCAAATGTCTCAGAAGTTCGATGTCATGTTGAAGACCTCACTGACTGTGCTAAGGTTGCAGCGAGATCACATAAAACGAAATCCCATTTATAGGGAGGCGTATAAGAGCGGAATTCTATTCCGGCAACGTCTCTATGATGGCGCACTTCAGCGACAGATAGTAACAGATATAAAACAACAACGGTGGCATCGTGCCACTGAAGCGCTTCTTATTTTTTTGCGCTATCACCTACGAGGTTTGGCCAGTGTACTATGGAACAAACTGCGACATAGAATCTTAGGGATAGCTTCAGACTCTCCCAGCCCGAGGAGCGACTAGTGGTGCTATCGGTGTCACAGTTTGTATGCGACGGGGAGATATTGGTACGTTGCTTAGTGAGTATAGTTTTTTCCTAAGAGATCGTGCAGCACCAAATGGAATACGCGCAATTGTCTGCCAACCTATACAAACTACTTCAAGCCCCTTTGGGAGACTAGATCAGTGAGACCAAGCCTAATCCTTGGCGTGTCGGCCTATTACCATGACAGCGCTGCTTGCCTGATACGTAATGGTGAAATCGTCGCTGCTGCTCAAGAAGAGCGGTTCACGCGGAAGAAACATGATGCTGGCTTCCCACACAACGCAGTACACTATTGCCTGCGTGAAGGCGGCATTTCCTTGACAGACGTGCGCTACTTGGTGTTTTACGATAAGCCGCTTGTGAAGTTCGAGCGACTACTGGAAACATATTTGGCCTTTGCTCCAAAGGGGGTGCAGTCTTTTGTGGCAGCGATGCCGATCTGGCTCAAGGAAAAGCTGCTGCTTAAGAGTCTGCTCCAAACGGAATTCTTAGTGCATACCGAAGGCCTAAAAAAATCGGCTTTGCCTCCGATCTTGTTCGCTGAACATCATGAGTCCCATGCTGCTTCAGCGTTCTTTGCTTCTCCCTATGACTCGGCAGCGGTGCTCTGCATGGACGGAGTCGGAGAGTGGGCGACCACGTCAGCGTGGCTTGGACAGGGCAATCGCCTTACGCCACTTTGGGAGATCCCGTTTCCCCACTCGTTGGGTCTTCTCTACTCGGCCTTCACCTACTACACGGGATTCAAAGTCAACTCGGGCGAATACAAGGTCATGGGACTCGCTCCCTACGGGGAGCCCAAGTATGTCAAGGGCATTTATGATCATTTGATTGATCTCAAGCCGGACGGAACCTTTCGCTTGAATATGGAATATTTCAACTATTGCACTGGCCTGACGATGACCGGGAGACGATTTGATGCTCTCTTCGGAGGACCTCCACGAAAACCTGAATCGAAACTGACTCAACGGGAAATGGACCTGGCTCGGTCTATTCAGGAGGTCACGGAGGAGGTCATGCTTCGTCTGGCCAGAACACTGCATCGCGAAACCCATGCCGAATACCTTTGCATGGCAGGTGGAGTCGCCCTGAACTGTGTCGGGAACGGGCGGGTTCTGCGTGAGGGACCATACAAAGATATCTGGATTCAACCTGCAGCAGGCGATGCCGGTGGAGCGCTTGGTGCTGCCTTAACGACTTGGCACCAGTTTGAGGACCAGCCACGGAAAGTGAATGGACCAGGCGACAGGATGCAAGGAAGTTACTTGGGCCCCTCCTTCTCCAATGAGGAGATCGAGCAGTTTCTGAGAAAAAGGGGAGCGCCCTACGTGAGGATGAGCGACGACGTGTTATTTGAGCGAGTTGCGGAAGAGCTGGCGGCTGGAAAAGTCGTGGGCTGGCTTCAGGGGCGCATGGAATTCGGTCCCCGCGCGCTGGGTGCGCGCAGCATACTCGGTGATGCCCGCAATCCTAAAATGCAGTCGGTTATGAACCTCAAGATTAAGTATAGGGAGTCCTTCCGGCCCTTCGCACCATCAGTCCTCCGTGAGCGGGTATTGGACTACTTCAATCTGGATGCCGATAGTCCGTACATGCTTCTTGTGGCTCCCGTGCTGGAGAAACGCCGTCTCCCTGTTCATGCAGCTCAAAAGGAACTATGGGGAATCGATCTTCTGAACGTACCCCGGTCAGACATCCCGGCAATCACCCATCTTGATTACTCAGCACGGATTCAGACCGTGCATGAGGAGACGAATCCCCGCTACTACCGCTTGCTCAAAACCTTTGAAGCCAAGACAGGTTGCGCCGTTCTTGTGAATACGTCCTTCAATGTGCGAGGCGAACCGATCGTCTGCACCGCGGAGGATGCATATCGTTGTTTTATGCGGACCGAAATGGATGTGTTGGTCCTGGAAAATTGCTTGCTCAACAAAAGTGAGCAAAGGCCTTTGGTTGGAGACACGGATTGGAAGAAAGAATTTGAACTTGATTAGAAAATGGCAGTCATGTTTCGCTTGATGCAATTTTAAACGAAGGAATCCCACATGCGTATCCTCATCACAGGGGGAGCCGGGTTTTTAGGAAGCCACCTGTGTGATCTCTTAATCGGTAAGGGACACCAGATAGTCTGTATGGACAACCTCATTACCAGCCGAATGGAGAACATATCCCACCTCATGGGCCATGAGCGATTTAGTTTCGTCAAATACAATGTCTGCGACTATTTGCATGTGGATGAGCCCCTGGACGCCGTCTTGCACTTCGCATCCCCCGCGAGCCCGCAGGACTATCTTGATCTCCCGATTGCTACTCTCAAGGTTGGAGCTTTGGGAACACATAAAGCTCTGGGTCTGGCCAAGGCGAGGGGCGCGCGGTTTCTTCTAGCCAGCACCTCGGAGGTGTACGGCGATCCACTGGTTAATCCACAACCAGAATCCTATTGGGGTAACGTCAACCCAATGAGCCCACGCGGGGTGTACGACGAAGCGAAACGCTTTGCGGAGGCCATGACGATGGCTTATCATCGGTACCACGGCCTGGACACCAGGATCGTTCGCATTTTTAATACTTATGGTCCGCGAATGAGACCGAAGGATGGCCGGGTCGTGTCGAATTTTATTGTCCAGGCGCTCCATGGAAAACCGCTCACAGTCTTCGGTGATGGGTCACAGACACGGAGTTTCTGTTATGTGGATGATCTCGTCCGCGGGATCAAGGCTTTGTTGCTGATCAAGTCGGATAAGACCGTGGCCGAGAGAACGGATCGAGCAGGATTCCTAGTGCGGCGGCCCGAGACGGTGTCCGACAGTGTGCACGATCCGGTCAATATTGGAAATCCTCATGAATTGACGGTCGGAGGAATTGCCAAACTGATCCTCAAACTGACCGGGTCTGGCAGTCCGATCGAGTATCAGCCGCTGCCCGCTGACGATCCCCGAGTACGTCGCCCGGATATTCGACGAGCCAAGGCCTTGCTCGAATGGGAGCCGAAAGTCGAGCTGCAAGATGGACTGCGAAAGACGATCGAGTATTTTCGACAGTTGGTGTGAATAGAATTTAGTGGAATTCGCGTTGTGCTCAATGGACTGGAATCCGATGAGACGACGGCCGGGTGCTCTAGTTACTTCTGGGATTATTGGCAGATGCTGTTGAGAAGCGGTTCTGTCGGAGAAGCTTGGCGAGAGATCAGGTACCATGTTGTAGTGCATGGAGGCAGCACGTGGAGAGTGTTTCTAAATTTGTTGTTGCAGATGATTGCGTGGGAATTCCATCGTGTGCATGCCTACCGATCTAACACGAGCACAATATACGTCCAGGCAAAGACTCCGTAGATAACCTTGGCTCAGGACGAGTTGGGAACATCAGCGGAGACACGGAGGACATCAAATGCTTAAAACTTTCGTTAAAGCAGTTATACCTCAACCAGTGAGGGTAGCTTTACGTAAATTACCAATGTATGTAAGACAGGTAATTGAAAGTTCTCGCGAGATCACCTTTCGTCCTTACATCACAAGGAAAGCGATTGACACGGTGTCATTCGACTTTTTTGTGGGCGATCCTACTGGAAAATCATGGTACGACAGCGGATGGGTTTATGAGGGGTTCGAGTTGAAGTTTCTCAGAGAGAATATGATTTGCCCTGGTGATGTTATCTTTGATGTCGGCGGTCATCATGGATGGTACGCTATAGTTCTATCTCATTATGTCGGGGAGCATGGAAAGGTAGTCACATTCGAGCCTAATCCCAAAAATTGCGAAATTATCAAGCGAAATATCTCTTTGAATCAACTCAGCAATGTCCGGGTTGAAAACCTAGCTATCGGGTCACAAAACCAAGACGCGGTTGTAACGAACGCGTCCGATACAGCCGTAAAACCCGGAAAGATTGATGATCGCTATTGGCCTGAGAGCTGGAGCAGAAAGAGCGTTAGTCGAGGAATTGAAGTTAAGATGAAGTCATTGGATAGTTACGCTCATGAACAGAATGTAATTCCCAGTCTATTAAAAATTGATGTCGAGGGGTATGAAGTAGAGGTACTGCGTGGCAGTCGCTTCATTCTTGCCTCCCGCCC
>Ga0184626_10000067_pt1 | contig 22588 bp, 20 predicted proteins | sample PLM3_60_b1_FD_133142 | JGI IMG/M metagenome (GOLD analysis project Ga0184626, IMG submission 133142) | Groundwater sediment microbial communities from an aquifer in East River, Colorado, USA - PLM3_60_b1 | ecosystem: Environmental > Terrestrial > Soil > Riparian zone | place: USA: East River... | reverse complement strand
GCGCAGTTGCCGGGCATAGGACTCTTTGGTGTCGGCCTCCCGCGCGGTGATCAGCCGCTCGACGCCGGCCTCGCCGAAAACCGTGCGCGCCGCCGACAGAATCTCCAGGGTCATGTTGGCGTGGCCGTCGGGGAACCGGGTCTGGGCTTTTTCGCCGAGCCGCCAATGGCGCTTGGGACGGCCGACGGTGAGGCGGGCATCGCGATGCTCGACAAGGGACTCCGACTGGAGTTTCATCAATTGCTGGCGCACGGCCACGGCGGTGATGCGCATGGCTTTCGCCAGGGTCGCGGCGGTCTGCGGTCCGCGGGTCTTGAGCAGGAACAGGATGCGATCGGCGGCGGCTTCGGCCATCGGTTGAACATGCGCCGACGGCGCCGCAAAAGGCAAGATAATTTGATAAGTAATCGCTTGACTTATTATTTGGGCCAGCCGACAATTTGGAAAGCGGTACCTTTCTAAATAGGCAAGCCACCGGAACGGGGAGGGAATGGCGATGACATGGACCTCGGCGGTACCGGTGGAGAAGCTGCGCCGCGATGGCGCCGCTGTCGCCAAAGTCGGCGGCAAGCAGCTCGCGCTGTTCCTCGCCGATGGCAAGATCTTCGCCTGCAACAACCGCTGCCCCCATGAGGGCTATCCGCTGCGCGAAGGCACGGTCAACGGCGACTGCGTGCTGACCTGCAACTGGCATGGCTGGAAGTTCGACCTGAAGACCGGCGACAATCTCTTTCAGGGCGACCGGCTGCGGCTCTACCCCACACGTCTGGAGAACGGCACGGTCATGGTCGACATCACCGATCCGCCGCCGGCCGAGCAGCAGGCGCGGGCGATCGACCATCTGCGCACCGCCTTCGACGATCACGAATATGACCGCATCGCCCGCGAGGTGGCGCGGCTGGTCAAGGCCGGCGGCGATCCCGCTCGGGCCGTCGTCGCGGCGATCCACTGGTCCCACGACCGCCTGCGCTTCGGCATGACCCATGCCTATGCCGGGGCCGAGGGCTGGCTGCGCCTCCATGACCGGCGCAAGAACGAGACGGAACGCGCCCTCGTTTCCATCGTTGAGCCCATCGCCTACATCGCCTGGGAATGCCTGCGCGAACCGGCCTACCCGTTCGAGACCGAGAGCGCGAAATTCGACCGGGCGGATTTCGCCGCGGCGATCGAGGCCCAGGACGAGTCGAAGGCGGTGGCGATGCTGCGCGGCGCCATCGATGCCGGCGCCGGCTTCGCCGGCCTGGAACGGCCGCTGACGGCGGCGGCGCTGAATCACTATGCCGATTTCGGCCACTCCCTGATCTATCTCGGCCATGTCGGGCGCCTCGCCGCGCGCCTCGGGCCGGAGGTGGAGCTGCCGCTGCTGCTGGCCCTCGTGCGCTCCCTGGTCAATGCATCCCGCGAGGATCTGATTCCGGAATTCAGGCAGTACCGGAAGATGCTCGAGGCCTGGCCCGCTCATCCCGCCAACGGGCTGGCGCCGCCCGCCGAGCATTTTCGCGGTCATTCCATCGTCAAGACGATGGAGCTCGTGATCGCCGCGGCAAGGACCGCAGCACCGGCAGCTTTGCATACGTCGCTGTTTGGCGCCGCCGCGGCCGAGCTGCTGCATTTCGACACGCGGGTGCAGCGGCGCACCGACAACAAGGTGCAGGAGAACGTGGGCTGGCTCGATTTCACCCATCCCATCACCTTCGGCAATGCGCTGCGCCGGCTCTGCCACAAAAACCCGGAGTTCTGGCCGGCCGGCTTGCTGCAGATGGCCTGCTTCCTCGGCCGCAGCGCGCCTTTCGTCGACCGCCACACCGCGCAGGACGGCTGGCACCTGCCCGGCCTGCCGAGCATGGCCAGCCGCGCCATCGATCGCATCTTCGACCATGGCGAGCCGGACTACATCCATTCGGTCCATCTGCTGAAGACCTATCTGGCGGCGGAAGAGGAGATCCAGGCCGGCCTGCCGCCCGCGACAACGAGTGTGATGCTGGCCGCCATCAACCGCTATCTGCATGAGCCGCCGAAGCGCCGGCATATCCGCCGCGTGGCGCATCAGGCGCTGGAATTCGTGGCGCTCGAAGACTGAAAAAGGGAAGGGCATGACCGCAACGATCATCTTCGGCGCCAGCCGCGGACTCGGGGCCGCGTTCAACCTGTCCCTGCCGACCCGCGGCGATGAATTCTGGCTGGTCTCCCGCAGCCGTCCTGACCTGGATCATGACGATGGTGTCATCAGGCATTGGATCGAAGCGGATCTTTCAGCCGCCGATGCCGCGGCGAAGACCGCCGCAGCCCTCGGCGCCGGCGTCCTCGATGTGGCGATCTACAATGCCGGCATCTGGGAGAGCAGCGCCTTCGGCCCGGGCTACAGTTTCGACAAAGTGCCGGACGAGGAAACGCAGAACATTCTCACGGTCAATCTCGTCTCGGCGATCACCTGCCTGAAGGCGGTGTTGCCGAACTTAAGGAAATCCAAAGCCGCGAAGATCATCCTCATCGGCTCCACCTCCGGCCTCGACAATATCGGCCAGCCGGAAGTCGCCTACACCGCCTCGAAGTTCGGGCTGCGCGGCGTCGCCCATGCGCTGCGGGAGGTGGTGCGCAAGGACGGCATCGCCGTGACCTGTATCAACCCCGGCAATATCGGCACGATCACGGTCAAGGACGGCGCGATCTCCTCGACGCCCCATGAGCGCCGCGACATGATCCCCCCGCAGGATCTCATCGAGATGGTGAGATGCGTGACGCGCCTGTCCAATTCCTCCTGTGTCAAGGAAATCGACATCATGGCGATGACGGACAGCGTGTGAGCGTGCCGTGACCGCCAGTCCTGTCTTGAGCGCCCAGGGCCGGACGCCGGCCTGGGTGCCGCTGGTCCTGCTGGTTATCCTCGGCTTGTGCTGGGGCCTGCATTTCCCGCTGATGAAGTTTGCCGTCAAGGCGGACCTCTCCTACGCCGGTATCACCGCCCTGGCGCTGGGCGTTGTCGCCGGTGCTCTGACCGCCGCTTCCTTGCTGCGGGGCCGGATGCCGGTCCTGCGGCTTCGCTATGTCGGCTTCTATCTCCTGCTGGCGCTGCTCGGCTATCTGGGTCCCTACTTTCTCGGCCTGTTTGCCAGTGCGCGCATCGACTCGGGCATGCTGACGATCGTCGGTGCGACCGCGCCGGTTCTGACGCTTTGCCTGGCGGCGCTGGCCCGCATCGAACGCGTCTCCATGACGCGCATTGTCGGGATCGGCCTTGGCATCCTGTCCGTGCTGTCCCTGGTCCTGCCGCAGATCGGGGCGGTCGATGCGTCCGCACTGCTGGGGATTGCCATCGGTTTCGGCGTGCCGCTTTGCTACAGCAGCTATCACGTCTATCTGTCGAAGCGCTGGCCGCTGGGCTCCGACTCTCTGCAATTGGCCTGCGGAGAAGCCCTTGCCGCCTGCTGCGTGATGCTGCCGGTTTTTCTGATCGCAGACGGCGGCGGCATTTTTCAGCAGGGCTGGAGCTCGGGGCATTGGGCGATCCTGGCAATGGCCGCGCTGACGACCATCGACTGTTATCTCTATTTCGAGATCGTCCGGCTCGCCGGCCCAGTCTTCGTCTCGCAGGCCAATTTCGTAACCGTGGCCGCCGGCGTGGTCTGGGGCATGACGCTGCATGGCGAAAGGCCGGGAACCTGGCTGTGGCTGAGTGTGGTGCTGTTGATCGCGTCCCTGTTCATGCTGACCCGGCAGCGGCGGACGGTTGCGATTCAGCCGACAATTTTGTGATATCGGCCATGGCCCATAGCCTGAATACTCGCGCCTATCTGCAGCGGATCGGATTGGCAGGGGCGGCTCCCGTCGATTCCCGCACGCTGAAGCGGCTGCAGCGTCAGCATCTGTTCACAGTCCCATTCGAGAGTCTGAGCATCCATCTGGGCGAGCCGGTCGATCTCTGCGAGGCCGCGCTCTACGACAAGATTGTGCGCCGGCGCCGCGGCGGCTTCTGCTACGAGCTCAACGGTCTGTTCGCGGCGCTGTTGCGGCGATTGGGATATCCGGTGACATTGCTGTCGGCGGGCGTCGCCCGGGCCGCGGGCGGTTTCGGGCCGGAGTTCGATCACCTGTTGCTTCTGGTCGAACTCGATCGCCGCTGGCTGGTCGACGTGGGCTTCGGTGAGAACTTCCGGACGCCGCTCGACCTGGATGCGGACGGTCCGCAGGTCCAGGGTTCAAGGGCGTACCGGATTCTCCGCAAGGGCCGCTATCATCTCCTGCAGGAGCGGGATGCGGCGGACCGCTGGAATGACGCCTATCGTTTCACTTTGGCGCCCCGTTCGCTCGGCGAGTTTGTGGAGATGTGCTGCTATCATCAGACATCGCGAGACTCTAACTTCACGCGCAACCGCGTCTGCTCGCTGGCGACGGCGTCCGGCCGCAAGACCCTGAGCGGGATGCGGCTGATCGAGACCGGGCGGAACGGCGCGCGGCGCGAGCGCGCTGTCGCCGACGAAAAGGAATATCGGCAGCACCTGCAGGAACGCTTTGGCGTCCGGCTGGCGCGGAGCGCGGCCTTCCGTCCAGCGCCCTAAGGTAGAATTCATGAACCCGCCGTTGGACGGCTTGGCGGAGTCCGAATAGGATCGCGGCAATCCGGAACGCCGACACTCCGGTATACTGCCGTGGCGGCGAAGAGGCGGCGAACGACATGAAGCCGGAAGACATGCTTCCGCTCACCCAGTGGGTCATCGCGCAGGGCCTCCAGGGGACCCATGAAACCAAGTTCCTCGATGGGCTGTGCGAGCGCTTGAACGCTGCCGGCGTTCCGCTTCTCCGGGTCAATATTTGTCAACCCACGCTCCACCCTGTCATTGGCGGGCACCTGTTCATCTGGAGCCGCGACAAACCATCCGCGGTCGAGGAGGACTGGGGACGCAACGTGGCTGCTGCCGGCGGCGACGCTTCGGTGACGCCTTTCGGGCACATGATGCGCACCGACGCGCCGGCATTTCGCCGCCGGCTGGTACAGGGCGACAACCGGTCCGGATTCAAGATGCTGGATCGCTTCCGGACGGAAGGAGCAACGGATTATCTTGCGCTGCAGACGACGTTCGGCGAAGCCCACCGGCTGGGTCCGGCGGACCGCGTCCTGACTTCCTGGCTGACGGACGCACCCGAAGGGTTCGATGAGGCGCATCTAACCGTTCTTGAACAGCTCATGCCGGCGATTTCGCTGGCGGCGAAATCGGCCTCGACCCATCGCGTCGCCAAGAGCCTGATCGAGACCTATCTGGGCAAGGACCCCGGCCAGCGGGTCCTCAGCGGGACGATCGAGCGCGGCTCCGGCGAGACAATCCGCGCGGCCTTGTGGTCCTGCGATCTGCAGGGGTTCACCAAGCTCGCCGACACCACGCCGCGCGATCGGCTCCTGTCGCTCATGCATGACTACTTCGAATGCATGGTGACGACGATCGACGAATATAACGGCCACGTGTTGAAGTTCATCGGCGACGGCATCCTCGCGATCTTCAACATGGACGATGACAGCAAGAGCTGCCATGCGGCTCTGGAGGCCGCTGATCGGGTCATGGGGCGTGTCGCCGGGATCACCGCCGGCAGGCTGGCTAAGGGCCTCCCCGTCACGCGGTTCTATATCGGGCTGCATCTGGGCGACGTGCTGTACGGCAACATCGGCGCCCCGAATCGGCTCGACTTCACGGTGATCGGCCCGGCCGTCAACGAGGTCAGCCGCATGGAGCATATGTGCCGCGCGCTCGACCAGGAACTCGTCGTTTCCTCGGCCTTCGCCAAGGTGGCCAAGGGCTCAAGCGACCGCCTCGTCTCCCTCGGCCGCTACGCGCTGCGCGGAGTGCGCCGACCGCAGGAACTCTTCACGCTGGCGCGTGCCGACGCCGATGAAGGCGGCGCATAGCGGTCCAATCAGGCCTTGATGAAGGCGAGCAGGTCGGCGTTCAGCTGATCCTTGTGGGTGTCGGTAATGCCATGGGGTGCGGCCTTATAGACCTTGAGCGTGGAGCCCTTCACCAGCTTTGCCGAAGCGCGCCCCGCCGCATCGATCGGCACGATCTGGTCGTCATCCCCATGGATGATGAGCGTAGGCACATCGAACTTCTTCAGATCCTCGGTGAAGTCGGTCTCCGAAAAGGCCTTGATGCAGTCATAGGTGTTCTTGTGTCCGCCCATCATGCTCTGCATCCAGAAGGCGTCGATGATTCCCTGCGAGGCCTTGGCGCCTGGCCGGTTGAATCCAAAAAAGGGCCCGCTGGCGATGTCCGGCGCGGATAGCGTCGAACGCCTCCCGGGGCAAGCCGCCGGGATTGGCAACAGTCTTTAGCATCAGCGGCGGCACGGCGGAGACCAAAATGGCTTTTGCCAGCCGCTTGGTGCCGTGCCGGCCGATATAGCGGGCAACTTCGCCGCCGCCGGTGGAGTGGCCGATGCAAACGGCGTTCTTGAGGTCGAGCTTTTCGAACAGTTGCGCCAGATCGTCGGCATAGGTGTCCATTTCGTTGCCATGCCAGGGTTGGCTCGACCGGCCATGGCCGCGGCGGTCATGAGCGATCGCCCGGTAGCCGTTGCTGGCCACATGGAACATCTGCGCCTCCCAAGCATCGGAGGTCAGCGGCCAGCCATGGCTGAAGACGACAGGCTGGCCTGAACCCCAATCCTTGTAATAAATCTGCGTACCGTCTTTGGTGGTTATCGTGCTCATTTGCCACTCTCCTACTCTTTCAACCGCTCCGGGCGGTGTACTGCCCAAATGAGCTCGGATCGCAATCCTCAATCCGACAGAGGATCAAATTCCTTTACTTTTTCCGGCAATGAATCTATAATGATTTAGCCGTCGAACGGTTCGTTCGCGGCCGTGATGTTGGACATTGTGGATATCTGCTGTGCCGTCCGGACCCCCGGGGAGGGCAATTCTGCACGCCGTGTTTGGACAATATTCCCAACATACGGCATCCCAACGAGCTATGCGCCCAGCGCATAGCTCGGCAATTTTCTTTCGCGTTTTGCTGCATTCATGGGCTCGAATTCTGGATTCGCGGAGCTATGCGTCCAGCGCATAGCTCAGGGATCGCCGCCGGCCTAGGCGAACCGCACGCAGGCGATCGGCGGCAGGTTGCCGCCGACCAGCTTCCAGCTATCGCCGCCATTCTCCGATACCCAGAGATGGCCGGTCGTCGACCCCATGGCCAGCCGCTTGCCGGTCTCATCCACGTCAAGGCAATGGCGATAGACGAGATCGTAGGAATGCTCCTGCGGCAGGCCCTTGGTCAGCACCTGGAAGCTGCGGGCGCCGTCGCGAGTGCGGGCCACCACCAGCTTGCCGTCGACGGGAATGCGGCATTCGTCCTTCACGCCCGGCACGAACCAGGCCGTGCCGGGATCCTTTGGATGCACGGCGACCGCGAAGCCGAACTTCGACGGCTTGATCTTCTTCACGTCCTGCCATGTCCGCCCGCTGTCGGTGGAATGAAAGACGCCATTATGATGCTGGACCCACAGATTGTCCGGCGCCGCCGGGCACTGCACCATGCGGTGCACGTCCTGGATGCGCGGATCGTTGCGGCGGTCCGGCGGCATGTATTCGGCGTACATGCCGTCGGCGGTGAGCTTCCACTTCTTGCCGCCATCGTGGGTCTGATAGACGCCGCCGCAGGACACGGCGACCGTCACATGGCGCGAGTCCCGGGGATCGACGGAGATCGAGTTGATGCCCGGCTTTTCCATCCCGCCGCCGAACCACTCTTTGCGTTCCGGCGCATCCCACAGCGGCTTGTTCAGGGTCCAGGAGTCGCCGCGATCGGTCGACTGGAACAGGCCGCCGGGAACCGTTCCGCACCAGAGAACGCCCTTCTGCTCCGGGCCGCCGGTCTCGAGCGCCCAGATATAGCCGACGCTGGGCGCATCCTTCTTCTTGGCCGTCGTGGCGAAAGCGGGGGCGGGGATCTCGCGCCATTTCTTTCCATTGTCGGTGGAGCGTTGCAGCTTGACGCCGAAATGGCCGAGCGCCTGGGCGACATAAAGCGCGCCGTCGCGGGGATCGCGCAGCACCATCGAGGTGGCGTCGCCGAGGAACGCCGTGTTGGCAACGCGCCAGCCGGCTCGAGAGCGGCTAACATCGAAGAAGCCTTTTTTCGTGGCCAGGAGAATGCGGTCGCTCATGCTGCGGTGCTCCGTCCTACCCGCCCGTCAGGGCCTGAAACACGAACACTTCATCGCGGGCGCCGACTGGATCGCTCAGTTCGACGCGATCGGCGATGCGTTCATTATTGACGTAGATTTGCACATGCTGACGCAGTCGGCCCTGATCGTCGAGGATGTAAGAGCGCAGGCGCGGATTCTCGGCGAAGACCCGGTCCAGCACATCGCGCACCGTCCCGCCCTCGGTGTTGGCGACCGGGCAGGCGAGATGTCGCTTCAGGTTGGAGGTGAAGGCGACGCGGGCCATGGGCTATCTGAATAAACTCTGAGAAGCCCGTCAACCCGCCCGATTGTAACATCGACGGAGCGGGCAAACGAAACGAGGCGGACCGTCAGATCCGCCTCGTTCACCTAGTCAGATTGCGATTTGATGCCGGATGTTTCTACTCCGCCGCCGCCTTCAAAGTGGTTGCCGCTTTCAGCGCCTGATCCAGATCGGCCACGATGTCGTCGATATGTTCGATGCCCACCGACAGCCGGACGTAGTTTTCGGAAACGCCGGTCTGCAGCTGCTCTTCCGGCGAGAGTTGCGAGTGGGTGGTCGAGGCCGGATGGATGGCGAGGCTCCGGGCATCGCCGATATTGGCGACGTGATAGAAGAGTTTCAGCGCGTCGATGAAGCGCCGCCCCGCTTCCTTGCCGCCCTTGATCTCGAAGCCGACAAGCCCGCCGAGCCCGCCCTTCAGATAGGCCTTGGCGCGCCGCGCAAACTCGCCCTCTTGAACGCTCGGATGGATGATCTTCGTCACCGACGGATGCTTCTTCAGATAGTCGGCGACGGCCTGGGTATTGCGGCAATGCTCGCGCATTCGCAGCGGCAGCGTCTCGAGGCCCTGGATGAACAGGAAGGCGTTGAACGGGCTCATCGCGTAACCGAGGTCGCGCTGCAGCGTGACGCGGGCCTTGATAATGTAAGCAATCGGGCCGAGCGGCTTCACCGCCTGGGTCCAGACGGCGCCGTGATAGCTGGGGTCCGGCTGGTTCAGCAGCGGGAAGCGGGTGGCATGCTTCTCCCAGTCGAAATTGCCGCCATCGACGATCACGCCGCCGATGGAGGTGCCATGGCCGCCGATATACTTCGTTGTCGAATAGACGACGATGGCCGCGCCATGCTCGATCGGCTTGCACAGCACCGGGCAGGCGGTGTTGTCCATGATCAGCGGCACGCCGAGCGAGCGGCCGATGTCAGCCACTTCCTTGATCGGGAAGATATGGAGCTTCGGATTAGGCAGCGTCTCCGCATAGTAGGCGCGGGTCTTCGCGTCGGTCGCCTTGCGGAAATTCTCCGGGTCCGCCGGATCGACGAAACGCACTTCGATGCCCTGGGTCTTCAGCGTGTTGGCGAAGAGATTCCAGGTGCCACCATAGAGGTCGGTCGAACTCACGATGTTATCGCCGACCTGGGCGATATTCTGGATCGCCATCGCCGACGCCGCCTGGCCAGACGCCACGCCGAGCGCCGCCACGCCGCCCTCGAGCTGCGCCAGGCGCTCCTCGAGCACCGCGTTCGTCGGGTTCATGATGCGGGTATAGATGTTGCCCAGCTCCTTTAGGGCGAACAGGTTGGCGGCATGTTCCGTGTGTTTAAACTGATAGGAGGTCGTCTGATAGATCGGCACGGCCACCGCGTTGCTGGCGGGGTCGCTGCGATAGCTGCCGCCATGGAGGACGATGGTCTCCGGATTCTTACTGCTTGTTGTCATGTCTTCCTCGATTCTTCTGTTTTCATCCTGTGAGCTACGCGGCGGGCCGCTGTAACGCGGAACTTTGTTCGACCACGGTTCTGACCGGCGTGACGCAGCGCAGGATGTCGAGAACCGGGCAGTGGCGGTCGACGCTCGCCCGCAGGCGCTCGATCTCGTCTGCCGGCGCGGGGCTATCGATCCTAATCGTGGCGGTGACGTCCTTGAACCCTGGACGGACACCCTCGTCAACGGCGAAGAAGCCCCGCAGATCGAGCCGCCCGCTCACCGAGACGGACACGCTGTTGATGGGGATGCCCAGGGTATCGGCATAAAGCCGGTAGGTGACCTCCTGGCAGGCGCCGAGGGCGGCCAGGATGAGTTCCACCGGATTGGGCCCCCGGTCCTGCCCGCCATGGGCGGGAGACTCATCGATATCGAGCTTGAATTGTCGGATGCGGGCCTCGCTGTGCAGCCCGTCGATCTGCCGTGTTTCTGCAGCGAAGACCACTGAAGCCTTATGGGGATTCTCGCCCAGCGCGGTCTGGTTGGTAGTGAAGACGGTTCTAAATGATTGCGGTTCCGGATTGGCCATGGGTGCCCTCTTTCCTCTTGGTCGCGTGGCGGGGCCCACAATGGCTGTGGCGCTTTAGCTTTCTTGGTGACGCGGTGCAAGCTGCCCCTCAAATCCCCGCGGATCCGTTCGGGTGGGTGGATCGGGCCCCCTGCGGCGTCGAATCGAAAGACGCCGCGTTAACAAAAAACCGCCGCAGCGGAGCTGAGGCGGTTCGGTCGCCGTCGCTTTAGCTGCATTTTTTAGGCGCCCGCAAGCTAACGCTTCAAATCGGCGCCATAGGAAATTTCCGATAAATGACATGGACTTGTCAACCGCAGCGGCGTTACGTTTTGGCGATTAACCAAATTTCTTATGAATGTGACCTATTTGCTGGTGAATTTTGTCATGTAAACCAACTGTTAAGACTGCCAGTGTTTTAATGACCGCCTAATCATCCGACTCTAGCTTGTGAGACGTTTCGTGAAGAACGCATATCTGGAAACCATCGCCCTTATCGAGCGCCTCCACCGCGAATGCTTGGAAGTGATCCGGGCCGATCTGGATCGCCACGGCATCCGTGATCTGAACAACGTGCAGGCCATGATCCTCTTCAATATCGGCACCGACGAACTTACGGTCGGCGAATTGACGAACCGCGGCTACTATCTGGGCTCCAACGTCTCCTACAATGTGAAGAAGATGGTGGAGAACGGCTACCTGCAGCAGGAGCGTTCGCCCCATGACCGCCGTGCCGTGAATGTGCGCGTGTCGCCCAAGGGTCTCGAAGTTGTCGAGCGCTTGAATGCCATGTACGAGCGCCACGCAAACGAGCTGAACAAGGGTGTCGCCACGCCCGAAGAACTCCAGGGCACGAATGCGTTGCTGCGCCGCCTGGAGCGCTTCTGGTCCCAGAGCATGGACTATTCGGTCCGTCCCACCGGCGCGATCGACAACGCCGCCTGAAAACGCCCTTGGGGGAGGGCGCCTTTCGGGGGGTGCGTTGCGGCGGTGAGGCGCGATATCACTCGTGACCACCGCCGCAACGCGTCATTCCCAAAAAATCGACCATCTGAAGCGCTAGGCGAATTTCGTCGCCTTCAGCCTGTCTTCATCCAATTCAACGCCAAAGCCTGGTTTGTCCGACAGGACGAGCCAACCATCCCCGTCGACATCGATGGGTTCCGTCAGCATGAAGTCTCGGCGGTCCGGCGACCATTCCGGTGGGTCGTCCGGGAACTCCAGGAACGGGGCGGCGACGCAGCCCGCCACCAGATGGGCGTTGCCCATCAGCCCGATACCGTTGCCCCAGGTGTGCGGCGTGAACACCAGATTGAACTCGTTCGCCATGTGAGCCACGCGCCGTAACCCCGTGATGCCGCCGACACAAACCACGTCGGGCTGCAGCACATCCAGGCAGCCGTTTTCGATCAGCGTGCGGAACTCGTAGAGCTCGCGGGTCAGTTCGCCGCCGGCGATTCGCACATCGGTTTCCTGGCGCAGAGTCGCCATTCCCTTGTAGTCGCCGCGGAACAGCGGCTCTTCCATCCAATAGACGTTCAGCCGCTCCAGGTGGCGCGCCACTTGGATGGCATCCTTGAGCGACCAGGGCTCGGCGAAGTCCCAGGCCATGCGCCAGCCCTGATTGCAGTCGACCATCAGAGTCAGTTCGTCGCCGACCTCGCTGCGGATCGCCTCCAGGGCGGCGATGTCCTCGTGCCAGTCGGCGCGGTGGAAGCGCACCTTCATCGCCTTGTAGCCGCGTTCGATATAGTGCCGTGCCGTCTTCGCCATTTCCTTCGGCTGGCGCAGCGTGCCCGACGAGGCATAGGCGCGGATGCGGTTGGACAGCCCGCCCAGCAGCTTCCAGCAGGGCTGGCCGGTGATCTTTCCCGCCAAGTCCCACAGCGCCAGGTCCAGTGGCCAGCAGCGGCCATTGTGGAAACCGATATTGGCGATCAGCCGGTAGTGACGCTCGATCGCCAGGGGATCCTGGCCCATGAACAGATGCTGGTTGCCCTCGAAGCCCAGCATGTAGTCGCCGGAGCCGATGCCCTCCAGCCCCGTGTCCGTCTTCACCCGCACGATCGTCGCCTCGAACTTGGTGCGCGGCCGCGTGTCCCAGCTGGCGCGGAACGGCGGATCCAGCGGCAACCGGTGATGGGTGATGGAAATGTCTGATATCTTCATGCTAGACCCTGCGCTGATTTTTTCCCCGTCCTGACACGCGACGCGATTCGATGATCCGCGGCGGCGACGGGTTATCCGGCGAATTGCCGCCAATGACAATGCGAGGCCGAATGACCATTGCTTCCTTTTCCATGTCGCCGAACACCCGGGTGGTCTTTGGCGCCGGACGCAGCGACAAGCTGGGCGAAGACGTGAAGGCGCTGGCGGGCGAAGGCGCGGCCGTGCTGCTGGTTGCCGATCCCGCCCTGGGCAAGATCGCCGAAGCCATCGAAGGCACCTTGAAAAAGGCCGGTTGCAAGGTCGGTCTGTACACAGATGTACGGAGCGATCCGTTGGGATCCCAAGTGGACGGCGCGGCAGCCAAGGCGCGCTCCCTGGGTGCGGCCATCGTCGTCGGGGTCGGCGGCGGATCGACCCTGGATGTCGCCAAGTTCGCGGCGGCGATTGCGCAGACAGATCAGCCTGCCGATCATTATGAGCTCGCGAGGAATCCCCTGCCGGCCAAAGGCCTGAAGAAGATCTGTCTGCCGACCACGGCCGGCACCGGTTCGGAAACCACGCGGGTCTCCGTCTTCAACAATGCCAGGAACGAAAAAGTCTGGGCCTGGGGCGATGAGCTGCGTGCCGACCTCGCGCTCCTGGACCCCAAGCTGACGGTCGGGCTGCCGCCCCATTTGACGGCGGCGACCGGCGTCGATGCGCTCGTCCATTCCATCGAGGCCTGCACGATCCGCCGCGCCAATCCGCTCAACGATGCCATCGGGCTGCATGCCATCCGGCTGGTTGTGGCCAACCTGAAGCGGGCGGTCGAGGCGCCTGATGACTTGGCGGCGCGAGGCGCCATGCAGATCGCCGCCGCCGCCGGCGGCATGGCGATCGACAATGCAGGCACCGGCATCGGCCACGCCATGGGCCATGCACTGGGCGCTATCGGCCATGTCCATCACGGGCGCGCGGTGGGGCTATGCCTGCGCGCGGCGCTGGCTTGGAATGCCGAGGCCGGCCCTGTCCGCCATGCGGCGGTCGCCTCCGCCATGGGAGTTCCGAGCGACGGCCGCGGCGAAGCGGCCGTGATTGCCGACCTGCAGCCGGCCTATGACAGCTTCCTGCGCTCGGTCGGACTCGCAATCTCGCTGACCAAGGATGGCCTCTCCGCCGCCGATGCGCCACGCTTGGCCGACGCGACCATGGCGCCGGAGAACAAGGCGATGCGAGATTCCAATATCCGGGAGATCAAACCGACGGATGCATTGCGGCTGGCAGAGCTCGTTTTGAGCGCCGCCTAGCCCAATCCCGGCCCGTCACGCTGCCAACCCCGGCTGAGCACATTGCCGGGCTTTTCTTTTGGAAACACGCAAACGCTTGAAACCAAAAACTTTCGATAGTTAATATTCGGTAAACGCGCTGTGTTACTTGGTAAATACAAGAAATAAACCGTATAAAATGCAGTATATTTAACAGGATATGTATCTATGCTTGAGTTTCACTTCTTTACGTGCCATTATCCTTTCCGGAAATTAAGCAATTCCGCAGCCGGTGTAGGGGCTGGACACTCGTTGAGGAGGGAACACCAATGAATGCTCGCATGATGCCGATCGCTTACGGTCTATTCGCTGGCTTCTTTCTGGTTGGTTTGGCCATTTTGTCCGCGGCGCTACACTGACGCCTGCGCGGCGCCTGCATCGGGGCGCTTGATTTGAAGGTTGGGTCGCGAAGGTTGTTGGGGTTGTTGGTCTCGCTTTGAGCTGAATTCAGATCCCGCGGTCGAGAGTATCGAGAGAAAATTCGGGCGGTGCCAGGTCGGCACCGCCCGTTTTCCTTCGGTCCCTGGCGGGTCGACTATTGCGCGGCGCTCGCCTGAAGAGCAACGCGGGCAACGGCACGGGTTTCCAAGGCATCCGCCCAGCCGAACCAGGCGCCGGGGTGCCGGCGCACATGCGTCTCAAGCCGCTGAGCAAACGCCCGGGCGGCCGCCTCCAGGTTTTGGTCCTTGGACACGCCCCGCGGCATCGACAGCGGCGGCTCGATCGTGACGATGTGCCGGTCGACCGCTTCGCGCGTTGCGAAGACCGGCAGCAGGGCGGCGCCGGTGCGTTGCGCTAATCCCGGTCCCCCCGGCGCCAACCGCAGGCTGCCGCTCAGAAAGGGCACCGTCAGCGGCCGCAGCGACGTGGCGCCCGCGGTAACCGATACGATGTTGCCATCCCGCAGACGATCGACGAGCCGGGCGAGCACCGACCCCGCATTCCCGTTCAAAGGCAGTACGGCGCGACTGCCGAGATACTTGACCTCGATACTGGTGCGCACCCGATTGAGCCAGCGCATGCCGAATTTCGTGGGCGAGAAACCGTGCCGCGGATGACTCAGATGATGCAGTCGAAAACCGGCATCATGCAGCGCCATCTTGACCGTGAGCGATGCAAACGCGGAATTGCCGACCCAGAGGACCGCGCCGCTGCCGGCGGCGAGAGCTTTCAGCAGGTGATCTGCACCGTGCAATTCCGTTGCCGGCCGCCAGCCGCCGGGACGGTGGCAGGCCAGGAGTTGCAGCGTTTCTTCGACCTGATGGGCGAGCATCTGACGCAGGAGCCGCGCGCCACCCGTTGGGCCATCCGGCAATTCGAGCAGGGCCGCGATGCATTGCGCCAGATTGTTTGAGCCGATGGAGAATGGTGCGGCCAGGGGCGCCATCGCATTGCTGGCAACTTGCCAGTTGCCTTCGCCCGTCGCCCAGGCCAGCGCCGTGAGCACGGGAAGGCCGGCCAAAGTGGCAAGATCGGTTGCATTGAACAGCCGAAGCTTAGCATTCATGTCCCGGATGACGCCCCATTCATATGCGGCTTGATCCCGCCGCGGTCATGCCCGTTCAACGCATTTCCTCCGGATCCGGCGCAGCCTGAGCAGCCTCCGGTTTGCCTGAGCGATATAGGTGCGACATCCCCTAACGAGCACAAGACATGCCCAATTCGGCGGGTTCCGCAAGGTCAATTTTGGGGAATACTAGCTCCGGCCGTCAGGCGCCAGTGAAGGCCTGAATGCCGGTTTGCGCCCGGCCGAGTATCAGGGCGTGCACGTCATGCGTCCCCTCATAAGTGTTCACCGCCTCCAGATTCATGACGTGGCGGATGACGTGAAATTCATCGGAGATACCGTTGCCGCCATGCATGTCGCGCGCGGTACGGGCGATATCCAGAGACTTGCCGCAGGAGTTGCGCTTCAGCATGGAAATCATCTCCGGCGCGGCGCGGCCCTCATCCTTGAGGCGGCCGAGGCGCAAGCAGGCCTGCAGACCCAACGTGATTTCCGTCTGCATATCGGCGAGCTTCTTCTGGATCAGCTGATTGGCAGCCAGCGGTCTGCCGAATTGCTTGCGATTCAACGTATAGGTGCGCGCGGCGTGCCAGCAGAACTCGGCCGCGCCCAAAGCACCCCAGGCGATGCCATAGCGGGCGTTGTTCAGACAACCGAACGGGCCCTTCAGCCCCTTCACATTGGGCAGCAGATTCTCTTCCGGCACGAATACATCTTCCATGACGATCTCGCCGGTGACGGAGGCGCGCAACGAAAACTTTCCTTCGATCTTCGGCGCCGACAGGCCCTTCATGCCCTTCTCGAGGATAAACCCTCTGATATCGCCGGCATCGTCTTTCGCCCAAACGATGAAGACATCGGCGATGGGTGAATTGGTGATCCACATCTTGGATCCCTTCAGCACATAGCCGCCATCGGCCTTGCGGGCGCGGCAGCGCATGCCCGCGGGATCGGAGCCGGCATCGGGTTCGGTCAGGCCGAAGCAGCCGACGATTTCACCCGTGGCCAGCCGCGGCAGGTACTTCTGCCGCTGCGCCTCGGTGCCGTAGGCATGGATCGGATGCATGACCAGGCTGGACTGCACGCTCATCGCCGAGCGATAGCCGGAGTCCACCCGCTCGACCTCGCGGGCCACCAGGCCGTAGCAGACATAATTGACGCCGGAACAGCCATAGCCCTCGATCGTCGGGCCGAGCAGACCGAGTGCACCCATTTCATTCATGATCTCACGGTCGAACCGCTCATGACGGTTGGCCTCGAGCACCCGGGGCATCAGCCGGTCCTGGCAATATTGGCGGGCGGTGTCGCGGATCAGCCGCTCGTCCTCGCTGAGCTGGTCCTCCAGCAACAGGGGATCGTCCCACTGGAACTCCGCCCGGCCGGTCGGCGGGGCGGACTTGCTGCTGGCGGAAACGGCGGCGCCGGCGCCTTGCGCTGCGGTCATGGCTGACTCCGGAGTGGTGGATGGCCTTGGCTGCCGTTTTCTTATCACGAGTTGGCCGGAGACCCAACCCGGCGCCGCCGGCGAAAACGGCGGATCTTGGCCCGGCTGCCGCAGACCCGCATTTCGCACCAGCGCCGTGTCCGGCTCTTGGTTTCATCGAGAAACAGCCAGCCGCAATGCTCGCCGGGACACTGCTTCAACCGCCGGCGATCCAGGGTCAGAAGCAATTCGGCCGCCGACAGGGCAATGGGCCGCAGGACGTCGCCGAGGCCGCCCGACTGATCCGCCCACTGCCACGCAAAGGCCCCATTCGACGAGGCCAGCCGACGCTGCCCGGCCGCTCCGGCAATGGCCCGGTTCAGCGCCGCCAGGGCCAGGGCGGGTGCCCGCCGTCCCTGACTGAGGGCGGAACAGACGGCGAAAATGGCGTCCCGCAGGGTCATCGCGCGAGTCAGCGCGCGCCCCGCCGCCGCCGGTGCGCGGGCCGCCGCCCGCCCCAATTGCCGGGCGTCCGCTTCGGACAGCAGCCCGGCATGCCGCGCCCACATCAGCAGGTGCTCATAGCGGTGCAGATGCTCGATGCGCTGCGAGCCGCCGCGCCCGCTGACGGTATTGGCAAAGTCCAGGCACAGCGCGCCGCCCAACAACCGCAAGCTGCCGGCCCGGCTCGCGCCCGTTTCACCCGTGTGTCTCGCGATCGCCGGTTTCTCCATTGATTGCCAACCAGTTCGTAACCGTCTAAAACGATAATGATGGTTTCACCTTTGCGCAAGCCGGGCTTTTGCGGCGCCGCAACGCTGTGTCGCGGGTTGTTCCTGGCGCTGCTGCTGATGTCGGCAGTCCTGCCGGCTTCCGCGGCCGGCAACGAAGAGGCGGTACGCCGCTGTCAGGAACTGATGCCGGCCTTCGTCAAGGCGCCGCTCGGAGTCGCTATCAACATCCAAGATCAGGGACCCGCCAAGCCGTTCGGCGTTCGTCTCGGCTGGCGTGCGCCCGTCGGCGGCTCCGGCAGCGACGCAGCGCAGATCAAGGACGGTTGGATGATCTGTTGGTTTCTGCCGCGCAGCTCGACGGACGAGGCCTGGCAGATGACCCAGATCGACTCCAGCGAGTTCGGCGTGATGCGCCGCTACGATATCCAGCAGCTCTACAAGATGCTGCGGCTGATGCAGTATGAACCGCAGACCTTCGATCCCTCGGCGAATAGCGCGGAAGGGCGCGCGCTGTACGTCCTGCAGCAGACGATCAACGCCATCAGCCTGGGCTGCGTGTACGCCCTGATCGCCATCGGTTTCACCCTGGTCTATGGCATCACGCGGGTGATCAACTTCGCGTTCGGCGATCTCTACATGATCGGCGCCTTTGTCGCCTTTCTCGCGTCTATCGTGATCGCCTCATTCACCGGGTCGGTCGGACTGGCCGCGGTGCTGGCGGTGGCGGTCGGGGCCAGCTTCATCATGGCCGCCGCCGGCTGGACCATGGATAAGCTGGTGTTCCAGCCACTGCGCTCGGCATCGACGTCAACATCGGCGGCGCTGATTGCGGCGATCGGACTGTCGCTGTCGATGAAGGACAGCCTGCGTCTGCTGCAAGGGCCCAAGACCCGCTATCTCCTGACCAAGGATCTGACGAGCTGGCCGATCATCACCGGCCAGGGATTCGATGTCTATTTGAGCAAGGGGCATCTGGCGGTCGGGCTGGCGACATTGCTGATTGGCGGGTTTCTCTGGCGGCTGAGTCAGGGCAGCACGTTCGGGCGCTGTCAGCGCGCCTGTGCCCAGGACCCGCGCATGGCGGCGCTGCTGGGCGTGGATGTGAACAGGGTTGTCGCCCTGACATTTGCCATGGGCGGGGCCTTGGCCGGCGCCGGCGGCGTTTTCGCCGGGCTTCAATATGGCGTGATCAACTTCCACATGGGCACCCTGATGGGGTTCAAGGCGCTGACGGCGGCCCTGGTGGGCGGCATCGGCTCGTTGCCCGGCGCCTTCCTGGGCGCCCTGATTATCGCGATCGTTGAGTGCTACACAGCGGCGTTTCTCGGCTCCCAGTGGAAGGATATCGCGGTTTTCGCGCTCTTGGTGATGGTCCTGGTGCTGCGGCCCGCGGGACTGCTCGGCACGCCGAGGTCGCCCGCGGCAGACGAGCGGCTATAGGCCCGCCGGGAACGGCAGTTATTGTGTCGGGACAATACGCACTTTCGGCTTGCGATGTCGCCCCGGCCCATAATATAGGGTCAAGATAAGAAGAACGACCAAATAAACCGAGGCAACGTTTGGGAGTCGACATTGTGACGTGGGCCCAGCAGCAGGCGGCGGACTTGCCCGGCCTGCGGTTTCTAGTTGACCATTCCCGTTATCTTATGGCCGCCGCCCGCGGCCGCCGGACGGCCGGAGTCGCACGATGACTCCCGATGCCGTCACATTCATGCAGCAGGTGATCAACGGCCTGACTCTCGGGTCGGTCTATGGGCTCATCGCCATCGGCTACACGATGGTCTACGGCATCATCGGCATGATCAATTTCGCCCATGGCGATATCTACATGATCGGCGCCTTTCACTCGCTGATCCTGATCCTGGTTCTGGGATTCTTCGGCATTACCTGGGTGCCGCTGGCGTTGGTGGTCGTACTCGTGATCGGCGTTTCCCTGACGGCGCTCTATGGCTGGTCCGTTGAGCGCATCGCCTATCGGCCGTTGCGCGGCTCGACCAGGCTGGCGCCGCTGATCTCGGCGATTGGCATGTCGATCATCCTGCAGAACTACGTTCTGTTGCTGCAGGGTGCGCGCGGCAAGCCACTGCCTCACGCCACCGATGCGCAGTTCGGCAAGGTCATGCTTGCCGAGTCCGACGGCATTACCGCCCAGATCACCCATGACCAGATCATGATCATTTTTGTTACTGTGGCGTTGATGGTCGGCTTTACGATGGTGATCCGGCACACCTCGCTGGGCCGTCAACAGCGCGCCTGCGAGCAGGACATGAAGATGGCGGCGCTGCTGGGCGTGAACATCGACCGCACGATCTCGCTGACGTTCGTGCTGGGCGCCGGGCTGGCCTGCGTCGCCGGCCTGATGGTCACGCTCTATTACGGCTTCATCGATTTCTATATCGGCTTCGTCGCCGGGATAAAGGCATTCAGCGCCGCGGTGCTGGGCGGCGTCGGCTCGCTGCCCGGCGCCATGCTCGGCGGCCTGCTGCTGGGCTTCATCGAGGTGTTCTTCTCCGGCTACGTCGCGGCGGACTACAAGGACGTGGCTGCCTTCGGCGTGCTGGTGCTGGTGCTCATATTCCGACCGTCGGGCTTGCTGGGCAAACCGGAAATCGAAAAGGTCTAGACGATGGCCGTCACGCAGAGCGCCGCCGCGGCGAAGCAGTCCGAGTCTTCGGCGATAACGCCGGAAATGCTGAAGCAGGCCGTGGCCGCCGGTGTCGTCACATTTCTGCTGGCGTCGCTGATCGTCGGCATCGAAACCGTCAGCAGCACCGGCGCACTGGCCTTCACCACGCGCTACAAGGAAGTCTTCATCGCCACCATCGGGGTCTTCGCCGGCAGCCTGGTGATCAGCCAGATGCGTGCCGGACGGCCGATTGTCGGCGTCATCGCCGGCGGTGCCGTGAGCGCGGTGCTCCTGCTTCTGCTGTTCATGCAGGGCCAGCATCTGGATCCGCAAGGTTTTCTGCCGTTCAAGTCGATGATCATCAATTGGGGTGCCCTGATCGTTCCCGCGGCGATCTGCGTGCGCGGAATCCAGGAAATGCGGACTCAGCACGCGCAAGCGCGCGGCCGGCCGGTGCCGGGCCAGCAGGTCAGCGAAGTCGTTCAGCGCATCCTGCCCTGGGTCGGCGCCGGACTGATTGTCCTTGCCGTCGCGTTACCATGGCTGCCGCTGGGCGAGCGAACGCAGGAAAAGAAGATCATCGATATCTGCACCATCGTGCTGACTTACATCATGCTCGGCTGGGGCCTGAACATTGTGGTGGGTCTCGCGGGGCTGCTGGATCTCGGTTACGTCGCCTTCTATGCGGTCGGCGCCTACACCTACGCCATGCTGGCGGTTTATCTGGGCTGGAGCTTCTGGATCTGCTTGCCGCTGTCGGGTCTGCTGGCGGCCACGTTCGGCGTCTTGCTCGGCTTTCCGGTCTTGCGACTGCGCGGCGACTATCTGGCGATCGTCACGCTCGGATTCGGCGAGATGATCCGTATCATCATCGTCAACTGGCGCGCGCTGACCGGCGGCCCGAACGGCATCAACCGCGTGCCGCGGGCCAGCTTCTTCGGCCTGCCGATGGAGCGCAACGTGCCGGAGGGCGTCACCAGCTTCCATCAGTTCTTCGGCCTCGAATACAATCCCAATCATCGAGTGATCTTCCTCTACTATCTCGTTTTGGTGGCGGCGCTGGTGGTGAACTTCTTCACCCTGCGCATCCGCAAGCTGCCGCTGGGCCGCGCCTGGGAGGCGCTGCGCGAAGACGAAACGGCCTGCCGCGCGCTCGGCATCAATCCGACGAACACCAAGCTGACGGCGTTTGCGGTCGGCGCCATGTTCGGCGGCTTCGCCGGATCATTCTTTGCCGTGCGCAATGGATTCATCAGCCCGGAGAGCTTCGTGTTCCTGGAATCGGCGATCATCCTGGCGATCGTGGTGCTCGGCGGACTCGGCAGCCAGGTGGGCATCGTGCTGGCGGCGGCGGTCCTGATTGGTCTGCCCGAGATGTTCCGTGAACTCTCCGAGTACCGCATGCTCGCCTTCGGCATCGGCATGGTTTTGATCATGGTCTGGCGGCCGGGCGGCTTGCTTGCCCGCCGCGAGCCGACCATTCGCCTGCATCCCGCCGGCGGCAGGCCGGGAGACGCAAAGCGGTGATGGCCGTACAATCCGCACCCGCGATCGCATCGCCTTTGCTTGCGGTCGAGCATCTGACCATGCGGTTCGGCGGCCTGGTGGCGATCGATGACGTCTCGTTCACGGCGCCGCCTGGGTTGATCACGGCGATCATCGGTCCCAATGGCGCCGGCAAGACCACGGTGTTCAATTGCCTCACCGGATTCTACAAGCCGACGGTGGGGCGCCTCACGCTTCGCGCATCCCACGGCGATTTTCTGCTGGAGCAGTTGGACGGATTTCGCATCGCCCAAAGGGCCCATGTGGCGCGCACCTTCCAGAACATCCGCCTGTTCGGCGGCATGTCGACGCTGGAGAACCTGATCGTCGCCCAGCACAACAAGCTGATGCGCGCCTCCGGCTACAGCGTCGGCGGCCTGCTGGGTTTGGGTGGCTATCGTCACGCCGAGCGGCAAGCAGTGGAGATCGCGCGCGGTTGGCTGGATCGAGTCGGCCTGACTTCGAAGGCGGACTGGCAGGCGTCGAGCCTGCCCTATGGCGATCAGCGCCGACTGGAAATCGCCCGCGCCATGTGCACCGATCCCGTGCTGCTCTGCCTGGACGAGCCGGCGGCCGGCCTCAATGCCAATGAATCGGCGGGGCTCAACCAGCTCCTGCTGCGCATCCGCGACGAATACGAGATCGGCATCCTGCTGATCGAGCATGACATGAGCGTCGTGATGGGCATCTCCGATCACATCGTCGTGCTCGACTATGGACGTAAGATCGCCGACGGCACGCCGGAGCAGATCCGCAATGATGCCAACGTCATTCGCGCCTATCTGGGCGAGGCGGAGGACGAGGCGCTGCCGCCGGAGGTGTCGGCGGATC
>Ga0184626_10000065_pt1 | contig 22787 bp, 17 predicted proteins | sample PLM3_60_b1_FD_133142 | JGI IMG/M metagenome (GOLD analysis project Ga0184626, IMG submission 133142) | Groundwater sediment microbial communities from an aquifer in East River, Colorado, USA - PLM3_60_b1 | ecosystem: Environmental > Terrestrial > Soil > Riparian zone | place: USA: East River... | reverse complement strand
GTCTTGCGCAGGCTGCGGGAGATATGGACGCGGTCCAGGGGCAGGATGCCGCGCATCTCCGGATCGATCCAATAGACATGGGGATCGTGCCGCCCCTCGGCCATGGGGAAGACGCCGAGGGCATAGGCCCGAAGCAGCATATGCGGTGTCAGCGTGACCACGGCGTTCGCCAGAGCCGGTTATAGGGAGCAGGAATAATAGCGCAATCGACCGCCGAACTGGAGTCCTCTACGCTTCCACCGTCACGTACTTTTCCAGCCAGCGGATGTCGTAGTCGCCGTTGATGAAATCGCCGGCGGCGATCAGGCGGCGGTGCAGGGGGATGCTCGTCTCGATGCCGCCGATGACGAATTCCTCCAGCGCGCGGCGCAGCCGCATCAGGCACTCATTGCGGCTGCCGCCATGGACCACCAGCTTGGCGATCAGGCTGTCATAATGGGACGGCACGCGATAGCCGGTATAGAGCGCGGAGTCGACCCGCACCCCCAGGCCGCCCGGCGCGTGATAGTCGGTGATGCGCCCGGGCGAGGGCCGGAAATGCACGGGGTCCTCGGCGTTGATGCGGCATTCGATGGCATGGCCGTTGAAGACGACGTCATTCTGGGTCATGCCCAGGGGTGCGCCGGCAGCGACGCGGATCTGCTCGCGCACCAGGTCGATGCCGGTGATCATCTCCGAAACCGGATGCTCGACCTGCAGGCGGGTGTTCATTTCGATGAAGTAGAATTTTCCGTCCTGGAACAGGAACTCAATCGTGCCGGCGCTGCGATAGCCCAGCTTCTTCATCGCCGCGATGGCGGTATCGCATACTTCACGGCGCTGGCTGGCGTTGAGCGCGGGCGAGGGCGCTTCCTCCAGCACCTTCTGATGGCGGCGCTGCAGCGAGCAATCGCGTTCGCCTAGATGAATCACGTTGCCGTGGCTGTCGCCCAGGACCTGGATTTCGATATGGCGGGGATGGGAGAGATATTTTTCGAGATAGACGGCGTCATTGCCGAAATTCGCCTTGGATTCAGCGCGCGCCAGGCTCAGCGCCTGGACCATTTCGTCGCGCGCATTGGCCACCTTCATGCCTTTGCCGCCGCCGCCGGCCGCCGCCTTGATCAGCACGGGATAGCCGATGCCGTCGGCCAGATCCATCGCCTCCGCGTCGTTGGCGAGGGCGCCTTCGGATCCCGGCACCACCGGCAGGCCGAGCGATATCGCCGCCTCCTTCGCCTGCACCTTGTCGCCCATCAGCGCGATATGCTCCGGTGTCGGGCCGATGAAGGTGAAGCCATGCTCCCCGACCATCGAGGCAAATTTGGCGTTCTCCGACAGGAAGCCGATGCCCGGATGAATGGCGTCAGCGCCGGCAATGCTGGCCGCTGTCAGGATGGCCGGCACGTTGAGATAGCTCTCGCGGCTAGGCGGCGGACCGATGCAAACACTCTCGTCGGCCAGTCGCACATGCATGGCGTCGGCGTCGGCGGTGGAATGCACGGCCACGGTGCGGATACCCATTTCGCGGCAGGCGCGATGAATGCGCAGCGCGATCTCTCCGCGATTGGCGATCAGGACTTTTTCGAACATGCCGGCGTGCCGCCTATGCTCTTACTGCGCCGATCAGGCCACGACCATCAGGACATCGTCATATTCGACGGGGCGGCCGTCGTCGAAGAGGATTTCCTTGACCGTGCCGGCATGGGGTGCCGGGATCGGGTTCATCACCTTCATCGCCTCGATGATCAACAGCGTCTGACCTTTCTGCACGCGATCGCCGACTTTCACGAAGGCATCGCTGCCGGGCGTTGCGGCGGCATAAGCTGTGCCTACCATCGGCGACATCACCGCACCGGCGGGCGGGCCGTCGCTGACGACGGGCACTGCGGCGGGCGCCACTGCGGCCGGAGCCGCCGCGGCGGGTGCATGCACGACCGTGCTGCCGCGGGTGACGCGGATGCGTTGCTCGCCGGCTTCGAACTCGATCTCCGTCAGTCCCGTCTGTTCCAGGAGGCCGGCGAGTTTGCGGACCAAGCTCTCATCGACGTCGAATTTCGGCATCAGGCGTCCTTCGTTGTTTGCAGAAGCTCGGCCATGGCTTCCAGCGCCGCGCGATAGCCGCCCGGTCCGAGGCCGCAGATCACCGCGCGCGCGGCCAGGCTGACATAGGAATGGTGGCGGAACTCCTCGCGCCGGAAAATATTGGAGAGATGCACCTCGATCACCGGCAGTTCCGTGGTCTGCAGCGCATCGAGAATGGCGATCGAGGTATGGGTGTAGGCGCCGGCATTGATGACGATGCCCGCATGTTCCTTGCGCGATTCCTGAATCCAGGTGACCAGTTCACCCTCATGATTGGACTGGCGGAAATCCAGCGCCAGACCCAGCGGCCGCGCGTGGCGGCGGCATAGCTTCTCGATGTCGGTCAGGGTCGACCGGCCATAGACGGCAGGCTCGCGGACGCCGAGCATGTTGAGGTTCGGCCCGTTGACGACGAGAATCTTGGGCGCGCTGGGCACGGTTTTGGGAGCTCCCCTGGCTGATCTATCCGGCGATTCGGCCATCGAATCACAGCCTTATAGCATGGCACCGGTCGGGTGCAATGGCGCGGCCGGGAACTGCCGCCCGTCTATGGCCGCCGGTCCTGCCAGTCCAAGTATTTCATGTAAAGGGGCACGAACCAGGGATTGCCGCTGTACCAGAATGGGCGCCGCAGGGGCAAATCATCGAAGCTGGTGGCCCCCTGCTTGTCGCCCATCAGCTTGAGCGCCACCTTACTGCCCATCCAGGTTCCCATGGGCACGCCGGCGAAGCAGTAGCCCATGGCGTAGTGCACGCCGTCATTGCGCCCGATATGGGGATAGAGATCGAAGCTGGCGGCGCATTTCCCGGTCCAGGCATGGGACAATCGGACTGCCGCGAGGTCGGGCACCATTCGGCGCAACGCCTGGTGCAACCGCGCGGCTTTCGCTTTCAGGTCGGCAACGGGCCCGCCGGTGAATCCGCCGAACAGAATGCGCGTCTCATCGGGCGACGGCCGCATGAAGAAGATATCGTGCGTGTATTCGATGAAGGGCCGCCGCTGCGGCGAGATGCGGTCCATGACGGCCGGAGGCACCGGCTCAGTCGCGATCATGTAACCGTGGAACGGCACGACGCGACGGCGGAACCAGGGCAGGGATTCATCGACATAGCCGTTGGTGGCGACGATGGCGTCGCGGGCGCGCACCGCACCGCGGCCGGTCATGACGACGAGGTCTTCGCCGTCGCGCTGAAAGCCGGTGACCGGTGTGTGGCCGTGTATCTCGACGCCCGCCGCGATCGCACGGTCCTGTAGCCCCTGATGATAGAGTCCGGGATGAAAGCAACCGTGATCGGGAATGGCAGCGCCGCCGACATAACCTTGGGCACCGGTTTCGCCGGTCAGTCGCGCGCGTGGCACCATTTCAAAGACATCGCCGAGATGCTTCTCCCGCAGCCCGTATTCCTTGGCCATGGAATCATATTGCGACTGATCGAGCGCGGCGATGAAACGGCCCGGTTGCCGCAGCTTGCAGTCGATCTGCTCGGTCTGCACCAGTTTGAACACATAGTCGAAGGCGGCGCGCATGTCGTGGAACACGTTTTTCGCGCGCTCCAGCCCATCATGCTCCATGATGCTGGCGAAGCTGTGTTTGAGAGATCGGCCGACATAGCCGGCATTGCGCGTGCTCGCGCCCTCGCCGGGATCGCCGGAGTCGAACAAGGCGACGGATCGGCCCGCGCGCGCCAGAGTAAGCGCGGCCGAAAGGCCGGTATGGCCGGAACCGACGATCGCCACATCGACGTAGGCGGGCAACGGCTGCTGCGGCGATTGCCGGCGCGGTGCCGCATCCCACCAATAGGGCTGTTCCTTGAAGTCGGCGCTGAAGATTTCGTTTCTATCGGTCACAGATTCCTCAATACGATCATTCGTCGTCCGATGGAGGCGAGTCCTGCGATGGGATTCCCGTACCGGCCGGCGCGCGTGGATCGAGTTCGGAGGCCGCCGCTGTCGTCTGCGGCACCTTGATGAACTCGCCCTGCTCGGCGAGCGGCTTCGCCGTGCGGCGGCGCATCCGGTAGAAGGTGAATCCGGCGACGAACAGCAACGCCGCTGTGATAAATACAAACAGCCCGCGCGGGCCCATCGCCTCGATCGCCTGCGATGAGACGATGGGGCCCAGGCTGGCGCCAATGCTATAGGCCAGCAGCAAGCCACCGGCGGCCGGCACGAACTGGTCGCGCTCCACATAGTCATTGGTCTGCGCCACGCTGAGGCCGTAGAGCGGATGCGCGGCGGCATCCATCAGAAACCCGAGCACTGCCAGCGGCAGAAGCGCGCTGGCGCCGAACACGGCAATCAAGCCTGCAGCCACCGCCGCCGCCAAGCTGAGGCCCAGCATCAGCTGGCGGCGATCCATACGGTCCGAGAAGGTCCCCAACGGAAACTGCGCCAGCAGGCCGCCGACTAATGTCACCGTGAGGAATATGGAAACCGAAGCCGGATCGAGTCCGACCAATTGCCCGTAGACGGCGCTCATTCCGTAGAAGGAACTGTTCACCAGGCCGGCTGTCAGGCTGCCGACAACGCCCAGCGGCGAGATGGCAAAGAGCCGCGGCAGGCTGAGCCGCGAGCGCCGCGCGATGTCCGGGTTCCCCGTGAGCGTCAGCGCCACCGGGAGCAGAGCTGCGACGAACAGAATTGCGGTCAATGAGAACAGCTCAAAACCATGGGGGTCGCCCAGATTGAGCAGCAGCGGCCCGGCCGCGATGGCGGCGCCGCTGACCACCGCGTAAACGGCAAAAGTACGGCCGCGGATCTCGTTGGTGGCGCGATGATTAAGCCAACTCTCCATCGTCATATACAGTCCGGCCATGCAGTAACCGGCGGCCGCCCGCAGCAGGACCCACAGGACCAGGTGATCGGACAGCGCCAGCAGCAGGACCGTGATGGCTGCCGTCGCCGCGAAAACGGCGAAGGCGCGGATATGGCCGACGCGGGTAATGATGCGGTCGGAACTCAAGGAGCCCATCAACAGTCCGACGAAATAGGCCGACATGACCAGGCCGATGACCGTCGACGAAACTCCCGCCGCCGCGAGGCGCAAACCGATCAACGCAAAGAGTGCGCCATGGGCGATGCTGAGCAGGCCAAAGCCCAGCAGCACGGAACCGAGCGGGCGCACCACGGCGCCCAAGGTAGCGTCGGCGCGTCCCTCGATGGTTGCGTTCATGGTTCGCTATGCTTCGCTATCCGCCCATCGACATGCCGCCGTTCACCCGGATGGTCTGGCCGGTGATATAGGCGGCGTCGTCGGAGGCGAGGAAGGCCATGGCGGCGGCGATCTCCTCCGGTTTGCCATAGCGGCGCATGGGCACGATCTTCAGTGCCGCCTCCAGTCCCGCCGGGTCGATTTCGCCGAGCATTTCCGTGGCGATATAGCCAGGCGACACGGCGTTGACGGTGATGCCGTGGCGCGCCACTTCGGCGGCGATCGGCTTCATCATGGCGACGATGCCGCCCTTCGACGCCGTGCAGACCGAATAGGCATTGCCGCCGAAATCGGCGATCTCGGTGATGCAGGAGCCGGTGACGACGACGCGCCCATATTTCCGCTCGATCATCGGCGGCAGCGCCGCGCGCGTCACATTGAAGAATCCATGCAGATTGTTTTCGATGGCGCGGGACCAATCCTCGTCGCTGCTGTCGACGAACATCTTGTCGATGACGATGCCGGCATTGCTGACGAGGATGTCCAGATGGCCGAAGGCCTTGACCGTCTCGGCGACCAGCCGCTCGGCATCGGCGCGCTTGCCGACGTCGGCCTGCACCACGATCGCCTCGCCGCCGGCTTTGCGGATGCCCTCGGCGACGGCTTTGGCCTTGTCGACCGTGCTGACGCAATTGATGGCGACCTTGGCGCCTTCGCGGGCGAATCTTTCGGCCACCGCCTTGCCGATGCCGCGCGAACTGCCGGTGACGATGGCGGTCTTGCCTTTCAGGTTCATGGCCCTGCCTCCCTGGTTTGTTGCGGCAAGGCTACGGGGGTGGGCGCCTTCCGGCAACCACAGCGCTGGCCGCGGCTGGCGCACGGACGTGCCTCGATAACCGGTCTTGAAGCGTCGGTCCCGCTGGAAACCCGCCGGAACTGGAAATTCGAGCGATCTACCCCATGCCAAGCGAGAAATTGGCGAAAACATCCATCCAGCGGCATCCTTGGCTTCGTGGTCCATGTGACTTTGTGGTTGATCCATCTTCCAAGACGCGAGCCATGCGTTCGGCGCGTGTCCCTAGGAAAATCAGAATTCAACCCCATGGATGCCAGCAACCGCGCAAGGAAGTTGTTCGAGCTATGCGTCCAGCGCAGGGGTTCTAGGCATACTGTCATACAGGAATGCGATCCTCGTTCGGACTTCCGGACGGGGACGCCACGGTCATTCCGATTCGCAATATCCAACATCAGGGCTCTTCAAGTCGCAGGCTGCGGGGTATCTTCAGTATAGGATAATTCTCCTGGAAATCAAGGCAGGGGAATCTGGTTGTCCTCTCCGGCAGCGTGCCCTGGAGTTTTCCGCGGCTCGCAGGTGCGAGCGATCCGCAAGCCGCGATTCCGCCTCAATTCCGCGCGGCGGCCGCCGCAATTCGCCGGCATACAAGGATTGGGTGCGTGCAGAGAGTTGGGAAGGTCCGAACCGTCGTTACCTGAAAAACGGGAGGATCACGCAATGAAATCAATGATAGCGGCGGCATTGGCCGTCGCGACACTGGTGGCCATGCCCGCCGACGCCGCCGAACCGCGTATCAGCGGGCCCTATCAGCAGGACAATCTCACGGTGTTTCTCATTCATGACCGGACGGCGCCGGGTAGCGAGGTGCCGTTCATGACCTTGGATGAGGCGCTGCCGGCGGGTCATGCGGCCGTCCACGAAACCGGCGATGTGAACAATCTGGAGGTTGAAAACCTGTCGAAGGACCGCCTGCTGTTCATCCAGGCCGGCGACATCGTCAAGGGCGGAAAGCAGGACCGGGTGCTGTCGGTCGATCTAATCCTGCCGCCGGGTTCCGGCCGCACGTCCATCGCCGTCTTCTGCGTCGAGCATGGTCGCTGGTCTGAACGTGGCGACGAGCCCGCGCAGAACTTCGCCAGCGCCGACAAGGCGATAGCCGGCAAGGACCTGAAGCTCGCGGCGAAATCGGAAAAGTCGCAGCAAGGGGTCTGGAATGCCGTATCGAAGGCGCAGGCCATGCTGGCCGAGGCGGTCGGCGGTGACGTCGCGGCGGAGGAGTCGCCATCCAGCCTGCAATTGACTCTCGAGAACGAGAAGGTTGCCTCTGCCATCGCCGCGCAGATCGCGGCGCTGAAAGATCTGGCCGGCGCAAACGAGGACGCAACCGGATTCATCTACGCTGTGAATGGCAAGATCTCCGGCGGCGATATCTATGCCTCCCGCGATCTGTTCCGTAAGCTCTGGCCGCGGCTGCTGGAGTCCAGCGCCGTCGAGGCCATCGCCGCGCGGGGCGAACAGACCGTAGCCTTGGCCGCAACCGAAGATGACGTTCGCAGATTGCTGTCGACGGCCGACGGCATCGACGGGCGACGGGAGAATCTTCCGGCAGGCGTTACGCTGATTAGCCGGGAGAACAATGAAATTGCCGCTTTCGAAACGGGCTCAACCCAGATCGATGGCGCGGTCCACCGCAACTACATCGTCAAATAGCGACGATCACATGCGAAAGGGCGGTGCCACAGGCGCCGCCCTTGGCACCACGGATTCGAATGACGTGATCGAGCCCTACGACGCCTTCTCCCGCGCCGTGGCGATATGGGTCTTCAGGTCTTCGAGCTTGATGGCGCCGGGGATCAACGTGTCGCCGATAACGAAGGCCGGCGTGCCGTTGATGCCCATCTTCTCGGCCAGATCGTAGTTCTGCTGCAATTCCTGATCGACCTCGGGCGCGGCCATGTCCTCTGTGAGCTTGGCAAAGTCGAGGCCGATCTCCTGCGCGACGGCTTCAATGTCCTTGGCGCCCAGCTTGCCCTTGAAGGTCATCAGGGCCGTGTGCATCTCCGCATACTTGCCCTGCTTGCCGGCCGCCAGCGCCGCGCGGGCGGCGAGCACCGAGTCGTCGCCCAGGATTGGAAACTCCTTCACCACCACCCGAACATTGCCGTCACTGGCAATCATATCGGCGATCGGTTGGTGCATCGCCTTGCAGTAGGGACAGCGGTAGTCGAGAAACTCGACCACCGTCACGTCGCCGTTGGGATTGCCGAGCACGGGCGACGCAGGATTGCTGACCAGTTGCGCCTGCAGGTCCTTCACCGCCTGGGCTTGGGACTGCTGCTTCGCCGCCTCCTGCTGCTGCTGATACTTCTGCAGCGACTCCGCGATCACTTCCGGATGGGCAAGAATATAGTCGCGGATCTTCTGCTCCAGGGCGGGATCGGCAGCGGGGCTGCTTGTCTCCTGCGCCTGGAGGGCCGGTGCAGCGAGGGCAAGGCCGCAAGCCATCGCCAGTGCAGTCAACAGCCCTTTGCCCATGGGTTTTGCTCCTTTAGGGGATTTCGCGGGTATCTTCGCGGATCGGCCGCGGGCCGACAATCTATGAATGGCTATGGCGAGACAATATCACGCGGATGTGTCGCCCGCGCCTTGTGCCGAGTGGATCGCCAGACCCGGTCAGGATTCGTCGGGCGTGCCGGCAACGTTGGAGATATCCTGAGCCCGCAACCAGCCCGGCGAGCCCGTGGGCATGCCCTTCATCGCCCGGTCGGCCAAGCTCTTGGCGCGCGCCTTGTCGCCGGAGGCGATGGCCGATTCCGCCAGAGCGAGGGAGGCCTCCGGCTCTTGGTGGTTCAGGCCATAGGCGATGCCCAGAAGTTTCCAGGCGCCGGGATTGTTCGGCTCGATCTCCACGACCCTCTTGAGGTTCTCGATCGACCCCTTGATCGAGGCGGGATCCTGCAGGTCGTTCTGCACGCGCGCCAACGCCATGTGCAGCAGGGCCGAATTCGGTTCGGCGCTGACGGCGGCCTCGTAGGACTTTACGGCTTCCTTGGCCTTGCCGCTCTTGTACAGGATGTCGCCTTTCAGTTCGTTGAAATAGGCATCCTGCGGATGGTCGGCCAAAAGACTGTCAACCTGCTGCAGGGCCTTTGGGTTCTGTCCGGCTTCGAGATAGGCGACGGACCGCGCGTAACGGGCTTCCAGGCTGTTATCGCTGTCGGGGTACTGCTTGAGCACGCGGGGCAGCGGATCGACATAGCCGATCAGCTTGGCACGGACCCGCTGAAAGGTGGCCTCAAAATCCGCCGGCGGCGGTTCATTGCTCAGCGTCGACTGCTCCACATGGGCGCGCACTGCCGCGATACGCTCGCTGGTCAGGGGGTGGCTCAGGAGATAGGGCGGCGGCGCGATGGCGGTCTTCTGCGTATTGGCGAGGATCTGCAGGAACTCCATCATGCCCTTCGACGACAGGCCGGTCTGATCCAGGAATTTCATCCCAGCTTGGTCCGCGGCCGATTCCTGGGTGCGGCTGAATTTCATCAATGAACCGTAGGGAGCCGAGGACCCGCACAGGCTAAGCGCGGCGCCACTTGAACTGCTGCCGCTCGCCGCTCCCCCGGCCGCCATGACGCCGCCGAGCGCGCAAAACAGCAATTGCTCGAGCGAGGCGATGCGCATCGCCTCCTTCAACCGCGGCAGATGACCGCCGGCGATATGGCCGGTTTCGTGGGCCATGACGCCGATCAACTGATCGACATGTTCGGCGGCGCGGATCAGCCCGGTGTGAAGGAACAGGTTCTGGCCACCGGCGACGAAGGCGTTGATGCGGCTGTCCCGGAGCAGGTAGATATGCACCGCCGACGGTTCCAGGCCCGCCGCGCTGAAGATCGGGTCGGCGAACTGCGCCATTGCCGCTTCCGTCTCGGCGTCGCGGATCAGAACAGGCCTGTCCTGGGCCGCCGCGGGCTGCGCCGCCATGGCGCCGAAAAGCGCGATCAGGCCAAGCCGTCTGATGGATGAAAACTGGTTCATGGCTGCAGCAAATAGCTGGGCGTATCGGCGCAGGCTGTCAATGGTTTTGTCCGCTCCGAATGCCTATGATGCCGACCCGGAAGTGGCCGTAATGTGGCAATGAATGAGCAGTTTTCGGTCCGAAATTGCCTTGTCCTGGAGCCGTATCACAGCATGCCAGCATCGAACTGCGTCGCGGAGTTGCCATGAAGATTAAGACGTCACAGCGCGGCGATGTCCCGCCGTTCTATGCGATGGAGGTCCTGCGCGAGGCGAATGCGCGCGCGGCGGCGGGCGAGCATGTCCTGCATCTGGAAGTGGGGCAGCCGGGCACGGCGGCGCCGGCGGCAGTCATCGCGGCGGCAAAGCGCGCACTTGATTCGCATCAGCTTGGCTATACCGAAGCGCTGGGGATCGGCGATCTCCGGCAGCGCATCGCCATGCATTACAGCGACAGGTACGGTCTCGCCGTCGATCCGGCGCGGGTGGTCGTCACGACCGGATCTTCCGGCGCCTTCATGCTCGCTTTCCTGGCGGCCTTCGATCACGGCGACCGCGTGGCTCTGGCGGCTCCCGGCTATCCCGCCTACCGCAATATTCTGCAAGCGCTGGGGCTGTCGCCGGTTTCGATTCCTACCGGCGCGGAGTCGAGATTTCAGCCGACGGTAGCGCATATGGCGGCGTTCGACTCGCCGGTGCAGGGCCTTATCGTCGCCAGTCCCTCCAATCCCACAGGCACCATGCTGTCGCGGGCGGAACTCGGCGCGCTTTATGCGCATTGCCGGGAGCGTGGCATCCGCCTTGTCTCCGACGAGATCTATCACGGCATCGTCTATGGCGAGCCCGCGGCGACGGCGCTGGCCTTCGGCGACGGGGCCATCGTGGTCAACAGTTTCTCCAAGTACTTTTCCATGACCGGCTGGCGTCTCGGCTGGATGATCCTGCCGGAGGATCTGTTGCGGCCGGTTGAACGGCTGGCGCAAAATCTGTTCATCTCGCCGCCGACCCTGCCGCAGCTTGCGGCGCTGGTCGTGTTCGACAGCAAAGACGAACTCGATGGAAATGTGCGGCGCTATGCCGAGAACCGGGGCGTGTTGCTGGAGCAACTTCCGCGCGCCGGCTTCGACAATCTGGCGCCCGCCGACGGCGCCTTCTACATATATGCCGATGTCTCGCGCCTGACCAATGACAGCCAGGAGTTCTGCCGGCGCATGCTGGCGGAAACCGGAGTCGCGGCGACGCCCGGGATCGATTTCGATCCCGAGCGCGGCCATCGCTTCGTCAGATTCTCGTTCGCCGGCGCGACCGCCGACATCGCCACGGCGGCGGAACGGCTTATCGCCTGGCGCCGCTGAACTATTCGATCAGGCGCTTCCACCAGCCGCGCCGGGGCGGTTCCGACGACGAAGCCGACTGGCCGGCCGGAGCGCGATCTTCAGCGGGCTCACTGCGTGGCGAGGAGGGAGGCAGATCGATCGCCTTTGGCGGGCGCTCTTCCGCCGGCTCCATCGACGGTGGCGGAGAGAAATGCATCCGCGGAGGCGCCGGATCGGGCCGTACGGGCGGCAAATCCGGAGCCCGGGAAGCGGTTTCATCCGGCTGTTCGGCAGCCGATCCCGTTTCTATGGGCCGGTCCTCATGATGCCTTGATTCGCTCCTGGGCTCGCGTTCCGTCTGCACTTCCTCGCCATTCGGACCGCCGGAATCGCCGGCAAATCGCTCGCCGCCGCGCCGCCGCCGGCGCCCGCCGCGCCGTCCGCGCCGCCGTCGCCGCCGTTCGCCGGACTCTTCCGTGGATCCGGACTCGCGCGGCGCGCCGCCCTCGCTCTGAGGCTCGAACTCATCGCCTTCATCGGCTTCCGCTGCCTCGCCTTCCGGTGCAGCAGCCACACCGGCGCCTTGGTCGCGCGGCTGATCCCGGACGCCCTCGTCGGCAAAGCTACGGTGGCCGTCCCGTTGTCCCTCCCGCTGACCGTCGCGCCGCCGGCGACGGCGCCGCCGGCGGCGGCCGCCATTCTCCTCGGCGGGAGCGCGGGCGGCCGCTGGCTCTACGACCTCGACTTCTTCTTCGACGGCCGGCTCTTCGATTTCATCGACGATTTCCTCGTCGGCCGGCATTTCCGGCAGCAGCACCGCGACCTTGGCCTCCGGCACCGGCAACGGCGTCTTGCTGCGTTCCATGCGGTGTTCCGGCGGTACCAGGCTGTCGTCGGCCGCAATGGTGATGCGCATATGATGCCGGGTCTCGATCTCGGCCAGCGCCGCGCGCTTGTTGTTGAGGATATAGAGCGCGACGGGCGTCGGCACCGTGACGGTGACGGCCGTACTCCGCTGCTTCAGCCCCTCATCCTCGATCGCCCGCAAAATATAGAGCGCCGTCGATTCCGTTGACCGGACATAGCCGGTGCCGCGGCAATGACGGCAGGTGACCATGCTGGCTTCGAACAGGCTGGGGCGCAGCCGCTGGCGCGACAGTTCGAGCAATCCGAAGGGACTGATGCGTCCCACCTGGATGCGCGCCCGGTCGTTGCGCAACGCCTCCTTCAGCTTGCGCTCGACGGCGGCGTTGTTGCGCGACTCCTCCATGTCGATGAAGTCGATGACGATCAGGCCCGCGAGGTCGCGCAGGCGCAGTTGCCGGGCAACCTCTTCGGCCGCCTCGAGATTGGTGCGCAGCGCTGTCTCCTCGATGTTGCGCTCGCGCGTCGATCGGCCGGAGTTCACATCGATGGCAACCAGCGCCTCAGTCGTGTTGATGACAATGTAGCCGCCGGAACGCAATTGCACGACCGGGTTGTGGATGGCGTCTATCTGTCCCTCGACCTGGAACTTCTGGAACAGGTGCTGCGCCGGATCCTCGAACAGCTGCACGCGCTTGGCGTGGCTGGGCATGAGCATGCGCATGAAGTTCTTGGCGTTCTTATAGCTCTCGTCGCCCTCGACCAGGATCTCCTCGACATCCCGCGAATACATGTCGCGGATGGCGCGCTTGACCAGGTTGGCCTCTTCGTAGATCAGCGCCGGCGCACGCGACTGCAGCGTCAGCTCGCGGATTTCGTCCCATAGCCGCAGCAGATATTCATAATCGCGCTTCAGTTCGGTCTTGTTGCGCTCCTGGCCGGCGGTGCGGACAATGACCGCCATGCCGTCGGGAATTTCCATTTCGCCGAGGATCGATTTCAGGCGCTTGCGATCGGTGACGCTGTTGATCTTGCGGGAGATGCCGCCGCCGCGCGCGGTATTCGGCATCAGCACGCAATAGCGGCCGGCGAGGGAGAGATAGGTGGTCAGCGCGGCGCCCTTATTGCCACGCTCTTCCTTTGTCACCTGAACCAGCATGATTTGCCGGCGCTTGATGACTTCCTGGATCTTGTAGCGTCGTACATGGCGCGCGCGCCGCGGGCGCATTTCCTCGGTCTCATCGCCGCCAACTGTTTCGACAACGACCGGTGGCCGCGGTGCCTCCCGAACGGCGCCGCCCTCGGCGGGCATCTCGGAAATATCGCCGTCTCCGCCGGCGCTCGGCGCGGCGATTTCCGCAGGCGCCTCTCCCAGCGTTTCGCCGCCGCTCTCGGCAACTTCAGCGATCTCCGGTTCTTCGTCCGCGTCGTCGATCACCGGCCCTTCAAGGCGCGGTGAGGACACGCGCAGCGCCTGACTGTGCAGGTCATCATCCTCGGAGGCCATGTCGGGTTCGGCAGTGATCGCCTCGGCGACCGCCTCTCCACCATCGTCGGCCCCTTCGTCGCCGCCCTCATCTTCGCCGTCGTCTGCGCTGGCCTCGATATCCGGCGCTTCGGCGGGCGTTTCATCCTGATGCTCGCCGCCGAGCCCGCCATCCTGGGCATCGGCGGGCGGCAAAATCTCTACCGGCGGTGCGTCGCTGCGGCTCGGTACCGCATCTTCGAATTCATCATTGTCGATATCCATCGCCGCCTGCTCGGCGAGCAGGGCTTCGCGATCCGCGACCGGGATCTGATAATAGTCGGGATGTATTTCGCTGAAGGCCAGGAAGCCATGGCGGTTGCCGCCGTAATCGACAAACGCCGCCTGCAGTGACGGCTCGACGCGCGTCACTTTGGCGAGATAGATGTTGCCCTTAAGCTGCCGCTTGCTGGCTGTTTCGTAATCAAACTCTTCGAGACGCTTGCCGTCCACCACCACGACCCGTGTCTCCTCCGGGTGGGTGGCTTCGATCAAAAGACGCTTTGTCATTATTGTGAAACTCCAAACCGCGTCCGGCGCGCGCGGCTGTTAAGCCCCGCGGCGGCGCGACAATTTTGTCGATGAAGCAGGCGACGATCATGCGCACCTGTCGGAAAGGGGCGGCGCTTGCGGCGCGCGCCCGAAAACGTCACTCGCAGCGCAGCTGGAAATTTCGCTCCTTCGCGCCGCCACTCCTGCCAAGCTGGATATCGCGCTCTGTTATCGAGCGTTTCGGCCCCTCCCCGGGAATTGTCGTGGCCATGCCCGCCGGGGCGGGGCGACCTGAACGGCCGGGGAACAAGCCGGAGTGAAATCCGGCGAACACAGGACGTGTATCATAAACCGTTCGTTAGATACCTCTCAATAACCATTCCCCACTAGAATGCGCTGGTTAAGCCCAATGGTTAACGGCAATCGTAGATTTTGCGGGCTTACCTGCGTTTTTCTATAGACAGCAATGGGTTGGCAAAAGTATATCGTTAAGACATGCTAAAACTGATCGCCAAGCTACTGGATTCGCGCCTAGTTCTGGCATTCGGCCTGCTCCTGATCGGGGCGGGTACGGCCGCCGGATCGGACGTTCAGTCCCTGCGCCTGGGTGTCCATCCAGATCGCACGCGTCTGGTCGTCGACCTGTCCAGCCCGACTCAGTTCAAAATCGCCGACCAGCCGGCCGGAAATCTGGTGGTGATCGAACTCGCCAACGCCTCAGTCGCGCCCAATCTGCCGAGAGCGCTGGCGGGGCAGGGGCTGGTGCTTTCGGTCGCATTGGAGCCTCGAGGCAAGGCCCTGGCCATTCTGGTCTCCCTGACGCCGGGATCGCGGCTCCAGGGCTACGACTTCCTGGAGGCGGCCGGATCCGTGCCGCCTCGGGTCTTTATCGACTTTACCGGCGCCGGTGCACCGCCAGCGGGCGAAGTGCAGGCGAAGGCGGCAGCCGCCGACAATAAGCCGGCCGGCGTCCAAGTCGCTTCAGCCGCCGCTACCCTGAAGACAATGAGGGATCTGGTGGCCGCTGCCCTCAGCGCTGCAGAGGCGGAGGTCAGTCAGCCAGTCGCCGAAGATTCAGCCAGTGCCGAGGCCACGCCCCTCATTCCGCCGCTGAAGCCGGCAGCCCCGGGGACTGCGACCACAGCCGCAGAGCAAGCTGCCGATGCGCAGCCCGACACCGCGGTGACATTGGCCGCGCTGCCAGCCTATGGCGCCATGATAGTTCCGCCGCCGAAGCCCAGCCTGGATGACCGGAACGGCAAGATCTTGATCGCTCTGGATGCCGGCCATGGCGGCAAGGATCCCGGCGCGACCGGTATCAATGGCACCGATGAAAAGGTCATCACCCTCAAGATGGCCAAGCAGCTCAAGGAATTGCTCGAGGCGACCGGCCGCTATGAAGTCCTGATGGTGCGCAAGGACGACACGCTCATCCCGCTGCGCAAGCGCATCGAGATTGCCCGCGCTGCCAACGCCGACCTCTTCATCTCGCTGCATGCCGATCACAACGACAATAGGCATATGCGCGGCGCGTCGGTTTATACCCTGTCGGAGACGGCGTCAGACGCGGAAGCGGCGGCTCTGGCAACCCGCGAAAACAAGGAAGATCTAATTACCGGCGTCGATCTCAGCCATCAAAGCCAGATGGTCACCAGCATCCTGATCGACCTGGCGCAGCGCGAGACCAAGAACATGTCCGCCCGCTTTGCCGGCTACGTGACAAAGGAACTCGCCCAGACCACGCGAATGATCTACGATTCCCACCGGTTTGCCGGCTTTGCCGTGCTCAAATCCCCCGACGTGCCGTCGATCCTCGTCGAATTGGGCTATCTCTCCAATGAATTGGACGAGAAGGATCTGGTCAGCGAGCGGCACCGGCGTCGCATGGCCAAGGCCATCCTGCGGGCCATCGACCAATATGTGGAATGGCAGAAGGGCGTTAAGCCGTCCTGACGACAGGCCGCGATACCATTTGCCTGGGTGCTGCTATACTAAAGCCACAATATCGCGCGAGTCTGCCTCTCCATCTGCCGGGCAAATAAGTAAGTGAAATGCGCCTCCTGACCCGTGTCGCCAGTACGTTGCTGCTGCTCCTGCTTGTCGGGGCGCTGGTCGCTTATCTGCTATTGCTGCGGATCAGCTCGGATCTGCCGGACTATCAGCAGCTCGCCACCTATGAATATCCGGTGGTCACCCGGGTGCTGGCGTCGGATGGCCGCCTGCTGGCCGAGTATGCCATCGAAAAACGGGTCTACGTGCCGATCCGTGCGATTCCGCGGCGGGTCATCGATGCGTTCCTCGCGGCCGAGGACAAGACCTTCTACGAGCATCCGGGCATCGATTTCCCGGGCATCGCAAATGCCGTCCGCATCAATCTGATGAACGAGTTCGGCGGCGGCGACCGGCGGCCGGTGGGCGCTTCGACGATTACCCAACAGGTGGCGAAGAATTTCCTGCTGACCAACGAGGTGTCCTACGAGCGCAAGATCAAGGAGGCGATTCTCGCCTACCGCATCGAGCAGGCCTACAGCAAGGACCGCATCCTCGAACTCTACCTGAATCAGATCTATCTGGGACAGGGCTCCTATGGCGTCGCCGCGGCGGCGCTGGACTACTTCAACAAGCGGCTGGATGAGCTGACGATCAGCGAGGCCGCCTACATTGCCGGCCTGCCGAAAGCCCCGGAAAACTACAACATGTTCCGCAAACCCGCCGAGGCGAAAAACCGACGCGATTGGGTGGTCGGCCGCATGCTCGAAGACGGGCGCATCTCGCGCGACGAAGCCACTGCCGCCAAGGAAGAGGCACTGGTGTCGAGCAAGCGCGGCGAAGCCCAGGCCTTCCGCGCCGACTACTTCGCCGAGGAAGTCCGCCGCGAGCTGATCAAGAATCCGGAAATCGGCGAAAGCGGACTCTACAGGGGCGGCCTCTATGTCCGCTCCACTCTCAATCCGAGGTTCCAGGAGATCGCCGATCGCGTGCTGCGCGCCGGCTTGGTCCGCTACGACCTGCGCCACGGCTACCGCGGCCCGGTGGCGAAAATCGAGCTGAGTGAGGATTGGGCTGTAAAGCTGGCCGCCGTGCCGCCGCCGACGGATCTCTATCAATGGCGCCTGGCGATCGTGCTGAGCGCCGAAGACAAGGACGCCCGCATCGGCTTCGCCGACAAGACCGAAGGCGCGATGCCGCTCGCCGAACTGAAATGGGCACGCCATGCCGAGGGCGGCAAGGTGATCGGCGGCGCGATCGCCAAGGCGTCCGATGCGGTACAGCCGGGCGACGTGGTGATCGTCGAACGCGCCGAGAAGAACGCCGATGGCAAGGAGTATCCCGACGGCACCTATGCGCTCCGCCAGATACCGGAAGTGAGCGGCGCGCTGGTCGCCATGGATCCCCATACCGGCCGCGTTCATGCACTGGTGGGTGGCTGGAGCTACACGCAGAGCGAGTTCAACCGCGCAACCCAGGCGTTGCGGCAGCCCGGTTCGTCTTTCAAGCCGATCGTCTATCTGGCGGCGCTGGACAGCGGCTTCACGCCTTCGACGGTAATTCTGGACGCGCCGGTCACCTTGCCCCAGGGTCCCGGCCTGCCACTCTGGTCGCCGGAGAACTATGGCGGCGATTTCCTCGGCCCCACCACCATGCGCGTCGGCATCGAGAAATCGCGCAACCTGATGACCGTGCGCGTTGCCCAGGCGATCGGCATGGAAAGGGTCGCGGAATACGCCACCAAGCTCGGCGTCGTCGACCATATGGATGCGGTTCTCTCCATGTCGCTCGGCGCCGGCGAGACCACGCCGCTGCGAATGGCCACCGCCTATTCCATGATCGTCAATGGCGGCAAGAGAATCACCGCCACCTTCATCGACCGCATCCAGGACCGCCGCGGGCAGACGCTGTTTCGCCACGACAACCGGGTTTGCGGGGATTGCCGCAATCTGCAATGGGCCGACCAAGCTGCGCCGGTGATCCCGGATACGCGCGAGCAAGTCATCGATTCCGGCACCGCCTACCAGATGGTGTCCATCCTCGAAGGCGTCGTGCAACGCGGCACCGCCACCATCGTCAGGGCAGTGGGCAAGCCGCTGGCCGGCAAGACCGGCACGACAAATGACAGCAAGGACACTTGGTTCGTCGGGTTCTCGCCCGACCTGACAGTGGGTGTCTATATCGGCTTCGATAATCCGCGCAATCTCGGCGACAAGGAAACCGGTGGCGGTTTGGCGGCGCCGATCTTCCGCGATTTCATGACGGAAGCGCTCGCGGATCAGCCGGCGACTCCGTTCCGCGTGCCCGCCGGCATCCGGATGGTGCGGGTCAATCTCAAGAGCGGCCAGCGCGCCAGCGGTGATGGCACGATCCTCGAGGCCTTCAAGCCGGGCACCGAGCCGACCGGACAAGGTGTCGTCATCGGCGGTTCCGGCGACATGTTCGGAACCGGCGTCGGCGGCGCCCCCAGCACCGGCGGCACCGGCACGACACCGCCGTCAGGGACCGGCGGCTTGTACTGACGGCTCTTCCAGCCTACTTAACGCCCTTTCCAAAGAACTCCGCTGCGGGGGTTGTCAGCCATGCGTGCCGAAACACAGTCTCTGGTCGATCAGATCCGGTCGTCGCTCTCGCTGTTGCGGAGGCATCTTTGACTGGGACAATGCCGTCAAGCGCCTGGCGGAATTGAACGCCCGCGCCGAGGATCCCGATCTCTGGAACAGGCGGGCGGACGCGCAAAAGACAATGCGCGAACGCACCCATCTCGAAAACGCGATGAAGGCTTATCAGAGCCTGGAGCGCGAACTCGAGGATTCCCTGACGCTGCTGGAACTGGGTGAAGCCGAAGACGATCAGGCGGCAATCGGCGAGGCCGAAGCTGCGCTGAAGAGTCTTCAAGCTCGTGCTGCCAAGCGCGAGCTGGAAAGCTTGCTCTCGGGCGAAGCCGATCACAATGACTGCTATGTCGAAGTCAATGCCGGCGCCGGCGGCACCGAAGCGCAGGATTGGGCCGGCATCCTGGCGCGCATGTACACGCGCTGGGCCGAGCAGCATGGTCACAAGGTTGAACTGATCGAAGAAAGCGCCGGTGAAGCCGCCGGCATCAAGTCCATGACCATCCGGGTCAGCGGCGACAACGCCTATGGCTGGTTGAAGACGGAGAGCGGCGTCCACCGGCTGGTGCGCATTTCGCCCTTCGACAGCCAGGCGCGGCGTCATACCAGCTTCGCCTCGGTCTGGGTTTATCCGGTGGTGGACGAAAACATCGACATCGAGATCAAGGAATCGGATCTCAGCATCGACACCATGCGCGCCGGCGGCGCCGGCGGCCAGAACGTTAACAAGGTGGAAAGCGCGGTGCGTATCACCCACATCCCCACGGGGATCGTGGTGAAATCACAACAGGACCGCTCGCAGCACCGCAACCGCGCCATCGCCATGGCCATGCTGAAGGCGCGGCTCTACGAGCAGGAACTGCAGAAGCGCGAGGCGGCGTCGGCCGCCACCGAAGCGACCAAGAGCGATATCGGCTGGGGCCACCAGATCCGCTCCTACGTGATGCAGCCCTATCAGATGGTAAAGGACCTGCGCACCGGCGTGGAAACCAGCAACATCCAGGGCGTGCTCGACGGCGATTTCGACGAGTTCCTGTCGGCGTCCCTGGCCTCGCGGGTCGGCAGCAAGCGGGTCTAGTCCAATCGCACCGACACCCCTTGCGGGCCGGCGACTCGGTGCCTACCTGCAATCCTGCTGCTTGCGAAAACTGTCGGCCGGTGTCATGCGCCCCGAACTGAAACGCGAACTGGAACGGATGATCTGGCGCGACCGCCTGCGCCGCGGCGCGGCGGTGGCTGCGCCGCTCGGCCTTGCGGCCACTCTGCTCGGCGGGTTTTCCCTGCTGCGCGTCTATCATGGCGGCGTCTGGGTGGCGATGCCGCTGGCCTTGGCGGCGGTTGTGGCCAAGCCCCTAATTCTGGTCTTCCATTCCCGCCAGAAGCGGAAGCGGCGCCAGGATAGCGAACCCGATTAGGGTTTCAGGCGCGGCAGCGTCACGGTCGCCCGCAATCCACCATCCGGTCTGTTGGCAAGCACGACATCGCCGCCATGGGCGCGGAACACGCCGCGCGCGACCGACAGGCCCAGCCCCGTTCCGCCGGTGTCGCGGCTGCGTGACGAGTCCAGCCGATAGAACGGCCTGAAGACCTTCTCCAGCTGATCTTCGTGGATGCCCGGACCGTCGTCATCGACATGCACCGTGAGGTTCGCGTCGTCGCCCGAGAGCGTCACGCGGGCACCCTCACCATAGCGTATCGCATTGCCGATCAAATTTGCGAATCCACGGCGCAGCGCCACGGGCTGGCCCTCCAAAACCGCCGGATGATCGGCGGGCAGCTCGACGGCAAAGCTGGTGCCGGTGCTGTCCATGTACAGGACCTGCAGCAATTGGCGCAGATCGATCTCCTGCCGCGGTTCCGGATTGGCCTCCTCCCGTGCAAAATTCAGCGTCGAGGCGATCATCGTCTCCATTTCCGCCAGATCGGCCAGCATCTTCTGCTGCTGCTCGGAATCGCCGATCAGTTCGGCGCGCAGACGCAAGCGGGTGATCGGCGTGCGCAGATCGTGGGAGATGGCGGCGATCAGGCGGGTGCGGTCCTCGACGAAGCGGCGGATGCGATCCTGCATGCCATTGAAGGAGCGGATGGCCTGGATGACGTCGGGCGATCCGGCTTCCGGCAGGGGCGGGGAATTGACGTTGCGGCCCAGCCGGTCGGCTGCCTGGGTCAGCGTGCGCAGCGGTGCGGTCAGGTGACGGATGCCGATGATCGACAGGGCGATGACGACGATCAGCGTGCCGACGATCAGCGCAGTCGTGGCCGATGACCAGGCCGGCACCGTCTGGACGTCGGGCGCGGCGATGTTGACCCAGGTATCGTCGGCCAACTGCAGCGAAACCACGTAGAGCGCCTGATGCGGACTGCTATCCAGCACCTGCCGCAGCGCGCCGCGCAGATCATTGTTGCGCTCGCCGAACAATCTGCCGAACAGGTCGCCGGCCAGCGGCAGCGACAACGGGGCGGCGAAATAATCGGCCTCGATGGCGCGCAGCGGCAGATCCTCGTGGCGCCGGTCGAGCACTTCGACCAGCAATTGCGCCCGATCGTTTCGCGGCTTGCCGGCGTTGACCGCGCTTTTCGGTTCCCAGGTGACGATCAGGCCCGATCGGCTGACGCCGACGGCGATGGCGGGACGCTGTTCGAGGGGCAGCAAGTTGATGATGCGGGTCAGCGCCACGACGCGCTCGACGATGCGCACATTCTCCAGCAACAGCTGGGCATCCCGCCGGCTGTTGTAGTGGATCGCGATGGTGACGGCCTGGGACACGACCAGGCCGAAGACGATAACCAGGATCAGCCAGCCGGCCATGCTTGTCGGCAGCAGGCGCTTCATGCGCGTTTCACCGCCGGCGTGAAGGTGTAGCCGCCGCCGCGCACGGTGGCGATGATCTGCGGCGTCTTCGAATCCGGTTCGATCTTGCGCCGCAGCCGCATGACCTGCACATCGATGCTGCGGTCGAACGGAATGGCGGCGCGGCCCCGCGCCAGATCCAGAAGTTGATCGCGGCTCAGCACCCGTTGCGGATGGCGCAGGAAGGCGAGCAGCAGATCGTACTCGCCCGTTGAAAGTTCGACGGGTTCGCCGGCCGGCGAGGTCAGCCGCCGCAACCCCGTATCCAGCGTCCAGCCGGAAAACTGCAGCGCTTCGCCCTTTGGTTCCTCATCGGATTCCGGCAGCCGCCCGGCGCGCCGCAGCACGGCCTTGATGCGCGCCAGCAGCTCCCGCGGATTGAACGGCTTGGGCAGATAGTCATCGGCACCCACCTCCAGGCCGATGATGCGGTCCATCTCCTCGCCCATGGCCGTCAACATGATCACCGGCAGGGGCGATTTGGCGCGGATATCGCGGCACAGGGCGAGGCCATCCTCGCCGGGCATCATGATGTCCAGGATCGCCAGGTCGATGCGGGAATCGGCAAGAAGCCGCCGCGCCTCGCGGGCGTCCTTGGCGGCGCTGACGCGATAGCCGTGTTTGGCGAGAAAGCGGGAGAGCAGGTCCCGAATCTCCCGGTCGTCGTCAACGATAAGCAGGTGTGGTGAAGTTTCCATGATCGCGTGCCGTCCGCGCAATCAATAACAGACCGGGGTCCTCCGGCAACAGACCGGCCCCGCTGCGGCGCGGGAATTCGGTAACAGACCGTAACAGGCGCCCGCATCGAAGCCATCTGTAACAACAAAGCCGGAAGTCGAAATTGTCCGGTTACAGGCAGTGTTTAGATCGAACATCGCGGATGGCTGTCGAGATATCCCTTCCGGCTTCGTCCGCCCCGGCAACCGCAACGGCGCCGGGCAACAGGAGATGGAACAAGGAGAGAGACCATGAACGCAACCAAATTGCTCGGGATCGCCATGACAGCCACCCTGCTGTCGACCGGCGCGATGGCGGCGACGATGACACCGGTGCAGCAGTGCACGGCGCTGCAGAAGCAGTTCGACCAGGAGATCGTCAAGCACGGCACCGCC
>Ga0184626_10000062_pt1 | contig 23298 bp, 18 predicted proteins | sample PLM3_60_b1_FD_133142 | JGI IMG/M metagenome (GOLD analysis project Ga0184626, IMG submission 133142) | Groundwater sediment microbial communities from an aquifer in East River, Colorado, USA - PLM3_60_b1 | ecosystem: Environmental > Terrestrial > Soil > Riparian zone | place: USA: East River... | reverse complement strand
CCGGCGCCGCGGTTCCAGCAGGATTGGTTCCCGCGGCTCGACGCGGCGATGGCCTATGGGATGGTGCGGCACCGATCGCCCGCGGGCATTGTCGAGATCGGCAGCGGCCACTCGACGCGGGTCATGGCGCGCGCCATCGCCGATGGGGCGCTGGCGACGGCGTTTGCCGCCATCGATCCGAAACCGCGAGCGCCGCTGACCGGGCTGCCGGTCCGTCACGTCGCCATCCGGCTGCAGGAGGTTTCCCCAGCGCCGGTCCAGGCACTGGCGCCCGGCGATTTCCTGTTCATCGATTCCAGCCACATCCTTCGCCCCGGCAGCGACGTGGAGCTGTTGTTCAACAGCCTGCTGCCCGCGCTGCCCGTCGGCGCGGTCGTGCATATCCACGATGTCTTTCTGCCCGACGCCTATCCTGCGAGCTGGGCCTGGCGGAATTACAACGAGCAGGATGTGCTTGCCACCCTGCTCCTCGCCGGTGGCTGGATGCCGATATTCGCCAGCCACTATGTGCTGACGCGCATGGCGCCGCAATTCGCCGCCAGCATCGCCGCCGGTTTGCCCCTGCCCGACGGCGCCATCGAAAGCAGCTTCTGGATGGAAAAGACGCGGTAGCGCGAAGCGCTACTTACTTATAGGGATCGGCGGCGTCCCGCAGCCCGTCGCCCAGGAAGTTGAAGGCCAGCACCACCAGGATCACCGGGATCGCCGGCCACATCAGCCAGGGATAGATCACCACGGACTCGATGTTTTGCGCCTCGTTCAGCAGCACGCCCCAGCTGGTGATCGGTTCGCGCAGGCCGAGGCCGAGGAAGCTCAGCGCCGTTTCGCCCAGGATCATCGCGGGAATCGACAGAGTGACCGAGGCGATCAAATGGCTCATGAAACTGGGCAGCAGATGCCGGCCGATGATGCGCGCCGGCCGTGCGCCCATCAGTTGCGCAGCGACGCAGAAATCTTCCTCGCGCAGGGACAGTAGTTTGGATCGCACCGCGCGCGCCAACCCCGTCCAATCCAACAACCCGAGAATGATGGTAATGCCGAAGAAGACAAGAATCGGGCTCCAATTCAGGGGCAGGATCGCCGACAACGCCAGCCACAACGGCAGATGCGGCAGGCTGCGCAGGATCTCGATCAGGCGCTGCACCCCTTCGTCGATCCAGCCGCCATAATATCCCGCGAGACCGCCGAAGAAGATGCCCAGAATGAAACTGGTGCCCACGCCCAAGAGGCCAATGGTCAGGGAGATGCGCGCGCCATAAACCATGCGCGAAAACATGTCCTTGCCCACCTCGTCGGTGCCGAGCAGATGCAGTTGCCCCTTCACCGCGGGACAGACGAAATGAAAGCTGCCTTCGATCTGGCCCCAGAAACGGTATTTGTCGCCCAGGCAGAAGAACCGCAGTTTCTGCACCTTGCGCGGATCATCAGTGTACTCCCGTTTCAGTGTCTCCGTGTTCAACTTGAAGCTATAGCCGTAGACGAAGGGGCCGATGAACTTGCCGTCATGGAACAGATGCACGCGCTGCGGCGGCGCCAGGACGCCGCGTCTATCCTTGGTGTCCTGATGATAGGGCGCGATGAATTCGGTGATCAGGACCGACCCATAGAGGAAGACCAGAAAGATGCCTGCTACCAACGCCGCGCGGTGGCGGATGAAGCGCCACCACATCAGCTTCCACTGCGAAGCCAGAAAGTACTTCTCCTGCCCCTCGCTCACCCGCTCGACCGAATAGGGATCGAAGGGTTCGGCGGAAACATAGTGGGGAATGGGCTGGGCGCCGTCCGGTCCGGCCGTCATGATCTGGTCCCCGCCGTCATTTCGTCGCGCCGCCGCCCAGGCGGATACGCGGGTCCAGCGCCGCCAGCGCCAGATCCGACAGCAGGACGCCGATGACGGTCAACAGGGCCAGGAACATGAGAAACGATCCGGCCAAATACATATCCTGGCTCTGCAACGAATCCAGCAGCATCGGCCCGGTGGTCGGCAGGCTCATCACGACCGATACGATCACCGCGCCCGAAACCAGTTCCGGCAACAACGTGCCGATATCCGCGATGAACGGATTCAATGACATGCGCAGCGGATATTTGAGCAGCGCCCGGCGGAACGGCAGGCCCTTGGCCCGCGCGGTTACCACATACTGCTTGTGCAGCTCGTCCAGCAGATTGGCCCGCAGGCGGCGGATCATGCCGGCGGTGCCGGAGGCGCCGATGATGATCGTGGGAATCCACAGATGGCCCAGGATCGACAGGATCTTGCCCCAGCTCCAGGGCGCGTCGATATACTGCGGATCCATCAAGCCGCCGATCGACAGGCCGAAAAACAAGTTCGCGAAATAAAGCAGAATCAACGCGAACAGAAAGCTCGGCACCGCCAGGCCGAGGATGCCAATGAAGGTCACGACATAGTCCGACAGGCTATACTGATACACGGCGGAGTAAACGCCGATCGGAAATGCCACCGCCCAGGTGAAGAGGATGGTCGCGAAGGTGACGAGAATGGTCAGCCACAGGCGGTCGCCGACGACTTCCGTCACCGGAAGCTGATGCTCGAAGGAGTATCCCAGATTGCCCTGCAGCAGCCCGACGACCCACAGGGCATATTGCTCCAGGAACGGCTTATCCAGATTGAACTGCGCCTTCAGCATGGCGATCCGCTGGCTGCAGCCCATTTCGCCGCGCGAGATGCACTCGTTGATTTCATTGGTCAGATAGTCGCCGGGCGGCGCCTGGATGATGGCGAACACCAGGAAGCTGATGACCAGCAGGGTGGGAATCATCAACAGTAGGCGGCGGCCGACATAGATCAGCATGGCTGGGTCACGCTCGTTCTTCCGGCTTTTGCGGCGACATCAGTTTGCCGGATCGATCCAGAAACAATCCGGCTTGTAAATGCCGAAATGCGCGCCGGGATCCCAGCTATAGACCGCCTCTTCCGGCACATTGTGCAGCCGGTTGCTGACCACGACCGGTTGCGGAACGCCGGCGATCGTGCCGATACTGAACACCTGATCGGCATAGAGCCGCAGCATGTCCTGCCATATCGTTGTGCGTGTCTCGATATCGGTATTGGAATTCCAACCGGCCAACAGGTCTAAGAGTTGCTGGGCTTCCGGCAGATCCGGCGCCTCACCTGCTTCGCCCTTGGTCTCCACATATTGCCCCCATTTGGGCCACATGAATTGGACCTGCGACATCGGCGCCAGTTCCCAGGGCGACATGTCGGCGGTCGGCAGGGCGTTCTCCAAACCGGTCCAGACCGACATGAGGCAATCGCCGGAGTAGATGCAATCCCGGATCGTGTCGCGCTCCGAGGCCTTCCAGTTGAGACTGACCCCGATGTTCAGCCACTGATCGCGGATGAGTTCCAGCACATCGCCCTCCTCGGGACTCTGGCCCGAGGTCAGGATGGTCATCTCCAGCGGCCGCCCATCGCGCATCAGGCGGATGCCATCATCGTTGCGCTGCGTCAGGCCGATCTCGTCCAGCAAGGCGTTGGCGCCCTCGGGATCGAAAACCGACCACATGGCGCTCAACTCAGGATCGAACAACGGACTCTGGGGCAGGACGGTGTTGGCCGCTTCGATACCAAGACCCAGATAGATCACTTCGTTGATCTCGCTGCGATCGATGCCGATCGACAGCGCACGGCGGAAGCGGACATCGCGCAGCAAGGCGCGCCAGCCCGGATCGTTGGCATTGAGGTTCGGAAAGAGCGCGACCTGCGAGCCCCAGGCGGTTTCCCAAAGCCGGACACGATAGTTGCCACGCTTTTCGTTTTCCTTCAGCAAAGTGAAGTTGTCGAAACGCACATAGCGTGCCGCCAGGTCCGCCTCGCCCGAAGCCGCCTTCGCCGGAACCAGCTTTCCGTCGGTGACCTGAAAGCTCACCTTGTCCAGATAGGGAAGTTGCCGTCCCTCGCTGTCGACCCGGTAGTAATAGGGATTGCGTTTGAAGATGAACCGCTCTGTCGGCGGCTTGGTCGCCAGCACCCACGGCTCCAGCGTCGGCAAGTCAATATTGTCGTTGCGGTACATATTGTCCTTGCGGTTATGCAGCGCCGCCCAATTCTGCTGCCCGGAATCTTCCAGCTTATCCTTGAGTTCCGTTGGATCGGCATACTTCTCATGGAACTGTTTCAGATAGGCGCTGGGCCGGTAGATGTAGAGCGGGCTTGGCCCGGCGATCGACGGAAGCAGCCGCCAATTCGGCTTCGACCAGCTGAAGCGGATGGTGGTCTCGTCGATAAATTCCACCTTGGGCGGCTCGCCATCCACCAGCAGTTCCACCGGCGGCCCGGCCGGCGAAGTATCGGGATTGTTGGCGACGTCCTCCCAGTAGTAGCGGAAATCCTCGGTGGTGAAGGGTGAGCCGTCTGACCATTTATGCCCAGGCCGCAGATGGAAGGTGAAGACGCGGCCCTCCTCCGCTTCGAACGCCTGCAGGATGTCCGGCACGAGTTGGTAGTTCGGATCGTAATTCACCAGCCGCGCATCGCCATAAACCACCATGATGCGCGTATCCTTGCTCGAGGTCATAAGCATGCGCATCTCGCCGCCATGCTTTCCCAGGGTCTGCCCCTTCCACGCCATCGACGCTACCGCCGGCACGGACGGCAGACGCTCGGCGACCGGCGGCAGGGCGCCCTTCGCGACTTCCTCCGCCAGCATCGGCGGCTCGACGAACTGCGCGGGAATCGCCGCGCTGTCGGCCAGCGCGGCCGGCGCCAGCAGCACCGCGAGCAAGGCGAGCATCGATCCGCGAAGCCGCGCAGAACAATAAGACGTCATTCCCCTCGTCCCCATTATGCAGCCTCAAGTGCAGCGTCGGCGTTTGTGGCGCGAACGAAATGCCCGCCGCCCAAATCCACCAGAACGGGCCGGTCGGCCTCCGTGATCCGGAACGGCGCCGGCCAATGCGCCGGCAGCGATGCTTTTTCCGCCATCAGGCGATTGAAATCCAGGCGCCGCCGCGGATCGGGTTCGGGCACTGCCGTCAGCAGGGCCCGGGTATAGGGATGAACCGGCCGGCGGAAGAGCTGTTCCTTCGGTGCCAGCTCTACCAGCCGGCCATAGCACATGACGGCGATGCGGTCGGCGATATAGTCGACCACCGCCAGATTGTGCGACACGAACAGATAGGTCAGGCCGAGATCTCGCTTCAGGTCCTTCAGCAGATTGAGGATCTGCGCCTGGATCGACACATCCAGCGCCGAGACGGGCTCGTCGCAGATGATCAGCTCGGGCCGCAGCGACAGCGCGCGGGCGATGCCGATGCGCTGCCGCTGGCCGCCGGAAAAGCTGTGGGGATAGCGCCGCAGATGCCCCGCATCCAGTCCGACGACCCGCATCAGTTCATTCACCATCTCGGTGCGAGATTTGGCGTCGCCGACATCGTGGATCACCAGCGGCTCGCTGATGATGTCGAACACGGTCATGCGCGGATTCAGCGAGCCGAACGGATCCTGGAAGATGAACTGCACCTTGCGGCGGTAGTCGAACAGGTCATCGCCCGTGAGGGCGAGAACATCGGTCTCCTTACCGCGATCTGAGTACCGGATCGATCCTTCATCCGGCGTCAATGCCCGCATGATCATCTTGCTGACGGTCGTCTTGCCGCAGCCGCTCTCCCCCACCAACCCCAGGCATTCGCCGCGCTTGATCTCGAAGCTGACATCGTCGACTGCCAGCACCTCACTGCCCTTGCTGGCGCCGAGGATGCCGCTTTTGCGGATGCGAAAGCACTTGCTGACGTTCTGAACCGACAGCAGCGGCCGGTTGTCGCTGGCATCGGCCTTTGACTCCCGCGGCACCATCAGCCTGCCGCCATCGGTCTTGATCTCGCGGATCGGCACCAGCCGCTCGCCCGGCTCCATGTTGAAGCGGGGAACCGCGCGCAGCAGCGCCCGCAGATAGGGATGGCTCGGCCGCGCAAAAATGTCCTGCAGCGTGCCGCTCTCCATCACCTCGCCGTGATACATCACGACGATTTCCTCGGCCATGTTGGCGACCACGCCCAGATCGTGGGTGATGATCAGGATGGCCATGCCGAGTTCTTTTTGCAGATCGCGCATCAGCTTCAGGATCTGCGCCTGGATCGTGACATCCAAAGCCGTCGTCGGCTCGTCCGCGATCAGCAGCGCCGGGCGGCAGATCAGCGCCATGGCGATCATCGCCCGCTGGCGCAAGCCGCCGGACAGTTCGAACGGATAGGTCTTCAATGCCCGTGCCGGATCGGGAAACCCCACCAGCCGCAGCATCTCCCGCACCAGTTCCTGGCCTTCGGCCTTCGTGACCCGGCGATGGAGATGCAATGCCTCGCCGATCTGGTCGCCGATCGTGTGGATCGGCGACAGCGACGTCATCGGCTCCTGGAATATGATGGAGATGCTGCCGCCCCGGATGGCGCGCATCGTCTTGCTGTCCCGCGGTAGCGCCGCAATATCGATTGGCGCACCCGGTTTGCGCGGATCCTCGAAAAAGATGCGGCCATGGGTGATCTCGCCGACGGCCGGCAGGATGCCCATGATCGCCTGGCTGATCACCGATTTGCCGGAGCCGGACTCGCCCACCAGCGCCACAGTGCCTCTCTGGGGCACACGGAACGAAACGCCGCGCACGGCATCCAGGCGGCCGCCGGCGATATTGAAGGAGATCCGCAGATCCTCGATGCGCAGCAAATCGCTCATGAACGGCTCTCCGCCGGCTGGTCGCTTGCGGCGTGCGGCTCGGCGATCCCGTGACCAAGGGCAGCCAGATTGGCGCGCGTCGCATCGTCCAGGATCACCGGCCGGTCGCGCACCTCGCGCGCCGCCCGGGCGACGATATCGTCGAACCCCTCGATGGCGGAATCAACGCTGATGTGCCGCCCCGGAAAGTCGAGCCGCAACGTCATCCAGCCGCCCGGTTTGTTGCGGCGCAGCGCGTAGTAACGCAGCCGCAGTTCCCGCAGTTCCGGCCAGGCCTTCGCCCGGGATGGATTGGATGCGGCGCCGATGCCCCCCTCCGTCATTTCCAGCAGCAGAAGCTGCTTTTGCGCCGTCTGCAGCACAAACAGCGCAAACAATAAGGCCAGCGTCCCAAAGATGACGAGGACCGCCATCACATTCGGTGCCAACGCGACAACACCGCCGCAGATCAGCAGGCCCGCGGCGCCTCGCAGATAGTCCGGCAGCAGCTTTTGCGGCGAATACCGGTGAAAACTCATGACAATGTCAAGCGCTCGGGAGCGACAGTCGCAGTCTGGCCAAAGATTGCGGTCCCGGCAAGCCACCGGCCGCCGGCCTGCCGGCTTAACCGATAGACCAGTTCCGTTAAGAAATCCCAGCCGGCATCGTCCTGCGCCAGGTGATGGGTCAAAATGCCGGTCGGCTCGGCCGGATCCGTCCGTCCCTCGCGGCGCGCCGCGAGGTGACCGGTGATCAGGCCCGTGGCCGCTGCTTCGCCGACGAAACCCCGACCGTGATACCAGTCGATGATGTCGGCATGGGTGTTGGTTGCGCGGCTTTCTCCGGCCGGGCGCGGGCCATAGACGGAATAGTGCTTCAAACCGATACCGGACAGTCCGTCGCGGACGGCGGGCGCCATCCGGTTCCAAGGCGGCACCAGCACCGGCAGAAAGCTGTCGCCGAACTGCGCAATCATCTTCTGTTGGCCCTTGGCGAGTTCATCCAACATCGCCTGGATCGGCCGATGGGTGCCGAGCTCCGCCTTCTTCTCTTCCGGCGGCGCGTGATTCCGATGCGCAAAGCCGTGCTGCAGGATCGAAAGATGAGAATTCGCGGCGGCCAGCGCCGCCAGGGTTCCGTCGGCCTGCGCCGGAATCACCGCCAGGCACAGGGGCACCGGCGAGCCGTCGGGTTGCCGCGCCGTTTGCAACAGGCGATCGAGTTGGGGCGTCGCTGTCACCGCATCATCGTCGCGCCACCACAGCGTCGCGGCCCGGCCCGATTGCGCCCACCGATCCAATTCGCTCTCCAGCGCGCGCCAATCGCTCATGCCGCGCGCCGCCGTTGCAGCGCCTCGTGCAGGATCTGCGCCGTGCTTGCGGCACCGGTCATGTTAAACAGGCCGGCCGCGGGCGGCGCCATCGCCGCCGCGGCATCGATCGCCGCGGCCAGCCGCGCCGGCGTCAGATCCTGCGGATCCACGGCCTGCACCAGTCCGCGCTCCGCCAGCAGGCGCGCGCGCAGCGGCTGCTCGCTTTCATGTCCCTCGGCAAACGGCACCACGACCGCGCGTGTTCCCAACGCCAGAATCTCCATCAGGGTATTATAACCGGCTTGCGATAACGAAACCCGGCAGGCCGCCAGAAGTTGCGGGAAATCCTGGCGAAAACGCTCGATGCGGAGGCGGTCCTCGGCGCCTTTCTGCAAGGCGGCGAAATCTGCCTCCGCCAGATTCGGCCCGGCGATGACATGCCAGGGCGCCGCGGCAAGTTTCGTCAGCGGCCGCGCCGCAAGCGCCGCGCGCAGCAAGGGCGCGCCGACCGCGCCGCCGCCGGCGGAGACCAGAATGAAATCCTGGCGCGCATTGCCGGGCATCCGTTGCGGCAGATCGCCGACGACAAAGCCGGTATAGCGAATCTTGTCGGCGATCGCCGCCGCTTGCGGGAATGTCCGCACGAATTCGGCAAAGCCGGGGTCGCCATGCACCAGCACCAGATCGTAGTAACGCTCCAGCAGCGACAGCATCTCCTGCACGCGCTCGGCTTTGTTCTTCTGCACCAGGATATCGCGTACCGAACAGGCGATCAGCGGCCGCGGCCGGCGCAGGTTTGCCAGCTCTAGCAGCGGTAGCAATTCGCGGCGAAACTGACGGCGGCCGAACGGAAACATTTCGATCAGCAGCACATCCGGCGCGAGACGGTTGAATTCAGACTCCAGTTGGACGCGCCGTTCTTGCCACAAACTCTCGCTCACGGGCCGGCCTGCGTCATCCACCAGACTGCTGAATCCGGAATCACCGGAACGAATAGCAGGTAGTTGCACGATACGCGCTGCGCCCACATCCAGCGACGGCACCGCTTCGCCGCCGGAAACGAACGCCACCTCGAATCCGCCGCCGGTCAATCCGCGGGCGACCGCCGCTGCGCGGCGCAGATGGCCGATGCCCAGCAGATGCTGCACATAGAGGAACGCCCGTGGTTTCATGCGGCGGCCCCGGCGTCGCTGTCCGCAGCGGCCAGCGCGACATTCAGCGATTGCACTGCCGGCAGTCCACTGCTGTCGAGCGTGAAGATCTGCAGGCGATCATCGAACAGCCGGTCCGGCGCTTTCCGCACCATGCTCCAGCCGGTAGCCAAGGCATAGATCGCACGGATCACGCCCTTGTGAACGACAGCGAAACTGTCGCGACCGTCGCGCGCCAGCTCGCCGAGCCATGGGCGCAAGCGCTCCTGCACCGCCCGCGGGCTTTCGCCATCGGGCGGACTCATATCCACCCCCTGCGCTTCCCACTGCTCCATCTGCTTTCCATGGCGGCGGCGCAACTCTTCCAGCGTCGATCCCTCCCAGGCGCCATAAGACATCTCGATCAGGCGCGGTTCGATCGCGATCGCCGGAGTATCCGGCACGCTGCGCGCCAGCAACTCGGCGGTCTCGCGGCAGCGCTGCAATGGACTCGACCACCAGCGATAGGCGGCAATTTCCATCGGCAAATGCAAAGCGGCGACTTGCGCCCGGCCCTCCGCACTTAAAGGCAGATCGCTGCGGCCCTGCAGCCGATGCAGCCGATTCCATTCAGTCGGGCCGTGGCGCAACAGCGCGAGTCGGGTCATGCCTGGCGCAAGGCCTCTGCTTTGCGCCGCCGCCGCGCCGCGACATCCCGCAGCGTACGATCCAGCGTGGCCGAGGCGCTGGCCACATCATGCTGGTTGGCGACGGTCTCGAGCGCCCGGTCCCCCATCTCCCGGCGACGCGCCGTGTCCCGCAGCAGCCCGCGCAGGGCGGCGGCGAAGCTGTCGCTGTCCCCGGGCGGAGTCAGCAGGCCGCTCTGCTCATGCTCGACGATGAAGGGCACGCCCCCGGATGCGCCGGCGACCACCGGCAGCCCCGCGGCCTGCGCCTCCAGCAGGCTCATGCCATAAGCCTCGTTGATCGCCGGCCAGGCGAACAGGTCGGCGGCGGCGTAATAGTCCGGCAATTCCTGGGGCAAGCGCGCACCGGCAAAGCGGACCCGCTCCCGCTGCAGCGGTTGGAACAGCTCTTCGACCCGCGCCCGCGCCGGCCCGTCGCCGACGATCAGGATCTGCCAGGGGATGTCCGTCAGCCGCTGCAGGGCCTGCGCCAGCACGCGATAGGAAGAGTATTTGTCGCCGTCCCGCATCATCGCCACCGTCAGCAGCCAGGGTTGCCCGACCGCGAGGTCAAACCGGCGGGCGAAATCGGCGCGGATGGCGTCGCGCCGCATGCCGGCCGCGGCGAAGTCGGCGCCGTCCAGGAACGGTTTCAGGGAAACCAGCAGCGCATCCGGCGCCGCGACGCCCTTCAAGCATTCCGCATCCACGGGATTGAGCGAAAAGATCGCGTCCGCCTTGGCGATGGCGCTCTCGGCGGCGGCGTGCAATTTCGCCCAGGGTCCCTTGGCCCGCTTCGGCGCATGGGACGCCTCCGCCACCAGATAGGGGATATCCAGCGCGGCACTCACCCGCGGTCCCAGCCAGTCCGGCGCCTTGTAGTAGAGGTGATAGGTGAACCAGGCCTCCGGCCGCGCATTCGCCGGCGCTGCGCGATATTGCGCCGCTAGCCGGTCGGCGGTGTGCAGGCCGATACGCGCCAGGGATTCCTGGCGCGCCGCATCGCCGTCGCCCTCGCGGCTGCGAAACCGGCTCGCCAGCGTCACCTGGTGATTGCCCCGGGCCAGGGCGGCCATCAGCAGCCGCGCCATCCGCCGGTCGCCCGAAGGCACGGGGTGGGTCGGCGGTTTCAATGGGGCATAGAACGCGATTCGCATGTCGGCTCCGCGGCAGATCCAGCCTGAGGGCGGAACCGATCCATGAGCAGATCGATGCCCCTCTCCATGTCGAACTGCGCCTCGATCCGGCGGCGGCCCGCCTCGCCCAGGCGCCGGCGCAGCGCCGGCTCCCGGATCAGGGTTTCCATGCCCTTCGCCAGGGCAAGGCTGTCGCCCGCTTCAACCAACATGCCGGTGCCGCCATCGTCAATCAATTCCGGTATCCCGGATGTGCGCGTCGCCAGCACAGGGACAGCCTGACTTTGCGCCTCCATCAGGACGTTGGGGAGGCCGTCCCGGTCGCCGTCTTCGGCGATCCGGCTGGCCAGCACGAATAGATCGGCCTGACGGTACAGGGCAAGGACCTGTTCCTGGGGCTGGGCGCCCCGCCATTCGATGCGGGGGCTAAGACCCAGCTTTTCCGCCTGCCCCTTCAATTCCGTCAGCAACGGCCCGCCGCCCACATGAACGAACCGCCAGTTCAAATCGGATGGCAGGGCCGCCAAGGCATTCAGCAGGTCGTGGTAGCCCTTCTTCGGCACCGCGCGGCCGACGGATATGATGGTGATAGGAGCGCTCCGCGGATTCCCGTCCTCGGCCGGCGCCGGCCGTTCGCCGCGGCCGAAGCGCCGGAGGTCGAGGCCGTGATAAATTAGGGTCACCGGCCTTCCGGCCGGCGACAGCGCCTGCAGATGATCCCGGCCGATGGCGGTGCAGGTCACGACCCAATCAACATGCGCCAGCTTCTCCCGCTTCTCCCATTCCGGTGTGGTCCAGATATCCTTGGCATGGGCGGAGCAGCTCCAGGACAGCCCGGTAAGCAAGGCGGCATAGCGCGTCACCGATGCCGGCGTATGCAGGAAATGGGCATGGAGATGGCCGACATCGTCCGCCAGCTCCGCCGCCAGCACCAGCGCCTGGCCGAACCGCCGGCCGCGATTGGGCGTGAAATCCCGCCGCAGATCTTTCAGCCAAGCCCGCCGCGCTTCACGATAGCGCGGCCGGCGCCGCAGCCGCCACCAGGCGCGCAATAGCCGCAACGGCTCGCGATAGAGGTATTCGGGCAGATACGATAGCGGTGCCTGGATTTCCCGATGCACGGGATGTACCGCCTTGTCCGTGGGGTGGCGCAGCGCCGCCAGGCGCAGCGACAGGCCGCGCTGCTCCAACGCCCGGATCTCCTGGGCGATGAAGGTTTCCGACAGGCGTGGATAGCCCTTGAGGATGATCAGAATCGTCCGCTTCACCGGCATATTCTACTGGAATCGCCAGGAGGACAGAACGGAAAGGGGGCCGGTCGTTGCAGCCGGATGCGGCAGTTTGTTGTCAGGATATGGAGCGCGACCGCCGTGAGGCGACCCGCAGCGCGTCCTGCCGGCCGCGCACCAGCAGCTGGTCCGCCAGCCGGTTCACATTGATGTCGCCATCCAGCAGGCCCGGCACCACCACATGGGACGGCAATTGCTGCTGCGGCAATTGGCGCAGCGCCGTCGCCATGGCGTGGGGATCCCGCTGCCTGTCGTCCAGCAGCATGCTGACCAGTCCCAGCTCCTGGGCCCGGGCGGCGCGGATATATTGCTCCATGCGCGGCGCTGTGCGCGGCACGATGATCGCCCGTTTGTCGAACGACAAGATCTCGCAGAACGTGTTGTAACCGCCCATGGCGACCACGCCGACGGCGCGCGCCATCAGTGCTTCCATCTGAGCATCGAAGGTGATGCCTTCGACATTCTTCAGCTTGGCGGCGCGGGCGAGAAACTCCGTCTGTCGCTCAGATTGCATGAACGGACCCAGCACCAGCAGCGCCGGGTAGGGCAATTGCCGGTCGCTTTCATAAGCGCGCAGCACCCAATCGATGATCGCTTCGCCATCGCCGCCGCCGCCGACGGTGACCAGGATGAACGGCTCGCTGATCTTCTGCAGCGGCGTCGGCGGCATGGCCTTCGGCGGCAGGCTGCGGCCGAGATAGCCGGTATAGGTCATCTTCTGACGCACCGATTTCGGCAGCTCCACGCCTTCCAGCGGGTCACAAATCTGCGGCAGGCCATAAACCCAGATGTCGTCATAGAGGTCGCGCACGGCGGGAATGACGTTCTTGCGCTTCCACTCCGGCGCCAGCAGGCCCGGCTCGTCCATCACGTCGCGCAGGCCGAGCACCAGCGGCACGCCGCGCTCCTTGAGCATCTGCAGCGTGTCCTGCACCTCGCCGCGCAGGCCCAGGGGCTCCTTGTCGACGATGAAAATGTCGGGATCGAACATCTTGGCGGTGTGCTGGATGATCGAGGCCCGCATCGCCAGGGTTTCCTCGATATCGATCAGCAGGCTGAGCGAGGTGTAGTCGCCGTTGCGCAGCTTGATCACCCCGGGAACCCGCACGAAATCCACGCGGGCGCGGAAATCGAAGCTGCCGATGATCGGCGATCCCGTGAGGATCAGGACCGAAAGCTCTTTGTTGTGTTCGACGAGGGCATGGGCGATGGCACGGCAGCGCCGCAAATGGCCGAGGCCGAAGGTGTCGTGGCTATAGATCAGTATCCGCGCATTGCTGCGCGGGCTCGATCGGCGAACGCCCATAAGGCCTCGGCCCCCTCTATGATTTCGGCAATCCCCCCAAGGCAAAATATGCCATAGGGCCAAGACCGCCGGAAAGTGAAGTTTCGATCACGCAGTGACCGTCGATTTGTTAATGCCCGGGCTTGCCACGGCCTTACCTGACCGGCAATCCTGGGCTATGGTGGGGTCCGACCATTGGCCGGGACAGGTCGCGGGACCCGGCGCCGGGCCAAGGGCTTTTTGATGGAATCCAATCTTTTCAAATACATATGGCGCCACAGCTGGCGCGAACAACTGGTGATCCTGGCCGTCGTGCTGGTTTCCCAAGTGTTCTACTTTCTCTCCCTGGACCTGCCGAAAACCATCGTGAACGAGCCGATCCAGGGCCAGGGGTTCGAAACGCCGGGGGCGACGGCCCGGTACTTCGTCATCGCCTTCGATCTGCCGGACTTCCTGACTTCGGAGGGAGCGGACCCGACCGTCCGGGTTTTCGACGGATTCGAATTTGAGCGGACCGACTATCTGGTGGCGCTCAGCCTGACCTTTCTGGTCCTCGTGCTGATAAACGGCGCCTTTAAGCTGCAGATCAACACCATGAAGGGCCGCATGGGCGAACGCATGCTGCGCCGCCTGCGCTATGAGCTGTTCGACCGGGTGCTGCGATTTCCCATTCCCTATTTCCGCAAGGTGAAGCAGGCGGAAGTCGCCACCATGGTCAAGGACGAGGTGGAGCCGCTCGGCGGCTTCATCGGCGACGCCTTCGTGCAGCCGGCCTTTCTCGGCGGCCAGGCGCTGACGGCGCTGGCCTTCATCCTGACTCAGAGCATCTATCTGGGCATCGTCACGGTCGCCGTTCTGCTGCTGCAGCTGGTGGTGATCCCGCCGCTGCGCCGGCCGGTGCTGCGCCTGGGCAAGGAGCGTCAGCTGACCGCGCGGCAATTGGCCGGCCGCATCGCCGAGGCTGTCGATGGCGCCGCCACCATTCATGTGCATGACACATCGAACTATGAGCGTGCCGATATCGTCGACCGGCTGTCGAAGATCTTCTTCATCCGCTTCCGGCTGTATCAGCTGAAGTTCGCGGTGAAGTTCCTGAACAACCTGCTGGCGCAGTTTACGCCATTTCTGTTTTACCTCGTCGGCGGCATCCTCGCCATCATGGGGCATCTGGATATCGGTGGCCTGGTCGCTGTCATCGCCGCCTACAAGGATCTGCCGGGGCCGGTGAAAGAGCTGCTGGATTGGTATCAGCAACTCCAGGACGTGCAGATCAAGTACGAGCAGGTGGTCGAGCAGTTCCAGCCCAGCAGCATGCTCGATCCGTCGAAGCAGGCTTTGGATGCGGATGCGGGTCCTCCGCTTGTCGGGAGTCTGGTGGCGACCAATCTCATCTATATCGACGACAGCGACCGCAAGCAGCTGGATGGCGCCGCCTTCGAAGTCGGCGTGAATCAGCATGTCGCCGTCATCGGCGAAGGCGGCGATGCGCTGTGGGCGTTGCTCACCGGACTAGCACAGCCGTCGGGCGGTACGCTGACCATCGGCGGCCGCGATTTGACCGCGCTGCCGGAGGCTGTGACCGGCAGCCGCCTCTCGGCGGTCGGAACGGAGCCGTTCCTGTTCCCGGCCAGCGTCCGCGACAATATTCTCTACGGCCTGCGCCACCGGCCGCTGCATCCGCGCACGCCGGACGAAGCCACGCGGCGCAAGCATGAAATGATGCGGCTGGAATCGAAGCGCGCCGGCAATCCCGATCTGGACATCGCCGCCGACTGGACCGACTACGCCGCCGCCGGCGCCAGCAGTCCGCAGGATATCACCGACCGCCTGATCGAGGTGCTGCGCCTGGTGGATCTGGAGGACGACAGTTATGGACTGGGCCTGCGGGGCACCATCGATCCCAACACCCAGCCGGAGCTGGCCGCGCGCATGCTGCGGGTGCGGGCCGAGTTCCGCAATCGCATGAGCGATCAAACCCTGGCGGCGCTGGTCGAACCGTTCGACCGTGCCCGCTACAACAAGAATCTGTCGATCGCGGAAAATTTGCTTTTCGGCGCGCCCACCGGCGATGCCTTCCGCGCCGGCCAGATCATGGATAACGCCTATGTGCGGCAGATCCTGGAAAGCCAGGATCTCATGGAGCCGCTGGCACAGGTCGGCCGCCAGATCGCCGAGACCATGGTGGAGTTGTTTGCCGATCTGCCCGCCGGCCATCCGTTCTTCGAGCAATACAGCTTCATCGACGCCGACGACCTGCCGGAGTTCCGCAACCTGCTGGCGCGCGTCGGCAAAGAGGGCGCGGCGATGGATGCGGCGGACCGCTCGAAATTGATGGCGGTCTCGATGCCCTATATCGAGGCGCGCCATCGTCTTGGCCTGATCGACGAAGCGCTGGAGCAGCGCGTGTTGCGTGCCCGCCAGGCCTTCGCCGACAATCTGCCGCCGCCGTTGATCGGCGCCGTGGATTTCTACGAAGAGGATCGCTACATCGCCGCGGCGACATTGCAGGACAATATCCTGTTCGGTCGTCTCGTGTATGGCCAAGCGCAGGCGGCGGAGCGTGTGTTGCGGGCCATCACCGACGTGCTCGGCGAGCTCGATCTGCGCCGCGACGTGGTCGAGGTCGGGCTGGATTTCCCAGTCGGCATCGGCGGTAAGCGGCTGTCGGCGGCGCAGCGGCAGAAGCTGGATCTGGCGCGGGCGCTGGTCAAGCAGCCCGATCTGTTGCTGCTGAATCAATCGACCGCGCTGCTGGATTCCGTGAGCCAGGCAAAGGTGATGAGCAACATCCTGAAAAGCCGTATTGGCCGCGGCGTGATCTGGGTGCTCTCCCACGCGGACCACGCCCGGCAGTTCGAACGGGTACTCGTGCTCAAAGGCGGGCGCGTGGCGGCACAAGGTGCGGCGAGCGAGTTGGATAAGCCGGGCAGTGCCCTGCACCAGCTCGCCGCGGCACAATAACCGAATTCCGAGGAGAGGGCCGTGAGCATCAACGACGATGTGGAACTGTTACGACGCATACCCATGTTCGCGAAGGTGGAGCCGGCGAAGCTCAAGCTTCTCGCCTTCACCAGCGAGCGCGTCACCTATGGCGAAGGGCAGGAACTGTTCCATCAGGGCGACAATTCCGATGCCGCCTATATCATCATCGCCGGCACCGCTGACGTGGTCGTGGACTCGCCGAAGGGTCCGCTGACCGTGGCGCAACTGGGCACCAACGAATTTGTCGGCGATATCGGCATCCTCTGCGACGTCCCGCGCACCGCCACGGTGCGCGCCGTGACGCAGCTCACCACGCTGAAAATCACCAAGGAGCTGTTCTTCCAGATGGTCACCGATTTTCCGGCCATGGGCGTGGAGGTAATGCGCGTGCTCGCCCACCGTCTCGAGCTGACGACGGTGCAGCTGCGCGAAGCAAAGTCACGCATCGCGTAGCCACCGCATTTTCGGCCGGGGTGTATTCCAGATCATGAGTCGTCTCGACAGTTTCATTCGCCGCCTGACGGCGCAGCGCGCCGCGCTTAACTATGCCATCGGGCTGATCGGCGGCGTGCCGGGTCCGGTGCTGGAGCTCGGCCTCGGCAATGGCCGTTCCTACGACCATCTGCGCGAGAACATCCGGGACCGGCGCATCTTCGTCTTCGAACGGAAAGTGGGCGCCCATCCCGACAGCATTCCACCCGACAGCGATCTGATCCTGGGCGAGGTGACGGAGAATCTGCCGCGCGCGGCGCAACTCATCGGCGGCCCGGCCGCGCTGGTGCATAGCGATCTCGGCTCCGGCGACAAGCCGGCGACGAAGAAACTCTATGAGCAGATCGCGCCGGGCCTGCGCGGGGCGCTGGCCATTGGCGGCATTCTCGTCAGCGATCAGCCGGTGGAAACGAGTGGGTTGGAAGCGCTGGCGCCGCCGGATGTGATTCCCGGCCGCTACTTCGTCTATCGCGCGATCTGAGCGAAACGCCGTTTAAGCGAAATCGACGACGACGGGCACATGATCCGACGGCGTCGCCCAGCCGCGGGCCTCCCGCAGGATCTGCGCCGAATTCAATCCGGAAGCGAGCGAGGGCGTAACCCACACATGGTCCAGGCGGCGGCCGCGATCGGAGGCCGCCCAATCCCGCGCCCGATAGCTCCACCAGCTATAGATACGCTCGGTCGGCGGAACGAAGTGGCGTACCGCGTCGACCCAGCCCGCGGCACTCTGCACCGAGGTCAAGCCCGCCACTTCGACGGGCGTATGGCTCACCACATCCAGCAGCTGCCTGTGGGACCAGACATCGTTCTCCAGCGGCGCGATATTGAGATCGCCCACCATGATCGCCTTGCGCCGGCGCCGTTTCATCTCCGCCGACCAGCCCTTCATTTCATCGATGAAGCGCAGCTTGTGGGCGAATTTGACGTTGCGCTTGGGATCGGGGATGTCGCCGCCGGCGGGCACATAGAAGTTGTGCAGCTCGACGCCATTGGGCAGCAGCACGGCCGCATGGCGCCGGTCCTCTTTTTCACACCAGGACAAAAGTTGCGGTTTGCGCAACGGCAGCCGCGAAAAAATCGCGACGCCGTTGTACGACTTCATGCCGTGGATGACGTGATGCTCATAGCCGAGCGCGGCGATTCCGTCGCGCGGGAAATCGTCATCGACGACTTTCGTCTCCTGCAGGCAGATCACGTCGGGCCGCAAGGTGTCCGTCAGACGCCGCAGATTCTCCAGGCGCAGACGGACCGAATTCACATTCCAGGTGACAAGTCGCATGGCCGACGGGTCGTTGAAGAAAATTTCCACAGCGGAAGGAACGGCACGCTATTCGATTCGCCGTCGCGTCACCAATGAGTCGATTGGTTTCCAATTCGTCGAATGGTTCTGGCGCTGTCGCGCGAGCGGTGTGCCGTCCGACAAAATGAGTCGCGCTCGTTCGGATTTTCGCGAGTCGAAAAACGGCGAGCGCCCGGTCAGGGGGGGACCGGGCGCTCTTCAGTTCCTCTCGGAGTCCGCAATGGTAGGGGAAGCCACCGCGGACGATCATGGCCGTTGCGGTCACGACCACTGTGTACCCATAAGAATGGCACCGAAGCCCTGAATTTTCAATGATTGCTCAAAGGATTCAGCTATGCGTTGGTCGCATGGCTCACGAAGAGGTCATGCGGAAACCACAGGGCCGGTGTTCAGGCTGCTTGATGCGCCCGCTGGCCCTGTTTGCTGCGGGCGTGGGCCCGCGCAGCCTTGCCGAAGGCCTGGAACAGGGCCAGGGAATCAGGGTTTTCCATTGCCCGATATTCCGGATGCCATTGAATTCCCAAGGAAAAATTGCGAGCGCCGGTGACCCGCACCGCCTCGATGGTGCCATCGGGGGCGGTGCCCTCGGCCGTCAGACCGGCTGCCAGGCGATCGATGCCCTGCCAATGGAGGGAGTTCACCTCAATCTCCTCTGTGCCCAATATTTGGGCAAATACCCCATTTGGAGTTAACTGGACGGCGTGACGAGGCAGATAGCGGCTGTCATATGGCCCGTTGGGCGACCGATGATCGACGCGGCCCACGACATTGTGAACATGGGTATGGAGCGTGCCGCCGAGAGCGACGTTCAGCTCCTGAAAACCGCGGCAGATGCAGAACAAAGGGAGTCCGGCCTCCAGCGCCGCCCGAATCAGCGGCAGGGTAGTGGCGTCGCGGGCGGGATCCTGGGGACTGTCGGGCCGGTCGGGCACCCCGCCATAGTGATGCACAGCGACGTTGGAGGGGCTGCCGGTTATCAGCAGGCCGTCCAGCTTCGCCACCAACTCCTTGAAATTCCATTGGCTTCCCAGCGCGGGCAAGAGCACCGGGAGACCCTCGGCGGCATCGGCGACGGCGCCGATGTACTTGTCGCCCACCACATGAAAGGGCTGATCGTCCAACTCCCGCATGCAAACGGGAATGCCGATCACTGGCGCCTGGCTATCAAGCTGCATGTCTCCTCGCGTCTTGCTGTCCGCCAAGATGGCATCGACCCTGAGGGCCTGCAAGACCGCCAACCGGGACCGTTGCCAAGCCGGCAAGCTGGCAGCAAACCATTAAGTCATGGATGAAATGCAGGCTCCGGAGGCAGCGCTGGGCCGCCGCCTCTATTTCGATCCGTCGCGGGTGGAAACGCGCGGCGTCGCGAACAGGCTGGCGGGAAGCTGGAGTCCGGTCTCCACATCGATCAATCCGACGCGCACCTGATTGGCATCGGTATCGGTGACGATCCATTGGGTCAGCACGATCGGATCGTCCAGGAAGATCAGCTCCACCGTGCCGTTGTCGGGCTCGTCGTTCTCGAACATGGTGACGCTCAACAAGCCCGGCCGTCGGTCGACCTTGGTCACGGTGATGTCGTCGCCGATGTCGATGGGATCCCGCAGCAGGAACCACGCGGTGGATTGCTTCAGGGGCATCTGGCTCAGTTCGCCGATTTTCCGGTCGAGCTGACTTATCAGCACGCCGTCGGCGATGATCAGCAGCGGATTGGGCGGATCGTATTCCACCCGCATGCGCCCCGGCCGCCGCAGATAGATGCGGCCGGTGGAAATCGCCTGGTTGGGATCGACTTGCTGAAACGACGCCTGCAAGGTCCCGATGCTGTTGATGTAGGCCTCGACGCGCTTCACGTCGGCGATGTCCTGCTGGGACAGTTCGGCGTTCGCCGCGCCAGCGCTCAGCGCGGACAAGAAGGGCAATACGGCCAATCCCGCGCCGGCCTGCAGCAGGCGCCGCCGCGGCAGATGAAATCGCTTGGTCAGGTCAGCATTCATTCGTCAATCATCCCTATCGATGTTTCTCGCCAGGACTTCCCTCTTGCCGACCCTGTTTGCCGTGCTCACCACGCCCTGTTTTTCCATTCGTTCGATGATCCGGGCGGCGCGGTTATAGCCGATCTGCAGATAGCGCTGCACGAAACTCGTCGATGCCTTGCCCTCTCTGCACACCAGCGCGACGGCCTGATCGTAGAGGCCGTCGTCTGAACCCTCGCTGAACGCCCCCGTCTCCGGCGGCATCTCCTCTTCATCGTCGCGGGTGACATCGTCAATATAGGTAGGCTCACCCTGTTCTTTAAGGAAGCGCACCACAGATTCTACCTCTCGATCGGTCACCAGCGGGCCGTGAATGCGGGTGATACGGCCGCCATGGGCCATATAGAGCATGTCGCCCTGCCCCAGCAGCTGCTCTGCCCCGGTTTCGCCCAAAATCGTTCTGCTATCGATCTTCGAGGTGACGTGGAAACTCACCCGCGACGGGAAGTTGGCCTTGATCGTGCCGGTGATGACATCGACCGACGGTCGCTGCGTCGCCATGATGATATGGATGCCGGCGGCCCGCGCCATCTGCGACAACCGCTGGATCGCCGCCTCGATATCCTTGCCGGCCACCAGCATCAGATCCGCCATCTCGTCCACCACCACGACGATGAACGGCAACGGCTCCAGGCTCATGGTCTCTTCTTCATAGACCGGCGCGCCGCTGTCGGGATCGAAGCCGGTCTGCACCTTGCGGGTCAGCACCTCGCCGCTTTCGCGCGCCTGGGCCAGGCGCATGTTGTAGCCTTCGATGTTGCGCACGCCGAGCTTCGACATGGCGCGATAGCGCTGCTCCATCTCCCGCACCGTCCATTTCAGCGCCACGATCGCCTTGCGCGGATCGGTCACCACCGGCGACAGCAGGTGAGGAATGCCGTCATAGACCGAAAGTTCCAGCATCTTCGGGTCGATCATGATGAACTTGCACTGGTCGGGCGACAGCCGATAGATCAGCGACAGAATCATGGTGTTGATCGCCACCGATTTGCCGGACCCGGTAGTGCCGGCGATCAGTAGATGTGGCATGCGCGCGAGATCGACGGTGACGGGGGTGCCGCCGATATCCTTGCCCAGGATCAGCGCTAGCTTTGCCGCCGTGCGTTCGAACTCCGCCGTCTCCAACAGTTCCCGGAGCACGACGGTCTCGCGCACGCGGTTCGGCAGCTCGATGCCGATGACACTGCGGCCGGGCACCACGGCGATGCGCACGGACACCGCGCTCATGGAGCGCGCGACATCGTCGGCGAGGCCGACCACGCGGCTGGTCTTGGTGCCAGGCGCGGGCTCCAGCTCATACAGCGTGACAACCGGCCCCGGCCGCACCTGCTGCACTTCGCCCTTGACGCCGAAATCGTCGAGAACCGTTTCCAATAGGCGCGCATTCTTCTGCAGGGAATCGTCATTGATGCGCTGCTGGCCATTGGTCGCCGGCGCCTTATGCAGGAAATCGAGCGAAGGCAGCGCATAGCGCTCGTTGTGCGCGAGGTCGAGCGTCCCTTGCGTTTGCGCGCTCCTGCGCGGCTTCGCCTTGGCGGGCTTGGCAACCACCGGCGCGGCACGGCGCTCCGAATTGCGCGGCGGCGGCGGCGCGATCTCCATCTCCTCGTCATCGGCAGCGTCATTGATCAGGCGCGGCTCGCGCTGTGCGGCGCGCTGCTGCTGCGAGCGTTCGGCGCGAAGCTGGCCCGATTCCTCGCTGCTCTGCCGGCGGAAGCCGATCTTCGCGAACAGCCGATGAATCAAACTGCCCGATGCGCCGACGCCGCGATGCACCTGCCGGCCGAAGAATACATAGGACAGCAGCGGCAAGCCCAAGCTGAAGAACAGCAGCAACAGCGCGAGTACCAGCATCGTCAGCGATACGATTACGGCCCCGAGCCCGGTTCCCTCCGCCAGGAAGCCGAGCAGCATGTCGCCGGTCGCGCCGCCCAGCCCGCCCATCAGCGGCCAGCCGCTCAAGCGCGGCAAGGCCGCCAGCGTGATCGCCAGGGTCAGCACCGCCAGCGGCAGCAACGCGAGCCGCAGCCAGGTGCGGCCGGGCCAATTGTCGCGCACCGCCTGCCAGCCCCAGGCGATCAGCACCACGCCGATCGTTAGCCCCGCCAAGCCGACGCTCTGCAGAACGAAATCGCCGACAATGGCGCCGGCCTTGCCCAGCAGGTTGCGCACCGGCTCGTCGCTCGCCTTGTTCAGCGATGGGTCGCCGGGATTGTAGGTCATGACCGCGAGGCAGAAAGCTAGGCCCGCCGCCATCAGGACGATGCCGACGATCTCCGCCAGTCGTCGCCGCAGGAATTCCTTTGCCGCCGCCGGCAGCCAGCGGACTCTGCCGGTCAGGGATGCGATGTCGACCATGGTCATACCTCCACCCTCGTTTCCGGGCTGGATGAGAAACTCTCGCGGCGGTCCGCCATGGGGTTTAGCACATCCGCCATGCGCTGTAGCGCCGCCGTTGTCGTCGCGGGATCATGCACCAGCGCGACGCGGATATAGCGCTGGCCGGGATTCCGCCCCTGGCCATCGGGCCGTGCCATATAACCGCCGGGCAGCACGCGCAAGGCCGCCTGCGACCATAGTAGCTTTGCCGCCCCTTCGCCGTCGCCCACATCGAGCCAGAGAAAGAACCCGCCGCCCGGGCGCGGCGTGCCGAAGCGCTGGCCCAGGATGCGCTCGGCGGCATCGAAATTGGCGCGATAGCGGGCGCGGCCGGCCTCCACATGGGCCTCGTCGCGCCACAGCGCCGTCGACGCGGCGATGATCGGGCCGGGCACTGCGACGCCGCCATAATTGATCAGTTGCGTGAGGCGCTGGATCTGCTTCGGGTCGCCGCAGATGAATCCGCTGCGCAATCCCGGCGCGCCCGAGCGCTTCGACAGGGAATGGAACACCACGATGTTGCTGACGTCGCCGCCGAGCAGGGCCGCGGCCTCGAGACTTCCGACCGGCGGCACGTCGCCATAGATCTCGCCATAGCATT
>Ga0184626_10000061_pt1 | contig 23363 bp, 20 predicted proteins | sample PLM3_60_b1_FD_133142 | JGI IMG/M metagenome (GOLD analysis project Ga0184626, IMG submission 133142) | Groundwater sediment microbial communities from an aquifer in East River, Colorado, USA - PLM3_60_b1 | ecosystem: Environmental > Terrestrial > Soil > Riparian zone | place: USA: East River... | reverse complement strand
TGCCGTCATGGTTCCCGTGCTCGAAGCCGGTAGTAAGGCGCGTATCGGCCGTTTCGGTTGGAAAGGGCAGCATGCAAGCCTCGAATCGTTTTCCGCCGATGCGTACCTCAACGAGATGGGTATTACCACTCCTCTGTTTTCCGAGGAGAACACTTCCAATGGAAGATATGTGGGTTACGGTTCCGGGTATGATCCGGTTCCTGACCCCGAGGACGACGGTGTCGATGTTGTGGCCTTCGCCGACTTCATGCGCTCCACCAAGGCCCCGCCGCGGGGGCCAATGTCGGCTGATGTGTTGGCCGGCGAAGCGTTGTTTAACAAAGTTGGGTGCGCTGTTTGCCACACGCCTTCCATCACCACGGCGCGCCCGGGCGCGAAAATCAACGGGGGTGTGTTCACGGTCCCGGCCGCACTCGGCAATAAGGTCATCCATCCTTACAGCGATTTCTTGTTGCACGACATCGGGACGGGTGACGGAATACCCGTTTTGCCTTTGCCCGAATATGCGTCCACCGCCAATCAGATGCGAACGGCTCCGTTATGGGCGCTCAGAACTCGTAACCGACTGATGCATGATGGTCTGTCGCTCACCAAACAAGACGCCATCCAGCGTCATGCCGGGCAAGCGGCGGGTGTGACCAAGAATTACAACGCGCTGTCCGCGGCGGAAAAAAATCAATTACTGGCGTTTCTGGATTCGCTCTAACTTAGAACGTGAAATGGGTATCACGGAGTTTTTTACAGACGCAGAGAAATAAAGGCACGGCATGCAGTTCGCGACGATTCCTAACGACGTTACCAACAGCAACAGCCAGGGGATATCTGACTCCTTCGTAGGAGTTTTATGAGGCCGACCGAGCAGTATTATCTTCACATACTCTTTTGGGAGGGTTGAAGGCCTCTGAACACCCGCTCGTCTTGATGACAGACGATACATGAAGCTTGCCCGCGCTCTTCTAGATTGGAGACGAGCGCGTACGTCAAGCCGTCGTCCGACCAAGTCAGCACTTTCCAGCCGGCTACCGATTGAAAATGAAACCGCAGTCCTTCCCAGGGTATCTCTTCTCCACCTGATGGTCTCGCGACCGAATCCGAAGTCACCAGCAAGGAGATTGGGTGGCCATTCAACCGATAGACGACATAGGCTGCATAGTCGTCTTGAAAACCAACCAACCGAGCGCCCTCGACGTGGTAAGGTTTTGGCCCCTGAGGATAATCCGGCAATTTCAAATTGAACCCAAGCTTTCCGGCAAACCAGGCTGAGATTTTTTCGGGCGAATCGCTGAACACCTCCAGGGGCAACTGTCCGTTGAGATAACGTGCATGATTGTTGACCGCCACGGTGACAAATGAGCTGGGGTCTCCGCGAAGGGACGTTGACGCAGCAAGCCAGAAAACCGCAATGGCTAGTAACAAAACAGCGCATGCTGCGATCAGAGGCCAGGAGGAAACCAAGTTATGACGCGAGCCGGACGTCTGCACAACCTTTGCGATATTCGCTTGCAATGATGCCGGAGTCTTATAAATGGGGCGCGCGTTCCGTATGGCGGAAATCAGCTCACGCTCGGCATCCAGAGCGGCACGACAATCGGGGCAGCCCTTGACGTGCATTTCCACGGCCAGGCGCTCGCCCTCCTGGAGTTCGTCATCCAGATACAAGGGGATATAGTCTAGGATATGTTTATCCACTTCCAAGCTTTCGCCGCAAAACCATCAAGGCCGTATTTTTCTCATTCAGTATAGTACGAAGTTCGGCTCTCGCGCGGTTCAAGCGGGACATGACCGTCCCGGCGGGACAGCCCAAGATGGAAGCGATTTGCCGGTAGCTGAATCCTTCAAAATAACGGAGCACCACCACTTCGCGAAATACTTCGGGCAAACCTGAAATCGCCAGACGAATCTTTCCGGATACAACATTGCGGTCAAAATGGTCCTCCGGACGCTCTCTCTCGTCCGACAACCATTCTTGCAGCGGTCCACCATCGGCGCGACTTTTTCCCAGTAAAATAAATTCCGGCCCGTTGGTACGGCGGCGCCATTGATTGATCCAGACGTTCCGCAAAATAGTAAACAGCCATACTTTGGGATCACTCTTAATACCGTTCTGGATCAGCCCTTTAATGGCTCGGAGACAGGCCTCTTGGACTAAATCCTCGGCGTCCGTTGGATTGCGAGTCAAGGACATCGCGAATCCGTAAAGCGCGCCGAGATTTTCCAGGATGGCGTGTTCGCCGTTGTCAGACTCTGTTTTCCGGAACCGGATCACATCAGGTGCTCCCTGTGAGATAGTCCGTCCGCCAAGTTCGTTCTGGTCAGAACTCGATCACGCCGTTTAATTAAACCTCTCTCCCTTTCATGTCAATCCCAGAACTGAGTGTGGCGCATAACAGCGGGGAGTTTATTATTCGGTGCGGGAAATTCTCGGGAATAAAATGCCGCCTTGATTGTCTTACCTAAGACTTACAAACTCAAAAGAATTACCAGCGGATTAGCGCGTCCCTCTTAGCTTCGGTTTACTGGAGGAAGCATGTCTCGTAACTGTCTGTTTATCTTCCTTTTTTCTTTTTGTGTCTGGATTTTTTTAGCTGCTGTGGCCATAGGCCCTTCGCGAGCTTGGTCTTATGAGGAAATCAAGGTCACGGATGGCGGCAGCCTTGAGGGCAAGGTGGTATTTCAAGGAACCGTTCCGAGTCCCCGAAAAGTGATTCCCACACAAGACCAGCAGGTTTGCGGCGGCCCACGAGACGAGCCGCGGATTATTCTTGGGCCCGACAATACCGTCCAAGGAGCAATTGTTTATTTGAAAGGAGTCGAGAAGGGCAAGGCGCTCGAAAAGCCCAAAAAACCTCCCGTTATTGATAATACGAAGTGCAAGTTCGAGCCCGAGTTCCAGGTCGTGCCGGTCGGGACGGAAATCCTGATCCTCAATTCCGATCCGGTGCTTCATAACACGCACGGTTATCTCTTGACCGATAGCCGCAGGGGGCGCACGGTTTTCAACCAGGCACTGCCGCAAAAGGGCCAACAGATCAAGACTACGCTCAAGCTACCGGGCATCGTCGATGTCGCGTGTGATGTCCACGGTTGGATGCAAGGCTGGATTTTGGTCGCCGAAAATCCCTATTACGCTATCACTGAAAAGAACGGCACTTTCGCGATCAAAGACATCCCGCCGGGAAAATATACGTTGGCCACGTTTCAGCCTTACACCGGCGTCAGAGAAACTCCTGTAACCGTCGAAGCAAAAAAAACCAGCAACGTTAACGTCGAGCTAAAAAAATAGGCGCCGAAGAAAGCCCACGGGCGTCAGTTTGCACGAAGGAGGGTATTTCGATGAGCGATCTGGAGCGTGACCGGCGCGAGGCGCAGCGTGAGTTGAACAAGCCTGATGAGCGGCCTGATGCATCTCTCAGGATAACCCGTAGAACCTTTCTCCATAAGTCCATCGTAGCGGGGGCTGTGACCGGCGCGGCCACCTATGGTTGGTTTCCGCTGATCAATACCCTAAATCTGGCCTACGGAGCTCAGGCTCCATTTAGCTTCGCCTGGATTTCGGACACACATCTCTATCCAAAAACCGTCAATACACGCTTTGTCGAGAAAGCCACTCGCGCGGTCAAAGAAGTCCAAGGGATGAAGCCGGCGGCGGATTTCCTTATGTTCGGCGGCGACCTGGCCCAACTCGCCGACCCCGTGGAGCTGCGGCTCGGAAATGACATCCTCAAGGAAATAACGATCAAAAAGCATTTTATCCCCGGCGAGCACGACTGGTATCTGGACATGGGCAAGACCTGGGTGAGTTTGTTCGGCAACTCCCCCTGGACCTTTGAACACAAAGGCGTCCAGTTCATCGGCCTCGATACCGTGAGTCGTGCGCCTGACTACTGGTCCGCGACCAAGATGAGTCCCAAAGAGAGAATGGGTCACATGGCCACCCTGGACGGATCCGTGGCCGGACCATGGGCCGGCGTCGGAAGCGACCAGCTTCAGTGGCTTAACAAAACACTTTCTCCTTTACCCAAAGACAGGCCGATTGTGATTTTTACCCACAATCCGCTCTACGAATATTATCCTCCCTGGAATTTTTGGGTCCGCGATTGGCGGCAAGTTCACGAGATACTCAAGCCCTACACCAACGTCACGAATATTCACGGTCATACGCACCAGGTTCTCTATAATGAAATCGGCACTATGAGATCGATCGGGATGCTCGCGACCTCATGGCCGTGGCCCTACGCGCCGGAAGGAGTTCCCGCGCTGACCAAGCCCATGATTCGAGCCAATCCCGGAGATTACTTCGACGGCGTGGGGTGGGCAAAATTGAGCGTCACGGCAGCGCCAAGGGTGGATTATGAATACATGATGTGGCGTAAAGACGTTTATGCGGAAGCGCAAGTCGATTCCGGTACGGGCGACAACGACAACCAGATACTAAGACCGCGCATCGCCGATCAGATGTGGCCGTACAAATAGCGAGCTAACGAAAGGAAAGGTCAATCGTTATGAGAAAGATTCTCACTTGGCGTGGTGGACTTCTTCTCTTGGCAGCGTTCCTTTTCAATTTCGTTTCTCGAATGGGTGATGTCCAGGCTCACAAAGAAAAACATACCCCGGAACAACTCAAGGCCTTCCAGGACGTTTTCATGGAGCAGGTGCGGGTCGGAGATCTCCTGTTTCACGGCGACGGCGAGGCCGAAAAAAAGTTCGGTGTGAATTTATCGAAAACCGGCATGGCCTGCGCCATGTGTCATCCTTTCGCTTCGGACACACACCCGCACGAATTTCCTAAGTTCCAGGAACAGATTCAGGAGTTTGCGACGTTGCGGGACATGATCAACTGGTGCATCGAAAATCCCAACGAGGGCGAAAGGATCGATGTTAACGGGCCCGCAATGAAGGCGCTGGAGGCATACCATTACTGGTCCAATAAGGGTTCTGTCTTGGATCCCGGGAAACACTAAGCCAAGCCGCGACTTCCAATCGATTGCATGGGGCTTGGAGTGAGTCAGCAGCAAGTTTCCCGAAGAAGCTTTTGCAAGTGGAGTTCCTCGCTTGTGCTGGCGGGAATCTTTACCGGTCTGAAGAACCGGCTGCTGCTGGCGCTCGATCCATCCGAGACCGGCGCCGCGCTAAAGGAGATTCACACCCCGAAGCTGATCCTGCCGGCGATGACACGAAACGGAACCCACGTTCCTATCGTCGTCAAGATGAACCATCCTATGGACCGAAATCACTATGTCCGGCAAATTCAGTTCGTTAACGAAAGCGACCCGATCCCCTCCAAGGGGATTTTCCATCCCAGCCCAGCGAACGGCGAGATCTATTTCTCTTTCCAGGCCCGGATGCACAGCGGCACCTCCACGGTGCTCGCTATCGCCGAATGCAACGTGCACGGAAAGTGGACTGCCCGCCAGCACATTACGATCCCCGACGGGCAAGGGGGTTGCGCCACCGCTGAGCCGGAGAAGAAAGTTCCGCGCCACGAGGAGATTCTACCGCCGGTCATCCGAATCCCTGAGTTGATCCGCCGGGGGCGCGTAACCAAAGGACAAACGGCCGAAGTCCAGGTGAAGTTTAAACACCCGAGCAGGACGGGACTCGCTTATGAGAACAAGAAATTCATTCAGGTCGAGGAGCCTTTTTATCTGACATCGATGCAAGTCTTTTACGCGGATCGGTTGGTCAGCCGCTACGAGATGACGCCGGGTCTGAGCGACAATCCTTTTCTCACACTGAAACTCAAGCTAATCGAAGAAAAACCCATTCACATTGTTTTCACCAATAGCCTCGGTCAGCAATTCAGGGCCGTCCAGGAGGTTGTCCTGTCTTAGGCTCATGCGCCGGATCTCGCTTACAGCGCTCTTTCTTCTGATCGGCCTGCTTTGGAAGATCGCCCCAGGGAAGACATTATCGGACATGGTATTGATGACAGGAGGGGAGGGTGTTGTAGCGGGCGGCGGAGAACCAGCCGTTCCTTTCCGTGGCAACCCTATTTCAGCGACTCAATGCGGCTCTTGCCACTCGCAACACTTTGAGGAGTGGAACTCCTCGTTTCACGCGCGCTCCCTCACCTCTGAAAATTTTCTCAAGACTTTTCCGCAGTATCTCGACTCTCTCGGAATGCAAGGGCGAGAAGATCCGCAGTCATCCATGGCCTGCCTCGGCTGCCATGCCCCTCTTCTGAAACACGCCGGGCCGGAGATGATTCGACAGGTCCGCGATTTCATAGTGGCCAAGGAAACAAAAAAACTTGACGGCTTTGAAATCGGCTGCGTCGCCTGTCACCTCGACGGCACTCGCGTCTTCTCGGGACCGATCGCCCGTCCGCAGGACAATTCGTTTCACGCTTCAAAGTTTTCGACGTCCTACAAAGAGGCGTCCTTCTGCGCCACCTGTCACACGTGGGCTGCGTCCACTGTTCCCTGCTCCGACGTCTACAGCGATTGGAAGAAAAGCCGGGCGGCAAAACAGGGTATGACGTGCCAGTCCTGTCACATGGCCGAACGGAGCGGAATCGCCGCTGCAGGAGGACCACAGAGAAAAATACACAGCCACGTTTTTCCGGGTGGACGGTCGGCCGCCATGCTGCAAAACGCAGTCGTACTTCGCCTGAAAGCGGGGTTTCGGGGAGATCGTCTCGAGGTCACCGCAACGATCCGCAATCTTGCTCCGCATCGCGTCCCTGACGGTTGACCGTGGAACAGCTACGCGGTCCTGGAGGTGACCGTAACAGACGAAACCGGATGGGAGTTCGAGACCATAAAGCGGGTCTATGCCAATTTCGGACTCGATAAGAATGGGGAGACCACCGGAGTAGCGTGGAAGATTGTCAAGCAGTCGCCGCGCTCAACGGCATTGAGAGCGGAAGAAATTCGCGTAGAAAAACTGAACTTTCTCGTCGAGCCGCGGGACGGAAAGCAATTCACGATTCGGGCGAGGATGCGCTACCACTATGCGCCGGCTCCACAAGACGGGTCTGGCAGGGAGGCTGACGCAGCGAAAATGGCGGAGACGATCTTGACTCTACCGGGCAAGCGTCCGTCTTAATTACCAAGAGAGAATGCATGGCTGAGCAAGTGATTCAAACCGATGACGAGGTTATCAACAAGGAGCTGATTAAGAGTTGGCTCCTGTGGGGTTTTGTCTGGGTCCTTTTCGCGCCGACCCTAGGCGTCATCGTATCGACCAAGTTCACCTACCCGGAGTTCTTGCAGGGTCTCCCTGAGCTGACGTTTGGCAGGTTGAGGCCGATTCATGTCAACGGCGTGATCTTCGGCACTTTTTCGACTCTCTTCATCGGCCTCTGCTACTACATCGTGCCGAAATTGACTCAGGTTCGGATCTATAAAGAGGAGTGGGGATATCCCTTGCTGTGGATCTGGAATTTCAATCTCATCGCCGGCTTTGTTTCTCTCGCCCTGGGATACAACCAGGGGCTTGAAGCCGCCGAATTTCCTCTCGTGATCGACATCATTATCTGGATTGCCTTGCTGGCGATTACGGTCCAATTCCTCGTGACGGTTGCACGGCGAAAGGAGTCTGGGCTTTACGTCAGCCTGTGGTATCTAATTGCTGCCCTAGTTTGGATGGATATCAATTGGCCTTTCGGCAACTTCATTATTTCTTACGCGATCCCCGGCATCAATAATGCCGCCCTCCATGGCCTGTACATCCACTACATCGTGGGACTCTGGATCACTCCGGCGGGCTATGTGCTGATCTATTACTTCCTCCCGGCAAGCGTTAGAAACCCGCTTTACAGCCATAAGCTTTCCCTCATCGGCTTCTGGTCACTCGCGCTCTTTTATCCGTTTGTCGGAATTCATCACTATCTCTACAGTCCCATCGCAGACTGGGCGGAAACGATATCGATCGTTATGAGCATTCTTCTGATCGTGCCCGTTTGGACGGTCTTGCAAAATTTTTTCGGCACCATGATCGGACGCTGGCAAGGCTTCGGCAGCAATCTAACAGCGAAGTTTCTCATCACAGGCTCCCTGATGTATCTCGTCGGCTGTTTTCAGGGGTCAACCGAGGCGCTTCGCGCCCTCCAGCAACCGACCCATTTTACCGACTTCGTCATCGCTCACTCGCACCTGACGATTTTCGGTACGTTCGTGCTCTGGGCCCTGGGCGGAGTCGTGTATGTTTGGCCGCGCATCACCGGCCGCGAGCTTCTTAGTTTCCGGCTCGCGAACTGGGGATTTTGGCTGATTACGGCGGGCATCTCGGCGATGGGCTTGATCCTAACCACGCAAGGGCTGCAGCAGGGCTACATGCTGATGACCGGTGCGGAGTGGGTCGATTCGCTCGTCACTATGCAACCCTACTGGTGGTTTCGAACATTCTCGGGGATTTCAATGGACGTCGGAATGGATCTTATCCTGCTGAGCCTCTTATGGGGACGCAAGTCAGCCGCAGCGCAACCATCGTTAGCGCAGCCGGCGCAAACCGCCGGTGTAGCAGCCTAGAGGAAACAGCATGCGTTACGCTAAAACGGTCGCCGTCATTGCGGGTTTCGGCTTCATTACGCTCGCGCTTTTCGTCCAGGGACTTCTCCCGGCCTTGCTTCCGGAGTCCCGCTCGGAGACAGTCTCGCGGGCAGTCAGAACGCGTCTCACCGAGCTCAAATGGATCGAATACCCGGCAGAGAACTACACGGAGCTGGAGCAATTGGGCAGGCAAGTCTATATTCGGGAAGGTTGCTGGTATTGCCATTCTCAATACATCCGTCCGGTCACCGGTGAAGATCAACGCTGGGGGCCCGTTTCTCAGGCGGGAGAATATGCTTTCGACGTGCCCCATCTGTTTAGCACTAGGAGAATCGGACCCGACCTCACCCGCGTGGGCCTCAAATATAGCGACCACTGGCATTTCGCGCACCACTGGAACCCGCGGTTGGTGGTGCCCGACTCGAACATGCCCGCCTTCCCTTGGCTCTACGACCAGGTCGCGGTTGCACTGGAGGAAAAAGAGGGAAAGCTCGCCTTTAGAGAAGATCCCGCGTTGCACAAGATCTTTAGCTTCAAAGAAGGAAAAGAGATCCTGATCCTGCCCAACACCAATGGGCTCGCTTTCGCTCGTGAACGGGACGGGGTTCCGGTTCTGAACTTCGATCTCTTGCCCGATCCGCCAAAGACCAAGGCAATCACGATCGTGCTGCCGACGCGCGAAGCGGAGGGACTGGTCGCCTACATCCAAAAGCTCGGCATGAACCGCGGCCAATGGCGCGATCTCTTCGAGCCTCAACGGGTTTTTGTCAGCCAGTTTTCTGTCCCGGAGTCGGAGGACTGGATCGCGCGCGGGAAGGAGGTTTACCTGCGGCGCTGCGTCGGCTGCCACGGCGAAAAGGGAGACGGCAACGGTCCGGCAGCGACATTTCTGAATCCGCGCCCGCGGAACTTCAAGGACGCAGTGTTCAAGTTTCGCGTCACTCCATCAGGCGCCCTGCCGACGGAAGGTGATCTCTACCGGACGGTTACGCGCGGCATCCGCGGCACGGCGATGCCTCCCTGGCACGAGATTCCCGAAAAGGAGCGCCTCGCGGTGATTTTGTTTGTCAAGACCTTCTCACCTTTATGGAAGGAGAAAAGTCTCAAGGCAGCGCCGATTTCGCTTCCCGATCCTCCGCGTCCGAGCGAAGAGCTCATCACTCTAGGCGAGAAAATTTATATCAACGAAGGAAGGTGCTGGAACTGCCACGGCGGGCCGGGAATGAAAGACGACAAACCATTCACCTACCCGTGGGGCCTCGGCCCTTCCGCGCCGACTTTGAAAGACGACTGGGGCTTTCCCTTGCTCGCTACGGATTTTACCACGGGCATATTCAAGTCTGGACCCGATGTAACGGATATTTTCCGGACCATGAGCACGGGTCTGAACGGCGCTGCCATGCCTTCTTTCGCCGACAACCTGACCGAGGAACAGCGCTGGGCCATCTCGTACTATATTCTGAGCCTTTCCGCCTACAGCGACCCCTTGCACCGAAAAAAGCTCCAGATTCCGGAGCAGGTGAAGGCCGCCCTCGACGATCCGAATTTGAAGACGCCGACGTGGCGTGCGGCCTTCAACCCCGAGAAAACGGAGCCGGTTGTGGCCCGACCGGGGTCCAAATCCTATCTTCGCATTGCGGAGTAAGAGCCATGCTGGAAACAATCATGTTGATAGAATTCGTCGTCGCCTTCTTGATGGGACTTGCGGCTTGCTGCTTTCTCTTTTGGGGAATTTTCGCCGGAGCCTTCAAGAACGTCGAAGAAATTAAGCACAGGATTCTGGAGATTGAAAAACATGAACCATGAATATCGCAGCACGGAAGAAAAGCACGACTCACTGGAGAACTACGCCGGTGGGGATATCCAAGCGCGCCATGGCATCGTCAACAAGTGGCTGCTGGCGGTGTACACCGTGCTCTTCGTCTGGTCAATTTACTATCTCACCGGTCCCTTCGAAGGATGGCGCCCGACATTCGGTTTTTGGGGAGGCTTGGGACCGGGCTTGGCGAGAGGGAGCGCGCAACAGGTGCTCGGAGACACAGGAGTCATTGCCTTTTGGGTTACCCTGATTTCCGTCGTGGGCTTTTTTGTTTGGGTTGTAGCTCTAACGCTGAAAAAATAGCTCACAGAGGAGCGGACATTGCTATGAGCCTCGGCGAAAAAATCGTTTTTGCGCTTGTCTGGGTTGCCTTGTTGGTGCTCGCTTCGGACGCGGCCTTCAACATTTTCAATGCCCTGCGCCAGGGCTCGATTTATTGAACTCTTTCGTCTCCCCTCGCTCAGCAGGGCGTCAACAAGAATCAAGATCGCGACCAAGTACGTCACACCCCCGACCGCCCACATGACGAGTCCGCCCCCGATTTGATCTTCCGGAGGCGTCAGCTCCCACAGCCGCCGAGCCGTTTCATAGTGCGGATAGAGAATTTTACTCGAAAGGCCGATCAAGCCTGAGAGGACCGTATCCTGTGTGGCGGCCAGGAACAGATAGAGAATCCGCCTGCCGTCTTCAACAGGTGCAGGTCGCGAAGCCGGCCGTATGACCGGCCACCAGAACACCAGGGCGGTGAGAAAAAAAAGAATATGCTCGATATCGTGAATCCATTCCTCCCGCAAAGCCGCCTCATAGAAAACCGGATAATGCCAAGCCCACAGGTTGACGACATAGAGGCTCCAAGCGACCGGCATCCGAGCCAAGAAATTTAGCAGACGGCGTATTACGGACCGGCGTGTCAGAAGATCACCGACCCGGAATCTCAGACTCCCACCGAGCCCCCACAATAAGATGGGAGCAGGATTAGCCAGCAGGATAAGCGGCGGCGCAAGCATCATGAGCAATTCGTGCTGCGCCATATGGGCAATGAGCAGGTAAGTGGCCAGGTCGTCGATGGGAGAAAGCAAGGCACAGCCGATCGCGCCTAAAGCCAGCGCATAAAAAACAAGTTGGGAGAGTTTGGCCTCTCCACCTATTTTTCTCAGACGTAGCCATCCGCGAATATAAAGCGTTCCGAAAATAAATAAGACGGAAATTACATCCCACCGCCAATGCCAATCCGTCAGCACGTTATCGCCAGCGGCGATATGCGCATGAGCCGATGTTATAGACCAGGTCAAGAACAACATTGTCAGCAAGAGGATCATCAGCCCTGCTACCTTTTTGTTAAGCGGTATGCACTCTATACCTGCGTCATCCCATGCTAGGCATATCACAATCCGGAAACTCTCGTAATTCTTACATTGATTAGCGCGACATAAGGGAAAATCGGCGCGGAGAGTCAGCGGTGTGTTGCCTTTTCCGCCTATTTTGTTTTTCGCCGAAGCCGGGCCAAAGCGGTAACGCCGAAGAGTCCTATTCCCAAGAGTGGGATGCCCAACCAAAAGCGTTGGCGTTCTCTCGCCTGGTTGCGAAGATGGTTGAGGACCATCTGGTCACCTGCGGTGATTTCGCTCCGGCTCGCAAGGTATTGTCTGAGGCGCTCCTGCTTCTCTTCGGACATCTCTCGTGTCCCCCACTGTACCTCCTGCTGCATGGAGCGGAGACCATGGATCTCGCTCAGTCCCCGCTGAACCGCCTCTTGACTGTCTCCATAGGTTTCGCGCTCATCGGAGGTGAGGAAGGTGAGCTGGACAGAGGGTACTGTCTTTTCGAGCCAATTAAGCCAGTGGTGATCCATCTGGGGGAAGATGAGAAGGAAGAGGCCAGCTAGCGCCATTGCAGCAAAGGTAGCAACGCCGACACCGTTAAGGGCGATCATGCCTTTGGCTCTAGTCCCTCGAATGAGGCTTTGCAGACCGAGCCAGGCAGCAACGGCCGCCATAAACACGCCGAAGGTTGTCACCACAGTAGCCCCAGTGGGAAGATCCCAGGTGGCAGAGGCAACAAGACCGAGAACGCTGACAGCGAAACCCAATCCCCAGCCGATAGCCAATTTTGTGGTTACGGATCGAGCGAGAAGGGCGGCGATGGCCGCGGGGACAATCAAGTAGGAAAAAACCAGTAGCACCCCCGCGATTTGCACCGAGCTGGTAACGACAAGGCCGAAGGAGGCGTAGAAGAGGAAGTCCCACCAACCTATCCAACGCCCTTTACTCAGGGCCGCCGGAGGATCGAAAGAGATCTCCAGCAGCGGTCGGCGGACCCCCCAGTGGACTGCGCCCACAATCCCATACAGAAGCGCCAAGGTCTCAACTTCCCTCAGTGTTACGGTCAGGATGCTCCCCACCAGAAGCTGTTTGATATGCTCGCTCCCTTGCGGCGCCCGATCCACCACCAGGACAGCCACAGCAGCCGACACCGCATAGACGATTCCGATGATCGCCTCTTGAGGGATAGGGGCTCGATGGATTCGACTTATAGCGAAGAGGAGACTTCCACCGAAGGTGAACGCCAGGGCATACCAGTAGGCGGCCGCGCTCTGGATCGGGTGTCCGGCCAGTAGCGCAACCGTGATTCCCAAAGCGGCTACCTGCGCCAAGGCCAAGTCAACAAAGATGATGCCGCGGGCTAGGACATGGAGGCCCAAGTAGACGTGGATACCTGTAAGAACCAAACAGGCCAAGAACGGCACCCAGAGAAATTCAATCACAGGCTTCTTCTTATCATCTCTTGAAAGGCTGTTGAAAAAGGGACGTCTGTTGCCCTCAATCGCCTCGCCACAATGTAGTAAAGACTGGGGTACTGGAGTGATGGAGTAATGGAGTGACGCATTTAAACCCAATACTCCGACACTCCGACACTCCATTTCCCCGCTACCGCGCGGCCTTTGCGGCCTGTGAAAGTCGTTTGGTGTTGAAGTCGAAGAGGCTGAGATAATCCGAGGCGCCTGGATCTCCGCTCACCGAGGGAATCAGTGTAACGGCGGTGGCGCCGCTTTGCGTTGCCACCTGCCTTACCGCAGAGGCGTTCGAGTAAGGCTCGGCGATCAGTAACCTGATACCTGAATCTCGCATCTTGTGAATGAGGCTATCAAGATAGGATGGTGATGGTGGAACTCCGGGATTCGGCTCTACGATAGCCACAATCATCAGACCGAAGCGTTGGGCGAAATAGGGCCAGGTCTCATGAACCGCAACCACTCGCGTTCCTTTGTACGGAGCCATGGTCTGTAACCAGATTTTTAGCCGGCCGTCCAATTGATCGAGGAATCGTTTTCTATTGGCCTCAAAGTAGGGACGGTCTGCAGGAGCCAGGCGGAGCAAGGCTGCCAGGATAGCTGAAGTGATAGGCCGGCCATTTTCCGGGTCAAGCCAGTAGTGGGTGTTACCGAAACCGTGAAGGTGAGCCCCCTTATCGGCCCTCACTCTGGGGGTCTCCGCCTGGAGCAGTTGAATTCCCGTAGAGGTATCGAGGTAGTGCGAGCTCTCGCGGGCAAAGCGCGGGTCACCCACCGTGCGAAGCGCGCGGCCAAGCCAGGGCTCGTGGTCCAAGCCGATCCTCACGAGCAAAGCGGCCGCTTTGAGCTTAGCTAGTTGGCCAGGCTTCACCTCTACAGCGTGTGGATCCTGGAGAGGAGGGGCTAAGCTCTCTACCCGCACCCGTTCCCCGCCCACAGCTTCGACCAGAGACTTGAGATCCGTAGAGGCGGTGACCACAGGAAGTGGCTCCCCACCCCAACCGGAGGCAGTCCACAGCAGGAAGAATCCAAGCGCCCAAAGCACCCGTTACTTCTTCTTCGTAAAAATAGACTTTGGCACCATGCAATGGACCCCTTTGCGGACATCGACCACCTGGGTCACGCGGCAGTCAGCCGTCATGGAGGTGATGGAGTACGCCTCGTAGCGATCCAATGGGACCATTTTTTGACTTGCCAGAAAGTCAACCGTCTCGCGCACCGCGTTGACCATCGCTTTATTCAGGTCTTCATCGAAGCCCATCAGAATCCAATGAGTTTTGGTTTCGGCTCGCGGCCATTCGAGTTTCATGTCTTTGCGCACGATCAACTGGAGCGCAATCTCTCGGAACGAACACTCGAGAGCGGTGAGGTTGACCTCACCGTTTCCTTGCCGGCAGTGCGAGTCTCCCGTCCATACGAGTCCGCCCTTGAGAAAGATCGGAATGTAGATGGTGCTTCCTTCCTGGAGTTCGTTCAGATCCATATTGGAGCCGTTCTTCCAAGGTCGAAGAGTGGAGACCGGTGCCATGGAATCTTTCGCTCCACCTTTACGCGGTGCAGGGTCGTCGGGATCGATGCCGACCGCGAGTGTGCCGGGAAACGGCTGCAGATCGATCATGACTCCGGGTTTAAACTCGGTTTGACGGTTCTTCGAATCAAAATTGAAGTACTTGACAAAACCTTCGGGAAATTCGGGAGCCAGGGCACCGATGGTTGGGAACTCTTTGCCCGGCAGGTTAAAGTTAACTCCAAATGGTTTAGGGACGATTCTTAGAATGCGAATCTCCATGACATCTCCGGGCTCGGCACCATTGACATAGATGGGACCCGTTACAGAGTGAGGCCCCCCACCGGGATTGGCCTTCCTCAGGGCGACGATCTCATCCATCGTAGTGCCAGGCTGGATCTTGTTATGGGAATGCATCATCGTCTCAATCGAGACGATATCCCCTGAGTCCACCGTGAGTTTGGGAGATTCCTTAGGATCAAGCCATCCCCACTGCGTTGTTTCCAAAGTGGCGGGAAGCTTGTGACGCTTCGGCCCTGCCTGCTTTACCTCGGCCGCTTGCACGCTTTCTACGGCGAGGTTTGCCACAAGCAGCAGGTTAAGAGCTGCGAGCACCGTGACCATTAGCTTCTTCTTATTGAAGGTTACCATGGCGTGACTCCTTTCCTGCCTCCATTTCGGAATGCAGGTATTAATTTTTATGCCCGTGCTGCTCTAAAAAATAGCGACCATATCTGTTGCGAGTTGACCCGGTTACTTGACCTGGCGTTGCTTTCATTTATCCACCTTTACATCGACCACAACGAAATCATCGGACTCAAGGGATTTCTGTAGAACGGGCCTCACCTCCTCCGGTCGAGTGATTGTGTAGCCTTTCGCGCCGAACAGCTCGGCGAGGCGCGCGAGATCGGGCACGAAAAGCTCGGTGCCGATCACCCGGCCGCCGTAATGATGGAGTTGATCGCGTTTCATCCCGCCGTACGCGTTATTGCGCAGGACGATGGCCAGCACAGGAATATTATGCAAGCGGGCCGTCGCAAGCTCTTGCTGTTCCATCATAAATGAACCGTCGCCGCTGACACAGACGACCCGCGCGCCAGGAAGGCCGAGCTTTACGCCAAGCGAAGTCGCAAACGCGGTCCCGATGGCGCGGAACTCACCGGCGTGAATGATCGGCGTCGCGGCGTCGATGTTTCGCAGCAGGTCGCCGGTCATGCCGGAAGTCACCAATATCTCTGTTCCGGTCAACAGTTCATTGAGAGTTTTGAGCACCGAGTCGTAGGTTAGGCCTCCGTTCGCAGTTTTTTTATCCAGATCGCTTCGCCACGCCCGCTTCGCCTGCTCTATTTCTCGAGCTCTTCCTCCACCACCGGCAGCCGATGTGCTCGGCCGTTTGCTTTTGATGCCGTCGATAATCGCGCGCAGCGCTGTTTTCACATCCGCTTGCACCGACAATTGAGTCGGATAATTCCGCCCAAGTTCGTCGGGATCGATATCGATCTGGATGATTTTCGTCTGATCGGGAATCGTTCGATGGCCGAAACCCATCGTCGTCCCTTCGCTGAAAGTGGTGCCCAGAGCCAAAATCAGATCGGACTTCAGGAAAAACTCTCTTGCATAGGGTCTCCCGCCCACTCCCAGGCAGCCGAGCGCCAGTGGATGATTCTCGGGAAAAACTCCTTTCGCGGTATAGCTTGCAGCGACGGGAAGCGACAAAAGCTCAGCCAGTTCTTGAACTTCTTTTTGCGCCCCCGACCAATCGACACCCGTGCCCACGAGAACGACAGGCGCGGTTGCCTTCAGCAGCAGATCGACGGCCATTTCGGCTGAGCGGGAATCGATGGAAGGAGCGGCGGGATCCGCCGTCGGGGAAAACGTCAGCGGCTCGGGAAGAGATGCCGCCTGCAGATCGGCCGGGATAATGAGAAACACGGGACCCTGCCGTCCTCGCGTAGTTAAGTGAAAAAGCGAATCCAAGACGGAGCCGATCTCTTCTACTCTCTCAAGCTTCAAACTCTGCTTGGTGATCGGCTCAAATAGCCTCACATGCTCCATGCCATGCCAGGAAGACCAGGCGCCTTTGCTCGAAGAAGCCGTGTTGATGTCCGAGGAGATGACGAACAGCGGCACCGATTCTTTATAGGCCTGGGCAACTGCCGTGACGATGTTGGTGGCGCCGCCCCCCGCGGAAACCAGGCAGACCGCCGGTTTCTTAGCAGTGCGGGCGTAGCCGAGGGCCATGTTTCCTGCGCCCCCCTCGTGCTGCGAATTGATAAACCTGAGGTGCGGGCGCTTCGCTATGGCATCGCCCAGGGCGAAAGAAGTATGGGCGAGGACACCGAAGATATGCCGGACGTTCTGCGAGCTGAGATACTCCACAACCGTTTCCGCAATGTTCGTTTCAGCCATGTGAGCTACCTCCTTGTTTGATACGCTCATTAGTCCGGCCAGGGAAAAAAAGCAATATCACAGAAGGGGAAAATAAAATGTGGAATGTTGGAGTGGTGGGGCAACAGTCGTAACGCAAACGTATTCGACTATCACCGAGCCGAGGGACGAAGCCGCTGCGCGAATGATCGACCGGCGTGAGCCATGCGTTTCCAGCCCAGCCGCTCTGCGGCGTCCTCAAACATCGAATAAGCCACCGGCGTCACCAGCAGGGTTAGCAGCAGGCATAGCGTCTGTCCCCCGATCACGACAACGGCAACGGCGCGACGCTCTTCCGCGCCGGGACCGGAGCCCATGGCCAGGGGCAGCATACCTGCCACCAGCGCCATGGTGGTCATCAAGATGGGCCGCAGCCGGTCGCGGTTTGCTTGAATGATCGCGGCCATCCGTTCCAGCCCTTCCGCCCGGAGCCGGTTCATGTGATCGATCTGGAGAATCGAATTTTTCTTGACGACGCCGAAGAGCACCAGAATACCCAGCGCAGAATAGAGGTTCAGCGTGTTGCCCGTCAGCCACAACGAGAGCAGAGCAAAGGGCACCGAAAGCGGCAATGAGAGAAGAATCGTGAGTGGATGAATCGTACTCTCGTATTGCGACGCGAGAATCATATACATGAAAATAATCGACAGCAGAAAGGCCCACAGAAACTCGGTGAAAGTACGTTGCAACTCGCGCCCGCGGCCCGAGATACTGGTGCTATATTCGATAGGCATGTTCATCTCGCGAACGGCCTGCTGCAGAGCCTCGATCCGGTCGGCAAGAGCAAATCCCGGCGCGATCCCAGCGCGCAAACTCACCTGGCGTTGACGGTCCAGCCGGTCGATGCGCGAGGCGCTTTTGGCGGACTCCACCTGCACGAGATTGTCGAGCCGCACCAAACCTGCCCCGGCTCGCGGCACGTAAAGACGGGAGATCGTCGCGGTGTCTTTGCGGTCACCCCGGGAGAGGCGCAATTGAACGTCGTACTCTTCGTTCACCGTCGGATCGATAAAGCGCGAGACCTCCGTGTCGCCGCCCACCATCAATTGCAGCGCGGTGGCGATGTTTTCTGTATCGACGTTGAGATCGGCGGCGCGCTTGCGGTCGATCACCACGCGCAGTTCGGGATTGTCGAGTTTCAACGTCGTATCGGCGTCTATGATGCCGAGATCTTTGGAACGGACGCGAAGGCGCTCGGCGTAGTCTGCCAGCGCTACGAGATCCGGACCGCGGAGGACAAAATCGATGTCCCAGTTGCCGCTGCCGATATTGAAAGAGGGCGCGTTACGCACTGAAGTGCGAAGGTCGGTGAATTTCGCCAGGCGGCCGCGAAGCTGCTGCATCACATCGCGTTGCGAAGTGTTCTCGGTAAAAACAACCCAGGGTTTTCCTCGGAGCGTCTCGTGCCAGAGCCGGCCCAGCGAGAAAGTGCGCTCTTCGTGGGGCGCGATGCGGACATAACAGGTTCCCTGATTGACGCCGCCAAGAAAACCTCCACCACCATCGCAGAGCATCAAGCGCACCAGCGGTATAGCGCGAATCTCGCTCTCGACGGCGCGCATGATCTCGTCCATGGAAGTGAGGCTGGTGCCTTGAGGCGCGGTCACCATCACGTCAAACTCCGCTTCGTCCACATTGGTGGGGATATATTCCTGTTGAACCAGCTTGTAGAGCGGTATCGACGACAGCACGACGACGGCGGCAATCAACATGACCACGGGGCGTTTAGCCATGGACCATCTGAGCATGCGCTCGTAATACTGATCGAGCCGGGCATAAAAACCGCTCCGCGAGTGGCCCTTCTCCTCCTCACCGCCGGACGTCGCATCGTCGTCGCGCAGCAAGCGCGCACTCATCATCGGCGTCAAGGTGAAGGACACCAACAGGCTCACCATGACCGCCACCGCCGCCGTAATACCGAACTGATAGAGAAACCGTCCGGAGATGCTCGACATAAAAGAGACCGGAACGAAGATGACCACCAGACTGAGTGTCGTCGCCATGACGGCCAGTCCGATTTCAGCGGTGGCAGCCCGCGCGGCCTCGAAGGGCTTCATGGTTTTCTCTTCAACGAAGCGGAAGATATTTTCCAGTACGACGATGGCATCGTCGATCACCACACCCACCATCAAGACCAGAGCCAACATGGTCACGCTGTTCAAGGTGAAATTGAGCGCCCACATCATTCCGAAGGTCGAGATCACCGAGGCAGGGATGGCCACCGCAGCGATCAACGTGGATCTCCAGCTGCGCATGAACGCCAGCACCACGAGACAGGCTAAAATGCTACCGAGAACCAGGTGGACATTGATCTCGTGCAAAGCCGCATAGATGTAGCGTGACTGGTCCCGAATCACGTCGAGCTTTATGTCGCTCGGCAGCTGCCGGCGCACGCGCGTGAGATTTTCTTTGACCGCTTCGATGACGGCCACCGTATTGGCGCCGGACTGGCGCAACACTTGAATCTGGACCGTCGGCACGCCGTTCAGCCGTGCCACGGACCGTTGTTCCTTGGTGCCGTCCTCCGCCGAGCCGATGTCGCGGATCCGGATCGGCGCGCCGTTCACGGTGGCCACCACGAGATCATTGAAAGCCTGGGGAACCACCAAGCGCCCCATGGTGCGGAGAATTTCTTCGTGGGCGCCGCCCGTGACGTTGCCTCCGGGTATATCGGCATTCTGTCTTTGGATGGCGTCCCGCACCGCGGTAATCGGAATCTGGTAAGCGGCGAGGCGGTCCGCATCGACCCAGATATTGATGGCCCGTTCCAATCCGCCGACCAGCCGGATCTCGCCCACTCCCGCCGAGCGCTCGAGCTGAACCTTGACGATCTTGTCGGCAATTTCGGTTAGCTCGCGCAGCGATCGGTCCCCGGAGATGGCGATGGTGAGAATCGGTGAGTCCTCATTATTGAACTTGGAAATGACCGGAGGATCGATGTCCGACGGCAATCGATTGAGCACCGTAGCCACACGGTCCCGCACGTCCTGGGCCGCGACATCGATATTGCGGTTCAAGTTGAATGTAGCAATGACGAACGAAGCTCCCTGTCCGGAGATCGAACGCAGCTCTTCAATTCCTTCTACGGTGTTGACGACCTCTTCGATGGGCTGCGAAACCACCGCCTCAACTTCTTCCGGCGAGGCTCCCGGCAAGGTCGTACGCACGGATACGTTGGGAAGGTCCACGGATGGAAACCGATCGACGCCCAAACGAAGGTAGCTGGTCGAGCCGACCACCACCAGCGCCAGGATGATCATCGAGGCGAAAACCGGCCGACGGATGCTGATCTCTGCAAGCTTCTGCATCAGTTGATCACCGTTACCGGCTGGCCGCCAACCAGGTTGCCGGGCTGCACGATGACTCCATTGCCGACGGCAATCCCCTCGGTGATCTCGACGCGGTCGCCCAACCGGCGTCCGGTCCGCACGCGCTTCTCTACCGCTTTACCCTCCGTCACCATCATCACCTTTTCGATTCCCGCAAAGGTGATGATGGAATTCGACGGTATCGTGACGATCTTCTCTCCGGCTTGCACCACGATGTCGGCCTTCGCGAAAGATCCGGGGCGAAGCAGGCCACGTCCATTGGGCACCTCCGCTTCGATCAAAAAGGTTCGGTTGTTCTCGGCGATGGCTGGGGAGAGACGCGCCACACGCCCTTGATGCTTGGTAGGATCGCCCTCAACCGTGAGCTCCACGGCTTGGCCAATGTTTACGGCTCCGGCTTCCCTTTCAGGTACCGCCAGTCGTAGCCGTAGCGGGTCGATGCGCACCAAAGTCACCACCGCCGCGCCCGCTGAGAGATACTGACCAACCGAGCCCTGCTTTTCGCTAACGGCACCATCCATCGGCGACATAATGACAGTATCTGCAAGTTGCTGCCGTGCTATCTCAAGCTCCGAGCGACGCTGGACGATGACGGCCTGGCGGTTCCTCACTTCCTCGATAGCATCCTGATAGCGCCCTTCGGCGACCGCAAGTTGAGATACCGCCGTATCCAGTTCGGCCCGCGCAATGAACTTACGCTCCCACAACTCCACCATGCGATCATGGGTCAAGCGCGCATCTTTGAGCACCGCAACGGCTTGACGAACCACCGCCGTTTCCTCTGAAACGATATTATCGCTTGAGCCTTCGGGAGGAAGCCCGAGGCGAACTCGGGCTTGCTGCAGTGCCGCAGCCGCTTGATCCACCCGCAGCCGATAATCATTGGGATCAATGCGTGCAATCGGCTGGCCTTTGCGCACGCGGCTACCAAGATCTACGCTGATTTCGCTCAGACGTCCCACCACCTTTGCGCCCAGGACAACCTGGTCTTCGGCGGCAAGGGTTCCCGTCGCACTCACGGTGCGGGCCACCTGAGCTTCCGTCGCCGTTCCCACCCGCACTTTCCGCGCTTCGACAGGACTCTCAGGAAGAGCCCGCGCAGAAGGGTCGCTACCGCAGCCGGCGAGGGCCGCGGCGACGATCGCGCTCGAGAAAAACACGACGAGGAACCGTACGGCCACCCATGCACCAAAGAAAGTCATCGAGATGCGCCTCGCTTCCGTCGGGCAAACCCTTTCAATGCCCCGAGAGAAAACTGGGTAATGTGGTTGGCCAACTCCTCGATCTCCTCCGGGCTGTATTTTTGTTCGGGGTAAAGCCGCCGGATCACCGTACGAGCATGGTGATAATAGACGCACTGGCTCATCACGCTCAGAGTACAGCGGCGCAAAACTTCGTCACTCACTCCCGGGCCCAGCAGTTCGCCGACGATGGATGCCAACTCCCTGTGAACCGGACGGGCCACTTCTTCCAAAAGTGTATCGAGAGCAGCCGTCGGCTCGATCATCTCCCGAGCTATCAGCTTGGTGTGCCATCCAGGGCGTCCCTCATCGAAAACGCGTTTCAACAAGGAGTGAACGTAAGCGCGCAGCTTCTGCTCTGGCGTAGCACCGTGAGTGAGGCCCAGGTCGGGCGGATATTTTTCCGCGTGCGCGTTGGGCACGGAGCGGAGAACCGCCATGTAGAGCCCCGCCTTGTCGCCAAAGTGATAATTGACCGCAGCGACGTTCGCGCTGGCCTTTTCACAAATCTGCCGCACGGTAGCCGCGCGATAACCGAATTCGGCAAAGATCTCGCCCGCTGCTTCCAACAGGCGCCCCTCGGTTCCTGCGCTATCGACATCGCGCGCAAGTTTAACTGCATGGTTGTTAAACATATGTTTCAAGCAATCGTATTAAACGCCCGTTGGACTGTCAATACAGGAGGCTGTCAGCTAGAAAATCACGAACGATTCCAAGCCCTAACACAAACAAAGTGACTTCGAGATCAGTCGTTCATTGGATTGGGGTCTACTAAAGACAACTCCGTTCATCAGGGCCTTCACCTCTCCATACCGATAAGAGCCTTGAGCCAAAAGGCGATTGGCTGCTGCGGCAACTCGGCAACTAAGATGCACAGGAAAACGTCCGTATAATTCTCACGGCAATTTTGAGAATTTAACACGAGCAATCTGTGCTTCACCTCTTTTCCATGTGCGACAAAAAAAACAATCAGTGAAGGAATTCTCCTTACTGAATTTATGGACTACCATTTTTTGTATTGATTTTCGGCGAAAAAAAATTGGTATGGCACTTGCTCTCTTCTCCGATGAGAACGCAACCGGCTTTAATTTTTTATTGGAAAGGAGAACAAAATGAAAAATAGCAAATCAGTTCTAGGAGCAATTATTTTGAGCGGCGCAGTGGGATTGGCATCCGCTCCGGCGTGGTCGCAGGAGGCCCCCGGAGAAACCCGACAACCAGATCCTAATTTAACTCGACCGGGTCGTGACGCCGATATCCCCGGAATCAATCAGCGAGGGACTCCCGAACTATCGAAAAACGACATGAAGGCGGTCGAGGAGGCGTTGCAAACGAAAGGGTATAAAGTAGGCCGCATCGATGGAGTAGCAGACGATGACGCGCGAAGGGCTATTCGTTCTTTTCAACAAGACAATGGTCTTTCGATAACCGGAATGATTGATCAGCGCACTGCGGATAAGCTCGGGGTACGAATCTCAAAATCGAACGATTCGCAGCGGAACCGTTCCGGCGGATCCCAGTCTGATTCCTACATGAAGAAACAGGGCGATGATCAGAGCCTTCCGTCCGGCGTCCGCAACTAACAAAACCGGCCAGAGTTGCGTTCAAAATCGCAGGGGTCACAGCGGAGAGGCCACTGCATGTCGCTGACGGGTACCGTCCGCGTCTTTTGAGAGATCCGAAGAGCGGGCGAGCTATTATCACTTCCTCTACTTCTTGAACTGTTGCCCCAAGAGACGCAACAATTCGTTAAACTG
>Ga0184626_10000060_pt1 | contig 23429 bp, 25 predicted proteins | sample PLM3_60_b1_FD_133142 | JGI IMG/M metagenome (GOLD analysis project Ga0184626, IMG submission 133142) | Groundwater sediment microbial communities from an aquifer in East River, Colorado, USA - PLM3_60_b1 | ecosystem: Environmental > Terrestrial > Soil > Riparian zone | place: USA: East River... | reverse complement strand
TCACACGGGGCGGCGGATCAAAGCGGTAGGCGCGCTGACCGGCACGATCTACGGCACCATCGCCTCGAGCGCCTTTTCCAGCAACACGACGGTTACCGTGACCTGGGACAGCGGCAACCTGCAGAACGAGACGCTGACCGTCTATCTCGGCATCCTCAGCCGCAACAACTCGGCGCTGCCCGCCAATGCCGCCCGCACCGATGTTGCGGGCACGTTCACGGCGCCGCAGGTCTTCAACGGCACCGTGACCCTGGGCGCGGCGCTCAACGACGCGGCCGAGGCGAGTGTGGCCAGCGCGGCGACGACCAACATCGGCGCGGCGGCTTCGAACAACGTGATCATCACCGGTACGACGACGATTGCTAGCTTGGGCACGGCCAACGCCGGAATCCGACGCAGCGTACGCTTCGCCGCCGCGCTGACCCTGACGCACAACGGAACGTCGCTGATCCTGCCGGGCGGCGGCAACATCGTGACTGCCGCGAACGACACGGCGGAGTTTCTGTCGCTGGGTTCCGGGAATTGGGTGTGCTTGGGGTATAAGAGGCAGGATGGAAATCCGATAACAATAAGTGGGCTCGGTGGCCGCGTAGTTCAGATTGTGGAAAGTGTTGCTTCGGCAGCTGCAACGGGAACGACGCAAATCCCACAGGACGATACCATTCCGCAGAACGTAGAGGGCGACGAGTATATTTCCGTATCCATTACGCCCGTAAACGCTAACAACAAATTGCTAGTCGAATTCGAGGGGATCTTTTCCGGTAGCGCGGCTGGCGTCTTTATTACGGCCGCCTTGTTTCAAGACAGTGTTGCTGATGCCCTTGCGGCGACGATTGTGGCGAGCTCGAACGTCAACCAAGCCGCACCTACGAGGCTCTTGCACACTATGTTAGCCGGGGGAACATCGGCTACTACGTTCAAGATTCGGGCAGGTGGTGAAGCAGCAACCACGGTTACGTTCAACGGTCAGGCAGGAACTAGGATTTTTGGGACGCTGAACAAGTCACGCCTTCGTGTGGCTGAGGTGGCACCCCAGCTCTAATCTACTTGAATAACCAGAACAGTGCAGCGGCAGCAGCAATTGGAGATAGTGCGACTAGGGCGTGCCACAAATGTGTCGAGAACTGCTCTCGCATCTCAGTTGCGCTCCAACTTTGATACAGAAGACAAGCAATGCTATCCTGTTTCGATTGCTGACTCAAGCTTGACTGTGGTCAGTTTGCGACGAGTTCACGAAGTGTCGACCTTCGATCCAACTACAACGAGACTGACCATCGACCGGGATGAGTGTGCAATTGGATCTCACACACAAAGTCATCGACGACATTCGAGCCGTCCTCGAGAACGACGGCTTTCTGCAGGAATGCTCAAAGCGGCTGTCCCGGCCTAAATCCGAGATCGAATCGCGCATTCGGACGTCTCTCAGCGAAGCGGCGGTCGGTCTGTCGCTGCTGGAGGGGATCGATCTAACCGGAAAGCGCGTGCTCGAGGTCGGGGCGGGGATAGGGATCGTATCCCTCGTGCTCCATCGGCAGGGTGTCGATGTGGTGCCGATAGAGCCCGGACGCGGGGGATTCGACCAGAATGCGCTGATTGGCTTCTGTCTTCGAGATCGGCTGAAGGTTCAAGATCTGACCTATCTGTCCTTGGGTGCCGAGGAGTTGCTGCCGGCGCAGCATGGCGTCTTCGATGTGATTTTCTCCGTCAATGTTCTGGAGCATATTCCAGACTTGAAGTCGGCGATCGGCGCGATGTGCGGGGTGTTGAAGCCCGGCGGAGTCATGCGGCATACCTGCCCAAACTATCTCATCCCGTATGAGCCGCATTTCGGCGTGCCGTTGGTGCCGCTGTTCCCGCGGCTGACTGCTTGGCTGTTGCCGGGCGTTCGCCGCACAGAGCTTTGGCGGTCGTTGAATTTCGTGACTTTGGGCCAGATGCGGCATGCGTTCTCAATGCACGGTTTCGCCTGCAGTTTTTCGCGCGGAACGATGTACAAGGCATTTTCTCGGTTGGATGTCGATCAACAGTACAGAGAGCGGCAGGGGAGCCGACCCGTCGTTGCGATCGCCTATAGCATGCTGCGACGCTTCGGCATGTTGAGAATTCTGGCCAGTTTGCCACCGGTTTTCGCGACGCCGATGACGTTCGAAGTCCGGCTGCCAGACAGCAAGGGACAAAGCTCCTTCGAATAGCCGCCGTCGGCTTTCTACGAAACTTCCTACCACAGCGACGTGTCGCTCATGGCGATGCCACGTGCGCGAGGGCGCGTCCCCAGTGGCGCCGCCATAATTTGCCGCGAGTCCAAACGAGATTGCGGAAATCGAGGCGCCCAATGGCCGATCTGAACATGGTCCTGTCCTCCCTGATGGAGATCAAGGAGGACATCGGCAAGCTGAAGCAGGCGCATGAGGAAAGCGAGCAGGATCGCGCCGAAACCAAGGCGACGCTGCGAGAGGTCAAGGACAGCATTCGGGATCTGCGGTCGGCCCAGGACCAGGCGAGGAACCGCACGATCGGACTTCTGGCCGGCGCAGGGCTTGCCGCCGGCGGCACGGCTGGCGGGCTGGTGTCGGCGATCAAGGATTGGATTTCGGGGAGCGGATGATGCGAATCACGGAGCGAGGCGTGGGTCTCATCAGGCGCTACGAGGGCTTGCGCCTCACGGCTTATCTGGATGCGGTTGGCGTACCCACGATTGGCTACGGCCATACGAAGACAGCCAGGATGGGACAGACCATCGCAGCCGATCAGGCCGAAACTCTGTTGCGCGCCGATCTTCGGCAATTCGAGGCCGGTGCTGCGCTCCTCCTGAAGCGGCCGGTCAAGCCGTCGCAATTTGATGCCCTCGTCAGCTTCGCCTTCAATGTCGGTCTGGACATCGATGCGGACAGCAAGGCCGAGGGCTTGGGCGACAGTACCTTGCTCGCGCTGGTCAATGCCGGCTGCGATCAGGACGCCGCCGCCGAATTTCTAAAGTGGAACAGGGCCGGGGGCCGCGCGCTCCTGGGCCTGACGCGCCGCCGATTGACGGAGGCGCAGTTGTATCTCGAAGACCTCTAGCAAAGGAGAACTGACAAAATGAGCTGGGACATGATCGGCGGACTGATCCGTCACCTGCTGACCTTCGGCGGCGGATTTCTCGTGACCAACGGCACCATCAGCGATGGCGATCTGCAGGCAGTCGTCGGCGGCTTCATCGCCATCGGTGGCGTCTTATGGTCGATTTTCGCAAAGCGCGCGGCGAGCGCCGTTTGAGCGGGCCATGAGCCTGAATGTGATTGCCGGCATCGCCGTCATCGTGGCGGCGGTGTCGGCGGGCATCTTTCTGATGGTCCGCAGCATCAAGCGCGGCGCGACGCGGTCCGGACGTCAGGAAATCGTCATCGAGCATCAGAAGGGAGCTCTCGATGCAATCGACAAGGCAAAACAGGTGGCGGAGGCAGTTCGCAGCGGCGCTGATCGCGATTGGGCTGAGCGGGTGCGGCGGAAGTACCGCCGTCCATGATTTCTGCCTGATCTATGAGCCGATCCATGCCGCGGATCAGGATACGCCGCAAACTCTTCAGCAAGTCGACGAGCTGAACGGCAAGTATGAATGCTTATGCCGGGACGATTGTCCCAAATGAGCGATGGAGCCGAGACGAGATCATGGTGCCGCCGAGAAGGATTGAACTTCCGACCTCGCCCTTACCAAGGGCGCGCTCTACCACTGAGCTACGGCGGCGCCGATAAAGGCGCGCAACATGCCACAGGGGGTCACCACTGGCAAGCAAGCCGCGCCTGCAAGTCCTGCCCGCCAAGCCCCTGGCCAGCCAGCAATTTATGCCGTCTCTCGGGCTGACATAGCCTTGGTTCCGGCATAGAACAATGCGGCCGCCATCGCCCAGGGAGGAGCCGCGTCTTGAGCCAGGATCAGAATCCACCGCCGGAAAAAAAGCCATCGCGACGCGCCCGCGAGGCTGAAGCGCTTCGGCTCAACCTTGCCCGCCGCAAGGCGCAGCAGCGGTCGCGCGCTGCGGACCCCGCGGCGGGGTCGGGAGAGGCATCTCCCGCCGGCGATTCGCCACCCAAAGCCGGCAGATCCGACCGCTGAGACCGGCGCTGCCGGCACGGTCCGCCAGACCCGCCCATCCCCCTTTTCCACCTCGATATTTTCGCCCTTCCGATGGCCCTTCGGCCGCCGCCCTGCCGCCTTGAGGCGGCCCCTTCCTTCAAGTAGAACCCGCTGCTTGGGCGTGTCCTTCCGATTCGGGCGGGCGCACTCCAGGCTTGGCGCCACAGGAAGGCCCCCTTATGACCATCATGTCCGACAGCTGGATCCGCGAAATGGCCGCAAAGCACGCCATGATCGAGCCATTCGTCGAAAGCCAGCGCCGGGACGGTGTGATCTCTTTCGGCCTCTCCTCCTATGGCTATGACGCGCGGGTCGCCGATGAGTTCAAGATCTTCACCAACGTGGACAGCGCCATCGTCGATCCCAAGCATTTCTCCACCGACAGTTTCGTCGACCGCAAGACCGATGTCTGCATCATTCCGCCAAACAGCTTTGCGCTCGCCCGCACGGTGGAGTATTTCCGCGTGCCGCGCGACGTGCTGGTCATCTGCCTGGGAAAATCCACCTATGCCCGCTGCGGCATCATCGTCAATGTCACACCGCTGGAACCGGAGTGGGAGGGGCATGTGACGCTGGAGTTCTCCAACACCACGCCGCTGCCGGCCCGCATCTATGCCAACGAAGGCGCCTGTCAGTTCCTGTTCCTGAAGGGCGACCGGCCCTGCGAGATTTCCTACGCCGACCGCGCCGGCAAATATATGAAACAGAAGGGCGTCACCTTGCCGCGGCTATAGGGGCCGCGCCGCATCCGATTGAAGGTTACCGACAACACAGCATGGACAAGATCAGGATCATCGGCGGCCACCCGTTGAAAGGCCGGATTCTCGTCAGCGGCGCCAAGAACGCGGCATTGCCGCTGATGGCGGCCGCGCTGTTGATCGACGAGCCGCTCTGGCTCGAGAACATTCCGGGTCTCGGCGATATCGGCACCATGGCCAGCCTGCTGACCGAGCTGGGCGCGGCCATCGAATTCGATGGCGGTTCGGGGACCGCCCACCGCATGAAGCTGCAGGCGGCGACGATCAAGGACACGACGGCATCCTATGACCTGGTGCGCAAGATGCGCGCCTCCGTGCTGGTGCTCGGCCCGCTGCTGGCGCGGGAAGGTAAGGCCAAGGTCTCATTGCCCGGCGGCTGCGCCATCGGCACGCGGCCCATCGATCTGCATCTGAAAGGCCTGGCGCAGATGGGCGCCGTGATCGAGCTGGTCGACGGCTATGTCGCGGCGTCGGCGCCTAAGGGCCTGTCCGGTGCCCGCATCGTTTTCCCGAACGTGTCAGTCGGGGCGACGGAGAATCTGCTGATGGCGGCCAGCATAGCCCATGGTGAAACCGTCCTCGTCAATGCGGCGCGCGAGCCCGAAATTGCCGATCTCGCCCATTGCCTTGTCGCCATGGGCGCCGATATCGGCGGCATCGGCACGGATACGCTGACGATCCAGGGCGCCGAGCGTCTCCATGGCGCGACCCATACGGTGATCGCCGATCGAATTGAAACCGGCACTTTTGCCATGGCCGCCGCCGTCACCGACGGCGATGTGGAACTGGTCGGCGGCCGGGTCGACGATATCGGCGCGGTCGCCCAGACGCTGACCCGGGCCGGCGTCGAAATCACGCCGACGGAAGCGGGCTTCCGCGCCCGGCGCGCCAACGGCGAACTGCTGGGAGTCGATGTGATGACGGAGCCGTTCCCGGGATTTCCGACCGACCTGCAGGCGCAATTCATGGCCCTCATGACCTCGGCCAGCGGCGCCGCCATGGTGACGGAGACCATCTTCGAGAACCGCTTCATGCATGTGCCGGAGCTCTGCCGCATGGGCGCGAACATCAATGTGCACGGCGCATCGGCGATGATTCGCGGCGTGAAGCGCCTCACCGGAGCGCCCGTCATGGCGACGGATCTCCGGGCCTCCGTCTCGCTGGTCATCGCCGGGCTGGCGGCCGAGGGCCAAACCGTGTTGAACCGGGTGTATCATCTGGATCGCGGCTATGAGCGGCTGGTGGACAAGCTGGCGGCCTGCGGCGCGCAAATCGAACGGCTCAAGGAATGAACGAGACAAGGCTCAAGCTCAGCGCGGCGGATGCGGAGGATCTGCAGGTGATCGCCGCCTTCTGTCAGGATGCGCTCGTGCCGCTGAGCGAGATGGCCTATCTCGAGGACGAGAAACGCTTCGTCCTGGTGCTCAACCGGTTTCGTTGGGATCTGGCGTCCGGCGATGGCGATGGGCCGGGGGCGAAGGATGCCGCCCGGCCGCCGGGCGACAGGGATGCGCCCTTCTGGGACAAAAACGATACCAGCCCGGTCTATGAACGCGTGCTCTGCGGCCTGACCTTCGAGAACGTGTCGGCCGTCCGCACAAGGTCGATCGATCTGCGCAATCGGCGGGAAATCCTGGCCATGCTGACCATCCATAGCGAACCGGGCGCGGTGATTCTGCTGTTCGCCGGCGGCGGCGCGATCAAGCTCGAAGTCGGAGAATTGCGCTGTTTTCTCGAGGATTTCGGTCCTTCCTGGCCGACCCGCCGACGGCCGCGCCATCCCGACGATGCCAGCCCAGCGGGATCGCGCTGATCAGCGGCGTGCTGTTCGGGGTCGGGGCGCCCGCCTTACATTTCGCTCGGAAGCGCGTATTCTTGCCGCTTCCCGCCGAGCAGACGTCGCGCCGGCGCGCAAAACATTGAGGCCGGTGTGAGCGAGCCCGCGTCCCCCGACAACCATCGCATCGTAAATGTGTCGCTCGACGAACGCTCGGTAGTGCGCCGCAGCGCCGAAGTGGAGCATGAGCGGGCTGTCGCAATCTTCGATTTGATCGAGGAAAACAGATTCGCTCCCGTCGGCAGCGAGGGCGGGCCCTACAATCTGCACCTGTCGATCGAGGAAAGCCGCCTGGTGTTCGATATCCGGACCGACTCAGACGGGACGGTCGGCAAGGTGATGCTGGCCCTGGGGCCGTTCCGCCGTGTGGTGAAGGACTACTTCACCGTTTGCGAAAGTTACTATGCTGCCATCAAGACCTCGTCGCCTTCCCAGATCGAGGCCATCGATATGGGAAGGCGCGGGCTCCACAATGAAGGCGCCGAGCTGCTGAGGGAACGGCTGGCGGGCAAGATCGAGGTCGACGGCAATACCGCCCGGCGACTGTTTACGCTGATCTGCGTCCTGCATATCCGGGGCTAAGCACCGGCATGGCTGATCTTCCCGGCAGCGTTCTCTTCTGTTGCACTATGAATGCCCTGCGCTCCCCGATGGCGGAGGGCATCTTGAAAATGCTCCATGGCAAGCATGTCTTCGTCGATTCGGTTGGAGTTCGCGGCGGCGAACTTGATCCTTTTGCCATCGTCGCGATGGATGAAATCGGCATCGATATCGGCCGTCATCGGCCGAAGACGTTCGACGATCTGGAAGACACCTCTTTTGACCTGATTATTTCCATGTCGCCGGAGGCCCACCACAAGGCTTTGGAATTGACTCGGACGATGGCCTGCGAAGTGGAGTTCTGGAATACTTTCGACCCCAGCCTCATCGAAGGCAGCCGCGACGTGCGGATGGATGCTTATCGCGAGGTTCGCGACCAATTGATGCGGCGCATCCGTCAGCGCTTTCCGGCCGGCCTGGTGCCGGCTCTTTGACGTTGTTGCCGGGGCTTTTCATCGCGTCGACCTTGGCGCTAGTATCCGCGACTCGAATGGCCGCGCAGGGGGCCGCGGCGCCGACAAAGGGAACTGAATGCCAAAGGAAGACCTGATCGAGTTTCCGGGTACGGTTACGGAGTTGCTGCCGAACGCCATGTTTAGGGTCAAGCTGGACAACGAGCACGAGGTGCTCGCACATACTTCCGGAAAGATGCGAAAGAACCGCATCCGTGTTCTGGCGGGCGATCGCGTCAATGTCGAAATGACTCCGTACGATCTCACCAAGGGACGAATTACATTTCGATTCAAATGAGGCCAATTCTGCTAGGCCCGAAAACGATGGTGCTGCCTGCCGGCGGCTCCGCGATGATCCGCATGCGCGAACAGGCGCGGCGGTTTTGACCTTGCAGCAGGCTGTGACGTTGGTGCTGGCTTCCGCGTCGCCGCGGCGTCAGGATTTGTTGTTGCAGATCGGCTTGGAACCGGCGATCGATCCCGCCGACATCGACGAATCGCCACATCCACGGGAAACGCCCTCAGCCTACGCGCGGCGCATCGCACTGGCGAAAGTGCGGCCCGTGGCGGTCCGCAATCCCGGCGCCTTCGTGCTGGCGGCCGATACGGTAGTCGCGTGCGGCCGGCGCCTGATGCCGAAAGCGGAAGATGCCGCAGCGGCGCGCCGCTGCTTGAAGCTGCTTTCGGGACGGCGGCACCGCGTGCTCGGCGGCATCGCCGTGATCGCGCCCGACGGCCGGGAGCGGAGCCGGGTCGTAACCACCACAGTCTGCTTCAAGCGACTGACGGCGGAGGAGGTGGAAGCTTATGTCGCCGGTGGCGAGTGGCAGGGCAAGGCTGGCGGCTACGCCATCCAGGGCCGCGCCGCAATGTTGATTCCCTGGATTCGCGGGTCCTATTCGAATGTCGTGGGCCTGTCCCTCAGCGACAGCGCGGCGATGCTCCGCGGTCTAGGCTTTCCCCTATGACACCACGCCGGGAAAGATCGGCGCCGTTGCGCCTGCTGATCGCCACGGAAAAAGCAAGCCGGCGCATCGCGGCGGTTCGCGATGATCGCCTGTGCGATTTTTCGATCATGGGAGCCGGCGAGACATCACTGATCGGCCAGATCTATCTCGGGCGAGTCACGAAGATCGATCGCGGGCTTGAGGCTGCCTTCGTCGATTGCGGCGTCGGCCAGGTGGGTTTCCTTCCGCTGCGCGACGCGCCGCCCGGCATGACGGAAGGGCAGAGCCTGATCGTTCAGGCCACCCGCGAGCCGTTCGATGGCAAAGCGATGCGGCTGACGGGGCGGCCGGTCATGACGGGGTACCGATTGTCGCTAGCGCCCTCTGCGAAGAGTCCAACCTACCCCGATGGAATTACCGACGCCGAAAAACAAGGTCTTCAGCGTGCGTTGGGGACCATTGGCGATTTGCGGCGAAACATCAGTCTGCGCCCTCCGGCCATCGGGGCCGATGCGGCGCTGCTGCCTGCCGAGGCGGAGTCGTTGCAAGTAAAATGGGCGGAGATCGAGAGCAAGGCCGCGGCCGCGCGCGGACCGCAGATCTTGCATCCTGCGCCGGAGCCGCTGCTCGAATTTATCCGCGCCCATGTGTCCTCGCTCGGGGAGATACTCTGCGATACGCGCGTGGCCGCAACGCAGGTCGCGGCTCTCTGCCGCACGCTCGACGATGACCTGGCCGAGAAAGTAACCTTCCATCCGCGTCGCGACTGGCTGCCCTCGGTGGCGGAGCTAGAGGAGCAGATCGACGAAGCCTTGGCCGACGAGGTCGTCCTCCCGTCCGGCGCAATGCTGCATTTCGCCGCGACCCGGGCCATGACGGTTATCGACGTCGACAGCGGCAAGGCGGCACTGGAAGGGGTGGGTGCAAAGGCGGAGCGGAGTTTTCTTAAGATCAATCTCGAAGCCGCAACAGAGGTGGCCGGGCAAATCCGGCTGCGCAATCTCGGCGGCATTGTCGTCATCGACTTCATCGATCTGCGCGCTCGCGAACTGCGGCAGCAGCTGGTCGATCGATTGCGTACCGCCGTCGCCGGCGATCCCCAGCCGGTCTGGGTGGGCGCCATGTCCCGGCTCGGTCTGCTGGAGTTGACGCGCCAGCGCGGCGGGCCGACTCTGGCGGCGCGGCTGCTGCAGGACTGCACGATCTGCGGCAGTCGTCACCGCGTGCCGCGCGAGGAATTGCGGCCGTGGATCGGCAGCGGGATTTGAGCAGCGGAGCCATGGGCAAAGTCGAAGATCTGGAAAAGGCGCGCCGAGCGCGCCGAGGATCGGATCCAAAGAGCAAGCCGGCAGCCGCGGTGGGGCGCCGGCGCTGCCCGATCTGCAGAAAACCCGCCCTCCCGAAGTTCCGTCCGTTCTGCTCCGCGCGCTGCGCCGACATCGATCTTGGACGCTGGATCGGCGGCGACTACCGGGTTCCGGGAGCCCCTGCTAACGCCTTGAATCCAGAGGATGAAGGGGGCGGAGAGGAGGGCTGAACCGGGGCTGCGTCGGCTGGACAGGGGGGAGGAAGTTCTCTATAAGCCCACGGCTTCCAACCGATCCTCCGCGATAATGCCCAGGTAGCTCAGTTGGTAGAGCAGCGGACTGAAAATCCGCGTGTCGCTGGTTCAATTCCGGCCCTGGGCACCATTCGCTCTTCTCCCTACGTTCGCGTCGGGCCAAGCGTCCTAGGCGCTCGATTCCGTGATACTTTGATATTGCGCGATATTCTCGCGTTTCTGCGTGCTGAACCTTGGGGCGAGGCCGTGTGAACTCGCTCGCTCGGGCGTTGGAACGTCAATCCGGCCCGTCCGTTCGCTGAGCGGCGGTCGCCATGGGATCACGCCACCGTCTTGAGTCGTGGCACAGCTTGCACCATTGCCAGGGTCGCCGGAGATTGCGGTGCCGCAAGAACCTGCGACGCTTCACCGCTTTCGACGATGCGTCCGGCGTCCATCACGGCTACGCGCCGTGCCACCGCGCGGACCACGGCGAGGTCATGGGAAATAAGCAGGTATGCGACGCCGGTCTCTGCCTGAAGATCCATCAACAGGTTCAGGATCTGTGCCCTGACCGAAACGTCAAGTGACGACACCGGCTCGTCCAGCACGATCAGGTCCGGTCGGGTGGCGATGGCCCGGGCGATGGCAACCCTTTGGCGCTGGCCGCCGGAAATCTCATGCGGTCTTCGGTCGGCAATGTCGACAGGGAGCGATACTCTCGCCAGCAAGTCTCGTACCGCCGCCCGCCGTTCCGCGCGCGGTACCAGGTCATGGACTCTCAGCGGATCCTCGACGATCCGCGCGACCGTGGCGCGTGGATTGAAAGCGGCCATCGGATCCTGGAAAACCATCTGAATGCGCGGCCGAACCGCGCGCAACTGGGCGCCGCGCAGGGCCGCTAGATCGATGCCGTTAAATCGGAGGCCGCCGGTATCGGGGTCGATCAGCCGCAGGATACAACGGGCGAGCGTCGTCTTGCCGGAGCCAGAGGGCCCCGCCAGGGCCAGGGTTTCTCTATGCCCGATGGCGAGGTGAACACCCCGCAGCGCGATCGTCGTACGGCCGCGATGCGTGAAGCTCTTGCGGAGGTCCGACACCTCGAGCACCGGCGCCCTATCCATTGGACATCTCGCTGGGTCGTCGGACCGTGAACGTTTGCCCGTCGCTCTCCAGCAGGCGCGCCGAGAGCGGCGTGTCAAGATCCAGCCGGGTCTCGAGTAGGGCTCTAGTGTAGGCGTGCGCCGGGGCGGCGAACACGCTGCCGATCGGGCCGTGTTCCACCATCCTACCGCCCAGCAGCACCGCGACCTCATCGGCAAGTTCGGAGGCAAGCGCGATATCGTGAGTGACGAACAGGAGCGTGAGCCCTCTCTCGCGCACCAGTTCGTCGAGCAAGAGCACGAGCTCCCTCTGCACCACCGTATCGAGCGCGCTCGTCGGCTCGTCCGCGATGAGGAGGCGAGGTTCTCCCGCAAGCGCCGCGGCCATCGCAATGCGTTGGCGTTGGCCGCCCGAAAACTCATGGGGGAAGCCATGGAGGCGCGCCTGTGCTTGCGGTATGCGCACCCGGTCAAGCAGCTCGGCCGCTATGCTGCGCGCGGCCCTCCAGCTCACCCCGCGATGCACGACCACGATTTCGGCGATTTGGTCACCGATGCTCAACACGGGATTGAGGCTGCCGCCGGGGTCCTGGAAGACGACGCCCAGGTCGCGCCCGGGACGGGGCGCTGCACCCAGGGACGGGAACGATATCGTTCCGGTGATACTGGCGTTTTCCGGCAGCAATCCCGCAATGGCCAGGGCGAGGGTCGATTTGCCGGAACCGCTTTCGCCTACCAGCGCGAGCCTGCCTCCAAGCGCCAGGTCGAAATCCACATCGTGAAGCGCGGCAACGCGCCGCCGGCCGTCGCGATAGTGCACGCCCAGTCCGCGCACCGACAAAAAGGGCGCTGCGCTCATGCTTCGATTCTCCGGGCACCAATCGCGGCAACGAAGCCCCGGCCGGTCAAGTGCACGGCTAGTACCGTCACGACCAGCGCAAGGCCCGGCACAATGGACAGGAACGGCGCCCCGCGCAGAACTGTGCGGCCTTCAGCGATCATGGATCCCCAGGTCACGCGGTTCGGGTCGCCCAGACCCAGGAAGGAGAGCGCTGCTTCGATCAGTACCGCCGCCGCGACGATAACCGCGGCAAGCGAGACGACCGGTGTCAGGGCATTCAGCAGGATCTCGCGGACGGCGATCTCCAATGGATGCATGCCGACTACGCGCGCGGCCGCGACGAAATCGCGCTCGCGCAGCGATAGGACCTCGGCACGCGCGATCCGCGCCGGCTGCGGCCAGGCGCCGAGCGCGATCGCAAGAACGATGGTGGGTATTGCCGGGCCTGTCACGCTGATGAAGGCAAGCGACAGCAGGAAGGCCGGTATAGTCTGGAAGGCTTCGGTGATCCGCATCAGCACTTCGTCCACGATGCCGCCGAAGAATCCGGCGAGCGTTCCCACCAGCGCCCCGATGCCAAGCGCGGTTGCGGCCGAGGTGATCGCGACGAGAAGTGTGGTGCGCGCGCCGTAAATGAGCTCGACCGTGACACTGCGGCCGAGGCGGTCGGTACCCAGCGGATAGGCCGTGTCGCTGAAGGGCGACACCAGGGGCGGGCCGACGATGGCCAGCGGATCGCCTGGGAAAAACAGCGGTGCGGTCAACGCCGCCAGGACGAGGCAGGTAAGCACCCCGAGGCCGGCCGCGCCTTCGCCGGTTAGGATCATGGCGCGCAGGATCTTCATGCCGCCGTGCCGCTGCTGCCGACGCGGGGATCGAGCACGGCATAGGCGATGTCCGTCAGCAGATTGACCGCAATCACGATCACTGCGCTGATCAGCATGACGCCGAGGAGCAACGGTATGTCGCGCTGCGAAACGGCTTCCAAGGCGAGGCGCCCAACACCTGGTATCGCGAAAACGCCTTCGACGACGATGCTGCCGCCCAGCATCGAGCCGAATTGCAGCCCCAGCATGGTCACGACGGGGAGCAGCGCATTGCGCGCCACATGGCGCAGGATCAGCCGGCGTCTGGGAATCCCGCGTGCCCGCGCCGCGCGCACGAAGTCCTCCTTCCATATCTCAGCCATGCTGTCGCGCATCAGCCGAAGGTAAAGCGCGAGATAGACTATGCCGAGCGAGGCCACTGGCAGCAGGAGATGCCGGCCAATGTCGAGGAAGCGGTCGAGGCCGGATTTGCCCGAAGCGATCGTCTCCAGACCGCCGATCGGCAGCCATCGCAGGTCGACGGCGAAAATGACGATGAGCACGAGGCCGAGCCAGAAGCCCGGCATGGCATAGACGGCGAGGGAGGTCAGCGACAGGGCGCGGTCCCTGAGGCTTCCCGGGCGTGCGCCGGCGAAGATGCCAAGGAGGGACCCTACGCCGAAGGCGAGCGCTGTCGCGAGGCCCATCAGGATGAGCGTGCTCGGCAGCCGCTCCGAAATCACGTCTAGGACGGGTCTCTGGAAGGCGGTGGACCAGCCGAGATCGCCGCGAGCCAGCGCCGCTGCATAGGCAAGGAATCGCTGCAAGGGCCCGCGGTCAAGTCCCCACTCGGCGCGTAGTTCGCTGACGCGCTCCGAATCCGCTCCGCCGGTTGCGGCCAAGTAGGCATCCACCGCGTCGCCGGGCGCAGCTTCCAAGAGAAGGAAAGCGCCGACGGCCACGATCAGCAGCACCGGCACCGCGCCGATCAAACGCCGTAGCAGGAGAATCAGGGCACGTCGCACGAGGCTCCGATCTACGGCCCAGTTGCCATCGGCGGAGTTCGACCGTTACCCGCCCGAACGAGCAGAATGCCGGTTACGCCTGAACCCACGTGTCTGCCCAGCCCGATACCGCCCACCGTGGATTGTTGGAGACGTTCTGGACCTTCTCGCTCGCCACCGTGATGAAGCTGAACTCCGCCACGTTGATAAGCGCCACATCACCGACAACAGCCTTCTGGAACGCCTTGTAGATCTCGGCGCGCTCGGCCTCGTCGATCGCCGCCGCCGCCTTCTTGATCAAATCGTCCACCGCTGGATTGGCGTAGCCGTACTGATTCGAGAAGGGTACGCCGGCTGGCAGTCCGCTCTGAAACAAGATGGTCGTCGAGATTGCCGGATCGCCGCGATAGACCGGCGGTCCCACGGTGATATCGAACGCATGATCGGTATAGACCGCTTTGATATGGGCGGGCGTATCGTTGGAGACGATCTCGGCATCGATTCCGACTGCAGCCAGGGCTTGGCGCAGATAGTCGCCGAACTGTTTGGTTTCGTTGAAGAACGGCGCCGGCAGCAAGCGCAATTTGAAGCGCGTGCCGTCTGCTCCCCTCGGGTAGCCGGCCTCGTCGAGCAGTGCGTTGGCCTTGGCCGTGTCGAATGGGTAGCGCGGCACGTCGTCGGTATAGAACGTCTTGTCGTATTGCGGGATGGGACCGGTCGACGGTTTGGCATAGCCGAGGAAGATGGTGTTCACCACGAAGTCGCGGTCGATCGCATGGGCCAGTGCCTGTCGCACACGCACGTCAGAGAGTTCCTTTCGCGTATGGTTGATCTCGACCACGAGCTGATAGGTCAGTCCTTCATAGCCATTGGCATAGACCTTCAGGCCCGACACCTTCTCGATCCGCGCAAGATCCGCCAGCGGGACGGCTGAGAATGCGGCAAGATCGATCTGCGCAGCTTCCAGCGCATTGCCGGCGGCGGCGCGGTCCGGCAGCACCTGGAAGACGATCTCGTCGAGATAGGGGCGGTCCTTGTCCCAATAGGCTTCGTTGCGCTTGAGCAAATAGTATTCACCCGGCTTGTGCTCCGCGAACTTGTAAGGCCCGGTGCCAATCAGGGCAGTATTGGCCGGGTTCTTGGCGATGTCGGTGCCGTCATAGACATGCTTCGGCACCACAGACGTCAGTGCCGGTAGGGCATTGCGAATAAGTTGAAACGGCGTCGGTGTGGCAAACTGAAATACGGCCGTATGTTCGTCCGGTGTGTCGACCGCTGTGAGTTCCTTGAACACCACCCGCCCCAGATTCTGCAGTTCCTTCCAGACCTTCAGCGCAGAGAAGGCAACGTCGGCCGAGGTGAAAGGCTTGCCGTCGTGCCACGTGACACCTTCGCGTAGCTTGAAAGTGACAGACTTGCCGTCGGGCGATCCTTCCCACGCGGTTGCGAGCCGCGGCACCAAGCCGCCTTTGCCCTCGTAGGAGGCTTCGGCCAGTGGCTCGATCACCTTGCTGGCCACAAAGAACACGCCGTTCGAAGCAATCATCGCCGGGTTCAAATTTGGCGGTTCGGAATCCGCGGCGACGACCAAACGACCACCTTTGGCCGGCTCCGCCGCCCGCGTCCCGAAGGGAAGGGCAAGCAGGGCGCCAGCACCTGCCGAAGCAACAAGCATCACGCGGCGGGAAAGCGGATACATCATCTCCAACCTCCATCAATCATGCGCGCGAAACAGAACCGCGCTCGGGGCGGGCCTCCTGCAACTACGCTGCTGGCGGGGGCCGCCGGCCTTTGCACTTTTTTGGCGACCAGCCTGTCCGCCATTTGCACTGCCGGCAAAATCCCAGACAGATAGTCAGGCGAAGGTTAGAGGCGCCCAACCCCGTGAGCAACACCGCGCCCGGTTGGTTCGCTGCGCCTTTCAGATTGCACCTATCGCGACAACCGCTGGGCCGCTGGATCACTTTATTAGCGTTCGTCGAAGCTAGCGGGATGAATTTGCACGTTATAATAGGAAGATACGAACTTTCTCGGTTCCGACCCTGGGCAACATTCGCATTACGATTTTGCTGGCGCGGTCGTGACGATGGCAGAAACGAAGCGATTCAGGCTGTTTTCGACAAAATGCGCCACATCGCCTCGCGGATCGAAACTCCACCAGAGAAGCGAGCCTTGCCACTGCGACGCCATCAGCAGCCCTATGCCTGGCGGAGCGTGCGGGACCTGAGAGAAGCAATTCTCAAGGGCGCGTGACAAGGAATCCCTCCAAGCGGCTCCACGCGCCCGGAGGGCGGGATCGCGAAGATCTTCGCGCAGGATGAGTAGGCCTTCCGCATAGGATTCGATCCCGCCATAGTCGCGCGAAAGCGCGACCAGCAGTTCGACGGCGCCCTCGGCGGTCTTGGGAACCTCGGCCGCGAGGCTTGCGGTCTTCTCATCCAGCCGATCCCAGGCATGCAGCAAGGTATTTTGCATCAGCCCGGCCTTGCTCTTGAACCGTTGCACCAACGTCGATGCCGAAAGGCCGGAAGCCTGCGCCAGGCTCGCAAAGGTGAGGGACTCCGGGCCAAATTCGTGAACCAGCTTGTATGCGGTTTCCAGCACGTCCTCATCGGACTGGGTCTTGTGCCGCGGCATCCTTGACATCCAATTATAAACGAACGATCATTTATATATGATCTCAATCGCGGCCGCCAGCCAGTTGATGGGCAGGCTGCAAATTTGGGAGGCCCGATGAAACTAAAAGGAAAAGTGGCCCTGGTCGCAGGTGCAACGCGCGCCGCGGGCCGGGGTATCGCGGTCGAATTAGGCGCAGCGGGGGCAACCGTCTATGTGACGGGACGAACGACCCGGTCCCAGCGATCGGAGATGAACCGGCCGGAGACGATCGAGGAGACCGCGGCCCTCGTGGATGCGGCCGGAGGCCATGGGATCGCGGTCCAGGTCGACCATCTCGTGCCCGACCAGGTGCGGGCGCTGGTGGCGCGCATCGAAAGCGAACAGGGCGGCCTGCATGTTCTCGTGAACGACATTTGGGGCGCCACCGTGATGGAGTGGAATAAATCGGTTTGGGAATCCTCATTGGATAACGGGCTGCGCACCCTGCGCCGGGCCGTGGACACCCACGCCATCACCAGCCACTTCGCGATACCGCTGCTGATCAAGACGCTGGGCGGCCTGGTCGTCGAGGTGACCGACGGAACCGATGAATACAACGCGACCCACTATCGGGTCTCCTTCTTCTATGACCTGGCCAAAGCGTCGGTGAGCCGGATGGCGTTCGCGTTGGCGCATGAGTTGAAGCCTCACGGCGCGACAGCCATATCGCTCACGCCGGGCTGGTTGCGATCGGAGGCGATGCTGGAAGCCTATGGCGTGACCGAAGAGAACTGGCGCGACGCAGCGTTGAAGTCGCCGCATTTCGCGATTTCCGAGACCCCCCGTTTCGTCGGCCGCGCCGTTGCGGCGCTTGCCGCCGATCCGGACCGGGCGCGTTGGAATGGACAATCGCTTTCCAGCAGCGGACTGGCGAAGGTCTATGGCTTTACCGACCTCGACGGCTCTCGCCCCGATGCCTGGCGGTACGTCCCGGAAGTGCAGGATGCCGGAAAACCTGCCGATACGACCGGCTATCGATAGGTTCCCGGTGCCTCCTCTTGGCGAGGCTCCCATGTCCAGCGGACCGTGTTTCTGGTCACGGCCATGACGCTCTAACTTCCTCTTCGTCGCGTGCATACCGCTTGCAACGGCGATCAGCGCCTATCTTGTCTTGTCGGATCGATCATCGCTGTCGTGACCTTTGCCCGGTGCGGCCTTGTCGACTCCATGGGTTTATGCGACTCCATGCCCTTAACTGGAGGGGAACAGTGAGCAGCATCATTCTAAAGCCCGGCGCGGTATCTCTTGCCGAATGGCGCGCCGTGTACGGGGGCGCGGCGGTCAGGCTCGATTCGGGTTGCCTGCCGGCGATCGAGAAGAGCGCGGCGGCAGTCGCGGCGATCGTCGCCAAGGGCGAACCGGTCTACGGCATCAATACCGGCTTCGGCAAGCTGGCGAGCGTGCGCATCGACGCAGCCGACCTTGAAACGCTTCAGCGCAACATCGTGCTGTCCCATGCGGCCGGCGTCGGCGAGCCCATGCCGGTGCCGGTGGCCCGCCTCATGATGGCGCTCAAGCTGGCAAGCCTGGCGCAAGGGGCTTCCGGCGTACGCCCCGCGGTGACCGCCCTGCTCGAGAATCTATTGGCGAAGGGCCTGACCCCGCTTGTGCCCTGTCAGGGTTCGGTGGGTGCCTCCGGCGATCTGGCGCCGCTCGCGCACATGACCGCCGCCATGATCGGCACCGGCGATTTTTTCGTTGCGGGCGACCGCGTCCCCGCGGCAAAGGCGCTGGCGGCTGCCGGCCTCGCGCCGCTGACGCTTGGGGCGAAGGAGGGCCTCGCGCTCCTTAACGGCACCCAGTTCTCGACCGCTTACGCTCTGGCCGCTTTGTTCGGGGCGGAGAACCTGTTCCGCGCCGCCCTCGTCACCGGCGCGCTGTCGACCGATGCCGCGCGCGGCTCGGACGCGCCGTTCGATCCCCGCATCCACGCGCTGCGCCGCCATCGCGGACAAATCGAAACGGCGGACGCGCTGCGCGCCCTGATGGCGGGCTCCGCCATCCGCGCATCCCATCGCACGAATGACGAGCGGGTGCAGGATCCTTACTGCCTGCGTTGCCAGCCGCAGGTGATGGGCGCTGCCTTGGACGTGCTGCGCCAGGCGGCCAGCACATTGGCGACGGAAGCGAACGGAGTCTCCGACAATCCGCTGATCTTCGCCGACGACGGCGAGGCCCTCTCGGGCGGCAATTTCCATGGCGAGCCGGTGGCCTTCGCCGCTGACATGATCGCGATTGCCCTGTGCGAGATCGGTTCCCTCGCCGAGCGCCGTGTCGCCATGCTGGTCGATCCGGCGCTCTCGGGCCTGCCCGCCTTTCTGACGCCGAAGCCGGGGTTGAATTCCGGCTTCATGCTGCCGCAAGTAACGGCGGCCGCGCTGGTCTCCGAGAACAAACAACGGGCCTATCCGGCAAGCGTCGACTCAATTCCGACCTCGGCGAACCAGGAAGACCATGTGTCCATGTCCGCTCATGGCGCACGCCGCTTGCTTCCCATGGTGGAGAATGCAGTCGCGGTGATCGGCATCGAATTGTTGGCGGCCGCGCAGGGCTGCGATTTCCACGACCCGCTCCGCTCGAGCCGGCCGCTGGAGGAAGTGCGGGCCATCCTGCGCCGCGAGGTGCCCCATCTCGTTGAAGACCGCTATATGTGCGCCGATATGGACAAGGCGATCGCCCTGGTGCGCAACGGCACGGTCGCGGCGGCCGGCGGTTCTGTGCTGCCCGCGATCTGAACGCGCGATTTTGTGGGTATCAGTGCTTGCCGATCAGCCTTAGCAGATACTGCCCATAGCCGTTCTGTTTCAGCGGTGCTGCCAGGCGCGCCACCTGTTCGGCATCGATATAGCCCATGCGCCAGGCGATCTCCTCCAGGCAGGCGATCTGCTGATCCTGCCGGTCCTCGATCGTGCGCACGAATTCGGCGGCGGCGAGCAGGCTGTCATGAGTGCCGGTATCGAGCCAGCAATAGCCGCGACCCAGCCGCTCCACCGAAAGCTGGCCGCGCTCGAGATAGCGCGCATTCACATCGGTGATCTCCAGTTCGCCGCGCGCCGAGGGTTTCAGACTGCGGGCGATCTCCACCACGCTCTCGTCATAGAGATAGAGGCCCGTCACCGCCCAGCGGGAGGTCGGCGCTTTCGGCTTCTCTTCCAGGCGCAAGGGCCGGCCCTGCGCATCGAAGGTGACGACGCCATACCGTTCGGGATCGCGCACCTCATGGGCGAATACCGTGGCGCCTTTGCGATGACCGGAGCTCCGGTGCAACAGCTCCGCCAGATTGCTGCCATGGAAGATGTTATCGCCGAGGATTAGCGCGGAAAGCTGGCCGGCGATGAACTTCTCGCCGATCAGGAAGGCTTGGGCAATGCCGGCGGGCGTCGGCTGCGCCGCATATTCGATGTTGAGTCCCCATTGCGCGCCGTCGGCCAGCAGCGCGCGGAACATTGCCTGCTCGTGGGGCGTGGTGATCACGAGAATGTCTTGCATGCCCGCGAGCATCAGCACGCTCAGCGGATAATAGATCATCGGCTTGTCGTAGACCGGCAGCAATTGCTTGCTGACCGCACGGGTGACCGGATGGAGCCGCGTGCCCGTGCCGCCGGCCAGGATGATACCCTTGCGGTGGTTGCCGTCTGCCATGACTGCCTATCCGCCTTGCCGGCAAAGCAGCTTCATTGCCGATTCCAGACCGGCCTGCCAGGGCTGCTGCTCGATGCCGAAGGCGCTTCGTATCTTGCCGCAATCCAGCCGCGAGTTGGCAGGCCGCCGCGCCGGCGTCGGATAATCGGCGGTGCCGATCGGCGTCACCGGTACCTGTTGCCCGGTCATAGCGGCATAAATCTCGAAGATGCTGCAGGCGAACTTGTACCAGCTTACCGGCGGCGCACCGCAGTAATGATAGATGCCCCAGGCGACAAGGCCGGCTTTGATGTGCAGCAGTATGCGCGCGATCGCTGCGGCGATGTCGGCGGCGGGCGTGGGCCCGCCGATCTGGTCCTGCACGACGCGTATATCGCGGCCGGACGCCGCGAGCCGCATCATGGTCTTGACGAAATTGGCGCCGGTGGCGCTGAATACCCAGCTGGTGCGCAGGATGATATGCCGCTCCAGTCTTTCCGCCACGGCGCGCTCGCCGGCCAGCTTCGAGGCGCCATAGACGCCCAGCGGCGCCGTCGTGTCGGTTTCGAAGTAGGGCGTTTTCTTCGTGCCGTCGAAGACATAGTCGGACGAAATATGAATCAGCGCCGCGCCGTGCTTGGCACATTCCGCTGCCAGCAAGCCCGGTCCCTCGCCATTGATGCGCAAAGCTTTGTCCGGTTCGCTTTCGGCCTGGTCGACGGCGGTATGTCCCGCCGCGTTTATCACCACGTCCCACGCACCCGAGTCGAAAGCGGCGGCGATGCTGGCGGCATTGCCGATATCGGCTTGTTCATGAGTGAGGCCAGTGATTTTCGTGCCAGGCGGCCACGGCGCCTGCAAAAGAGCGGTGCCCACTTGCCCGCCGGCGCCGAAGACCAAGACCTTCATGACGATCTGGCAGCCGCCGGCTGCGTCAGCCCGAGCCGCTCGCCCGCATAGCGGCGCGCCAGGATCGGCTGCCACCAGGCGCTGTTCGCAAGATACCAGTCGACGGTCTCCGCCAGCCCGCGATCGAACGGCAATTGCGGCCGCCAGCCCAGTTCGCTCTCGATCTTGCTGGAGTTCATGGCATAGCGGCGGTCATGGCCCGGCCGGTCCGTCACGAACTGAATTAGAGAGTGCCGCTTTTGCCCGTCCTTGAGCGGCCGCAGCGCATCCAGCTGGTCGCAGATCGCCTCAACGATGGAAAGGTTGGCGCGCTCGCAGCGCGCGCCCACATTGTAGGACTCGCCGGGACGGCCTTGAGTCAGGATGACGCGCAATGCGCGGGCGTGATCGGCCACATGCAGCCAGTCCCGCACCTGCTGGCCGTCGCCATAGACCGGCAGCCTCTCGCCGCGCTCCGCCTTGATGATCATCAGCGGGATCAGCTTCTCCGGAAACTGGTACGGTCCGTAGTTGTTGGAGCAATTCGACACCATCACCGGCAATCCGAAGGTGCGATGCCAGGCGCGGGCCAGATGATCGCTCGCCGCCTTGCTGGCGGAATAGGGCGAATTCGGCGCGTAGGGCGTGTCTTCGTCGAACGTGCCGGTCGCGTGCAGCGATCCGAACACTTCATCGGTGGAGATATGCAGGAAGCGGAAGTTGTCCCGCGCGGCACCGTGTAAGCTTTTCCAATACTGCAGCGCCGTTTCCAGCAGAACGAAGCTGCCGGTGATATTGGTATCGAGAAACGGCTTCGGTCCGTCGATCGAGCGGTCCACATGGGTCTCGGCCGCGAGATGCAGGACGGCGTCGGGACGCATCGAGGCGAAGATGTCGCGCACCGCCGCCTCATCGGCGATATCGGCCTGTACGAAACGGTGCCGTTGATTGCCCGCGAACTCGCCCGGCAGATCCGGATTGGCGGCATAGGTCATCTTGTCGAGATTGACGACGAACCAGTCGGTCTCCGCCAGGATCTGGCGCACCAGCGTGCCGCCGATGAAACCCGCGCCGCCGGTGATGAGAACGCAGCGTGTCATGGCACCTCAGAACAAATCTGGCTGCTGGCCCAGAAGCAGGCTGCGGCGGTCCCGGTCGGAGACGATGGCATCGGCCTCGTTGACCGGCCATTTGATTCCGATCGCCGGATCGTTCCACCGGATCGCCCTTTCATGGGCCGGCGTATAATAGTCGCTCACCTTGTAGATCACCTCGGTGTCAGCGGTGATCGTGCAATAGCCATGGGCGAAACCGGCGGGAATATAAAGCTGGTTCCACTCGTCGGCGCTGAGCTCCGAATAGGCGACCTTGCCGAAAGTGGGCGAGCCGCGCCGGATGTCCACGGCGACGTCGAAGATGCGGCCGCGGGTGACGCGGACCAGCTTGGCCTGGGCGACCGGCGGGATCTGATAGTGGAGGCCGCGCACCGTGCCGGACGCGCCGGACAAGGCCTGGTTGTCCTGCACGAACTCGAGCCCGATACCGAGAACTGCAAAGGCGCTGCGGTTGTAGGTCTCCGAAAAGAAGCCGCGGGAATCGCCGTGCTTCTTCAGCACCAGCAGCTTCACATCGGGGATCTGGGTGGGCCGGACTTCCATGAGGGGCGAGTAACAGGGAATGGTTAAGGAGCCCATAACACGACTGCCCTGCCTCTCACAAATCCTTGTCGGATCAGCGGGATTCCGCCGATAGGGCCGCTGGCCGGAGAGCCGGGCAGGGGTTATGATCCCGCGCTTTTCGCCGGCCCGATTGTCGCGGCGCCGGCCCCAGGGACGACAGGTTCGACGCGGTGCTTTTCCTCGGCTTTGATACCGGCGGTACTTACACGGATGCGGTCATCTTCGATCCCGGCACCAGCCAGGTGCTGGCCGCTGCGAAGTCCCTCACCACCAAGCACGATCTTTCGATCGGCCTGCGCAAGGCGATGGAGCTGGTGCTGCCCTCGGCGTCGCGGGAGATCAGCCTGGTCTCGCTGTCGACGACCCTGGCTACCAACGCGCTGGTGGAGGGGCAGGGCAGTCCCATCTGCCTGCTGCTGATCGGCTACGACCAGGGCTCGCTGAAGCGCGCCGATCTTGGCCGCGCCCTCGGCACCGATCCCGTAGCGTTCATCGCCGGCGGGCATAACGCCACCGGGGACGAGCAGGCGCCGCTGGATCGCGCGGCGCTGGAGGCGGCAGTGCGGCAGCATGGGTCCAAG
>Ga0184626_10000058_pt1 | contig 23538 bp, 22 predicted proteins | sample PLM3_60_b1_FD_133142 | JGI IMG/M metagenome (GOLD analysis project Ga0184626, IMG submission 133142) | Groundwater sediment microbial communities from an aquifer in East River, Colorado, USA - PLM3_60_b1 | ecosystem: Environmental > Terrestrial > Soil > Riparian zone | place: USA: East River... | reverse complement strand
GTTACGATGCCAATCTCATGGTTTGGATTCTGTCCCCGCAATCCTCGGAGAGCTGGCAGAGAGAGGAGGACGTCCCCCAGAGCGCCAGGATCGATGACCAGCAGGGTACGTCGCATTGGGGTCAGGCCCTCCGACCGTCCTGCGGGCGTCGCCCCGCGGCGAGCTTGCGCGCGAACTCCAGATCTGCAGGGGTATTGACGTTCAGGAAAGACAGGAACTGAGGATCGATGCCACGGATCTCGTCCTCGGACACCAGCCGTGCCGACAGGCCCGACGCCTGGCAGAGGTCCTGAACTTTCAGGTTGTGAGCCGCAGCCATGCGCTCGAGGTCCGGCAGACAGGCTTTGGAGTAAATGGCATGCATGGGTTGTAACCCGCTGGTCAGTTGCACCATCACAATATCCGAATGCTGATCGAGCCCGATCATCCACTTGATGGCAGCCGGATTAAGAAATGGCATGTCGCACCCGGCGGCAAACACTCGCGGCTGCCCGGCAAAGGACAGCCCTGTGTAGAGTCCGCCAAGGGCCGCGCAATTCGGGATCAGATCGGTGACCACTCGATGACGCAGACCTGAAAGCTGCGGGGCAGGCTCGGCGACCACCACGATCAGTTCGGAAAACAGCGCCTCCAAGACGGAAAGCGCCCGTTCGAGCAGGGTGCGTCCCTCCAACTCGAGAAACCGCTTGTCTTGGCCCATTCGACGGCTCTTGCCACCGGCCAACAACACTCCAGTCATGTTTGCCGCGCTATGGGTCATGACGATCGCGCTCCCACCCCATGTCTCCTGGCGCCGAAGATAAAAAAAGGGGGTGGGCGCCGCCCACCCCCTTTCGCATGCCTTGACGAACGAAAGAGCTAACCCTTCCGTTTCTTCTTGTTCGCCCGTCGCGTGAGGACCCACCCTTCCAGGATGACCACCCCCACGGCAATGAGCGTCGGATAAATATACGTTTCCATGGGAATCGGCGGCTCGAGAATCGTGTAGTAGAAGGCTGACAGCGCCAGCTTCCGGCCGACATCTCCATTGTGGCCATCCCATACAAAGAAGACGGTCGGGATATACTTCCCCATTTCGAAATAGGTGTCTTCATCGTAATCGGCCTTGATCGGCCGCCTAATCATCAGGGTCCACTGGCCGTCCTTCCATTCGGCCTTCATGAGCTTCAGCTTTTCCTGATAATCATCCCGCTCTTCAAAGTCCTGATCCCACCCAGTCCCAGTAAAGGCTCGAAGGGAGCCATCGGCCTCCCACTTGACAATATCCACCGGATACTTGTCGTCTCCCCACAAGAACCTCGGCTTCTCGGGTGGCGGGAGCTCCTGCCACTTCACCGGGAACTGGATGGCAAACGCGTCGTTATACACTGCGTACTTGTTCTGGTTTGCCGCAATTGAATCCGGCTCTCCGGTCTTGGGAGATTGCTCCTTGATCCCGTACGCATCCAGGTTCACCTGTGTCGGCTGAAAGGGCAGTTTCCCCTCGGCGACGCTCTTTGAGCGGTCCTCCCACTTGAACAGGAACACGATCTCCTTCTCGTTATACAGAGACTTGACCCAGACATCGTCAATCCGGTTCACGAAGTTTCTGGGCTTATGGGTGATCTGCCCTCCAAGGGCAACCAATCGCCGCTCGCGCTTCTGCCACAGCTCATGCTCCGGATCATCAGGAATCTCACCCTTAATCGGGCCTGATCGGAGCACGAAGGTGATCTTCGGTTTGTCCGTCAGAGGATCGATGGGAAGCGGATCGCCGTTCGTATCCCGCTCGCACAGCGACTGCACAAAATTCGCGATGTGCCACCGCTCCTCGATCGTGGTGTTATCCGCAAACGAGGGCATCGGGGTGCCATTGACGCCGGTAGAAAAGGTGCGGAAAATGTTCTTGACGTTGTAGGCGTCCTGGCGGCTCCCGCGGAAGTTCCAGCACTTGTGCCAACTCGCCGGCTGAATCGGGAACCCCCAGTCATCTTTCAGATTGAACGCGTTCCCGTCTCCTCGTCCATCCACTCCATGGCACTCGATGCATTTCTTATCCACCACGAGCTGGGCACCCTTTTCAATGCTTTCTTTGTTAGGCGGAATCGGCTTGATGCTATCGAGCTGAAGGACCGTCATAGTTTCGGTGTCCTTGTCATCATACCTGCGGTCTTTCACCAATTGCGTCGTCACAAAAGACAGCACCTGAAGACGCTGCTCCTCCGACAAGATGCCTTCCCAAGACGGCATCGCGGACCCAGGCAAGCCATGGGTGACGGTTTCAAACAGATCATTCTGGCCCGGAATCGGTTTCTTCGCATCGAAGAGCGGCAGCTCACCACTGGCCGTATGCCGGATTTTAAATGTCCCTTGATTGAAATTCCTCGGCCTCGGCCACAACCGATCCGCTGCCGGCCCATCTCCCGCGCCATCCACGCCGTGGCACCAAACGCACTTGGTAAAATACACCCGCTTCCCGGCCTCAATCATTTCGGCCGGCGGCAACGTCGGGAGCTCTCCCTTTTTGAATCCCTCAGGCAACCCACCACCCTCTTGCGCAAAAGTCCAGACCCCGGCACTGCCGGAGACCATCGTGATCCACGCTGCAGCGATCAGGATCAGAATGGGCTTGCTTCTCAACCCCAGATTCCACATAGGGTACCTCTTCGCCACCGTTCAGGATTAATCCCAGGTCCTTGGATAATAGCCAGTATGCCAATACTCAAACAGGACCACTTTCCAGATCTCGTCTGTGGTGAGGTGCTGCTCCCAGGACGGCATCACCGATGCCCAGGGGAAGCCTTCACGAGGCAATCCAATTCCACCCTTCGATACTCGCCAGAAGATGAAGGTCTCCTGAAGCTGGGCGATTGTTCCGGGATCGGTGAAATTCGCTGGAATCGGGTTAAACGCGAAGGCGTGCAGCCCTCTCCCGTTCAAATTATCCCCATGACAGAAGTGGCAATTCTGGAAGAAGATTTCTCCACCCTCCCTGACATACTTGAGATACCCCTCCGCCTTCGGGTCCCAGGGATTGGCATCGGGCTTCATCAGCCGACCCATGCTCTGCTCAACAATTTGAGCGTTCGTATATTCTTGGTCGTATTTCCCTTCCGCGTTGACGCGATAGGGATTCTGTGAAGTCTGCAACACGAAGGTCTTCCCATGGACCTTGGTGCTTGCAGGCGGAGCCGGGTGAACCGTCCGCAACTCAATCGGCTCATCCAAATTGGGTAAGAAGGAATTGTAGGAGAAGCCCCAGAGCAGGATGGGGAGGCCGATGAGGTAGGCGGTCCTAAGCGTCTTGTGGAAGGGCGTCCCAGCGTCCAGTACGTTGAGAATGGGCTGTTTGAATTTCCTCCAGTCCTCTTCATTGCTGGACATCCACATAAAAACAGCGACCAAGGACACCGTTCCGTACATGGCACGCACGCTGAACGGGATGGGCGGGTAGACCCTATATTTGAGGTACAGAAGAATGAAAGCCATGAAGGCAATCCCCTGCCAGAACCTTGGGAAGGGTAGCCCGCTTTTACTGAGCAGGTAGCTGATCGCCGAAAACACCCCGACGAAGAAAGCCAATTCGAAGAGCATCTGCATAGGCATATACCCCTCGACCAGCTTGACAGTGTTCGCTGGAAGCAGCCCAAAAATCATCAACACCAGTACGACCACAGCGACCGCACCGGCTAAGCCGGCGATCCAGAGTAGACCTTTCATGGTAGGACTCTCCTTGATGCTACGACAATCGACCGGTTAGGAAATCTCAAATCTTGGGAGGTGCCTTGCCCTCTTCAATCTGAGAGAGATAATCCACGATCTTGTTCAACGCCCCGGCGCTCAACTTCTGGCCGAACACCTTGGGCATAACGCCATCCGGGAAAGGCTTCACCACATAGGTGCTAGGGCTGATCACCGATTCGGTAATGTAATCTCGGACAGTCTTGGCACTACCCTTGTAAGCAGGGTCCTTGATCCGAGTCGGGGCATTGGTCTTTTCCACTAACTTAGGACCGACCGTCCCCATGGCGCCAGGAATGCCGGGAATCGTATGGCAGACCACGCACTGAGCCTTGGCAAAAATCTGGTCAAGAGGCTCCGAACCGTCTGCGAGTAAGCCTCCAGCTCCCGCCGCAGGCTGGTCTGCTTGCGGCTTCGGTCGATCGGCTTCCGGAATAAACTTTTCGTAGGCTTTCGTGATCTCTTCAAACGATGGAGCCTCTTTGCCTTCACGAACATACAGCCAGGTATCCACCGCGGCCAACTCCCCGAGCGTCAAGGAGATCGGGGGCTTATGGATCGCGGGCATCGGACTCTCCTTATCGTTCGTCCCCTTGACGCCAAATCCAGCTACCACATAACAGCTTGGGCAGGCATGGGACTCGGCGATGTACTCTTGCCCCGTCTCCGCAGTCCCTGCGCCCGGGAAGGACTCCTTCTGAGTCGTGTCACGATCACCGGGCTTTCCCTTGTGATATTGAGGATCTTCGAGCTGTTTCTTGGCCCGGTCCGGGATCCCGAAGAGGTTCGGCGCTCGTTCACTCAGAAACCCCTCGTTGAACCCGTGGCACAAGGGACACTGCCCCTTCCCGATAGCTCCCTGCACCTTGCTCTGCCCGATCCCCCCAAAGATAATTTTTTCGCCCTCGTCACCCAACTGCTGAGACGACATGCTCCCGAAGTCCAACTTGACCTCAGGCGGAGGGAACCCTCCCTCTACCTGGGGGAGCCAGTTTCCGTATCCTGAGAGAGCGGCCGCGACGAGAAACATCATCCCGCCGATCTTGAATAGCGCACTGACATTCGCGAAATACAAACCCATCATGAAGGCCAGCACTGTGACCATGACAAGGGAAACGGGCAAGAGACGCGAATTACCGAAAAAGTTGATTTTGTAATTGGCAATCGCGATGAGTGCCATGACAGCCGCAAGCATGCCGATAAAGGTCTTGAATTGGGCTCGACGCCTTTTATCGGGGTCGCTCATGCTGAACTGGAAGTAAACGAGCAGGCAGGCAAGAAAGAGCAAAACTGGCCACCCAAGAGACAACACTGCGCCCAGTAAGTCCGCCACTGATTAAGCCTCCTGGGCCGCACCCCGGTTATCCGGGCTGTGGCCCTGTCACATCAGAGAATGCTCAGAATATTAATGCCCTACGGCAGGCTCGGGAGCCCTTCCTGGAATCGGTGCCTTTGCCTCCACCGGCGCCTTCTTCACACCCAATGTTCCAAGCCAGAAGACGAACAGGATGGTCACCCAGAAAAACAGTACGTTGAACGAAATCATATTGGCCGCGAAGCCGGTCGTGTGCGTATAGGCCCAGGGCGAGTTGTCCCGCATGATCTCATTCACGTGCCAGAAGAGACGGACCGACGAGCGAATGTAGCCCATCAGCCCCATCATCCAGGTGAACGCCGTGGCAAGCATGATCAGCGCATACTGAGACCGCACCGAGATCTTGCCCCATTCAATCGGCCCCATCTGCTTGGCTCCCCTCATCATGACCCCGTTTAGAGCGGTCATGAAGAACAGACAGGAGAGCGTGGTCGCCACCTGTGGGACTGACAGCCCGACTCGCACGTTGGCCGGGATGTAATACCCGTAAATAGCGAGCCAAATGATGTTCACATAGGCACAGGCGAAGAAGACTCCCATGAAAATGTTGCCAAACTTCGCCCAGGAAACGGTCGATAACTTGTTGCCGCGCATGTACCAGATGAAGGTCAGCACGGTCGTCGTGATGATGACGTTGATGCCTCCGTTTTTGGCCGACATCACGCCATAGTTACCCAAGACGGGATGCTGCTGCCCTCCCATCGCTTTCAGCTCGGCCGGCGTCATCACTATCGTGTGGGGCGTGATGAAGATCAAGAAACCGACAACCAACACAAAGACCATATACTTGATATACCGCTGGTACTTCTCGGCTCCTCGCATCCTCCCCAGCGCTTGCCACAGGTAATAGTTCGAGCTCAGGAACAGGATCCCGATCATCGTCGCCTGGATGATGAAGAGCCAGGCCAGCAGTCCGCCCATCAGCGTGATCCCCATCTGCTGCCGATACGCGTACACTTCGCGCATCAGCCAGTAGCCGGCAAACGGCAGCGGGATCAGGAAGGCCACGCCGATCGCCATCGCGATGTAGCCCATCCAGTCGTAATGCGCCCGCTCCTCGTCGGTCTTGGAGGCCAAAAACCGATAGGCCGCATAGGCCGCCACCACACCGCCGCCAAATGCCATGTTGCCGAGAATTCGGTGGACGTTGAGAGGGTTCCAGAGCGCAGTATGGATCACGTGCCAAATGTTCCCCAAGAAACGGCCCTGTTCATCGACACCAGCGGGGGACATCATGAACCCGATCCAGGAGTTCGCCAGCATCATCAAGACCGTCCCGATCACGTTGAGCACGACCGACATGCTCACGTGGATCCACTTGAGCAATCCCTCCTTCATCTTATCCCAGCCATAGTAATAGATGTAAATCGTGCCGCTCTCCGCCACGAACATCAAGGCGTAGACATGCATCACAGGGCGGAAGATGCTGGACAGATAGCCGAAGAAGGCAGGATAGAGAGTCAGGAAGGTGAAGATCAGGATTCCACCCAGGATCGCGGTCAGCGAGTAGGCGGTCAGGCTGATCTTGATGAAGTCGTAGGCGAGCTGATCATACTTCTTGGCCATCGCCCTGTCCTTCGTCACGATCCCCATGAACTCAATGATCATGCAGAAGATCGGGACGGCCAGGACAAAGCTTCCGTAATACAAATGCTGCTGGTTGGCGAACCAGAGAAGAACGCGGCTTTCAAAATTGTAACGCGGATAAAACTGGGAATTGTCCGCAGTCTTGGGAGCAGGAGCTCCCGAGACGATACCCTCAGTCTTGTAATAGACGTCCCGCCCCTTCTCCACTTTTGGCGCAGCGTCTTTCCCCGCTGCCGCGTCAGCCGGCTTCGCCACATCGGGCGGGGGCCCACCGGCTGCCGGCGCCCCTCCGCCACCGGCAAGAGCAGGAAGCGACATGACAGTCGGCAAGAGAAGGAGGCCAATCATTGCGCCTAACGCCACGATCGACCACAACTTCTTTCTGGTTAGACCGCCCATGGCTTACCTCCTTAAACAGTCACTTTGTGGTTCTACCAATTGGATGAAACGCTCAGAATAATGATATAAGCCCCACGGTTTCAGCCAAGACGTTACTTCCGGAACAGATACCAGTAGTCCAACCCCTGCATGTCCATCAAGTAATGGTCCACCAAATGGAAATAGGCGACCGCGATGAGTAATGAAACAGCGACCGCGACATAGGTATTATTCAAGAGCTCCTGTTTCTTCAAAATAACCGCAAAAATGACCACGCCTATAACCAGAAGAGCGAACCAGAAAAGTGGGTTCGTGACAATCATCTCGCAATCTCCCCCTTCCGACTCTCGCTTCTCTCAACGAACGTGACGCCCGCCACACCTCGTGGCGATCAGCAAGGACAATTGATGCCATTAAACCAGTAAAAGAACCAGACACCGATCGCGCAGGTCAGATAGAAAATGGTCTTGCCGATCTTGGTCGTGGTGTCTTCCTGCAGGGCTGCCATACTCAATCATCCTCTCTCATTATTTTTTTAAAAAAGTGACCGATGATCCCGGCCCCCATTCATCTCATCCTTGACAGGCTTCTAAGTCGTATGTTAAATGGGTTTTGCGCACTTTCCAGAAGAGGACATACAATGACTAAGCATGGAAAATTGTTCGATATTATAGTGTTGGCCGGAATGGTTGTCAATATCATTTTGGCGGTCTTCCTTATCCTCTATTATTTTGATTTCCTGTAAGCTTCGACCCTTCTTCGGACCTCGCCTGCCCTCCAACCCCTTCCTCGGAAGCTGCGCAACGGAACCCAATGGTTTCATCTCGAAAATCAGGGACCATGCGGCTCCGGCTCGTGATTCGGACGTCCGATCCAGTACTCGTATAGACCCCCCCACGAAGTACTCGGAACAGGCCATGATCAGGTCCCTTGGGATTTCTGTCAGCGGGGTCTCGATACACTTCTTCAGCATACCAATCCGCCACCCACTCCATGACATTCCCAGCGCCATCCGCGACTCCAAATGGACTTACGTCGCGCTTGAACGACCCAACAGGCGCCGTCACGTCGAATCCGTCTCTAGCATGAGCCCTGTTTGAAGCGAGGAGGTCCGGATCATTCCCCCAGGGCCAGAGACGCCCATCCACACCGCGCATGGCCTTTTCCCACTCCGCCTCTGTGGCAAGACGCTTGCCCTTCCAGCGACAGAACGCTTCCGCATCATCCCAGGAGACATACACAACCGGCTGGTTCACGCCTCGCAGGCGTGACATGTTCTTCGCATACCGTGAAGGCGGTCCGGCCTTCCGATGGCCCGTGGCAACCACGAATGCTTGGTACTGATGGTTCGTTACTTCGTAGCGGTCGATCAGAAATGTGTCCAGATAGATGGTGCGCTGCGGCTGTTCATCATATCCACCAGCCTTGGTACCCCGGACAAAGGGACCAGCGGGAATACGTACCATTTCCTCCTTCACAGGGGTTTCATTCGACGAGGCAGGATTGAGACTGACCTGAGGAGACTCAGGAAGCGATTCCTCAATTGGGGGCGGTGAGATGCCATTGAGAATCCCCATCACGGGCAGGCTGGTCAGGAAGAGCACCGTCAGCAGTAAGGCGACTTTGAATTTCGTTTCGAGCATGGCTCAACTTGAAGCCACTGCGAGCTTATCCAGGGAAGGCCCAGCCTCAGCCCCCTTTAATGTTTCGCCGTCCGTGATCCCTTGGGTTGCTCATCGAAATCTCTTGCGCACCGGATCCCGATGGTACTGTCGGTTCGCCACATCTTCGCCTGAAAGCGCTTAGAGAGTCGCGCCCCTTGCGGCGTCTCTCTCCACGAACCGCCACGAATCACTTTGTGCTGCCCGTCTTCAGAGCCCTGAGGGTCACGATACGGTGACTTCTGATAATACTGCTCGCCATAGGTATCCGCCACCCACTCGGCGACATTTCCGGTCATGTCGTAAAGCCCGTACGGACTTCGTCCGGACTCGAACGCACCCGGCGGCGCCAGGTACTGAAATCCATCCGCATCGCCATCGACGTTCGCGTTCCCCGTCGCGAATTCGTCGCCCCATGGATACCGTCTGTTTCCTTCACCGCGTCCTGCCTTTTCCCACTCGGCCTCGGTGGGCATACGCTTACCGGCCCACTTGCAATAGGCGCCCGCATCGTTCCAGGACATCCCTATCGCCGGCAGCTCCGGTTTCACAATTTTCGAGATATCATCCTCAAAGACGGGAACAAAGGGCTTGCCGCGCTTCGTCATCCGGACATAGCGGTCGTACTCGGCCTGAGTCACCTCTTTTTTGTCGATGTAGTAGGCCCTCAGGTAGAGCTGGTGTTCCGGCGCCTCGTCTGGGTCACCCTCTGAACTCCCCATAGTAAAGGGTCCTTCGGGGATCTGGACCATTTCACGACCCTCATCGCCGACGATCGTCTTGTATATCGAGAAGTCCCTTGGCGCGGTCACGGCAACGGCCTGGCGCTCGGTCTTAATCGAGGCAACCAGTTCACGCTGCTGCTTGGACTTGTACGACTCATAGACCAGGCCCACGATCATGAGAATGAACGAGGCAAACACGAAAATAATGGATCCGATCAGCACGCCTCTATTTTCCATAGTCCCTCATCGAGAGAACAGCCGGCGCAATCTCCGGCGATCGCTGTCAGAGCCGCGGGTCCTCCGACACGGCCTGCCGCTTGCGCTCAGCCCACAGATCCAACAGCATGGAGAGCTGCACACCCAAGAATCCGCCCATCGCGGCTCCGGCCCCCGCCCCGAACGAAATCTTCTCCGGGCCAGCCAGCGCCCAGGCCAAGGCGCCGCCCAGGACTGTGCCAACCAGAATGCTGACCAAGAAGCGCCGCCCTCCGAAGATACCGACAGCTACACCAAGCGCGATCCCGATCCCGACCGCGACCGGGAGAATTCCGCCACCGGCGAGCAGCCCGATCATGGTCCCGACGGTGCCCATCACCATCGCCCCTAACACGATGTCGATGATCGTCCGCGCAGAAAACCGTGAGAGCTGTGCATCGGAAAACGCCAAGAGCTACGTCCCCCTCCTCGGCCGTCATGGTGAGGAGACGGCGATCGGCCCAAAGTCAACTTCAACGCCAGGCCCACCTAGGATCGAAATGCCCCAAGCCTGTTCGGCCGGTTCGTGCTGATGGATCCGCTTGAAATCCTCGTAGGCGTTCACCCGCTCCTCGACCCACTGCCCGATTGGCTGCTCCCCGGTCCGAAGGACGATCTCTGAGGCGCTGAAGATCCCGCCCTCGGTCGTCGTCCCTTTGGCTTTCGTCCCGCTCCACACATACTTGATCGCAACGGGAAGGACCATAAGATCGGTATCCAGCGAGACAAACACCGCAGCGATCAGATCAGCTTCAGCCGGCGCGGTCTTTAACCGCCAACGCCAGGCCACGATCGGGGTCACCTTTGGATTCCAGGCGACTCTCTTGTACACTCGCTGATCGGCGCTCTTAGCCGAGAGGAACAACATCTCTTGCTCTGATTGTACCGTGTAAGCCTGTTTGGCTTTACTCTCGCTCCGCTGAGCCTTCCAGCCTTTTGGAAACCCATCCTCGTCTTTGGCGCGGAAGTCTTCCAGAACCACCACGCCGGCCGACTGAGCCAGAGACGGCACATCAGCCAGCACGATCACCAGAAGAGCGCCGACCATCAAGTTCAGCCCTACGAAAACCACGATCCTTTTCAGGCTCACCGTGCTCCTCATCCAGTCTTCGTTAGGCGTAAGGCGTCAGGAGTGAACGGACTGTTCCCATTGTGAAAAGGGCTACAGCTTCTGTGAAGGAGACGGGACCAACGCCGGAGGCTTCTCCGTTGCAAGCTCCCTCTGCGGAACTGGTTGCTGTCCATGGCGACTGATCCAGAACAGGAGCAGCACCGTCATCCAGAACACAACCATGTTGAGGGTCACCATTTTGGCGGCAAATCCCAGCGAGGGAGTAAAGGCCCAGGGCGAGAGATCCGGCATCAGCTCATTGACATGCCAGGAGAGACGGCCCGATGACCGGATATAACCCATCAGGCCCATGACCCAGGTAAAGGCGGCTGCCAGCCCAAACAGCGCCACCATCCCACGCACCGAGATCTTGCCCCATTCGATCGGGCCATGCACTGTGGCCCCACGCATCATCGCGCGGTTGATCAAGACCCCGAGAACCAGGACTGTCAGAGTCGTGATAGCCTGCGGGGAGGAAAGTCCAACCCGGACGCTGGCCGGCAGATAAAAGCCGTAGATCGCCAGCCAGATGATATTCAGCATTCCCACCCCAAAGAGCACCGCCAGGCCGATGTTCCCTGCCCTGACCCATGGCACGACCATCGTCCGGTTCGCCCGGCTGTAGAGGAGGTAACTCAGGGTGGTGAGGCAGATCATGACATTGATCGCCCCGTTCTTGGCGGACATGACCCCGTAATTGCCGATCACCGGATGTTGCGCCCCGCCCATCGCCTTGAGCTCGCTCGCCGACATCGCGAGCGTGTGTGGCGTGAGCCAGACGAAGAGACAGGCCGTCAGCCCCAAGACGAGCACCTTGAAGGCACGCTGATAGCGCTCACCGCCCCTGATACGACCTGTGCTCTGCCAGAGATAATAGTTGATGCCGAGAAACAAGACCCCGATCAGTAAGGCTTGCACCACAAAGAGCCAGGTGAGCAACCCGCCCATCATCGTCACGCCCATGTTCTGCCGGAAGGCATAGACCGATCGCATGAGCCAGTAACCCGCAAAGGGCATCGGCAGCAACGCGCAGACGGTCACGAACAGGAAGACATACCCAACCCAGTCGTAGTAGGCACGCTCCTCAACGGATTTGCTCGTCAGGAATCGGTAGACTGCATAGGCGATGACCACCGCGCCGCCGGACATCAGGTCGGCCAGGAAACGGTGCACATTGAGCGGATTCCACAAGGCCGAATGCAGGAGGTGCCAGACATTGCCGAGATAACGGCCTTGCTCATCCACGCCGGCCGGCGACATCATGAAGGCAATCCAGGCATTCGCCAGCAACAGGAGGACTGCCCCCAGCCCGTTGGCCACGATGCCGATCGCGGCATGCACCCATTTCAGCGCAGCCGTCGCCATGCGGCCCCAACTGTAGTAGTAGATCACCAAGAAAATGGATTCGCCGAGGAAGACGAGGGCGTAGATCGGCATCATCGTCTTGAAGGTTCCGCCCATGTAACTCATGAAGCTCGGGTAGAGCCAGATAAACAGCCCCAGCATAACGCTCCCGACCACGGCAGTCAGGGAAAGAGCCAGGAGCGCAACCTGCAGGACGTCCCGAGCCAGTTGATCGTAGCGGACCGCAGAGGCTCGATTTCGCATCGTGAGCCCCAGGAACTCCATGACCACGCAGAAAATCGGAAGCGCCAGCACAAAGCCTCCGAAATAGGTGTGCTGCTGCGTCACGAACCAGACGAGGACCCTATTATCCAGGGAACCGTAGCGGGGATAGGACGTCGCCCCGGACGATGGAGCGGGAGGACCGACCGGCACACCTTCGGTCTTGTAATAGATGTCCTGTGCCGGTTGAAGGGCCGACTGACCATGCGCCAGTTCGATCTTGGCCCCAAGGCCACCCATCAGCAGAAAAAGACTCACGATCAGCACGAGCCAGAGTGGCCGGAACGGAGGCGCGTTCTGCGTGACCCAGCGTTGCATTCAGCCTCGTCTTCCGGTATCTCTCAGCGCCATACCGGCGGGCGAAATGGACTCCTCGCTCTGCATGACTTTAGGCTTCGACAGGATGCCCATCACAAACGGGCACCGCAACAGGGATGGTGGGACCATCTGCTGAACCTGATTTTCCAGATGGCGGCGATATCCCAGGTAGTAGCAATAGAGCGCCATCACGCCCGCGACCGCCCCGGCCATTAGACTTTGAATGACTCCGCTCCTGGCATCCAACCTGAACAGGAATGTGGCAGCCCCTGACAGGGTCAGATAATAGGTGGCGGCAAAAGCCAGCCCCGGCCACCACCAGAACCGGAACAACTCGGACCAGCCGACTGTGCCCAGTATCGCTCGCCACCCACCGGCACGGGAAGAGGTGCGTCCCCCGGGAAAAGAGCCTGTCTTGGCAGGGTCGGGGCGGGTCGGGGAAATAGTTCCTGGGGTGGGGGGGTGTAAACGCTGCTCGCCGATCAGATAGGCCCACACCGCAACCGTTCCGGCGAACAGACTGACGGCTACCAGTTGACCAAGCTCGGTTCGACCGGCCTCACCAAGGTTGGCCAGCCCGAGCGATACCACTGCGCTTGCCAGCGCCGCAGGAATCCCCAACTGGGCGAGTCGTCCAGGCTGTTCCCTGAACAGAGCCCTGAGCGCAGCCCCGTCAGGAAATGTCACAAGCTGGCTGCCCTGCCGCTTCAACCGCTGAATGTGGCCGATTTCGAGTGCGTCCCTTGCGACGGAGGTACAGGCGATGATGATCGCCATCATGGCGGGACCTTCAGAATGGCGGAAAAAATCATAGTTCACGAGGATCTTCAACAAAGCCAAGACCATCAAGGAAAGCTGAACGCCGTAAGCGAATCCGATCCAGCCGACCAGCCAGCCCACTGTCCGGCTCCCATCCTCCCTCCATATGGTCGCCCAGTCCGCGCTGCGGCCGACCTGATAAGCCCAGGCTGCCGTGGCTGCCGAAATCAGCCCGCTCAGCCCCAGCAGGGTCAGAGGCTCGGACAGTGGAGCAAGATACTTGATGACTCGGTAGAGGGCAAATGCGACCAGACCTGCCACCAGCATCACGAGACGCTTTCGCTTCCGAACCGACTCCTCTGTCGCCGCCAGGGTCAGGCGCGGAAGGACACGGAGTGTCAGCCTATGCAACATAACAAACCTGTTAGGCGTGAGGCGTAAGGCGTAAGGTGGTCGTGGCCCAAGAAACCCTTCTGAAATACCCCTCACCCCTCACGACTTTTGTGCTGCCATTCCGAAATACTTCGCTTTTACTTCTTCCATTAAGGAGACCGTCACCTCGGATTGCCCTTTTTCGACAGCCGTCCGCTCGAGTTCCACCCGCGCCATCGCTCGCACTGGCGCCGGGATGTTCTCGAGCCGGCGCTCGGCTTCCGGCTCCCACACGACAGCCCCACCGTGCCGGGCTTGGGCCAACAGCGCAAACGTGATCACCCGATTGCCCGTCGATCTGGCATAGTCCTCCACCTCATGCCTGAGCAGTGGTGCAACGTAGGGAGGCATCCGATCCAGGACATGGCGGGCTTCGTCCGTCCACATCAGTCGATCCACCAGCGCCATTGCCTGGTCCGGCGACGAATCCAACCCCACTCGGAGCCCGCACCCATGGCATTCAGTTCGCACGAGCCAGGTCTGCGCACCGCTCTCATCCACCCGCTCGTCCACTCCCTCCGTGTGCATCCACCTGCCACAGCCACAGACGAGCATAGGCTTACCCTATCTTTCCGGGGTAGAGGATGTACAGCATGGTATAGGTGACGCTGCCCGTCACAAACAAAGTGCAATAGATGATCATCGTGAATCGGCCCAGAGCCCGGTGCCGCTGCTCCCCGTTTGGCCAGATCCGCTGAATCGCCATCTCCAAAGCAAAGACGATGGCCAGAAGAAGCAGGAGGCCAAGATAGACCATGAGCTTTCGCGTAGAAAAAACAGACGTGGCCACCCGCGACGCAAACAGGAGCAACACCACCGCTGTGATGACGCCAAAGATGGTTCCGATCTTGGCCCAGGATGTCTGCAGAAGGGCGTCTTTCAGGATTCGTTTCCCCGCAGCAAGAGCCTGTGCGCGGAATCCCAGCACAATCATGTACACGGCCATGACGAGACCGATGACGACCAGGATAATGTGGAAGGTCAGCAGGGGGATGAACACGTGATCGTAAAGTTGCTGAGATCCGCCGAAGCCTTCTTTCCCCTCTACCGCTAACACACCGAGTTGCCTGAACAGATAATAACTCGTAAAGAACCCCAACATCGCGATCATCCCGCCCAACATCAACCAGTGATGGTGATTTCCACGCCGGTGCTTGGCCTGAAACCACCCGATTACGAACAAGATGGTGAACAGGGCCGCCATGGATTGGCTCAGGTCCGCCCCGATGGTCGCGTGGGTCCCCAAGAACCCCGGCTGCTTTAACCATTCAAGCATGGGACGTTAAACGTTATTCGTGATTCGTTAAACGTAGACCCAGAACGCTGACACTAATCACACTTTGAGTCCTTACCCCTCACGCCTCACGCCTGACCCCTCACGGCTTCGTGCCCTGGATCACCGCGGTTCGCTCGAGCTCGACGACGGACCGAAAGCCGGCTTCAGCCATCCAGCATTGGGCGTCGGCCACTCGGTAGCAACGGCCCCGTTCGGTGTTGACCAAGATGTGCACCGCGAACGCCGTGGTCCAAGCCGGGCTGGTTCCCGATTCATCAAGAAAGCGGTCTTTGATAATCAGGCGCCCACCGGCATTGAGATGGACGAAGGTTTTTCCCACGAGCGCCGCATTGGCCTTTGAGTCCTGGTAATGCAGGATGTCCGACATCAGCGCCACATCATAGGGCCCGCCTAACGGATCTCTGTTGAAATCTCCTGGAAACAGAGTGATCCTTCCTTCCAAGCCTGCTTCCTTGACTGTTCGCTCTGTTGTCTTCAGGGTCTGGGGAAGGTCGAACACCGTGGCGATCAGATCAGGATAGACCTGACAAAAGGCGATGGCGTTCGTGCCGGCACCTCCGCCGAGATCGAGCAGCGTCTTCGCCCCTCCGAGTTCCAGACGCTTGGCCAAGGCCGGCCCGCTCTGTTGCCCGATGCGGTGCAGCACGGAGAGCACATTGGTCCCAAGCTCAGGGTCGGATTCAAACAGGTGGCGCGTCACCGGCGCGCGTCCGGTCCGGACCGTTTCTTCCAGCTTGCCCCAATTGTCCCACTCCGCATCATGGAGCAGGAGCAGATGGCCAACGTACTGCGGGGAAGCCTTCACAAGATGGGTGCGCGCCACTTCGGTATTCGCAAACCGGTCGTCCCCTTTGGTCAGCACCCGCATTGCGACCAAGGCGTTCATCAGCAACCCGAGAGCGCGTTCGTCCGCCCGGATGCGCCGAGCAATCTCCACGGCGGTCAGTTGTTTCTCGGCCAGCACCGAGAAGAGGTCCAGTTTCACCGCCGTCAGGAGGATTTTCGTCTCCCAGTAGTACCCAAGTTGAAAAATTTCGGCGAGCGACAATTCCCGTGGCACCGACGCCCTCGATAAATCAGCGGTTTCTGCTTTCTTCCTCAATCTGAAGGGGAACAATCTTAACCAGATCAGTCACGGAAAGGCAAGGTGAGAGACTGCGTGGGGTCGAGCAGGAGTTTTTCCGCTGAGGACACCTTCGTGGTCACCCAACTAAGCCTTGCACGCTCGAATCCTGCAAACTCGACCGCGACGGTCTCAAACAGCGCAGTCTTCGCCCTTGCATTCAAAGAGCAAGGTCGCATGCTGCGGCAAGTTGTGTCCCGACCCCTCCGGCGATAGGCGGTAAAACTCCCGCTCGGCCTCACGCATTGAATAGGGAATGGAGTTGTCGAGAAGTAAGGAGCAAGAGCACTGGACCATGCCACACCCGGTCTGCGGCATGCTCACAAACAAAAAGGGCAATGGCCGACCTCGGCCACTGCCCTTCTCTACCCCCAACCGAGCGTCCTTACTTCTTCTTGATCTCGAACTTGGCCTGGGCGGTGCCTCCCTCCGGCACATCCACCTCGGCTTCGATCTTGCCCGCGAACGGATGCCAAGCCACCAGCTTGTGCTTGCCGGCCGGAACGTCCTTGATCTCAAACGAACCATCATCTTTCACAACTGTGTAATGGGGATTCTGCACCGGCAGGAAGAATCCCTGCATAAACTCATGTTGATCACACTGCAACCGGAGCATCGAGCCTTGCTTGTCCTTGCGCAGCACCACCGGCTTGTCCAGCTTCGAGCCCTTCTCAGCCAAAGCAATGTTGAAGACCGTGCTGGAGCTGGGACCCAGCACCTCAAAGGTGTGCGGGTTGTGCAGCACGCCCTTCTTCCCTGGAAAATCACCTTTGGGTCCCGGATCGTCAGGGTCGGAGTCGTGATTCTCGACATGGAAATTCTTCTGCTTCACAACAACGCCCGTGAACGGCAGGAATTCGCAGAACTCCGATACGATGTCGGTGCCCTTGTACCCGTCCACAAAGGCCTTGTCCTCCACGTCGGTCACGGCCACCACAGCGTGCTTGAGTCCCCCGTCCTTCCCGACCACAATCGTTGGCAGGATTCGCTTTTCTCCCTTCACCAGATCCTTATTCGGATTCTTCGGACAGAACTTCGGGTTCGGGAACTTCGAGAAGAGGAATTCCTTCTCCTCTGACTTGCCGCTATAGGTGACCTTGCCGGTCACCGTCCCTCCGGCAAACGAGGTGAGGGGCGTCGCCAAGAACGCCACCGCCGCCAGAGCAAATATGACAACCGCCGCCTTCCTCATGGTCCTGCCTCCTTATGATTGAACGCCTGTAATTGAAAACCTAGACCGGATTAGAACTTCCTCACATCATGTCTTCGTGGGGGCGTGAGAACCACTTTATTCTACCGCACCACTGCTCGACGCTGTGTGCGACAGTGTTGGAGGGTTGTTCTTGAAATACCAGGGGAAGAATTCTATACAGCCATTGACAATGGTGTCAAGCCCAAAACTTCCCCGACGGAAAGTCTAGTTTTTTCTCAACCGGTTGTCTCGATTAAGCGTCGAGGACAGGACTCGTCCAAGAGCCCCTCCAGCAGTAGCTCGGACCGCCTCATCCTGATCTCGCAAGGCTTTCTTCAGAATCGCAACTTGCTTTACGCCCCCAACGCGGCCCAGCGCCCGGGCCGCGGCGATGCGGGGCCGTTGCAGCGGATCCTCCAAGAGCAGGCTGAGCGCTTCGATGGCCTCCTCCGCCTGGCCCCCGCCCAGAGCCCTGGCCGCCGCGGCTCTGGTGCCGGGATCAGGATTCTGCATCAGTTCTCGAAACACCTGAGCAGTCTCTCTGTAAGGCACCCCAAGGTGCAGGAGGGCAGAAGCTGCCGCAGCCCGCACGGCAGGGTTGGCGTCAGCCAAGACCTTCTTTAACGCGGAAGCCGACTCCGACCCCCGCAACTCGCCCAAACTGACTGCCGCGGCAGCCCGGACTGCTGGGACTGGATCGTTCAGCGTCTTGACCAGCGTCGGCACCGCTTCGACAAGTCCCAGATCACCCAGCGAAGCTGCCGACGCCCCGCGGACAGAAGGCTGACTATCACTCAGCGCTCTCTCAAGAATCTGAAGCGCCCTGCGGTCGCGAAGCTCTCCCAGCATCCGGAGGGCCGCGCTACGCTCCTCGGAATTCGGCGCTGAGGCTGCCTGGACGATTGTGGCCCAGAGCTCGCTTTTCCCCAGCATGACCAGCGCACCGGACGCCGCGACGCGCACCGTCGGTTGCTCATCATGCAACAATTGCTCGACCAGGGCGACCGCCGAACGATCGCCCGATCGTCCCAACGCCTTCAGCGCAGCAGCCCGCACGAGCGCAGCCGGATCTTCAAGGGCCTTCCGGAGTCGGGGGGATCGCTGCCCTGCCTTGAGTCGTCCGAGGCCTTCCGCGGCAAGCGCACGGACCAGGCCCGACCCATCGCTGAGCCCATCTTCAAAGTAGGGAACCGTCTCTTCGGAGTCGAGCTCTTTGAGGGCCGTATAGGCAGCCCCTCGCATCTGTTCACGCATATCTTTTAGCAAGGGAGTGATAAACCCCACGGCAACCTCACGCAACAGCGGAGCGTCGTCCCGACCCAGCCTCGCCTCTACCCGCTCATAGTGGGTCAGGGCTTCGGCAGGACGGCCAAGTTGGACAAGGCTCTTGACCCTTAGTCGGCTCGCGTCAAGCGGCCCGGATCTGTCCTTTGTGAGAGGCTCAACCAACTCCAAGGTTCGTGCATATTGCTTCTGATCAAAGGCAGCCTGCGCTTGCTTCAAGACCTCAGTCTGATTGGCGCTGCCGGCCACCGCGAGGGGAGACCCACCGCAAACAAGCGTGCAGGCGAGCAACCAGGCAACCAGCCTCTCCACTGTTCTATCCCTTCTCCTGAGGAGCCGGCGGCGGCTCCCAACGTCTGTAACCCAGCGGCACTTCAAAAAAGTAGTCCGCCTGCTTCGAAAACACGACGTGCTGATATTCGACCGACCAGTCCCGGTCCAGGCTCATCAGCTTGAGGGGCAGGTCTTGCTCGACATCCACCCATTCATAGTACCGTTCTGCTCCTCCTGCGCGGGAGACCGTCACATCATAGAGACGCGCTAGACGACCAGCGGCTGAGGCATCCCCGATCAGAAGCCGACTGGTCTCACCATCCAGCTGTGAGGTCAATGGGAGCCGGTGATCGGGTCTGATCGGCACCACGAGAAATTGTCGGTGCTGCGAGAGAAGGAACCAGACCTCTTGTTTGTCCAGCCTGACGATAGAGACTCCCGCATAGCCAAGGTCGGTTCGGACTCCACCCCGATGCTCGAGGCGATAGCGGTCTCCCTTGACGAAGAGCTGGGCCTCCCGCACCCGGCCGTCAGACCGATGGATCACCTTCGCAGAGAATTCCAGATGAACATGAGGAACCTTGTCAGCAGTCTGAGGCGGGGAAGAGGGCGGCCCTTCGGCTAACGTAGGGACCGTGGCCAAGACTGAAGCGAGACCGATGAGGAGAAAGAATTGAGGAACTCGGAGACTCACGACGTCGGGATGAAATCGTGGCTACTGCTGATGTTCGACGAGCGGAATAATTTCAATCGGGCGACCCAATGCTCCAAGCCCGAACCGGGGATTGTCCACCACTTCATGAGCGGTACGGTGCCCCGTCGGCGCGAGGAGAGAGAGATCAGCGGTCACCCGCCCGCCCGGCTCGACAGTGAGCATCTGCTCCCGCATGGTCCCCACTTGCGGATGCCAGACCACCAGACGATAGGTGCCCGGCGGCACGTCGGTGATCGTAAATCTCCCCGAGGCATCAGTGATGGAATAGTACGGGTTGTCAATGGCAAGGGCCCAACTTTCCATATAAGCGTGAAACCCGCACTGCATGAAGAAAGTCCGGCGCCCCTTGCTGAGGTAGATCGGCCCCAAGATGGACTTGCCAGGCTTGTGGTTGTGAGTGGCATGCAGGTCGCCGCGATTGTGAAGAAAGTTCATCGGAAGCGGCGAGTTGAAGAGGACGCGCGCTCCAAGGTGAGACGAGGTTTCGTAGGCCTGGATGTCGTGCATGACCGGGTCCATGTTCATAACCTCGATGGCGTGGCCATCGCGGACGACCGTCATGAACGGCAGAAACCTGCAATCCCGAGCTTCCACCTGCGGAACTGACACTTCAAACGCCTTGCCTGCCTCGACACCGTCCAGCATCACCACGGCGTCTTTCAGTCCGCCAGCCTGATCGACAACAAAATCGTACAGCAGTCGCCACCCGTTGCCATTGGAGATCCGCCCGCAGTATTCGGGATCGGGGTACATGACTAGGTTGTAGCCCTTCGGCGCAGGGGTCGGACCATCTAGCGTGACGGTGCCGGCCAACACCCCGCCATTGCGGACCTCAACTACCTCGTACGCGATCGCAGGAAACTCGGTTCCGACCACCAGGCTCAACCCCAGCACGCCCGCGCAGGCCACTCTGGCCGAGATCGTTGCTGGTCGCTCGTATCTCGTATCTCGTCGTTCGTATCTCGCCAGACGCTTCACGAGATACGCTTCACGTTTCACGCTTCACGGCCTTTGGAGTTCCAGCGTGGGTCGAATGTCCAGCGATTTGCCAAGCGCTTCCAGTCCAAAGTGAGGGTTCTCCATCATCTCGTGGGCGCTTCGACGGCCGGTCGGCGCCTTGAACTCAAAGCCGGTCGTGACGGTCCCCTTGGCCGTCACCGTGACCTTCCGCTCCAGGGCCGGTCCAGCCTGTGGATGCCAGGCGAACAGGGTGTAGTCCCCCGGAGGCACGTCCGTAAGGGTGAACGAGCCGTCGCTCGCGGTCACCGCGTAGTACGGATTCTCGACTGCCATTCCCCAGCTTTCCATATAGGCGTGGAACCCGCACTGCATGACGAAGATCCTCCGACCCTTGGTGAGGTGGATCGTCTCCGTCATAGGTTGCCCTGCCAGGTGCTCGTGACTGTCCGGCCCCACATCGCGGCGATGATGCGAGTTCATCGGGAGCGGCGTGTTGAACAGCACCCGTGGTCCCAGGTGCGAGGTTTCATAGGCCTGAATGTCGTGCATGACTGGATCCATATTGACCACCGTCACGTCCTGCTGGTCCCGCACTAAGCTCACGAACGGCATGAAGCGACAGTCCCGCGCCTCAATGGAGGGCGGCGTAAAGGTAAAGGCCTTTCCCTTCGGGACGTCCAACAGCATGACCACGACGTCTTTGAGCCCGCCGTCAGGAGCGATCGTGAATTCGTTCAGCAACCTCCAGCCGGTGCCGGTCGAGATACGCCCGCAATAGACCGGGTCCGGGAACGTCACAAGATTGAATCCTTTCGTAGTCGGCTTGTCACCCGCGATCGTCACCCTGCCCGTCACCGTCCCGCCATCTTTCACCTTGATTTCCTCATAGGACCAGACCGGCGAGGCGATCGCCAGCACAGATATCCAAGCCACGACAGTCACAGACTTCATCAAACCCCTCCGACTCCCGTCTCCACTAACTTCGGTCCATGCATGCTCACTCGTACCATGACTGCCTTGATAGAAAAAGGGGGAGCCGCGACGGCTCCCCCCAGAGAACAAGTCAAAAGTTGAAAGGCAAAGGTTTGTGGGAGCGTTTACTTTTGTCTTTTCACTTTTACCTTCCCGCAGAGGACACCGGCATGACCGTCGCGGTCGCAGGTGGCTCAGCTTCGGTCTTTTTCACGCCAGGCGCAGCGCCGGACAGAGGCATGACGCGCTGATCACCGGTCGGGAGCACGCGGAGATAGCCCCACTGTCCCGACTGCGAGTACGGCAACCGCTGGTTGCTATACACATAATCGCCCGGCAATCTGTAGGGCCCGCCCGCGGAGGAGATGAACGCATCGATCACCTCCGAGCCGGAGAACTCGACCACGCTGATCTGGTCGGCTCCCCGCATGTAGGGCTCGATCGGCCACTCATGTTTCTCGACGCTGAACATCTGATTCTGCTCATTGTTCGCGCCGAGCACATGGATTCGGACGGGGTCGCCCGCATGCGCCTCGATGAGCGGCGTCACCGGATCCTCCGGCTTGTCCGCCACGCAGGGCTGGAACATCTTGCCCAGCGAGCAACCGGTCTCCTCCCGGTATTTGTAAGGCTCCGACCGGTAGTTGATGCCGGTTAAGCCCGCCACGTTCTGCACGTAGGGCATGAAGCTGGTCCCGATGATGTTGTCCTCATCCTGGAAGTACAACGCGACGTCCCGGTAATTGGCCCGACGCTCGTTCCCCTGAATCGTGCGGTCGATGATCACGTCCGCCGCCCAACTGTTCTTGAGCGAGATGTCGGCGCCGGTCTTGGGATCCCGATATTGCGACCCCCTCGGTCCGATGACGACTGCTCCGAACAAGCCGTTGCGCGGGTTCATCATGACGTTGCCCCAGTCCCACACCAACGACGTAATCTCGCCGATAAACGGATCCGCGTAGTAGGTGTAGGTGCGGCTCTCCCCTGGAGCGATCGTCTGATCGCCCGGATTGTTTCCGACATTCGCCCCCAACGAGTCCTTCGGATCGAACGCCAAGGAAATCGCCGAGAACGACGCGCGGCTGGCTTTCATCTTGTTCTTGAGATTGATCTTGACGCAGTCCCCGACGTTCGCGCGCAGCGTCAGCGGCATCGGTTGCGCGCCACCCGCCACCTTCGACGCTTCCTCCTCCAAAGTGTAGATCTTCGCGTCGGGGTTGGCGACTTGGATCTTCCGTTCAAAGTCCACCTCGATGGCCTCCGGCGCCTTCGGGTTGAACTTCATGGACGGATAATCCGTCGCCACCACATTAAAGCTCTTCACCGGCGTCCCGGCCGGGCAGACCGGTTGCTGCTTCGGAATCTCGTTCCGCGCCGAGTAACCGGCCGGAAGCTTCTGCAGATCCGGCACTTCCTTGTCCAGCACCCGAACGATACCCCAGGCTCCCTCGGAGAACTTCGAGGACCGTCCGTTGAAGTGAATATAGTCGCCCGGTTGCAGTCTCGGTCCTCCCGCTTGCGGCACGACCAGATCGTACCGCTCGGCAATCCCAATATGGATCGAATTCTTGCGGTTGGCATCGCCCGCATACCGCTCGGTCAGGAACGTATGGCCGGACAGGGTCCAGGTCATCGTCTCGTTCATGAGGGTATGCAGCAGCCTGAAGACCATGGTGTCACCCACATAGGCTCGCAGCAGCGGCGTATAGGGGTCTCCATGGATGGTGCTGTTAAAGATTTGCGACGCCTCCGGATTGGTGGTCAACCGTTGCGCG
>Ga0184626_10000057_pt1 | contig 23547 bp, 22 predicted proteins | sample PLM3_60_b1_FD_133142 | JGI IMG/M metagenome (GOLD analysis project Ga0184626, IMG submission 133142) | Groundwater sediment microbial communities from an aquifer in East River, Colorado, USA - PLM3_60_b1 | ecosystem: Environmental > Terrestrial > Soil > Riparian zone | place: USA: East River... | reverse complement strand
GAAAGCTACCTAATAGGTAGGGTTCACCGGAACGGCAACGAGAGCCCCAAAAATCTCCATTACTCTTGGGAGCAACGATGTCACACATCATGAAACCATCACAACTCACGCAGGATTTAGGTTTAATGCAGTCATCAATGCACTTTTAAACTCAACTGTCGTCAATTTTAATTCATCTGCGATGCGGTTGGCCTCCAGAGTTAACAATAGGGCCCGGTCCAAATCGTCCACGTGACCGAGAGCCTGGGCGGCGAGTTGGCGAGCGAGGGCGATTTTGCTCTTCTCAATTGCAATATTGCGCTGTCGGAAAGCAAAAATTGTAAGACCAGCCAGGACAAGAATAACAGCTGTGAAGATGCCAAACGTGATGCGAGTGTTTCGACTTTGGGCATTCTGGCTGGCCAGAATATACGCCGATATCAGCGGGGTTGGCTGCGGTAGCTTTTCTGGATAGCCGCTGACTTTTGACAGCCATTCTTCCGCGTGCCTTAAGCCGTTTCCGCGAAGCAGATAACTGCGATCGCGACTGTTCTGTTGCCAATTATCGACCGCTATGAGCAAGCGCCCGTGCTCCGGAAGGAGATCGAAGTCTGTGAAAGTCGCGTTGCTCAACTCCTCAATGCCTTTATTGAAATCAGAATCCTCAGCCAGCAAAATCCATTGCGGTTTATGAAGGGCTGGGTGAAGCAAGGCATCGTTTCCGAGATATCGATACGATACCGGCAGAATCCGCTTTTTGAGTTCCGCGGCTAACTCCAGCTCACGCTGACACGCTGACGAAATTACCGAATCTGGAGAGATGACGAAGAGGAAGGCATCAGAGCTTAAGATATAAGACCGAATCTGCGGCTCGTAGTCAGGGCCTGGTATTAGGTCCCAGTCAGCGCGTATTAGTATGTTTTTTGACTTAAGTGCCTCCGCAATTTTGAGCGCAAAGGCGCTGTCTTCTCGCGCGTACGAAATAAAAATAGTTGCCCGCTCTTGCAGTGAAAGGCCGTCGACACCTTTTTCCATAATCAGCGATTCATTGGGATTAAAACGGGCCAAGCCGGGAGCAAGTTGGCGCCTTTAGCCATTGGGTCTGAGGAATTGTATACTCATACTCCTCCTGACCTCTATGGCTAAATAATGGGGCCGACGGCGCGTCAAAAGTCTTGAAGCAAAGAGATTTCTATTTTTTCCCGGGAGAGTAAAAGGTTTCCAGGAGCCTGCGCCGCATCCCTTCCTCCCCTTCCGGCAGCATGTCGAACTTTGTGGTCTCGCCGGTTTTCTGCAAGATCCTGCGGCCTTCGTCGTCTTCAGACATCGCAAGCAAGATCGCCTTAAGGCGATCGGCCAGCGCCGGAGCCATATCTTTTCGGATGGAGACGAGGTGGCGTGGGAGCCTCTCCGACTGCGCCAGAACGCTGACGTCCGCTTTTGTCTTCTCGTCGAGCTTGGCGTAGTCGTCGTCGCTAAAGGCACCGCCTGCCGCCTGTTTTGTCAGAACCCAGTCGACGAGTTTCTCTTGAGAAGAAGCAAAAACATAACCAATCTCTCCCGGCGCAACGCCCGCTTCCAATCGGCTTTTCTCCGAAAGTTTGAATCCGTTCCTTAGGAGGAAGAACTTCGGCAGAAAGTAGCCCGACGTCGATTCGGGATCCTCGAAGACGATGATCTTACCTCGAAGGTCGTCCAGGCGGTTTATGCCGCTGTTTCTTTTCGCAAAAATGAGGCTTTGATATTCCGGCTTGCCTCTCTGCCAACGCCTCAGGAGCAACTTCCCGGCTCCCTCTACGTCGTTGATGACATACGTCGAATAGGTGCTCTCCATGTAAAAGTCGACTTGCTGCTGTCCAAGGAGCTTGGCGAGCTCGGGGGGTGTGGAAACTATAATTACCTTGCCCTCGACGTCCGGCGCGGATGAAAGCTTACGCGCCACGTAAAGCACAAAATCGCGATAATGCCCTTCGATTTCCTTCTGATTCACTTTAGAGACGATACCTAGGGAGATCGTTTTAGCTTCCAGCCGGTAGGGCATCTGCCCCGCAGCGTTGGAGCCAATGATCGCGCCAGAGAGGAGAGCCGCAATTGCAATGACGGGGAGCCGGCGACGTTGTCTCTTCATGATCGTGTCTTCCTACCTCACTTCTCCCGGAAACAGTTTAGAGGCGTATTCTCGGTTGACAGCCTCGATGAGCGAATTGTCATAGAACCTTTTCGAGTCGGTGCTCTTGGCCTTGGGGTCTGAGGAATCGTCCAGCACAACTCGGATCGCAGCGGGATCGACGGTCATATCTTTGTTCCAAACCCTCAACCCTTGCTGGTAATTTTCATTCAAGATCTTCGGGTCGGAGATTTTTGTATACTTGGACTCGATCTGCTTGGCGTAGGTTTCATCGTCGATGGCTCTTTTCAGGCCGTCCAGGTAAGCCATGAGATAGGCTTTAATCGTATTCGGGTATTTTTGAAAAAACTCTCTCGTCACTGCGGTGCCTGGGCCGGTGATTTTCAACCCTTCCTTAAAATAATCGATAATCACCGGATAGCCTTGTTGCTTGGCTAACTCGGTCTGGGGCGGTGTGATGATGAGACCGTCGGCGTTGCCCATGAGAAAAGTGGAGAGGGCTTCCGGAGGGCTGCGATGATAGAGAAGCTTGATATCTTTGCCGACTTCCATGCCATTTCTTCTTGCCGTCATCCGAATGGCAATTTCCCCAAACGCGCCAGGGAAGGTCGTCGCAATCGATTTGCCGCGAAAACTCTCAAGTGACGTGATCCCCTTCTGACCGAACAAGATCAGCGAGTTCCGATCCACGGCAGCGGCAACGTAGATAACATCCGCACCCGCCAGGTTCGCGGCGATGGCCGCAGTGCCACCCTGATAGATATCGATAGTCCCCGAGATAATACCCTGAACCGCCACAGTTGCTCCGACTTGATTGACCGACACGCTAAGGCCGCGCTTGGAAAAATAACCGGCTTCCAGCGCTACGAACAACGGAAGGCTAGTCGTTCCAGAGCCGGCGGTGCCGACCTCCAGGCGGCTCTTCTCAGGCTTGCCAAAGCCTGCCGGTTCAGCTCCTTCGGAAATCCACGGCGAGGCAATCAAAAAGATCAAGGCCCACATCAGTTGACGCCATCGTCCAGTCAGACAGTTTTTCATAGCTTCTTGCGAGCGCACCTGGATTGTTTCTTCTTTTAGACATTGACCTGCCCAACCGTCAAGTCCATTTCGAGCTACTTGCTGCACTATGACCGAAAGAGAGCATTGGAAACAAGGAATATTGGAGTCTTGGGTTTTGGTGCATTGCTCCCTTACTCCATCACTCCACTACTCCAGTCTCTACTAGCTTCTAGCGCTGCCCGCTAGTAGCACATAGGAGCGGGTGTTATAGTAAATGCATGGCGCAAGAGATAGCTCTGAAATTGCCCAAGGTGCCGCGCGCAGCCGAAGACCTCGCGAACTCGTTACGGCCGATATTGGCGTCGCAACACGGCATTGATCTAGTTTCGCTGGAGGGCGAACCTTCGGCCGGCATTCTACACGGTCGAGCGAAGGAGTGGGTGCCACTTGAAAAGAAGGACCTGGGGCCTCTCGACGGAGTGCATGTCGCTCTGCCCGTGGAAATTGCGGTGCGAGTCGAGCCCGGACGCGCGCTCGTCACCGTCGTGGATCCAGCGGCTGACGATTTGACCGAAGCTGCAAGCTTTGTCGCCGGGTTAGCGGCGCAGGGGCAGATCCTCACGGAACCGGGCAAGGCTACGAAGGGCAGCGCGACCTACCGGATCGAAGTCGATCCGCAAGGCCGGCGTTTGCTCAAGCGCTCGCACTTCTTTGCGTAAGCGATCGACTGTTCCCGCTCGAACCTCTACCAGCAAGAGAAGCGAAGCCGCATTAATCTTTTCTTTCCCCCAACCGTCTTTACCACGTGGGTCGCATAGTTCGCCGCCTTCTTGGCCTCATCCAATGCCGTCTTGGCGTCGAAGGCGATACGTTCGTGTTTGACCAGCGAATCGACGTAAGAGAGAACTTCGTTCATTGTGGCCGAGGCATCAGGCAGAGCGCCGAGTGCGGCGGCGCGCCCGCCGGAACTGCCGACGAGGACGCTCTCAGCGGCCATCGCCACAACGCCTTTAAGTTTTCCGTGGACGTCGCCGAGGGGGACTTCACGCTGGTGAACGGCTTGAACCACGCGCTCGCCGAGAACCTGCAGCGGGCGAACGATCATCCGTGCACCGGTTTTGAGGTTGAGGCGAGTAGCGAGGTCCTTGAGGGTGGCCTGGCCGAGCGCCGCGGTTCGTGCGCTCACCTGGGGGCTGGCTCCGGCCAATTCCGCTACCGGCGCCACCATCGCATTCGTACCCAGGGCGATATTATGCGCGGCGAAGACACGGCCAATGGCGTCCCGGTTCGCACCATTGTTGAGCTGTTGATCGGCAAGCGACATGGCGCGGCCCACTGCCTGGAAGAAGCGCGTCGACTCCGGGGCGTTGCGCGCGCCGGCAATAAGCAGCCGAGCGGCAGTGCTCACCCTCTGCTGCAACACAGCATCGGTGGCACTGCTACCGACCAAGTTGCGCAGTAAATCATAGAAGCATCCGGTGAAGACACGGGCAAAACTGTGACCTTCGTTGATCAGCACCCCGGGACCACCATTGGCAGGCAAGGTACTCGGCAATTGCCATTGGAGCGCGTTCAGAGCCATCCGGGGCTCGGCCGCGTTATGATTCGGTCTGAAGCGGCGGATTGCGTCGGAAAGATCCTCGGCGGTGGTTTCAAGGAAATTATGATTGTTGATGCGCGGCAGGAACGCTTGACGCGCCTGGGAATCGGCGAGCGCAGTCAGTAGAGCAACGCAATCGCCGAAAGCTTCGTGAAAGGCGCTTACTTCCAGAAACGCCGTATCCCAGAAATCAGGGCGAATCGCATCGAGGAGGCCGTGGCCTACTTCGTGGGCGACCACGTCAGTGGACTCTCCCGAGAAAGTGGTCTTGCCCCCGTTGGTGAATTCGTAGAACTGGAAACTGGAGCGATCGTAGAAGGCATTGGGCTGGGGCTGTTCACCGAACTCAGCAACCGCGTTCTGAACCAGATCGAGGCGCCGGGCACTGAACCAGCGGGACAGAACCCCTGCGTGCGACTCCCAGGTTTTAACCGCGGCGATGGCCGCTTGACGGCATTGCCAGAAGAGAAAGCCGGGAGTGCCGGGTTGGTGCGAGGCCTGAGGCTGCGGGCTGTGGAAGATAAATCCGGCGCGATTGCTCGGCCGGTTGGCAAGCGCGCTAATCTGGCGTATCGCCGGGGCGCCGGTACCTGCCAACGGATCGTTGGGGATAAAATTGATGGCCATAAGAACTCTTCTTTCTTCTCCTAATTTTCGAAGGGATCAGGTTAGTTTTCCGAACTCCGCCATTGTGGAAACTTCATCGTCCAATGGGCCTATCCAATCCTCATCGCGTTTCGCGACGGACCGGCGGGGGCGTTATTGATCACGATGAGAAGCGATCATCGTTTTTTATACAACGCATCGATGTAGCCGCTTTGGTCCAGCTCCCTGACGAAGCTCAAATCGGCAAAGTCCTCGGGTTTAGCAGGCTTTCCTTTGATCTCGGAGGTTAAGATCGTCTTTATGCCTTCAAGAGAAGGATACTGCTTCTTAGGTAAAACGGATTCACTCAGCAGATTTTCCCAAGTCTTCTCTAAGATGTCGCGCTCCACGTTGCGGCCGATAAACCTCGCTAACGCTCTCAATGAAGCTTCTTTATCTGTATATATCCGATTTACGGCTTCCACCTGAGACTTGACATAGCGCCTGACGATGTCCGGATGCTCGCGAATATACTTCCGGGTCGTTGCCGCGCTGGTATGCTGATAAACCAGACCGAGCTTGGGGAGATCCGCCAAGATGGTCATCCCCCTTTTCTGCGCGATGATGCTGGCAGGAGGCTGAACCACGGTCGCTTGAACTCTTCCCGCTAATGCGGCGTCCACCCGTGCGGTCGTGCTGCCGATCTGGACAATCGTGACATCTTTCCCCGGGGTCAATCCGATCCTCGACAAAGCGTAGCGAGCGATAAAATCCGACGATGAACCGAAGCGGCTGATCGCTACGGAGCCGCCTTTGAGCTGCTCCGGAGTTTTAATTTCAGGCCGTCCCATCAAGTAGTAGTTGAGTGACGTGACGCCGCCAGCGATAAGAACGGCATCGGAACCGGCTAGAACCGAATTGATTACAGCAGGTCCGGCTAGTTGGGCGATGGGCGTGTCCGCCGAAACCAAGGCCATCACCGCCGTAGTTCCACCCGTGAAAAAGACCAGCTGCACATCGAGTCCGTTCTTTTCAAAAATTCCCGCGTCTTTGGCGACCCACGCCGGCAAGGCGTCGCCGCTGATCGCGCTGTAGCCGACGTTGATCTTCGTCAGCTGGGCCAAAACCGGATTGTGCCAAGATACCGACAGCGCCAAGAAAAATATCGCTGATGCAACCTTTCGACACTTGATCATTTAGCTCTCCTTCTTTGTCGTTCAATCCCTTTATCTGCCAGCGGTGAAAACCTATGCAATTTTGGCTCTTATATCAACTCTTGCTCTGGGATTGCTAAAACGCGGCGACAGTCAAATTCGCCGGCCGGAGACGATGCTGGACATTTTCTCTGCGGTTGGACTAAGTTGTGTAGGCGACCCGTTTCGGAAATGAGGGAATCATCGGTGTCTAGAAAACTTTTGGTAACTATGGTCTCGCTTCTGGTGCTGTTAAAATTCCAAATGGCTTACGGAGAGGTGACAAAACTTATCGTCGCTTACGCATCTCCGGCAGCGACTTTTTGTCCCGGCTGGATCGCCAAGCGCGAGGGAATATTTGCCAAATACAGCCTCGATGTCGAGATGGTGTTGATGCAAGGCGCCTCGACGTACATGCCGGCGTTGGCGAGCGGCAACATCCAGGTTCTCTACGGCGGCGGAACGGCAGTGTCCCGGGCCATCGCTACGGGAGGATTCGATCTTGCAGTCATCGCAACCGAGACGCGTTATGTGCCATTACGGATGATGGTCAATGCTTCGATCCAAACCGCTGCCGATTTGAAAGGCAAGAAGCTCGGAGCGGGACGAGCAGGCCTCGATGAGTACGCAACCATTTTGTATTTGGAAAAACTTGGGTTAGCGCCAGGCAAGGATGTTCAAATCGTCTACCTTGCCGGCGGTGTGCCGAGCCGAGCGGCCGCCATGAGACAAGGCCTTATCGACGGCGTGGCTGTGAATCCTCCCAATGAATACGATCTCGAGAAGGCCGGCTTTCGCGAGCTCGCCAATTTTCTGGATTTCAAGATGCCCTATGCGGGCGTGCCCCATACCGTAAGCAAAACTTTTCGGGACAAAAACCGAAAGGTGGTCGAAGACTACATGACGGCCGTAATGGAGGGCATGCATATCTTTCGCATCAATAAACAAGCGGCCTATAAAGCGATCACCGAATTAACCCGTCAAAACGATCCGGTACTTCTTGAGCGGACCTACGAGTCTTACGCGAAACAATACGATGCCATCGGCGGTGTGCCCGTGCCGTGGGAGGCGGGCATAGAAAGCATGATCACCGGCTTTCACGAGCGCTTCAACCCTCAGGGAATCAAGAATCACGATGCCAAACCCTTTCTCGATCCATCCTTCGTACAGAAGGCGGTGGAGCGCTTGAAGCTGGGCAAAAAGTAGGATGCAAGAAAATGAACATGCAAACTGTTTGGTTCTCGATCCTTCTCGTCTTCATCGCGGATCGAGATATTCATGCGCAAACAGCCGTGAAAAAGGTCCGAATGGGGATCCAATCTACCAACATCGGCTTTCTGCCGTTCCACGTTGCCTATCACAAGGGTTTCTACCGCGAACAAGGCATCGACCTCGAAACGATCTTCATGTCCACCCAGGCGGTCAACGCGGCCTTCGTGCGCGGCGACATCGACTATAGCGCCGCCGTCAACGGAATTATTCAAACTATCGTTCGCGGCGCTCCCGCCAAAATATTGGCTTGCGCCGTGGATCGTCCGCTGCAGTCTCTTGTAAGCAAAAAAGAAATCCGCTCCGCCCGTGAACTAAAAGGAAAAAGGATCGGCGGAAGCACACCCGGCGGGACCGCGAGCTTGATGGCGGACATGGCACTCAAACACTTCGGCCTGGAGCCGGGTCGGGATGTAGCGGTCGTTCCGCTGCGAGGAAACCGGGTCGCAGCCTTGGAATCCGGCGCCGTAGACGCCGCTCTGCTCGGCGTACCGGAGAACATCATCGCCGTGGACAAGGGCTATAACGAGCTCCTTTTCGTTGGGGACATCGTCAATTTTCCCCAGAACGGCTTCGGCGCGTCGGTCAAAAAGATCCAGGAGAGCCCGGAGGAGGTCTACGGCATGGTGCGGGCGACGCTTCGGGGACTCATCTTCAGTTTGGACAACCGCAATCGCGATGAGGTGATCAATATTATCCTGAAGCAATGGCAGCTTACCGATAAACGGCTGGCAGCGGAAATGCTGAGGCAACTGAGCCGCGGCGTCACCCGTGACATGTCGGCCAAGTCTGAAGGGATGCAATTGATGATCGACCTGGTGCGGGAAGATTCAAAAGTTTCCCAGCCATTCACCGTCGCCCAGATCGTCGATTACAGCTTTCTCGAAAAAGCCCGCCGCGACCTCAACGTGCCCCGTTAATAAACCCAAAGCACGGACCTCCGTCGGCGGAACCTGGAACCTTAAACTCGTAACTTTTGTACGTCTTGAACGTTTTGAACGATTGGAACTATTTGAACCTTTCGAAGGAAGGGCTACTCGATGTCCTGGCTATTTAAGAATCTTTCTCGCGAACTCCCCGGCAGGTTCGCGCCATTCTGTAATGATATCTTCACCGTAAAACCGAACTTTCTCGTATTCCTCCGGAGTCGTAATATCTTTCGCAGCAGGAGTATTGAATCTGGCTAGCCATTTGGTCTCGACGTCGAGCCGGCGTGTGCCCTGCGTCAAGGCCCGGCTGTAGAGTTCCTGGCCTTCTTTGCTGAGCAACCAGTTGATGTAGACTTTGGCGGCATTCTGATGCGGGGCGTTTCGCATAACCGCTACCGTCCCGAAGCCATTGCTGCCGCTCGTTCCTTCTTTGATGGTGCTCAATGCCTTTATTGGCAAACTAGCTTTGATATAGGGATCGACGAAGCGTTGAGATAAGCCGAGAGCGATGACGAGAGTTCCTTTGGCCAGGCCCACGGCAAGCTGCTGGCCATCGCGGCTAATGAAAAGATCTTGCTGGGCAAGTTTTTGCAGGAACTCTTTGCCCTTAATTTTCATCAAGAACCCCCACAGCCCCTGGCCCGCGCTCGGGATACGCGGCTCGAAAAATCCGATCTTGCCTTTCCACTTGGAATTCAAAAGGTCGTCGTAGGAGGCGATCTCGCCGGGCTTTAGCAGGTCGGCATTGAAAAAAGGAGGTACTGAAAAATCCGCAGAGAAGGAATAAATGAAGCGGTTGTTTTTCACGTTGTCTTCCCAAATGTGCCCGCCCCACCACTGACGCGGGTCTTTGACCTCGGGAAGAATCATGTATTCCGAGAAGGGCGCGAGCATATTCTCGTTCATGAGCGGCTCCAGCGTGCCGGAACCGCCGTGGAGAACATCGAAGTAACGGACGCCGGCCTTGAACTCCGAAGCGGCCTTTCCGGCATTTTGCGGTCCCGGCGCGGAGACCAGTTCCATTTCGATGCCGAATTTTTGTTCGAACGTCTCCTTGTATTGTTTTCTCAATACGGCAGTGGGCGGACCTCCAGCGACGATTTTCGCTTCCTTTCTTGCGGCTTCGACCGTCTTCTTCCACTCATCTTGCGGCTCCGCTGAATAAGCAATTGCGGCGAAGAGAAGTACGGCAACAACGAATGAACTATGTTCGAATGGTCGGCTGAACGCGGACCGTTGGATCATTTCTGCGACTCCTCTTCTTCATGATTGGGGTAAGACCTGCTTCGTAGCGACCGCTGTCTGATTCGCGGTGAGTGAACTCAGCTTATTAGACCGAACACTTACGGTTTCGCCGCTGAAAGGCACCCGGGGTGGGACAGGGGGCGAGCTAAATTCAAGCCGTTTAACCGGGAGGGTTAACCGTGCACCCAGCGATCGACGTCGATCTCGTAGCCCTTGTCTTGCGAAACGTCGAAGGGGTTTCGGTCCGGATCGAAGCCGCGGTACTCGGCCATGGGCCGGCTGCTCGGTCGTTGACTGATGCAGCCCTCGGGCAAAGAATTCAGGAAATGCTCGATATCGGTCACCAGCCAACCAAAGTGATTGAGGCCGTCCCTCGGGCTTTCCCGTTCGTTCATGTCGCGGCGCTCGCGATCCGGCAGTATGGCCATGGCGGTCTCGCCATCCGCCGCCCACCGCACGACCCGGTTATTTGCTCGTATTCGCCTGCTCGTCGTCGACTCGCGGAAGCCAAAAACGTTGACATAGAAGTCGAGCACCTCGTCGTTGTTAGGGACGCATACGGCGATGTGGCGGATGCACGGAAACGTACGGTCGATCTTCGGCGTGTGAAACTGATGAGTGGAAAGGCTCACGACCTGGCCGTAGGGATCGGTCACTCGGTAGTCGCCGTGGAACAGGCCGCCCTCTTCTTGGCGAATGTCTGTCTTGGGCGCGAAATCTTTGAGCCGGGCTTCGGTTTGACCGATATCTTCGATAGTGATTCCAAGGTGACTGATGCCAATCTCTGCGGCGCCATCCCGCGGCTTGAGTATCGAGATATTGTAAAAGCCGTCGGTGAGCGCAACGTCCCCGGCATCGGAGCGGCCGAGCTCGCGCATTGCAAAATAGGTAGAATAAAAATGAGCTAACGTGTCTGGATGTTCGCTCACAATGGCAAGGTACCGAATTTGTGAATCCATGTTTTCTCCTCCTTCCACTGGGCGGGAAGTTAGCACTCGGCACTAGCTGAGTCAATGTAACAACAAAAGAGGAAAGGATCGCCGCCTATTCATCTTGACGCGGCCTCGCTTCCTCGGTTAGGACTTGTGGCATGGATCAAAAGGTCGTGATTGAGCGCTGTCTGAAGGTCAAGAGCAAGAAAAGTTTGGTAGGGAGTATCTTGATCCTCCTTCTCGCTTGTCTTTCTCATCCGGCTTTGACTCAGGAGCGCACGACGCTCAAGACGATTCGTATAGGCATGCCGAATCGAGGAGTTCCCAATCTCGGTTTGATGGCTGCCCAGCGCTACGGGTTCTTTCGCACACAGGGATTGGACGCGGAACTGATTGTCATGCGGCCGAGCATCTCCCTTCAAACCTTGATGGCTGGAGATCTGGACTATTCAACGGTCCTTGCATCCGCAGCGCGCGCTAGTGTGAGTGGTCTTCCCCTCCGCATCGTCATGACGTTGACCGTTGGTCAGGATTTTTCTCTTGTCGTGCGACCCGATATCCGACGGGTGGAAGATCTCAAGGGCAAAACGTTGGCAACCTCCGGGGTAGGGGAGTTTACCGACGTAGGGGCCCGGCTGGTGCTTAAAAAATATGGTTTGGTGCCTGAGGTGGATGTCAAACTGCGAGCCTTATTCGGCAACCATCCCTTGAGGTTGAGTGCTCTCCAAGCCGGACAAATTGATGGCACGATTATGACGATGCCCTACAACAAAATGGCGGTCAAAATGGGCTTTAGGGAGCTGGTTCACCTGCGAGAAGTCATCAAGACGCCCCAGGGCGGTCTCGTTACCACGGTGCAAAAAATCCGTAGCGAGCCGGATGTGGTTTTGCGGACCGTAAAGGCAGCGCTCATGGCCAACCGTTTTTTGAAGGCGCACAAAGGCGAGTTCATAAAACTGCTGGCAAAGGAATCGGGAATCCAGGATCCAGTCGTGGCCGGATTGGTTTATGAAGAAGCAGTCACGTTGTTTTCGGATAACGGCCTTATTTCGGATGACGCGATGCAGGAGTTTATTGCGAATTCGAAAGAGGCGCTGAAGATATCGCGGGAGGTTTCGATCTCAGAAGTCGCTGACTTTGCCTTCGCGCGGAAAGCGGTCAGCGAAATAACGGAGAGCAGGTAATTGGCCTTTCTAACCGAGCTATGACGTGTTGCGCGAAGGCCGCTTCATCGAGAGTGCTATTCTAATAGATGCTGCTCCCAGACCTTGTAGTCATTTCAGCCCGAAGGTGGCACGGTAATCCTGGATAGGTTTGGGCTTGGTCGCAATGGCAGGGTCTAGCGGGACCAGACGAAGTTTCTTCGGATCCATGTTGGGAACTATAGGTGATATATCCAGTCGGGCCGAAATACGGTTACTTTTCTGCAAGATAGTTTGCCCTTCCTTGGAAATAGCGTAGTTCATAAAAAGTTTCGCGGCGTTGGGGTTCGGTGCCTTGGCGGCGATGCCGATTGGGGCCATGTTGACGAGTATTGGATCGCTGGTAGTCACCCAGTCGACGGGCTGACCTTTCGCCTTCATCTGTTCAATCCGGTCGGGATACACGACCACCCCGATGGGGTACTCCCCCGCAGACATCAGATCCATCAGCACTCCGTGCTCGCTTTGCCAATGGATGTCTTGGCGCGCGAGAGATTCCATGTAACGCTTACCCTTTGCCTCTCCCCAGTAAGTTAGCATTCCCGCGTACCAGAAGTATTCCTCGTCTTCCATCGCTAATTTTCCCTTCCACCGAGGGTGCAACAGATCGGGCCAATCTTTTGGGGCCTCCGCGGCCGGGACAAGTTTTGTATTAAATCCGATTACGTTATAGCCGTTATACAGGGATACCCAATAGTTCTGCGGGTCCTTGAACCCCGGTTGGGTAGTGTTTCGCTTCCGGTGAGGCATAAGATTGGAGCAAACCTTTGTCCTGAAGAACCTGGAGGGCAAAGGCTATGATCACATCGAAGTTCGTTTTTCCGGCCGCGCTCTCCGTGAGAGCGCGGTTAATGAGTTGCTCTCCGCTAAGCCGAAAAATATCGGTTTTTATGAATGGGTATTTGGCTTCAAAGCCTTGCGCTATTGCCCGGGCGTCGTCCAGGCGCATGCCGGACCAAAATGACACTCTTCCTTCTTTCTTGGCTCCGCTAATCAATTCGGCCTCGGTCTGCGCCTGCGCTATAGCAGCCGCCGAAAAGAAAACCGCGAAAAGATACGTAAGTACAATCACCGGTTTCGCAAACATAAATTTTGCCATTAATTTATCCCTTCAATTTTTGGAATTCTTTTGTAGCCGCATCTCCGGAGTATGTTTAATCGCTGTAAAAAGATTTCCGGCGCTAGCCAATCAAATCAACCCCTCGGGTGGTTTATTATAAAGTGATTGCCCAGGAATTTTAACGATTGAAGCGTTTCCACCTTTTTTTTTGCTCTAATGCATCAGCCCAACGAAAAAGCCCTCCACGTGAGGACGGGAAACCAATGCCAAGGATCACTGAGGACATGTATTGCCTCCACCAGCGTGGCAGTCAAGGGGTCGCATGTTGACATTCATGGCTCAAGTCAAGCGGTAGCTTGGCGTCGAAACTTGAAGTTGAATGCTCTGCTGTCGACGTTGCATATCAAGGCCGAAATATTGACGATCTTTGCTGAACGCAAGCGGTCCTATTCTATCCTCGAACCCCATTGTTTCTCCGCTAGAGGGTCGTTTCAGCTATGGTCCCTGCCTAGCTAAAGTAACAAGCAACGTCGGAAAACATCGAACACCACATTCCAGCAACAACACACCGTCAACAAATTTCTTGACAGGTAATATTCTGCATGATAGCGAACAATCGTTTGCTGCAAACGTTTGTTCGGCGGTGCCGAGGAGTAAAAATGTGGCTTTAGAACTCAAACATGAAACAAATAAAGTCAGATGGCCTAAGGGCGTTCGTCTACCTGTGGTTCTCACGTTTGAACATCAGTCGGGGGAAGGAGCGCCTTTGTACCCAGGAAATCGGCCCAACTATATGATTGGCGGTGCAATGCAGTACGGCGCAAGGCGCGGCATCTGGAATATACTTGAGTTGTTGGAAAAATACGGGATCAAAGCAACGTTTCTGGTGGTCGGCTCAACTGCAGAGAACTATCCAGATCAAGTAAAGGCTGCATCTAAGGCGGGTCATGAGATAGCGGGATTGAGTTACAGCTTTGAGTCGCTCCGCACAGCTAGCGCGGACCGGGAAAGGTCGGTAATCCGCCGTTGCGCGGGGGTCTTAGAGGGTCTCACCGGCTCACGTATCCTCGGTTGGCGTTGTCCCGATTACCGCCTCGGTCCCCAGACTCTGGACATTTTAGCTGAAGAGGGTTTTCTCTGGGACAGTACTCTTTTGAACGACGACCTGCCGTATGTCTTCGATTGCGGCGGACAACCCCTCGTTGAAATTCCTTTTACCACAAGCACAGCGGACAAGACTTTCATCGGGTACCCGTATCCGCAGCGGGGCGGGCCATACGGTTTAGCAAATGCGTGGAATAACGAATTCGAAATCTTGTACGCTGAGAGTGAGACAACCCCTCGTTTCTTAATATTAAGCCTACAAACCTGGGCCACTGGGCGACCCGCTCCTCTTCGAATTCTCCGACAATTCTTGGATCGCCTCGCCGGTCACGAGGAGTTCTGGTTCGCGAAATCCACCGAAATAGCCAAATGGTGGCTTGACCATTCAATGGTGACAAAATCCGAAGGAGCGTCTCATGTGGAAGGAAAGGCATCCTAAGCAACCAGTTTCGTGGCCAAACGGAGTGCGGCTTCCGATTCTTATCAGCGTACACCACCAATCAGAAGAGGCTACTTGCGCGTTTCCCGATGGCCAGCCAGACCCGTTCGATGTTAGTGAGCGCCAGTACGGAGGTCGTCGCGGAGCCTGGAGGCTCCTCGAAGTTTTGGATAGGCACGGGATTAAAGGGACGTGGCTCATTTGCGGGGCAACCATGGAAAAGTACCCGGCAGTCTCGCGCGCGGTCAAAAAAGCCGGGCATGCCATCGCCGGACATACGTACGCGCACGAGATGATATGCAACCTACCGGCGCACGTTGAGTTGGAGCTGATTAAAAAAACGGTTTCAGTGTTCGAGGACATACTGGGCGAGCGTCTGCGCGGATGGCGAACATGTTATGCAAGCCACAACACGCTGGACTTGCTCCTAGAGCACACCGATTTTGAATGGGATGGTAGCATGTGGAACGATGACCTCCCGTATGTGATTGAGGGAGGGGGACGGCAGATTCTCGAAATGCCGTTCGCCACATACAGCGATGCCGCTCTTGCGGTCTCGATATCCAGCTCCGCTTCTCCAGTGACACCTTTTTCTACATATCATAGCAACACGCCTGACTTCATTTTCAACGGGTGGAAGGCAGCCTTTGAAGGACTCTACGAAATGGCAGCTAACACACCGGCGATGATGCCGCTTGTGGTGCATGATTTTACCGCTGGACGTCCCTCTCGAGTAAAGGCATTAAACGACTTTATAAGCTACGTGAAACCTTTTGAGGGCGTCGTGTTCACTCATCACGAAGAATTGGGCAAATGGTGGCGAGACAGTCACTCGCTGTAAATGAAATTGGTGCAAAAATGAACTACCCCGCAGCAAGCTGCGGGGTATCAAAAAAGCCTAAGTTGCTCCGATGGAGTTGTTCCTCAATGTTTCTCTTAAGGCTCCCTTTCATCGCGATGCTGCCACACCGTGCTGATGAAGTACCCGTTCGGCCAAAACTCTCTGCCCCATAGCTTCTTCTTCACCTCCGGACATGAAGCCAAGATCTGATCTGCACGATCTTCTTAGGACTGTACACCGCCACCGATTGCACCAGAAAGTGCACATTGTTCTCGTCCGTCCCTATCTCGATAAACACTACCTCGTACCGTTTACTAATCTCCCCAGACATGTCTGTTTGAGCTTTTGGTCAGCCGGCGGGGCAAATACCACTCTGCTGTACTTCGCCAGACAAACAATAGGGTACAAAATACTAAAACACTATGACTCTTGTGGATATATCGGCTCATGCGAGCCTTTCTATCGCAGCAACCTGCGGGGAATTAACCCGCAGTGATTAAAACAGAAGGAGAACTCTATGCGGGCTGACAGCCGAACCTTTCATTCTTGTGCGCTTAGTTTACTACTCTTCTTGTTGATCTATCCCACTTTGACTTCAGGACAGACCACAAGATTACGAGTGTCCTACGCCGCTATCACCGCAAACTGCACGCCAGTATGGATTGCTAAAGAAAAAGGTTTTTTTGGCAAGTATCAGTTGGATGTGGATTTAGTTTTAATCGAGAGTGGAACTACAAATATCCAAGCGTTAATAGCAGGAGAAATCCAGATAGTCCAGACGGCGGGCGGCATTGTGATCAGCAGCGGCCTAGCAGGGTCTGATGTCGTTACTATTGCAGGTTTGGAGAACCGACTGGCTTATAGTTTGATCGCGCAAAAGGAAGTTAAAACAGCGGACCAACTCAAGGGCAAACGTCTTGCTATTTCCCGCTTTGGCAGCGCGTCGGAAATAGGAGCCCGGCTGATTTTGCAAAAGCTAAACCTGGTCCCTGAAAAGGATGTTGCGCTCGTCCAAGTCGGCGGAACGAGCACTCGATTAGCAGCCGTAACGAAAGGCGCCGTCGCCTCCACAGTGATTACCCCGGAGTTTTATCTTCTCGCAAAAAAGGCAGGTCTGACAACCTTGGCTGATCCAAAATCTATCAAAATAGATTTTCCGCTAAACGGGATCGTCGCAAGGCGCGCATTTATTAAGTCACAACCAGCCATCGTTTCCCAATACCTCAAGGCGATTATTGAAGCTATTCACTTTTACAAGAATAACCGCGATGAGAGCATCCGCATTATGGGGACTTATCTGAAGATATCGGATCGTGAAGTTCTTGATGAAATTTATGAACATTATGCAGACGTCTTCATGCCGCTGCCTCTTCCGTCTACGCACGGAATGCAGACACTTCTGGAGTGGATGGCACAGAGAGATCCACGTGCAAAGGAAGCAAAAGTGGATCAATTTATCGATGCTACCATCCTCACGGAAATTGAAAAGAGCGGTTTTGTCGCGCGTTTGTACGGCCAAAAGTGAGACCGAGGCAAGAAGGAGCAATACTAATGTTAGGTGTAATTGATGCTGATACACATATCGCAGAGTCGGAGACTATGTGGAAGCTGTTGGATCCAGAGATCTATCGACGGCGACCTGTAGTGGTGTCCGTCCCGGATGATACTCTTTACGGAGATCACAATGCCTTTTGGTTAATTGATGGAAACATACTTCCAAAGCCTGCGGGAAACGGAAGCTTCAGACTGATCACACCGTCTGCGCAGAAATCACAAATAAAACGGGGCGACACGACGATCGCCTCCAGGGAGATGACAAGCATCAATGGGAGACTCGCAGATATGGACCGGCTTGGCATCGAATCTCAAGTGATTTATCCGACTCTGTTTCTGGTTTACCTGACCGATGATGTCAAACTGGATGTCGCATTGGCACGTGCATATAATAAATGGATGGCTCAAACATGGGCGAAGAGCGGCAACCGTTTACGTTGGGTCGTTGTTCCACCCCTCAAATCCATCGAAGAATCGATTAAAGAGGTCCAGACGGGCAAGAAGAATGGCGCTGTGGGCGTGCTTTTTCGAGGCATTGAAGGAACGCTCACATTGGATAATCCGTATTTTTTTCCTCTTTATGAAGAAGCGAGGAAGCTCGATATGCCGATTTGCGTCCACATCGGCCATGGAGCACCTTGGTTGATCCAATACTTCAACGTGGAGCGGAACCATAATTTTGTCCACAGCAGAATGCTGCCTTTAATTGCCTTTCGGGATATCGTTTTCAATCGGATTCCCGAGCAATTCCCGGGGCTAAGATTCGGTTTCATCGAAGCGTCCGCAGGTTGGGTACCGTTCCTTCTGCATAGCCTACGCAGAGTTTTACGAGATCGATGGAAGCACGGATCCGCCGCCGATCTATTTCGTGAATACCGGCTGTTCGTGGCCTGCGAAGCCGACGAGGATATTCCTTACATTGCGAAGTATACCGGCGAAGACCACATCCTGATCGGCTCAGACTACGGACACACGGACCCTTCATCGGAGAGTAATCTTGTCGCTACCATGAGAGAACGAACGGACGTTCCGAAGAGCCTCACCGACAAGATCCTTTGCGAGAACCCTCGAACATTTTATGGTTTTTCTTAATCTAGTCGCGAATGGAGGAGTTATGGCAACTCCGAGCTCGCTTATGGCGGAAGCGCACCGCAGCCCTCGCTATCTAACAACCGATGAATTGGACCTGTTCAGCGCCGATGACGTTTTCCCATGCGCGGTTGTGAATACCTCGTCAGCCGCTTGGAAAAGCGCCCATAAACTTAAACTTCGCTGATCGCGTCCCGTTCTCACTCGCAACGAAGAAAGATAACATTTCGTGAGATCGCCAAAAGAACCTCAGATTACATAAGCACATCAGGTGGCCACGTCTTTAATCTTGACATACCGCTGTGCAAGTAGATTACATCCTGTCGACTCTTTTTAGTCGACCCGACGCACTCATTTGTCCACCTTTATGTCGATCACGATGAAGTCATTGGACTCAAGGGACTTCTGCAGAATCGGCCTCACCTCCTCGGGTCGAGTGATCGTGTAGCCTTTAGCGCCGAACAGCTAGATTGATAAACGATTACCGACACTTTTGCGCGAGCCGAGTCTACCCCAAGTGATCAGCCCGCCCTCAAAGCCGGTAGCCGCACCGTGAAGGTGGTGCCTGCGCCGGGCTGACTCGACACGTCGATGCTGCCGCCGTGGCTATCCACGATGGCTTTACAGATTGCCAGGCCCAGACCGCTACGACCTTCGGCGCGGGAGCGCGACTTATCGGCCCGGTAAAAACGCTCAAAAACATGGGGAACATCTTCAGCCGCGATGCCCTGTCCGCTATCGGCGACGGTCAAAACTGCGCCACCGTTTTCGCTGCGGGTGCTGACGCGAACCTCGCCGTTCGGTTTGTTGTAGTGGATGGCATTGGTGAGAAGGTTGGTGATGAGCTGGCCGAGGCGGTCGGCGTCGCCAAAAGTTTTGGCGGGGCCGAGGTCGCAGAGGACTTTGATGCCCCGCTCTTCGGCAAGCGGGCCGATGCGTCTGACACAGACGCGCGCGTTTTCCGCCAAATCGAAAGGGCTGCGGCGAATGGGTTCCTGGCCGGCATCGAAGCGCGCGAGTTGGAGTAGCGATTCGGCGAGCCGCCTCATTTGCTGGGCGGCGTCCAAGCAAACCGCGATACTTTCCCGGTACTCAGTGGCGCCGCGTTCGCGCGCGAGGGTCGTCTGCGCTTCGGAAATGATGACGGCGAGGGGCGTGCGCAGTTCGTGGGATGCGTCGGCAGTGAACTGCCTTTGCTCACCGAAGGCGGCTTCGAGCCGGGCGAAGGTTGAATTTAGAACGCTGGCCAGCCGGCCCAGTTCGCTGTCTGTTTCGGCTACGTTAATGCGTTCAGAGAGATTTCCCTCAGCGATCCGGCTTGCGGCGGCGCTGATTTCCTCGATGGGACGAATGGCGCGGGTGGTGAGCCACCAACCACCGCCGAGGGCGAAGGCGAGAACCATACCACCGGCGGCAAGCAGCCCCCATTTGAAACGGCGCATGGCGTCCAGATCGGCGCTGATGGAGCGACCGGCAAGCACGCAGTCGCTAAGCTCCGTGAAGTGGAAGGCTTCACGGTATCCGTCGCGCGTTCGCGCGTGGGTTCGAGTATCGGTGTTGTCCAGCCGCTGCGGGAGAGGGACATCGGGCGGCGCATTGCTCGAGCGTTTGAACAGAGCGCCATCGCGGGACCAGACCGTGAAATAGAAGGCTTTCGTCCCGGTTGGGTCAAAGAGGCTTGCGATCTCAGGCGAAATCTCAAAATCGCGGGGTCCGAAAGGGCCCTTCCGTTCGCCGCCAAATGGCGGCGGCTTCGGACGGCCCATCGGTGGAGGCGGCGGTCGCCGATCCTTATCGAAGTCATGAGGGTTCGGACGGCTTTCAAACCCTGGGGGACCAAACCCGGCTCGGGGCGGCGGACCTCCGCGCACCGCGCCACTCAGGACCGCAACTCGGCGCTCCAGATCCTCGTCAATCTGGTTTAGCTGGCTGACGCGCTGAAGCTGATAGATCGTGATTCCAAAGCCGGTGAGAACGCAAACAAGCAGGATCGCAAGCCACAACTGCAAGCGCCAACGAATCGATTGGGGAAACATGGCGGAGGTTCAGGGCCCGATGCAATATCCCTGGCCGCGGCGAGTCTTGATGAGGTCGCGTCCGATCTTTTTGCGTAAGCTGAAGATATGCACGTCCATGAGGTTCGAGAGGGTATCCTCATTCTCGTCGAAAAGATGCTCGTAGAGCGCGGTGCGCGTAACCACCTCGCCGCGGTGGAGCGCAAGATACTCGAGAATCGCATACTCACGGGCGGTGAGCGTCACGGATTTGCCCTCACGTGTCACGTTGCGAGCGCGTGTGTCGACGAGCACAGCACCCAGTTCGATCTGAGAGCGCGCCTGGCCGGCCGCGCGACGGATCAATGCCCGGAGTCGCGCCAGCAGTTCGGACAAATCGAACGGTTTGACAAGATAATCGTCCGCGCCGGTGTCGAGGCCGCGCACGCGGTCTTTGGGAGCGTCGCGCGCAGTGAGCATCAGCACAGGAGTTTGCTTTTGTTTGCGCAGGCGCTCCAGCACTTCCCAGCCATCGAGACGCGGCAGCATGATGTCGAGCACGATGGCGTCATAGTCGTAACTCTCGGCCTTATAGAGACCTTCGTCGCCCGCTGCGGCTACATCCACCGCGTACGCCTCCTCGCGTAAGGCTTTGGCCAGGCTCCGAAGCAACCGCGGCTCATCTTCAACAATCAGTATTCTCATGGTCCTACACCGCCAGCATATTGCATTTGGTCACACACTGAAACGCCAACAATCCTTTGTGAGACGGAGATCCTGCCACAACCTACATTAAGAGAGGATTAAGATCGAGATTCCGGTTCTGCATCGAGCCGAAACGGTCCTGCCAAAATTAATTTGGCCTTAAGCCTACCTTAATGTGCTCTGGAATAGGATAGCGACATGAAAACGCACTCGTCCAGAGGCTCTCTTAGAGCTTCTCATGGAAGAATGTTTTGCACTCGTCCCTGTACTCAAAACGGGTACGAACATTGTCATGGAAAGGAGACGTACTTATGCCCCAGCGAAAGCAAAAATTAATCATCGCGCTATTAACGAGCCTGCCTTTAATCGCATCCGTGTCTGCGGCGGCGGACGGCTTCCCCGGCGGAGTTCGTGAGGCGTTGGGACCGCGCTTCGATGCTGGTTCGCGTTCTCCCATCCTCTCGAGGCGTGCACATCGATCAGGGATCGACTCAATGCGTTACTGGAACGAGATCGCGATCAACGCCAGCGGGATCGACCACACACCCGTGGCCGCCGGCGAGAGCCGAGTCTTCGGTGAGCAATTAGGGCCCGGGCGATCGAGCCGCGCGATGGCGATCGTTCACATTGCAATCTTCGATGCGGTGAACGCCGTCGCCGGCGACTACGAGAGCTACACCGGCCTTGCGCCGGCACGTGCCGGCACTTCCACCGACGCCGCAATTGCACAAGCGGCGCGCGATACACTGGTTGCGCTCTTCCCTTCGCAGACGGCGACCTTTGACGACCTGCTCGCCGCAGATCTCAGCCAGATCCCGGACGGACATGCAAAGACAGACGGAATCGATCTCGGACACCGAGCAGCCGCCATAGTCCTAACACTGAGAGCCGACGATGGCTCGCAGCATGCCGAGCTTCGCATCGGTGTTGATTTCATCACTAGTGATGCCCTGGGGAAGTGGCGCCAAGACCCGATCAGCCTGATTCCTCTCGCTCTGGGCGCATATTGGGGACAAGTTACACCGTTTGCTATGAAGTCGACGGAGCAGTTCCGGGTTCCGCCTCCGCCGGCCCTGGCCACCGCTGAATATGCGGCCGCTTTCAATGAGGTGAAGCGCCTGGGTGGCGACGGGATCAGCACCGCGACGGAACGTACCGCAGAGCAAACCGAGATCGCTATCTATTGGGCCTACGACGGGACGCCGAGCCTGTGCGCACCACCACGGTTGTATAACCAGATCGCGGTGGAAATCGCAGACCGGATGCGCTCGAATGAGGTCGAGCTGGCTCGGCTTTTAGCGCTTGTAAATGTAGCCATGGCCGATGCCGGCATCGCGATCTGGGAGTCGAAGTACTACTACCAGTTCTGGCGTCCGGTTACTGGCATCCGGGAGGCCGAGGAGGGGACTGGCCCGACCGGCGCCGGGGACGGCAATCCCGCGACTGTCGGAGATCCGACGTTCTCGCCGCTCGGCGCCCCCGCTAGCAACCTCAACGGGCCAAACTTTACACCCCCCTTTCCGGCATACCCGTCCGGGCACGCCGGCTTCGGAGGCGCCCTCTTCCAGATCCTGCGAAAATTCTACGGTACCGATTCGATTTCATTCACGTTCGTCTCGGACGAGTTCAACGGCGTAACGCTGGACAACAACGGCAACGCGCGGCCACTCATCCCGCGTAGTTTCTCCTCGCTGTCCCAAGCGGAGGAAGAAAATGGCCAGAGCCGAATCTATCTCGGTATTCACTGGGCCTTCGACAAAACGGATGGAATTGCCCAGGGCCGGCAGGTGGCGGATTACGTGTTCGAGAACGCTTTCGTTCCGCTGCAGCGAGTAACACGCCGCTCACGGTGAGTGGGCAGCCACGCTGATAAGAGGTTTCGCAGTGAGTCAACGCACTAAAAAAGATCAATAGAACTAATCGCAATAGAAAGGAGAGACTATGTACACAAAATTGATTGTTCTCATATTGCTTATCCCGGGGTTGGTCGGTTTTCTCATTCTGCAAACTCAAAACGTATTCTCTCAAGCAAACCGCCAGAACCGTGGAGATCGATTTCGCCATAACGGCGTGATCGAAGACGAAGATCGCTCCGCCGTTGACGACCGGAGGAGCGATGCAACGGAAGCACCCACCGGCTTTGACAACTTGACCAACGGTTTCAATGAGCAAGGACCTGCTTTCGAGACATTGAATGAGGACAATGTCGTAGCGCTCCGCTCGTTTAACGATAACCGCTTCATCTTCGAGGAGGTTGAAAAAATTCAAGACGGACTGGGACCCACCTATAACGCACAGAGCTGTAGGGAGTGCCACCAAAACGTGGTCACCGGAGGCGCCAGCCAGGTGGCGGAGCTTCGATCCGGACGCTTAGTAGACGGCCAGTTCTTTGGATCTCTAGGGGGCACCCTCATCCACTCGCGCGCAACTCACCCCGATATCGTGGAGCAGATCACCCCGGAGGATAGCATCCGCACTTTCCGCATATCGACGAACACCTTGGGCAACGGCTTCATCGAGTCCATAGCCAATAGCACCTTGCTTGCGATTCGCGACAAACAACCCCAGGCCATGCGCGGTAATGCCGTCATGGTTCCCGTGCTCGAAGCCGGTAGTAAGGCGCGTATCGGCCGTTTCGGTTGGAAAGGGCAGCATGCAAGCCTCGAATCGTTTTCCGCCGATGCGTACCTCAACGAGATG
>Ga0184626_10000056_pt1 | contig 23588 bp, 19 predicted proteins | sample PLM3_60_b1_FD_133142 | JGI IMG/M metagenome (GOLD analysis project Ga0184626, IMG submission 133142) | Groundwater sediment microbial communities from an aquifer in East River, Colorado, USA - PLM3_60_b1 | ecosystem: Environmental > Terrestrial > Soil > Riparian zone | place: USA: East River... | reverse complement strand
CCATGCTTTGTGGAACGCGCGCTAAAAAAATTCTTGAGTCCGGCGCGCTCAAAATAAAGTGAGCCCAGAAAAAAAAGGATGCCGATTCCAGCACCGATGTTAGCGTATAACTGCCATTCGGGCCGCGCAGTTTTGATTGCCAACGCCGCAATGATGAATACAGCTGCAATCGGGAAACAGATCTTTTTCAATGTTTCCATTTACGATTTCCACCTTTGAGATTGCAGCACGATCCCGGTCGCAAACAGGCCGAAGAATATAAAGCTGAGGTAAAAGAATGCGTCATTCAGATTTAACACACCTTTCGTAAAGTCTTCGAACCGCTGGTAAATCGAAACATACTGAGCCAGTTTGCCGTACCATTCCTCGCTGCGGGTAACGAAATTGATGATCCAGAAAATGATAAAGAAAACAAATCCGAGCACAGCTGCAACGATTTGATTCTCCGTGACGGACGAGCAAAAGACGCCGATAGACAGAAATGCAGCGCCTAGAAGGAATAATCCTAGAAATCCGGTCAGGATCGGACCGATATCCGGGCTCCCAAAAATTACCAGAATTGAAGGATAGACTGCAAGAAGGAGCAGGATCACAGCCATCAGGGCAACGGCGCCGAAATATTTTCCCAGAACCAGTTGCGTTGTCGTGATCGGAGAAGTCATCAACAGTTCGTATGTCCCCATCTTCTTTTCTTCCGCAAACAGCTTCATCGTTAACATCGGAAAGATAATCAGGAAAAAGAAGGAAACATTGGAGAGAAAGGGACGCATGATGCTTTGCGACAACTCGGAATTTTCTCCGCCCATCTGAGCGGACATCGCGGCATTTTGCAGATAGAACTGCAAATAGATAAAGAAGAAAATCCCGGACAGCAGAAGAAACAACGCCACTACGACGTAGGCAATCGGAGAAGCGAAATACTGCTCGAATTCTTTTCTGGTAATTGCAAGAATGGTGCGCATGGTTGTTCCTTTATTGAACCGGAGCTTCTTCAGCGGTCGTCAATTGTACAAACACATCTTCCAGCGTGAACATAACCGGACGAAGCTCTAACAGCCCTGCTTGTTCCCGCACCACGGTATCTGAGATCTGTTCGCGAATATCTGTTTCTTTATCGCTTTCAATAATGTAGACTCCGCCATCTTGAGGCCGTATTTCAACGGCCCCTGGAATGGATTTCAGCGCTGCAACCAGCGATTCGGAGGAGCGTTTTACTGTAATCGAGTAGATGTTTGCGCCGCGAAGGGAAATCGAAAGTCGTTCCGGAGTATCCACTGCAATGATTTTCCCTTTGTTGATGATGACCACACGTCCGCAGGTCTGTTCTACTTCCGGAAGGATGTGACTGCTCAAAATTACGGTATGTTCACCTGCCAGTCCTTTGATCAACTGGCGGATCTCGATGATTTGAGTGGGATCCAGACCGATCGTCGGCTCATCCAGAATCAATACTTCAGGATCGTGAATCAATGCCTGGGCAAGTCCTACACGCTGGCGATATCCACGGGAAAGATGACCGATCAGACGTCCACGAACTGATTCCAGGGCGCATCGCTGCACCGCGTAGTCAGTGCGTTCTTTTTCTTTTGCTTTCGGAACACCTTTCACACGCGCAATAAATCGAAGAAAGGAAGAGACCGTCATATCGTTATACAACGGAGGATTTTCCGGCATGTAGCCGATGCGTCTGCGCACTTCGAGCGACTGCTCCAGCACATCGAATCCGGCGACTTTAGCAGTGCCGGATGTGGGCGGAAAAAAACCAGTTAGGATGCGCATCGTTGTGGTTTTGCCCGCGCCATTGGGTCCCAGAAAGCCGAGAATTTCACCCTTTTCCACGGTGAAGCTGACATCGGTCAGCGCCGGAGTTTGATCGTAAACCTTAGTCAAATGAATTGCTTCTATCATGATGAATTGCTCTTGTTTCTTTTAGAGGGCGAGCGTGTCTTCCCGCAATATCCCCCTTTATGAATCATTACGGCGGGAGTCGCAGCCCGCCAACAAAATGTAAACGAAAGCGTTATTATAGGGAAGATTTCACGCGGAGGTCAAGGAATTAATGACAAAGAAGCAGGAGACGATTGCAGTTCATACACCTAAGACGGTGATCCGGAACCAACCGGTCGCGCTGCCGATTTATCAAACAAGCACTTACTATTTCGATTCCATCGGGGCGCTGGAGCAGTACCTCGAGGGTGACACAGGACAGTATCTTTACACAAGGTATGAGAATCCAACTCTGCGTGCTGTGGAAGAAAAGATTGCGGAGCTGGAAAAGGGGGAAAAGTGCTTTGTCTTTTCTTCAGGAATGGCTGCGATTACATCTTCATTGCTTGCGGTTCTCAAGTCCGGAGATGAGGTTCTTGCGTCAGATTCTCTTTACGGCCGGACGCAGCTCTTTATTGAAAGGTGGCTGCCAAAGTTTGGAGTCAAAACCAGATTGATTCCAATACGCGAGTTTCCAATGATTGATTCCTACTTTACTCAACAAACGCGGCTTGTGTATATTGAATCCCCCACAAATCCCACACTACAGATCATTGACATCCAGGGGACCACCGAAACTGTGCATCGTCACGGAGCGCTGCTTTTTATTGATAATACGTTTGCCACACCGGTAAATCAGAATCCGCTAGAGCTGGGCGCAGATTTCGTGTTACACAGTCTTACCAAATACATGGCAGGTCATTCGGACATCATCGCCGGCGCTGCCATTTTCGCGGCAGAACACGAGAGGCTCGTTCGGGAATCGATCCGGACATTTGGCGGAACACTGGACCCGATGGCTGCATATCTGCTTGATCGCGGATTGAAGACACTTCCGTTGCGCGTAAAACGTCAGAATGAAACCGCATCGTTTCTCGCACACCGCCTTCGAGAAGTTCCTTCTGTCCGTAAAGTAAACTATCCAGGGTTGAAAGATCATCCGAATCATGAGATCGCAGTCCGGCAAATGCGTGGATTTGGAGGGATGCTTTCCTTTGATCTGGAAAGCTATGATGTGGCACGCCGGTTTGTTGAGTCACTTCGAATTGTTCTCCATGCTGCAAGTTTAGGCGGAGTCGAAACTCTGGTTAGCCTTCCGGTGTTGACCTCTCATTTTGGACAACCTCCGGAAAATTGGAGAGCTGCAGGTATTACTGAAGGCACTGTCCGGATCTCAGCAGGTCTCGAGGACCCTCAGGAAATATGGGATGATTTACAGCAAGCCCTGGGCTAATTAGCTGCGATTTCCCGCTCGGCAGGCAAGATGCCTGCGGCCCGTAATGCAGGCTGGAAGCCTGCGCTCCCATAGCCTGAGGCCATAAGTTGTCTATTTTCAAGAAAAAAGAGGCCCTCAGGTTTGGCAAATCCCGTCCATTTTTGTTAAGATTATGGGGATCGGCGTAAATCGCAATTCGTGTTCTCTACGTTAGCTACGTTGAGAGACTGGAGGAGTTTTTTCATGAAGCACCGGCTTTTGATTATTGGTGTGCTTGCTGTATTGATCAGTTCTACCATCGGAGGAATTGTCGCCAGTAAAGTGCTCACAGAAGAACAAGTTATTTCTGAACAGATGAAGGGTTTTAGTAGCGTTCTCGCAGCGATCGAAGATAACTACGTGGAAAAAACTTCCACACAAAAAGTGGTAACGGGAGCCATCAACGGTTTGTTGAACTCGCTCGATCCACATTCTAATTTTTTAGATGAAGATGCCTATTCTACACTTCAGGAAGAGCAGCACGGCTCTTTTTATGGACTTGGAATTACCATTCAGACGATCAATGGCATTCTGACGGTGATTTCTCCGATCGAGGGCACTCCGGCATTTCGCGCGGGATTGAGAGCCGGCGATGTCATTTCGGAAATCGAAGGAGAACCGACAAAGGGACAACCGACCAACATGGTACTCAAGCGGCTGCGCGGTCCAAAGGGTACGAAGGTCACCATCACGGTGGAACGGGAAGGTTTTGAAGGTCCCATACATTTTACACTTGTGAGGGATGAGATCCCGGTCAATTCAATCAGCTATTCATTTTTGGTGCGTTCCGATGTTGGGTATGTGCGAATTAAAAATTTTACTGAAACGACCTCCGATGAATTAGAGCAAGCGCTCAAGAATCTTCGGGAAAAGCACATGAAATATCTTGTGCTGGATTTGCGTTTTAACACCGGAGGCTTGCTGGATCAGGCGATTAAAGTGTCAGATATGTTTTTGGAGAAAGGAGCAGTGGTGGTTTCGACAAAGGGACGGATTCCCGAGTCGAACACAACCTATCGTTGCTCCGAAGACAATGGATATGAAAACGTGCCTCTGGTAGTGCTTGTCAATCGAAGCAGCGCCAGCGCTTCAGAAATTGTTGCAGGTGCGATTCAAGATCACGATCGTGGAGTGATCGTTGGAACTACCACGTGGGGAAAAGGGCTGGTTCAGAGTTTGTACCGCCTGGGTTCCAGCACTGCTCTGGCTCTCACTACCGCACGTTATTACACTCCGAGTGGCCGGCTGATTCAACGCGACTATTCCAAGTCTTTCTATGATTATTACTACACGGATATCGGGGTGGACGAAGGTCTGGAGTCGCGCGAAAAAACCTTTACAGATACGGGCAGGGAAGTATTCGGCGGTGGCGGCATTACGCCGGATGAAAAAGTAGAAGCTTCACAGCCCAATCGTTTTATGGATCTTCTCAACAGTGAATATGCCTTTTTCAATTTCGCAAAACGTTTTACGGCAACCGATGAACGCAAAGTTCAAGCAGCGGATGCAAAAGCCGGCTTTCCGTCTCAGAAGTTAATTTTGGTCGCTCGCAACTTCGAAGTCGATGACAAAATTCTTGCGGAGTTCCGGGAACAGCTAAAGAAGGAGAAGATAGAATTTAGCGAAGCTGATCTCCAACAGAACTTGCCGCAGATTCGCACACAGATCAAACAGGAAGTTTTTTCGGCGCTCTGGGGATCCGAAGAAGGGTACAAGATTGCACTCAATCGCGATCCCCAAATGCTAAGGGCTCTGGACACTCTTCCCAAAGCAGAAGCTCTGTTACGGCAACGGAAAGAAAAGAACGCGAAGCTTGTGATTCGAAAATAGGAAATGCCGAAACAACAATCCAGAAAAGTCGGGTTGTACGAAATTGAGTGGAGGACTGTCTCCATTCGTACGATCCAGATTTTTCTGCTTGTGATCACGGGTTTGACCGCCTTTGTCGGATACTGGTTCTGGTTTCGTGAAAACGTCCCGCAGGTACAGGAAGTACTGGAAGATATAGAAACCGCGGCCCGGTTTATCGATTATGACGGAAAAGTCGAAGTCAAACCGAGAGAGGAATTTGTCTGGAAAGCGGCCAGTTTCAAATTGGATCTGCACGAAGGGGACCGCATTCGTACGGCGCCGAATTCTACAGCCAAAATCAAGTTTGAGGATGGCACCGAAGTGACTGTGCAAACCGATTCACTGGTGATCATCAACAAAAGATCGCTTTCGAGCGAATCAGATACAAGTCCGCTCGCGATGTGGGAGCGCGGTGAAGGAGATATCAACGCGAAAAAATCATCCTCTGCGCCATCGGTTTCTACGGGCAACATCAAGCGGTTCAAGCTCGCTCCCGGTTCGCTGGGATCTGTTTCCGCAGATGTGCAAACAGGCGAACATCGCGGAAGCATTCAGAGTGGCTACGGTGAATTGACCGATACCCGGGGAAACATCATTCAACTGCGGAATCTGGAAGAAGTAAAAATCGAGAGAGGCTACGAGCCGGTGAAATTGATTCTTCCTTCCCCTCCTCCGCTTCTTTCTCCTACCAAAGGACAGGAATTTGAATTTTTAACGGAACAACCCCTGACCGTGGAATTGAAATGGCGGGATGTTTCCAATGCGGCGCGCTATCACATTCAAATTTCAGAGAGCTTTCTCTTTGGAAAACTTAGCGCTGAGAACGCAACCCTGGCAAAAAGTTCGATCGTGATCAAGATTCCAAAAACCCTGAAAAAACAATATTTCTGGCGTGTGCGCTGCATCGATAAAGACCGGAACAAGAGTCCCTGGAGCGAACCGTTCCAATTTGTGGTGTTCACACCGAATATTGCCAGGAATACGGGAAGCGGAGACAAGACCCCGCCGCTTTTGCAGATCACATATATGCATCCCTTCCTGCCTTTTGTTCAGGTGGAAGGCAACACGGAACCGGACGCTGTGTTAACACTCAACGATCAAATTATTGATGTCAGGGAAGACGGGTCGTTTACTTTCAACTACACGCTGCAGCAGTCCGGTTGGAACGATTTGAAATTTGTAGCTGAAGATCCGGCTGGAAATAAGACTGCCATAACGAAGAAAGTACAGTTCTGAGAATCGTGAGGAATCGTCTGAGCGTCTCCACTCCGGTCCGAAAAATATCAACCGAGCGAAAGCGGCGAAAGAGCCTCTATCTCAATAATTACACGGTCCTGCTTCGGATCATTAAGGCGGCTAATGATAAGCTTGATCCGGAAAATGTAATTGCTACGATCATGGACAATATCCAGAAGCTGATTCCCTGCGAAGCATGGTCCGTTCTGCTGTTGAGCAAAAACCAGGAAGAACTCGTGTTTCAGGGCGCCAGAGGCACGGCTGCCGGCAATCTCAGACATGAAAAACTGAAGGTTGGAGAGGGAATTGCCGGGTGGGTTGCTCAAAAAGGAAGGGCGGCTGTTGTAAACGATGTGGCGAAAGACCGCCGGTTCAATTCACGATTCGATCAGATCAATCGTTTTCGTACCCGCTCTGTTCTTTGTGCTCCACTGGTAAGCCGAAATCAAATCATCGGCGTCGTGGAATTGATCAACCGGCGGCCCCACAATCGACAGTTCACCAGGCAGGATCTTACGAAACTGAAGGCCCTGTTGGGATCCATTTCCGTTTCGCTTCACAATGCCTTGCTGTTTCAGGAAACTGAAAAACTAACCATCACCGATGACCTTACAAAGCTGTATAACAACCGGTATGTGAATCAACGCCTGGGCGAGTGGATTTCCCTTCACCGTCGAAACGGAAAGCAATTGAGTGTGATCTTTTTGGATCTGGATGGATTTAAGGAAGTAAATGACCGTCATGGTCATCTGGTTGGAGGAAAGACGCTTGTAGAAATCGGCAAAGTGATTTTCAGCCAGGTGCGGAAGGAAGACATTGTCGCAAGATATGGCGGCGATGAGTTCATTGTAATCATGCCGAGGACAAGCCCGGAGCAGGCGGTTTCGTACGCAGAAAAAATACGTCTGGCGATCAAAAATCATGATTTTCATGCCGCGCTGCAGCATCAGGTGCGTCTGACGGCCAGCTTTGGAATCTCTGTGTTTCCGGACCATGCGGAAACATTGACGGAACTCATTCAAAAGGCGGACAACGCCATGTACGCGGTCAAGTATTCAGGAAAGAATGCAGTACAACTCGCGCTTTAAAGGAGAGTGAATGGGAATCGGTTCGATTTTTCGATTTTTTTCAAGTGATCTGGCGATTGATCTGGGTACCGCGAATACACTGGTTCTTGCCAAAAACAAAGGCGTCGTGGTGTACGAGCCGTCGATTGTGGCCATCAACAAGATTACCGGAAAAGTAGAAGCCGTCGGCAAAGAAGCGAAAGAGATGCTGGGGCGGACACCTGGAAATATTGTTGCGATCCGGCCGATGAAGGATGGGGTCATCGCCGATTTTGAAAGCACAGAGCGCATGCTGGATTATTTCATCAAGAAGGCACACAACCGAAACATGTGGGTCCGGCCGCGGATCGTAATCGGTGTCCCTTCGGAAATCACGCAGGTGGAAAAAAGAGCAGTACGTGACGCTGCCTACCGGGCGCGAGCTACCGAAGTATATCTTGTAGAAGAGGCCATGGCTGCCGCGATCGGCGCAGGTTTGCCAATTACAGAACCAAGCGGCAACATGATTGTTGATATCGGCGGCGGCACCACAGACGTGGCGGTGATTTCTCTGGCCGGGATTGTGTATAGCCGTTCGGTTAGGATCGCAGGAAATGAAATGGATGAAGCGATCATTCAATACATTAAGAAAAAATATAACCTGCTGATTGGAGAAAGAACCGCGGAACAGGTGAAGATTGAGCTGGGCTCGGCGTTTGCACTGGAAGAAGAACTTTCCATGGAAATCAAAGGAAGAAATTTGATGGAAGGGATTCCCAAGACGATTGTCATTAGCGATTCGGAGATTCGGGAAGCGCTGGGAGATACAGTGGCAGTGATTGTAAATACAGTTCACGAAGCCCTGGAAAAAACACCTCCCGAATTGTCGGCCGATATTCTCGATCGCGGAATTGTTCTCACGGGCGGGGGCGCGCTATTGAAAAAACTGGATGTGAGGCTTCGGGAAGAAACCGGACTTCCAGTTTCAATTGCCGAGCAGCCGCTTTATTCAGTCGTGCTGGGAGCAGGTAAGCTGCTCGACAATATCGATTTGTTAAGGCGAACATCGCTATGAGGAGAACTGTGCCCCTTCGCGGGAATGATTGAACCACGAAGGGCACGAAGCACACGAACGATTCATTCAGCCCTTCGTGCTCTTCGTGAGCTTCGTGGTTGGAGCTCTTTTCGAATGGAACAGGTAGTTGTTTCACCCCGGACTTCTTTCACTATCTTTGTAATTTCGCTGTTTGTGCTTCTAGCTCTTATGTCTTATCAGGTTACAGATCCCGAAACAGGGCAGACGGTTCTGGCAAGTGTTGCGTTTCGGCTGTTTTCACCTTTTCAACTGGTTGTTTCGGGAGCTGTGAGAGGAGTAGTCGGGACCTTTCAGACGTACTTCGGGTTGGTCGGCGCCAACAAAGAGAATGCCAGGTTGAAACAGGAGATGGATCGGCTGAGGATTCAGTTGCAGGTGCAAAGCCAACAAAGCCAGGAAAACGAGCGGCTTCGCGGGATCCTGGAGCTCGAAAAGAATGTGCCTTATCGTCTGATTGCCGGAGAAGTAATCGGGCGCGACTCAAAGTCGGCTGTTTCCGAAACCGTTACTACAAATCGGGGCACCCGCCACGGAGTCAAGCGGGAGATGCCTGTGATTACACCGGAAGGAGTAGTCGGAATTACCATTCTGGCGGGACCACTTACGTCCAAGATTCAATTAATTACCGACGCCTCCTCTTCGATTGGGGCCATGATTCGCGACAACCGCACCGCGGGTATTCTTTCGGGAATGGGAAACGGACGTTGTATTCTGAGATTTCTCCCGATCAATGCCGCAATCCGAAGAGGAGATGTGATTGTAACTTCCGGCCAGGACGGAATCTTTCCAGAAGGTCTTCCTGTGGGCAGAGTGATGGAGATCGTTCCGGAGTCGAAAATTTATCGAAGCGCCGAAGTGGATCCGTTTCAAGATTTTTCGTCAGTTCGGGAAATTGTTTTTCTTTCAGTTGATTTAGCCAGTGAACCACCGGAACCTGTATCAACTCAATCCAAGTGAAACTGCTCAAAACGCTGCTTGTTATCACTGTGATACTTCTGGTACAGACAATGGTTTTGAACCGGTTTCCGGTTTTGAAATGGATCGATCTATTTCTGTTGATGAATATCTACTTCGCCTTGAACTCCAGCCAGCTTGCAAGCCTCGGGCTATCGCTGTCCAGCGGGTTGGTTCAGGATTCGTTTTCTAATGGGATCATTGGGATGAATGCTTTCTCGAAGACAATTGTAGCGTATCTTGTGTCAACATTGAGCGCCCGTTTGATGATCAAGCACCCAATCATTATCATGTTGTTGATAGGGATCGCTACAAGTCTTGATCTTCTGACGATCCACGGGCTCAGGCTCTTGTTCGGATTGAAGTCTTTACTTTCGTATCAGGTTCTTGCTCCGGCAGCGCTTGTAAACAGTGCCGGTGGGCTGATCTTGTTTCAGATTATCGAGCGTGTGCGCGCGAAAAAAGAATATGCTTAATCCTCAGGCCGATCGCGAATTTCTTGAAAAGAGAATCAACCTCGTCCGCAATGTGATTCTTGCCTGCTTTCTGATTTTCTTTTCCGGCTTCTGGTATCTTCAGATCATTCGCGGCCCCTATTACGAGGAGCTGGCGCGAGAAAATATCCTGAGAGACTATCCGCTGCCGGCGCCGCGGGGTTTGATTCTGGACCGTAAGAATCAAATCCTGGCCGAAAACCGGTTGAGCCACAACCTGTTCTTGACTCCCGGCGCTTCCCGCAATCTCAGGAATACTCTCACTTTCCTTGGAAATGTTCTTGGCCTAACAGCTGAAGAAATCGTCAAGCAGCTTCAAAAAGAGGGCTCCGTCCATTCTCTCCGGCCTGTCTTGATCTATCAGGATATGAATCTTTCACAACTGGCCTATATCTCAGCGCGTAAGATCGAATACCCGGAGCTGGAGATCCATCACGAACAACAGAGGAGTTACAAATATGGTTTTCTGTTCTCCCATGTTCTCGGATATGTCGGAGAGATTTCAGAGGAACAGGAAAAGCAAAATCAATTTCCGGGAGCGGTCCGCCGCGATATCGTCGGCCACACCGGCATTGAGAGATATTACAACCCTTACTTAATGGGACAGGCCGGTTTTGAAAGGAAGATCGTGGACACCTATGGCGCGGAGCTGAAAGAATTCAGTGAACTTCAGGATGACAAACAGCCAGTCCCGGGAAAAGTGTTAAAGCTGGGGCTGGATTACGAGATGCAGAAGGCTGCTGCGGAGGCATTTGCGGCATCCGAGCAATCCGGATCTTTCGTAGCCATCGATATCAAGACGGGTGAAGTTCTCACCATGTTTAGCAAGCCGTTCTATGATCCGAATGATTTTGTTCCAAAAATCGCCGCTGCAAAATGGAGAGAGCTGATCTCCGATCCTCAGCATCCGTTGCAGAACCGGGTGATTCAAAACAAGTTTTCGCCCGGGTCCACATTCAAGATTGTGATGGCGCTTGCTGCATTGCAGGAAAAAAAGATTACACATTCCACCACATTTCATTGTCACGGATCCCAGTACATTTACAACCGGACATTCCGGTGCTGGAAGTCAGGCGGGCACGGCGCTGTCGATCTAAACAAGGCGATTGCGCAATCGTGCGATGTCTATTTTTACAATGTCGGCTTGCGAATGGACATTGATTTAATCGCATTGTATGCAAAACGATTAGGTCTCGGCTCTTCCGTTTCGATCGATTTGCCAAACGAGGCAAGCGGACTGGTTCCCAGCCGGGAATGGAAAAGACGAGTTGCCAAGGATAAATGGTATCCGGGGGAAACAATTTCTGTCGCTATCGGGCAGGGACCTTTGCTTGTGACCGCGCTCCAACTAGCGCGATTGATGGCAGAGGTTTCACGTGACGGTTACCGGATTCAACCACATCTGATTAATTCTGTTCTCGATCTGGACGGAAAGGTCCTGGAAACTCCGCAGTATCGGCAGGAACAGGTCCAGGGAATCGATCCTGGCAATTACGAAATTGTGAAAAACGCGTTGTGGACTGTTGTGAACGGATGGGGCACAGGTGGAAAAGCGCGGATTGAAGGGTACGATGTTTGTGGAAAAACCGGAACAGTCCAGGTTGTCGGATATGACCGCGGCAGTGATCTCGCGAAGAAACAGAAGGAAAAGTTCGGGGATCACGCGTGGTTTATTGGTTTTGCTCCTCTTTCGGATCCACAGGTGGCCATCGCTGTGTTCGTTGAACATGGCGGTCACGGATCGGACGCAGCAGCACCCATCGCAAAAAAGGTTTTGGAAACCTATTTTACGGAACGCAATATTCCACCTGTCTCTCCTGTGAAAGTTAAAAAGCCGGTTCCTGCTTCCACGGCGCAGATTACCGAAAATAGTCCTGTAGCAAACCCGGAGGAAGGACAGTGACCGATCCGCGGACCTACCGTCAATTCGATCTGGTGATGTTTAGCTGCATGCTGTCGCTGATAGGATTGGGGACCCTGATGATTTACAGCGCAACCTTTCAAAGCGAAAGTGCAGCTCTCTACACGAAACAGCTTCAGTGGTGCGCGCTCGCAATTGTTTTTTTCTTTATCCTCCTGAATATCGATTACCATGTTCTGATTGATTTGTCTCTTATCTTTTATGTTTTTTCCCTTACACTTCTGGTTGCCGTTCTATTTGTCGGAAAAAGGATCTCCGGAGCCAAAAGCTGGTTTGCGCTGGGATATTTCAACTTCCAACCGTCGGAGATTGCAAAGCTTGCCTCGATCCTTTTGCTGGCCAGGTATTTAAGCCAGGAAAGTCGCTCACATCTCACTTTGAAGGACATTGCAATTTCCGGTTTGATAATGGCCATTCCCATGCTTCTGGTCATTCTGCAACCGGACATGGGAACCACACTAACGTTTTTACCCCCGCTGATTCTGTTGCTTTTCCTTGCCGGGATCCGGTACAAATGGATTCTGGTGGCTATGCTTTCCGGAACCGCCTCTTTGCCGGTATTCTGGCTGTTTTTGAAACCATATCAGAAAGACCGCATTTTGACCTTCATGGATCCTTCGATCGACCCGCTTGGTTCCGGTTACCAGATCATTCAGTCGAAAATTGCGGTTGGTTCCGGACAAATCTTCGGAAAGGGTCTCTTTGCAAAAGACACACAGGCTTATCTGGACTACATTCCAGAAAAACACACCGATTTTATTTATTCGATTCTTGCGGAAGATTTCGGTCTGATCGGTGTCACTGTAGGTTTTGCGCTTTACCTGATTTTGATTTTTAGGATGCTCAGCACGGCAAAACAGGCTCGCGACAAAGCCGGGACCTTTATCGTAATGGGAATTTTGGCCATTTTATTGTTTCACATCGTTGTCAATATCGGTATGATCGTCGGGTTGATGCCGATCACAGGTCTCCCCCTTCCCCTGATGAGCTATGGCGGATCGAGTCTTCTCAGCACGATTGTCGGTCTTGCCATTGTAATGAATATCCGCATGCGCCGTTTTGTAAACTGAAATCGTTTATACTGAAAATACATGGCTGAGCAACAACCCACTACCGCAAACCGGGAGAGGAATTTCCGATACAGAGCATCCTTTCGGAAGACCGGCGGCATGAAATCGCTGACCCACCTGGAATTGACAAAGACCCTCCGCCATGGCTTCGGTGAAGCGGAAATCCCACTCAGCACAGGCGGAGGAGCCCACCCACAACCGCAGATTTCTTTTGGCCCTGCGCTACCGCTGAATGTAGAATCCAAAGAGGAATTTCTGGATTTCTTTACATACCGGTTTGTTTCGCCGGAAAAGTTTGTGTCTTCGATCAACAGATTTCTTCCGGAGGATCTCGCATTTCTCCGGGCTACTCAGATCTCGAAAATCACGCTTTCTCTGTCGCATATGATAGACGGGTCCGATTATTCCGTGGATTTTGCCGGCCGCTGTCCAGACAGGGAAGTACACTTTTCAGCAATCGAAGAGTTCCACCGAGAACCCGAAATTCTCTTTACCAAACATAAGAATGAGAAGGTAGTAAACATCAAAGAATATGTCCGTTCTTTGAGATTTGATCCACATCAGAAGCGACTCTGGATAGAAATGAAGATTGTTGAGGGTTCAACCGTGGGAATTCATCAAGTAGTGCGAGCATTGTATCCCGCTCAAGAGGAACTCCAGATTACACGGGAACGAATGTATCTCTGGCAGGATGGTAGAAAAAGGTCCCCGCTCACTTTAGAATGGGAGGAATTGCAGATCCGGAAACACTTAATGGATCTGACGATGTAAATATCAAAGATCAAAAATCAAATATCAAATAAACAGAATAAAATAAGCAAAAAATCTACAACTTGCGAATAGGTCGGCAGGTCAGGTCTTTTCACAAGTCAACATGCCAGTTAACGGCTTCATCGCCGTTCTTTACTTATTTGTTATGTTTATTTGATTTTTGCATGAGAGAGATTGTCGTAAACGCCACCAATTACGAGATGCGTGTTGCCATCCTGGAAGATGAACGTCTCGTCGAAATCTACATAGAGCGGACAAGCAACAAGAGCATCGTCGGGAATATCTACAAAGGAAAGGTCACCCGCGTTTTGCCTGGAATGGAAGCGGCCTTTGTGGATATCGGATTGGAGAAGGATGCCTTTCTGTATGTGCACGATGTTTATGAAGATTTCGCCGAGTATCAGAAGATGATTGCCGCAGATGACGTGAGCGAACTAGAAGCTCCCTTTGAGGAAATCAAGACGCTCACCGCAGCCGGCACGATTGCGGATTTACTTCGCGTGGGAAGACATGTTCTTGTGCGGGTTACCAAAGAGACAATCGGCACCAAGGGACCGAGGATCACAACACATGTGACTTTGCCGGGCAGGTTTCTTGTCTACATGCCGACAGTAAACCAGATCGGGGTTTCCCGTAAAATCAAATCACGGGAAGAACGGATTCGTTTGCGCGCGCTGATCCGATCGTTGCATCAGGGACCGGGTGGCGTGATTGTCCGAACAGCCGCAGAAGGAGTGGAAACGGCTTATCTCGAGAAAGACCTTCTCTATTTGGAACATCTGTGGGATGAGATTCGTAAAAAAGCGGATAAGTCCGCGCCTCCTTCGTTGGTTCATCGTGAAATCAATCTCCTGGAACGCGTGGTTCGTGATTCTCTCTGGACCGATGTTACCGCTATCCATATCGATTCGGAAAAGGCTTACGAACAATGTGTCGAGTTTATGGGAAAGATCGATCCTGTGGCCGCACCGAAAATCAAGTTATACGGAGAAGACTTTCCTATATTTGAGAAATTCGCTGTGCAGAAAGAGCTTTCCAAAGCGCTGCAGGACAAAGTCTGGTTAAAATCCGGCGGCTATATCGTCATCAACCGGACTGAAGCGCTCGTGGCGATCGATGTCAATACCGGAAAGTTTGTCGGAAAGCGAAGTTTAGAAGATACGATTGCCCGCACGAATCTGGAATCGATCAAAGAGATTGTAAAACAGATCCGTCTGCGCGATCTTGGCGGAATTATCGTGATCGATTTTATCGATATGGAGGAACCGGATAATCAGCGCAAACTGATGGAGGCGCTTGAGAACGAGCTGAAAAAGGACCGTTCTCCCACACGCATCATGGCGGGAAGCAGTTCCACACTTGTAATTCTGACGCGCAAACGTACACGCCAGAGCCTCGAAAAAATTTTGTGCCAGCCCTGTCCATACTGTACTGGTCATGGCATTATCAAATCCGTCGCGACCATCTGCTACGAAATCTTGAACGAAATCAAGAAACAAACACATTTTCTGGAAGGTCAGGAAGTGATTCTGCGTGTCAACCCCGATGTTGCTTCCGCCCTGCGAGATGGCGAACGCGAAGTATTCAAAGAGATGCAGCTTTTTCTCGGCAAGCCCCTGACTATCAAAGCGGACAACAACCTCCATCACGAACAATTCGATCTGATGGGGAACTGACCGTATCGGCCTTTTCTCAGGTACAATCAAAACCCATGATCCGGAATATTCAACGCAAAATAGAAGCAACACTCCGGACGACTCTCAAGAAGCTCTACGGCATAGAAGACTTTGCGTTGCCCGACGCCAGCTATCCGGATTCAAAGTTGGGAGATCTCTCCTATTCCTTTGTCTTCCAACTGGCAAAAACTCTGAAGAAAAATCCAAGGGTCATCGCCGATCAGATTGTAAAAGCATTTCCTCTGAATACTGTACCGGAAGCAGGACGGCTTGAAGCTGCCGGCAATGGCTATTTGAATTTCTGGTTGGATCGTGCGCGGATCGCAAAAGCGTTGTTCACGCATCCTCTTGTTTCTTCGGAAACGAAAAGAGGGAAGGCCAATGTGGAGCATACCAGTATCAATCCCAATAAGGCCGCGCATGTCGGTCATCTGAGGAACGCGTGTTTGGGCGACACGCTTGTGAGACTTCTCGGATTCCACGGCTATCGTGTTGAAATCCAAAACTACATTGACGATACGGGCGTTCAACTTGCCGATGTTGTTGTCGGATTGCATCGGCAGGGCAAGACCCTTGAAGATCTACAGCGGATTCCAGGCAAAATTGATTATTACCTCTGGGATCTTTATGCGGAAACTCATCATTGGCTTGATGAACATAAGGAGAATCGGGTTCTTCGTGAGCAGGCGCTCAAAGCCATGGAAGAGCGTTTGGATCCAATCTTTTCATTTTCACAGGAAATCGCCGATATCGTGATCCGCTGCCATTTGAAAACAATGAGAAGGCTGCACATTGAATATGAGCTGCTGGCGCGTGAAAGCGACATCATCGGTTTGCATTTTTGGCAGCGGACCTTTGAGCTGTTAAAAGAAAGGGGCGCAATCGTAAAACCGGAAGAAGGAAAAAATGCCGGTTGCTGGATCATGTCTCTTGCCGGAAGCGAAGAGTTTGAAGATATGGAGAATCCGGACAAGGTAATTGTGCGATCGAATGGCACAGTGACTTATGTCGGTAAGGACATTGCGTATCAGCTCTGGAAATTTGGATTGCTCGGGCTGGATTTCTATTACCGCCCGTTTGAAAGAAAACCTGATGGTTCCATTCTCTGGAGTACGTCAACAACACCCTCTGCTATCCCGATAGATCCCGGGTTCGGCGGCGCGGATCTCGTGTTCAACGTGATAGACCAACGCCAATCATACTTGCAGAAAATTGTTGCCGAAGGTCTTCGCGCTCTGGGTCATCACGAGCAGGCAAAAAACTCCATTCATTTCTCCTATGAGATGGTGACGCTTTCTCCGGCAACAGCAAAAGAGCTGGGATTCGAGCTGTCACAGCAAGAGTCGCAGAAGTCATTTGTGGAAATGTCGGGACGGAAAGGAATCGGTGTTAAGGCCGATGACCTGATCGACCGGTTGGAAGAAACGGCACGGGAACGAATTCAGCCGCTCTACCCCGATCTGGACCCACGCAATCTCGCGTCTCTTGCTTCCGACATAGCTGCAGGTGCTCTTCGATACTTCATGATCAAGTACACGCGCAACACCATCATCACGTTTGATCTAGAGGAAGCGCTCAGTTTCGAAGGAGAAACCGGGCCATACTTGCAATATGCGATGGTGCGCGCGAGAAGCATATTTGCCAAACTTGAGCTTTCCGGCTTTGAGACATCCGATGCGAATCTGTTAGAAGTACTCGATCGCCTCTCCGAAAATAGTGCAGAAAACGCCGATTCCTGGGCCATCATACAGGAAGTGATCCGTACGCCAGACATTGTGGAGCGTACACTTCGATCGCTGGAATTATCTTTTTTTGCAAAACATGTCTTTCAGCTTGCCCAGCTTTTCAATAACTATTATCACAAGTATCCAGTTCTTCATGAGGCAGACGAATATAGAAAACGACTGCGCATTGCGGTGGTAAAGATGTTTATGGTAGGGATGCAGGTGAATCTGGACTTGCTCGGCATCCCCGTTCCCTCCCGTATGTAGGAAAGAATTCACCACAAAGACACAAAGAACACGAAGTGGACGAAAAAAATCCTCTTAAGAACTTTGTGCTCTTTGTGTCTTTGTGGTGAATTCTTGGCGGCTTTGCGAGAAAATGGAATCATGCGAAGAGAGGAACTTCTCAGTTTAGCGCGTATCAGCGCATGTGTCGCACTGAGGAAGAAATTGCGATTGAGACGCGAGCTCCGTAAGGCTTTGCGTAAAATTCCTGCGCCGCTGATTCGCGAAACGATCCTGCAGACCTATCTGTTTGCCGGATATGCGGCTGCCATCAACGCGTTCATCATTCTGAATGGACTCACATCCGATTCGCGGGTTCTAACTGAAAAGAAGGGCTCGCTCGTGGAATGGAAACGACGTGGCACGCGGCTTTGCCGGAAGATTTACGCCGCTCAATATGCCCGGTTGGTGGTCCACATGAAACGGCTGCATCCCGACCTTGCGGACTGGATGATTTGGGAGGGATATGGCAAGGTCTTGTCACGCCCGTTTCTCTCTCCGCGCGTGCGGGAATTGTTGATTGTCGCGATGACGGCCGTTCTCGATGTGCAACGTCAGTTTCATTCTCACGTAAAAGGCGCCCTGAATGTCGGAGCCACCATTGCGGAAGTTCGGCTTGTCTTTCGCGAGATTGAACCACTGATCGGAAAGAAATCGATTTCATCCTTACGTAAGGTCCTGGATCAAATCACGCCCGAATGATTCTTGCAGATTTTCTTCGATTTGAACGACACGGAAGTTGGGTTGCGTTTGTCGAAGAAACGATGTACCGGTCCACGAAATACGCCTACGACGAGGTGGCGCGCCGGGTTGGCAGTATTCTGGGAGCTTTTCGCGAAGCATCGATAGGAGAAGGGGACCGGATTATCTTGTGGGGGGAGAACAGCGCTCGCTGGGCCATGACATTTTATGCCTGTGTGCTTGCGCGTGTTGTAGCGGTCCCTGTGGATGCGACTTTTTCCGGCGGATTTGTAGAAAAGGTGCGCCGCGCAACACAAGCAAAGCTGGTTCTATCCGATCGGGAAGGAGATGTGTGGAACCGGCTGCTTGAAACTTCTCCGGTGGATTGGAATCACGAAGCGCCGGATCAAAACACGTTGTTGGAAATCATTTACACATCCGGCACAACATCGGAACCGAAAGGAGTGATGATCACGCATGGAAATCTTCTGGCAAACCTGGTTCCAATCTATAACGAGTACTTGAAATACAAACGCTATGCGGCTCTCGTTTCGCCCATCGGTTTTGTTCATCTCATTCCACTCAGTCATTTATTCGGGCAGATCATGGGTCTCTTGATCCCGCAAATGCTGCGAGGGAAGGTCATCTTTACGGATCCAGCCCCGTTGACTGTAATCAGGGCGGTGAAACGGAACCGGGCGTCGGCCGTAATCTGCGTGCCGCGGGAGCTCGAAATACTTCACTCGCATATTGAAAAACAACATCAGATTCAGATATCCGCCGATAGGGGAAGTGTGCTCCGCCGCTGGTGGAGATTCCGGAGCGTTCACAGTAAATTTGGATGGAAATTCTGGGCTTTTATTGTGGGTGGTGCAGCGTTGCCGGTGGCTGAAGAAGATTTTTGGGGCGGGCTCGGATATGCCGTAGTGCAGGGATACGGACTTACTGAAACGGCTCCTGCTGTAACCATTACGCATCCGTTTCGTGGAATCAAACGCGGCTCAGTCGGTAAGAAACTGCCCGGACTCGAAATCAAAATTGCGGCGGACGGAGAAATTCTTGTTCGCGGAGCAAACGTAAGTCCCGGCTACTATCAGAACCAAAAGGCAACAAGCGAAGTATTTGCGGACGGATGGTTACGCACAGGGGACCTTGGTTCGTTTGATGAAAATGGAAATTTGCAGTTATTGGGAAGAAAGAAGGAAGTCATCGTAACTTCGGAAGGGCTGAATGTTTATCCGGCGGATGTGGAAGCGGTCCTCAATTCGGATCCGCGCGTGCGCGAATCCACTGTTGTCGCACGTGGAGAAAGGGTCCACGCTGTAGTAATTTTGGTTCCAGGTATTTCATCCGAATTGCTACCAGAGCTCATACAACAAGCGAATGAGCGATTGGAGCATTTTCAGCGCATTGAGTCTTCCAGCATTTGGCCGGATCCCGTCTTACCCCGAACTTCTACGGGCAAACTCAAACGTCTGGAAATTGCCGGTCTTACTTCCCATCTTGCCGGTACTACCAGCAGTACCAGTACCAACGCTCTGTTGAATCAGATCCTAAGCGGCCAGGATGCGAAGCTGGAAATGGATCTTGGGTTATCCTCACTGGATCGAATAGAACTGATGACGGAATTGGAACGTACTACCGGATTGGAAATCGATGACCTTGCTTTTTCGCGCGCGCAGACTTTGAGCGATGTGCGGAAATTGATCGCCGCGCCCGCCTCTGACATGGAACATCATTATCCATACTGGAATTGGCCGCAGTGGCTGCCTGTTCGGATGTTTCGTTTTTTGGTGCACTATCTCTTGATGTATCCGTTGATGCCGGTTCGGATACATGTGGACGTTTCCGGCGCCGAAAACCTAAGCCAAATCACACCACCGGTGTTATTTGTATCCAATCACCAGAGTGTTCTGGATGTGCCGGTAATTCTCAAAGCGCTTCCATTTCGCTTGCGCCAATTGCTTGCGCCTGCAATGGGAACGGGACGTACCAAATTTGAGAGAATGATCGCCGGCATTTTTTTTAATACTTATCCACTTCCATATACAAGTGTCGGACTGCGTGGAGCCATACGGCAAACCGGATCTCTCGCAGATCGCGGATATTGTCCCCTTGTATTTCCGGAAGGAATGCGGACCGAGGACGGCCTGATGCGTCCGTTCCGTCCGGGAATCGGAGTGATCGCAAAACAAACCAGATTGGCTGTTGTCCCGGTATTCCTGCGTGGAGCGTTCGACATCTGGCCGCCGTTTGCTCGCGGTCCGCGCAAGAAAGGGACGGTGCACGTGCGATTTGGACTGGCTTTCGATTTCGCGGGTAAAGATCCTGCTGAAATTACATCCATGCTCGAATCCTGGTACCAGGAACAACAATGATTGCAGATTGCAGATCGACGAATTAGAATCTAGGTTCGTAGTAGCGACTTCAGTCGCCACTGCTCCGTAGCGAATGAATTCGCTACCACAAACTTATGAGCTCAACAGATATGGAAACGCTGGAATTTGAAATTCCCCTGGGTCTGGCGGAGCCGGAATTGCCTCACCCATTTTCTTCTCTAGTTCATATTGATTTTGGAGCAGTGTCGCACCCGGGAAAAGTACGGCCAAATAACGAGGATTCGTATGTCATTTATCAAACAGGTAGATCCTGGGAAAGACTAATGACGAATCTGTCAGAGAAAGATTTGCCGGAAAGATTTGATGAAAAGGGATTCGCTATGGTTATCGCGGACGGTATGGGTGGTTCGGCTGCGGGTCAGGTTGCCAGCAGCCTGGCGGTGCGCGTCGGCGTGAATCTGGTGTTGCAGTCTCCGAAATGGGCATTAAAATTAGACCGGCCTGAAACAAGAGACCGCGAGATCGCGGAAGGGAAGCAAAGAGCAGAAAAATACTTCCAGAAAATTGATCAGACCCTTCTCGAATATTCAAGAAATTTTCCGTCCCTAAAGGGTATGGGCACTACTTTAACTGCTACCTATATTTATGGCACAGATCTGTTTCTTATCCATACGGGTGACTCGAGGGCATATCTTTTTCGCGGCGAAAAGCTCTGGCAATTAACGCACGACCAGACTGTGGCTCAGGCTCTGGCAGATTCGGGAGCGATCACTCCGGAAGAAGTTGCCACTCACAGGTTCCGGCATACGCTCACCAGTTGTCTCGGAGCGCAGGAAAGCCGGCTGACTCTGGAAATCAATCAATACACCCTCCTGGACGGTGATCAGATTCTTTTGTGTACTGACGGATTGACCAATGAGGTAACCAATGACGCGATTGCCGGATTGCTTGCCACCCAGCAATCCGCGCCAGAAATTTGCAATACCCTTGTGGATCTGGCGATGCAATCGGGTGGAAGAGATAATATCACTGTCCTGCTTGCCCGCTATACTTCGCCTTTGCATTCGGAATGAGATCGTCGCCCTCGGTACTAGAATCGTTGCGTCGCAAATTACAAACCACAAGTACCAAACTCCAAACAAATTCGAAATCACAAACATAAATGCTACAAAAACATCGGTTCGGAGACTTTGCAACATTGGGAAATTGGTACTTGTTTGGAGTTTGTGATTTGAGATTTGGTGCTTGCTTCTGCTTTAATCGGCGTTGGCAGGAATGCCTGCAGGAATTCTTTCTGCGACCTGCTCTTTTGGCGGTACGGTTACAGGCTTGAAGGCTCGCTCAGTTTGCGGTCCGCGCCAGTTATCAAAAGCGGAAATAACATGAACACAGGCAACCGTACATTTCGGGGCGCAGTATTTCTTGGTGTTAAACTCGCGGCGGATATGCTCGAACGTGTACTGCAGGAGCGGAATTCCCGGGAACCCTCTTTGCTGCGAACAATAATGAACCAGGCCGTCTTCGCAAATATATAGATATCTGCTTCCAGCGCGACAGCTCCAATCGTGCGGCTTGCCCATGGCAATATTATCCTGAAACTTGTAGAAACGGGTCCAACTTCGTTTTCCTCTGTCTCTTAGCTGGACGTAAATCTTCTGCTCTTCTTCAGTGAGTGGTTTCAATTGTCCCTGGCCATTGTGAATGATTCCCACTGTACTCATGAGTCCAAGTTCCACGGCCCTACGATTGACAGTCATCGCGTCCTCGGGATTCCTGATACCGCCGCCGATCACCGAATTAACATTTACTTCAAAAGTTGCATGTTCCCCCAGCATCTGCAGCTTCTTGTCGAGCACCTTTAAGCTCTTCTTGGAAACCTCGTCCGGATTGATATTATCGATGCTGATTTGAATGTGATCGAGTCCCGCGTCGTTCAGCTTCTTGATCCGTTCCGGCGTGAGGAGATAACCGTTACTAATCAGTCCCATCATCATTCCGTGTTTCCGTCCCCGGGCAATGATGTTATCCAGTTGTGGATGGAGGAGAGGCTCGCCGCCGCTGATCACAAGGACTGACAGGCCAAGGTCTGCCAGTTTGTCCACACGCTCCAACATCACCGATTCTGGGATCGGAGCGGAAAAGTCATCGTATTCGTTACAATAAGTGCACGAAAGGTTGCAGCGACGCACAGGAATTATGTGCGCCAGAATCGGATGATTCGTGGTCGCCAGGCCGCGAGCAATCATGAGAAACTCGCGCAGCCTGCGAGATACTTTTGTGTGTCTAGGAATTATAACGCACCTACCCGGTATAAAATTGCTGATTCATAAAATTGATTTTTCCGCTTAAAAGCGGGGAAAGGTGCATCCAAAACAATATCATGAAAGCCGGAAAATTCAAGGGCCATCGGGTTGCCCGGCAGCTGTGTTATTCTTAACATATTGAATAACCATAACTTAAATCATGAGATTGACGTCGATCGTTATTCTTTTCATGGCAATGACGCTGCATGCGAATCCCGCGTTGGACCAGCTTGTTTCCAAACTGCAAAGCAAATATGTATCCCTGGATGGGCTAAAAGCAAGCTTTACCCAAAGCTATCAGTCAAAACGTTTTTCCGATAAAATTACCGAGAAGGGGATTGTCTTTTTCCGGAAAGGGGGACTGATGAGGTGGGAATATCAGGAGCCTGAGAAGAAGATTTTCGTTTGTGACGGAACTCACTACTTCTACTACGTGGTTGAGGACAAACAGGTTATCAAGGCAGACGCTGATGGAGAAGATCAGCGTTCGCCCGCCTTATTTCTTGCCGGACGAGGAAATTTCGTAAAGGATTTTCGCGCTGAGTGGGCAGATCAGCGTCCGGGATCGCATCTGATCAAGTTGATCCCAGTTCAATCTCAGTCTGATTTCAAGTATATGATCGTGGACGTTGATCCGGTTGCAGGGTTGATTCTCCGGTTGCTGGTCGTGGATGCGTATGAAAACCGGACAGAATACACGTTCCAGCAAATTCAAGAAAATCCTAAGCTTCCCGAAGGATTCTTCGCCTTCCAGCCTCCCAAAGGAACGGAAGTCCTGTACCAGCAGGGAGAGGCCGAATAGCGGGCATGTCTAGACAAAATCTCCAGATCATTCGTATTAAGAAGGAGACACCGGATGAGGCGGAAACCATCCGGAGATGTCTGGAAGGAGATTCGCTT
>Ga0184626_10000055_pt1 | contig 23648 bp, 21 predicted proteins | sample PLM3_60_b1_FD_133142 | JGI IMG/M metagenome (GOLD analysis project Ga0184626, IMG submission 133142) | Groundwater sediment microbial communities from an aquifer in East River, Colorado, USA - PLM3_60_b1 | ecosystem: Environmental > Terrestrial > Soil > Riparian zone | place: USA: East River... | reverse complement strand
GGTCGCGCACACGTTCATGGCGAAAGGCTCGATGCCGTACGACGACGACCTCTGCCTGCTGTCGGTCGGGCTCCAGGCGCGGGACTACATCTCGTGCGGGTTCGACAAGGCCGATCTGATCATCGCCGTCGGCTACGACCCGGTCGAGTACGCGCCGAAGTTCTGGAACCCGGACCGCAAGAAGCCCATCGTCCACATCGACTTCACGCCGGCCGAGGTCGACAGCTTCTATCAGCCCGCCGTCGAGGTCGTCGCGGACGTGCGCGAGGCGATCGAGCTCCTCGGCGGGCTCGTGAAGGGGCAGAAGGACCCGACGCCCTACCTCACGCTCCGTCGCGTCATTCTGGCCGAGCTCGCCGTGGGCGCGGCCGACGATACCTTCCCGCTGAAGCCCCAGCGCATCTTGCGGGATCTCCGCGCCCAGATGGGACGGGAGGACATCCTGATCTCGGACGTGGGCACCCACAAGCTGTGGATCGCTCGCACGTTCCCCGCCTACGAGCCGAACACCGTCTTGATCTCCAACGGCTATGCGGCCATGGGCTTCGCGCTGCCGGCTGCCATCGCGGCGAAGCTCGTCCATCCCGAGCGCAAGGTGGTGGCGGTGAGCGGGGACGGCGGCTTTCTCATGAACTGCCAGGAGCTCGAGACGGCGCACCGCCTCGGGCTCGCGGTCGTCAACGTGATCTTCCGCGACGGCGGGTACAACCTGATCCAGTGGAAGCAACAGACCCATCTCGGACGGGAAGCGGGCGTCAGATTCGGCAACCCGGACTTCGTCGCGCTGGCCGCCGCCTTCGGCGCGAAAGGGTATCGGGTCGACTCGGCGCGCGCGCTGGGGCCGATCCTGGCCGAGGCCCTGGCGCAGCCGGGTCCGTCGATCGTCGACGTGCCGGTCGACTACGCGAACGCGAAGCTGACGGCGGGGCTCGGGCAGCTCATCTGTCCGATCTGAGCCCGAGCCCGAGAATGGCAAGGCGCAGCCCGCGCGCGGCCACGAGGCTCGATGGTACCAGGCCGAGGACAGGGGGTCCTGGCGCGAACCGGGGTTCTTGCTCGTGCGGATCGTCCTGGCTATGCTCGCCCGGAGATGTTGTTTCCCACCACGCTCGTCGGTAGCTATCCGCAGCCGGAATGGCTGATCGATCGCCGGAAGCTCGCCGGACGGTTCCCGCCGCGCGTGCGCGCGCGGGAGCTGTGGCGCGTCTCCGCGCCGTGGCTCGAGGAGGCGCAGAACGACGCGACGCTCCTCGCGATTCGCGCGCAGGAGGACGCCGGGCTCGACATCATCACCGACGGCGAGACCCGGCGTGAGAGCTACTCCAACCGCTTCGCGACCGCGCTCGACGGCGTCGACATCGACAACCCCGGCACCGCGCTCGACCGCTCGGGCCACCCGAACCCGGTGCCGCGGATCGTCGGCCCGATCCGTCGCGCGCGCCCGGTGATGGTCGACGACGTCAAGTTTCTGCGGGCGCACACGACGCGGACGATCAAGATGACGGTGCCGGGGCCGTTCACGATGTCGCAGCAGGCGCAGAACGACTACTACGGGATCGAGGAAGAGGCGGCGATGGACTACGCGGCTGCGGTGAACGAGGAGATCCGCGACCTCTTCGCCGCCGGCGCCGATATCGTGCAGGTCGACGAGCCGTACCTGCAGGCGCGACCGGAGAAGGCTCGCCGCTACGGGCTCCGAGCGCTCAACCGCGCCCTCGACGGGATCAGGGGCGCGACCGCCGTGCACATCTGCTTCGGCTACGCGGCGATCATCCATCAGCGCCCGTCCGGCTACTCCTTCCTCCCCGAGCTCGCCGGCTGCTCGTGTCACCAGGTGTCGATCGAGACGGCGCAGTCCGGGCTCGACTGCTCCGTGCTGACGAAGCTCGAGGGAAAGCACATCATGCTTGGCTGTCTCGATCTCAATGACACGGCGGTCGAGTCGCCCGCGACGATCGTCGGGCGGGTCAAGCGCGCGCTGCCTCACGTCGGGGCCGAGCGCGTCATTCTCGCGCCGGATTGCGGGATGAAGTACCTGGCCCGCGACGTCGCCTTCGGCAAGATGAGGTCGATGGTCGAGGCCGCGAAGATGCTCCGCCGCGAGCTCGGCGCCTAGGAGGCGACTGGACGAGGGACCGGCGGCTCGGCGGCCGCCGGTCCCGGTTTCAGCGCTGCGGCTCGATCCCGGTCAGGACTTCAGCGCGAACTTCTGGAACGTGTGGCAGCTCTCGGGGACGTGGCCGCGGCTTCCCGAGAACGTCCACGTCACCTCGCTCACGTACACGTCGTCGTGCGAATCGACCCCGATGCCGTGCGGCGCGGCGAAGCTGCCGGCCGCCACCGGGTCCGGCCCGCCCCACCGCGCGAGCACGCGGCCGTCCCGGTCGTAGACGCTGACGCGACCCGACCGGATCTCGCCGGCCGGTCCGTAGCGGCGCGAGGTCTGGCCCGGCTGCCACCAGAGCTCCGAGACGTAGGCGCGTCCCTGGCCGTCGAACACCAGGTGCGTCGGGCGTCTCGTGTCGGTCCACTCGGCGAGGTACTCGCCGTCGGGACTGAAGATCTGGATGCGATCGTTTTCGCGGTCGCAGACGAAGACGCGCCCGTCGGCGGCGACGGCGATGCCGTGCGGCAGGAAGAACTCACCCGGACCCTGGCCCGGCACTCCCCATGACCGCTTCAGCTCGCCGGTCGGGGAGAAGAGGTGGACGCGGCAGTTGCCGTAACCGTCCGACACGTAGAGGTCACCCCGCGGGCTGACCGCGAGATTGGTCGGACGGTTGAAGGGCCCGCCGGCCCGCGCGACGGTCGCGGTGTTCTTGCCGTCGTAGCCGGTGTCCGACGGCGTGTTCATGGTCCCGAGGGTCATCAGGAGCTTGCCTTGCGGGGTGAACCTCCGCACGGTGTGATTGCCGTCGTCGCTGCAGTAGAGCGTGCCGTCCGGCGCGACCGTGATGCCGTGCGTCCGCAAGGTGAACTGGCCCTCACCCCACGAGCCCAGGAAGTTGCCCTTCCGGTCGTAGATGATGATCGGATGATCGCCGCGGCAGATCAGGAAGACCCGATCCTCGGCGTCGACCGCGACACCCGCAACGTCGCGGTGCGCATATCCAGTTGGGAGCTGCTCCCAGCCCTCGACGACCCCGTAGCTCGGCGCGTTCGCTTGCGGCATCGGATTCCCCCTGTGCTCACGCCCGCTCGTAGGAGAGCCGGCGCACCTTGTCCATGTTCGTGCCCTCGATGCGGATGAGCCGCGTCGGCCCCTCGCGTCGCGGCGAGTGGAGATCGCCCTCGTTGTAGACGTGCGCCATGCCGGGCTTGAGGGTGTAGCTCGTGACCAGACGCACCTTACCGGGCTTGTTCTCGGCGGCGGGCTGGACGAGCGCCCAGTCGTTCATCACGGTCTCCCCCCGGGCCTGACCGTAGATCGCCCAGGACGGGCCGTGATCGTGAGGGTTACTCTCCTTGGCGCCCGGGTAGACGTGGGCGAGAATGCAGAAGCCAAGCTTCGGGTCCTCGTAAAGGATCTTGCGCTCGGGCCCGTCGTCGCCGACATGCCTGGCGACGAACGCCTCGTCCTTCAAGACGTCCTGGACGATCTCGCACACCTTCTTCCGACCCCCGGCGCCCGGATCGTCCGTGAGGGCGTGCTGACAGGCCGCGGCGAACTTCTCCAGCGTCCAGCTCATGGAATGACCTCCTCAGTCTGTGCGTAGGCGTATCGTACGTCACTTCGGGACGTGCTGGCGAGGTGAAGATTTGGAGGACTACGCGGCGTCGATTCCGGAAAGCCGGTCGTAGCTGACGGCGACCTGCCCGCCGCCGTCCTGATCGATCAAGAGCTCGTCCGGTGTCACATCGAGGAGCGTCCCGGTGATGGGCGCGCGCATGTTCATGATCGACAGGGTCACGCGGCGTCCCTTGTACGCGATTGCTTCGGCCATCCACAGCTTCGCCATCGCGTGGCTCAGGTCGTCGACCTCGCGGATCATCCCGAGGCCGGGGATCGGCGCACTGCGATGCGCCGGCTGAGCAAATCCCGTCGCGGCTGGTGCGGGCGGGGGCGTCGCCTGCGCGCTGGCGCGCGCGACGCGGGCCGAAGCGGCCTGCCCGGCCGCCGCGGGTTGCCCCTGATGGTCCCGGACGGGCGGTCGGTATTCGGTGACCAGCCCGCCGGCGCGTCCGTTCCCCCGGGAATCGGTGGCTGGACGCATGCCCTGCTGGACGACTCGTCCCAAGCCGTGGATGAGCTGAGACATCTGACCCATCAGTCGGCGGAAGATGTAGAAGCCCAGGAGCGCGATCCCCAGCGCCAGGCCGAGGCCCACCTGAGACTGGACGTGCGAAAGCGCACCCAGGCGATGGAGCGTCCACACGAACACCAGGAGCGGCACGACGGTCGTCACGGCGAACACCGCCGATGCCGCCTGCTGCAGTGAGCTCGGTTTGGACACGGCCGCCATCAAAATCCATCGTAGGCGATGACCAGTCCAGCGGCTCCAGGAAAAAGGGCGCCCAGCGCCTGGGGCCCGACGTGTGATATATCGCGGGGTAGGTCGGCAAGACCTGAGAGGAGGTATCAAGGTGAGCGACATGAAGATCGACACAGTGAGGTCCTCGAACAGTGGCGTCCTCGGGCGGGCGGGGAGCGAGGCCAGGGGCCACCGGATCGTCCTCGACTCCTCGTCCCGGCCTCAGCCTGACGCCTTCACCAACAGTGAGGCGTTCCTGGCAGGCGTCTCATCCTGCGGAGTCACCCTCATCGAGATGCACGCCCAGGAATCGGGCATTCCCATGAAGGGCATCCAGGTCACAATCGATGGCGCGCGGACCGCGGCTGAGCCCAATCGGTTCGCCACGGTCACGATGACGTTCGAGATCGCCGGCGTGAGCCAGTCCCAGGCCGACGAGCTCGTCGCGACCTATCGCGGGCGGTGACCACTCTACCGCACGGTCGCGGGCGCGACCGACGTGAAGGTCCAGGTCGTGGCGGTTCGGTAGTACCATCGGGTCCCGAGTGAGTCGGTGGACAAGCGCCGGTGCGCGTGGGCCAGGGGAGCGCTCGAGATCCGCTATCATGACCGCGAGTGGGGCGTACCGCTTCATCATGACCGACGGCTCTTCGAGCTCTTGATCCTGGAAGGTGCGCAGGCGGGGTTGAGCTGGTCGACGATCCTGAGAAAGCGCCCCGCCTACCGCAAGGCGTTCGATCGCTTCGACCCGAGCAAGATCGTCCTATACAGCGCCGCGCGAGTCCGGCGCCTTATGAACGACGCGGGCATCGTCCGCAACCGGGCCAAGATCGAAGCGACGATCACCAACGCCCGTGCGTTCCTCGCGGTACGGCGCGAGCACGGGAGCTTCGACGTCTATATATGGCAATTCGTCGGTGGGCGCCCCGTGCAGAACGCGTGGCGCCGCTGGGGCCAGTGTCCCACCGAAACGGAGGCCTCGCGAGCCCTGAGCCGGGATCTGATCCGGCGCGGCTTCCGGTTCGTGGGACCGACGATCTGTTACGCTTTCATGCAGGCCACCGGCATGGTGAACGACCACACCCGCGACTGCTTCCGGTGGCGTGCAGTTCAGCAGCGCGCGGGAGGTCGACGGTGAACGGGAGACATTCGAATGGCTGAGAGGCGCCGAGTGCGGCTCGCGGCGGTGGGAGACGTGCCGGCGGGCGAAGGTCGCGTCGTCGAGGCTCACGGCAAGACGCTGGCGCTCTTCAACGTCGACGGCGCCTACTACGTGATCGACAACACCTGCGCCCACCGCGGTGGGCCGCTCGGCGAGGGCGATCTCGATGGCCCCATCGTGACGTGCCCCTGGCACGCCTGGCGCTGGGACGTGACGACCGGCGCCAACACCAACAACCCCGCCGTGAAGATGGCCTGCTTCCCGGTGACCATCGAGCAGGGCGCCATCTTCGTCGATCTACTCTGAGGCCGGTTCCCGTGGAATCCATGCCGATGCTGGTCGTGGGCGCGGCGATCGTGACGGGCCTTGGGCTCGTCTTCGGCCTGTTCACGTACCAGCGCTGTCCTCACTGTGGACACCTCGTCCGCCGCGTGTCCCAGGGCTGGCGACGCTGCGGGTCGTGCGGCCGTCAGTACCGTCGAGGGCTCCGCGTCCGATGAAGGCGTTGCGCGGCATGACGCTCCCGACGACGCGGACCGTGCTCATCGGAGTCGCCGCGATCGTGGCCTCGGGCGTGCTGGGCGCTGGCGGCTGGTACTGGTACGCCACGACGCAACAGCGCGCGATGGCCACGTATGCCGAGGCGATGACACGGACTCAGGCCGCCCTCGGGTCCGAGGCAACGGCCGACGCCAGGGCCGCGGCGATCCGAGAGCTCGAAGCGGCCCTCACGCAGTATCCCTCGGGTCGAGGCGCTGCCCAGGTGGCGTATCAGCTGGGGAATCTCCGTTACCAGGCGCAGCAGTATGCCCCGGCCCGCGGGGCCTTTGAGCTCGCAGTGGCGCAGGGCGCGACCCGGACGCTGCGGGCCCTCAGCCAGGGCGGCGTCGCCTACACGTGGGAGGCCGAACGCAACTACGCGAAGGCTGTCGAGGCCTTCAAGGTCGCCTTGGAGGGGCTCGGTCCGAAGGATTTCTATTACGAGGAGCTCCTGCTGGGTCTCGGTCGGGCGCAGGAGCTCAGTGGGCAGAAGGCCGACGCGATCGCGACCTACCGTCGGGCGATTGGCGAGCTTACGCAAAGCCGCCGCCTCGAGGAGATCCGCGCACGGTTGGCGGCGCTGGGGGCCTAGCGCCCAGCTCGCCGGGTCTAGTGCCGATAAGACGGATTATGTCAAGTTGAGTATTCTTGGCTATTACACGGGCGCTCCAGGCGGATGAGGCGAATGCGGGCCCCGTCAGCTCCTATCCGGGGATGTGGCCTTCCTCGGGCAACTCGGACCACTTGGGCCTCCACTCCGGCACGGTCAGGCCGAACTTTTCGCAGAGCTCCCTGACCTCCGTGGCGAAGGCCTGGCGGACTTCGTCGTTGTCACGGAGCTTGAGCTTGAGCTTTCTATATATCTGATTCTTCGGCGATCCGGGACGTCCGAAGATGTTCATCGTCCGGATGTACCACTTGGCGAAGGTCGCCTGAGCTTCCTGGCGGGTCCGGGGGTCCTCGGCGAGCTTCTTCACCCAGTACTCGCCGTGGCGGATGTGGAACTTCTCCTCTTTGAAGATGCCGTCGATCGCGCGCACCCAGGGGCCGTAGGAAGAGCCGCGCACGTCCTCGAGCTGGTGCCCGGCGCCACGGTCCATGCAAAAGTTGAAGAAAATGAAATCGGTCCACGTGTCGATCGGGTAATAGAAGATGTTGACCCGCTTGTCGCTCGTGATGCGCGCCGTCCCGATGTCGGCATTGTTGTCGATGCGCATCGTGAAGATCTCGTCGTGCTGGCGCACGTGGCTCTCGACGTCGAAGCCGAGGTCGGCCAGCAGACCGTACATCACCGCGGCGTGGCGGAGCTCGTCCTTGACGATCTGGGCAACGACGTGCTTTTCCTCAACGGTCGGGGCCTTGGTGATCCAGGGCACGTAGCCGTAGCCACCTGCCAGCTCCGAGTCCGCCTGCATCGTCAAGAGATGGACGAGGTTCTCCCGATACTCGCCCGTCATCTCGTCCGCGGATTCCAGCCGGGCGCCCCGGTCGATCGTCGCCATCATCGTCTGCGCCAGGTCGCTCATCGGGCCCTCCTGCTCCAGGATACCCTACCCGCGCTCGATCACACGCACCGCCTTGCCCTCCGAGCGCGGGATCGTGCGTGGAGCCACGATCGTCAGCTCGACGCTGAGGCCGATCGCGCGCTCCAGCCGCTCGGCGGCGCGCTGCCGCAGCGTCACGATCTCGGGATGCTCGGCGCTGAAGCCGCCACATCGCGCGACCAGCTCGGGCGCCGGCTCCACCTGGACCTCGAGCCGGGCGAGCGTCGTCCCGCGGTCGACGACCAGCTGATAGTGGGGCACCAGCTCCTCGACGGCGAGCAGGGTGCTCTCCACCTCTGAGGGATAGAGATTCACGCCCCGGACGACCAGCATGTCGTCGGACCGGCCCTTGATCCGCGCCATCCGCGCCGAGGTGCGGCCGCAGCCGCACGGCTCCAGGGTCAAGGCGGTGATGTCGCCGGTCCGGTAGCGGATGAGCGGCATGGCGCGCTTGGTCAGCGTGGTCAGCACGAGCTCCCCTTCACAGCCGGGCGGCAGCGAGACGCTCGAGACGGGATCGACGATCTCCGGGAGAAAGTGATCGTCGGCGATGTGGAGTCCCGCCCGCGCCTCGCACTCGCCGGCGACGCCGGGCCCGATGATCTCCGAGAGGCCGTAGATGTCGAACGCGCGGAGGCCAAAGGCCCGCTCGAGCGCGACGCGGACACCCTCCGTCCAGGGTTCGGCGCCGAACAGGCCGAGGCGCAGTCCGAGCTCGCGGGGCTGGCCCCCCTGCTCGGTCAGGGTCTCGGCGAGGTGGAGCGCGAAGGACGGCGTCGCGGCAATCGCGTCGGGTCGGAAATCCTGCAGTAGGAGATGGTGGCGCGCGGTGTTCCCGGAGGAGACCGGTACCACGGTCATGCCGATGCGCTCGGCGCCGTCGTGGAAGCCGAGCCCGCCCGTGAAGAGCCCGTAGCCGAAGGCGATGTGGAGCAGGTCGCCGCGGTGCGCGCCGGCGGCCGTCATCACGCGCGCCATCACCTCACGCCAGACGTCGAGGTCGCCGGCGGTGTAGGCGACGACCGTGGGCTTGCCCTTGGTCCCGGAGGAGGCGTGGATCCGCGCGAGCTCGGCGCGAGGAACCGCCAGGAGCCCGAACGGGTACTGCTCGCGAAGATCCGCCTTCCGGACGAACGGAAGGGCGGCGAGGTCTGAAAGCCCCTGGAGCCTGGCAGAGCCCAGCCGGTCCCGGTGAAACGCCACGCGTGCGACGGCCCAGCGGATCACCTCCTGGAGCCGCTCGAGCTGCAGGCGCTGGCGCGCCCCGCGCGACATCGTCTCGGCCGCGCGGTTCCAGATCAACCCGGAGGCAGGGGCGGCTCGAGCCGCATGCGGCTCGCCGGCGTCCCATCCGCGATGAGGACGCTCGGCGCGGCCGCGCTCACGTTCGCGGCGGCCGCCGGCCCGCGGCGCGTCGGGGCGGCTCGGGAAACTGTTGGTCCACCATCCGGTGATGGCGGAGCCCCACCGCTTCGCGCTGGATCAGCAGCGCCAGGCGCGCGTGGAGCGCGCGGGCGCGCGCCGTCTCGTACTCGCCGAGGAGCCAAGCCTCCTCCCCGGGATCAGTCGCGGCGTCGAGGCGACAGCCGACGGTCACGACGTGGGCCAGCGCCGCCTCGAGCCGCTCGCCGGCCCGTCCGAGGGCCCCCGCCTTCTCTTGCGCAATCTCGGCGTTGATCCGCCGGTGCGTTTCGCTCAGGCGGGTCATCGGACGCGCGCGATCGCGTCGAGATAGACGGCCATCGTCCGGTCGATCTGGAGCCGGACGTCGAACGCACGCTCGGCCACTTCGCGGGCGCGCCGGCCCATCCCACGCCGGCGCTCGAGATCGAGCAGAAGCCCGATCGCCGCTTCCGCCAGCGCGGTCGCGTCGCCCTTCGTCAGGACACCCGTATCGCCGTCGCGCACGACCTCGTCACACCCTGGGGCGTTGACGGCCACCGCGGGCAGACCGCAGGCCGCCGCCTCGGCGAGGACCAGGCCCTGCGTCTCCGTCTCGGAGGCGAAGAGGAACACGTCGGCCGCCTGATAGCACGGGACGAGGTCGTGGTGCGGCCGCACGCCGAGAAAGCGGATCCGCGGGGCGACCGACAGGGTGCTCGCCAGGCGCCGCAGACGCTCGGCCTCGGTGCCGTGCCCGACGAGCACGAGGCGCGCGGCCGCCACGGTGGACGCGATGCGCTCGAACGCGACGAGGACGCGATCGACGCTCTTTTCCCGGTCGAGGCGTCCAACGTAGAGCACCATCGCCTCGCCCTCGGCGACGCCGAGCTGCCGTCGTGCCGCCGCCCGGTCGCCCGGGCAGAACCGATCGAGGTCCACCCCCGTCGGCACCACCGCGATCGGCGTCCGGACGCCGCGCGCGTGCAGCTCGTCGCGGACCACCGTCGAGGGCGCCAGCACCGCATCGGCCCGCGCGGCGAAGCCGGCGCTCAGCCGCAGCGCGGCCGACTCCACGAGGCCGAGCGGCAGGGGGACGTAGTGCGCGTACTTCTCGTAGCGCGTGTGGTAGGTGAAGACGAGCGGCCGCCGGGCCCGGCGGGCGAGGCGGCGCGCGGCCGGTCCGAGGAGAAAGGGGTGGTGCGCGTGGACGACGTCGAAGTCCAGCCCGGCGACGAGCCGCCCGATCCGCCGCGAGTACGGAATCGCCAGCGCGAATTCCGGGTAGGTCGTGGCGGGAATCGAGGGGTAGCGCACGATGCGGTCCGAGACGTCCTGCGCGCCGGCCAGGCGGGGTCCGAAGACCCACGCCTCATGCCCGGCGGCCTCGAGGCCCTGCCGGAGCGTCTCGACCGAGATCGTGACGCCCCCGTAAAACGGCAGGTAGTTGTTCGTGAAGAGCGCGATCCGCACCGGCAGGCGTCTCGTCAGGCCTTGTTGAACTTCTCGAAGTCCTCCGGCTTGATGTTCTGCAACCACTCGCGGAGCTGTTCCGGGTCGTCAGCCTTGACGGGCTCCGCCTCCTTCGTGACCTCGAGGCTCTTCGCCTTGCGGATGACCTCCTCGTCGACGTAGATCGGGGCCGCCACGCGGAGGGCGAGCGCGATGGCGTCCGAGGGGCGCGAGTCCACCGTGTACTCGATCTCACCGAGCTGCAGGTGGAGCACGGCGAAGAAGGTGTTCTCCTTGAGGTCGGTCACTACTACCTTGAGCACGCGCGCCTCCAGCGTCTCGAGGATGTTCTTGATGAGGTCGTGCGTCATGGGGCGCGCCGGGGCGACCTTCTCGAGCTCGAGGGCGATGGCGTTCGCCTCGAAGATGCCGACCCAGATCTGCAGCGAGCGTTTGTCCTCCTCGTCGCGGAGGATGATGATCGGCATGTTCGAGACGGCATCCAGGGCCAGTCCGCGCACCTTCATTTCGACAAACATGCGGCCTCCTCCGGTCGGGAAGCGAGCGTCCCGCGCAGGCTGTGCGGCAGCACCTGGCTGATGCGGACCTGCGCCAGCTCACCGACGGACGCGCTCCCCTGCCCGTCGAAGTTGACGACGCGATTGCAGCGGGTGCGGCCCGATAACTCGCCGGTATTTTTCTTCGACGTCCCGTCCACCAGCACTTCCACTGTCCGTCCGGCGAGCCGGCCGCTCCGCTCCGCGCTCGTCCGGTCGGCCGCCTCCAGGAGCCGCGTGTTGCGGCTGGCCTTCACGTCCCCGGGCACCTGATCCGGCATCGTGGCGGCGGGCGTCCCCGGCCGCTGCGAGTAACGGAACACGAACACGTTGTCGTAGCCGACGCGCTCGACCATGTCGAGCGTCTCCGCGAAGTCTGCCTCCGTCTCGCCGGGGAAGCCCACGATGAGATCCGTCGAGAACGCCATCGTCGGCACCGCGTCGCGAATCTCCGCGACCAGCTCGAGGTAGCGCGCGCGGGTGTAGCCGCGATTCATGCGCTCGAGCACGCGGTTCGAGCCGGACTGAAGCGGCAAGTGGAAGTACTCGCACACCTTGGGCACGTCCCGCATGGCGCGGATCAGCGTGGGCGTGAGGTTGTAGGGATTGGAGGTGGTGAAGCGGATGCGCGCGATGCCCTCGACGTCGTTGACCCGCGCGAACAGCTCGCCGAGGTCGGTCGGCGGCGTGAGATCGCGCCCGTAGGCGTTCACCGTTTGCCCGAGGAGCGTCACCTCGCGGCAGCCCTCGGCTGCGAGGCGGCTGACCTCGTCGACGATGACGTCGGGCGGGTGGCTCCGCTCGCGCCCACGCGTCTGCGGCACGACGCAGAAGGTGCAGTGCTTCTCGCATCCCTCCATCACGGTCACGAAGGCCTTGAGGCGCCCGGCGGCCGGCGGGCGCGCCGTGATCTTGACGAGCGGACCCTCGCCCGTCTCGAGCACCGGGCGACGCTCGCGCCGGACCCGGTCGACCAGCTCGGCCACACGGGCGATGGCGGGCGAGCCGAAGACCAGGTCGACCGACGGCACCCGGCGTTGGATGGCGCCCTGGTGGAGCTGCGCCATGCAGCCCATCACGCCGATGACGAGATCCGGCCGGCGCGTCTTGAGCAGGCGCAGCTCACCGAGCTTCGAGAAGACCTTGTCCTCGGCCTTCTCTCGGATCGCGCAGGTGTTGACGAGGATCAGGTCAGCCTCGGCCTCGTCGGAGGTCAGCTCCCAGCGGTGCTCGCGCAGCAGGCCGGCGACCCGCTCCGAGTCGTACTCGTTCATCTGGCAGCCGTATGTGATCAGATGGAGCTTGGCCATTCGTCCCTGGAAAATCCCACGTTTGCGTTGGACCGACCGTAGCACCCACCGTCGGGCAAGTCAAACCAACGTAGCGAAACGCGGGCCTGGAGGCGGCTCGACGCGGAATGTTCCCGGTGGGGGGAATCGGGGGGAGCGGCGCGCGCTCCCCCCGATGGTATCAGTCGATCTCGTCCGGCCGGCCACCGGGACGCGCGGACACGGGCTTCGTGCCGCCATCGCCGGGATGCCCGTTGCCGTTGCCGAACGTGAGCGGCGGCTTGACCTCGAACTGCCTTTCGAGGCGGTTGCGCCGCTCCTTCCACCCTTCCTGGTACTCGAGCTCGTCCTCGTGCAGCGTCGCGGGCTGCTTGATGCCGTGCGCGTGGCGGAACTGGATGGCGAGCTTCGAAGCCGTGCGACGCACCTCGTCCCAGGGCGTGCCCAGCGCGAACTGATCCGAGATGGCTCCGATCCGGCCCGTATGGATATTGCAGGAGAGCGTGATGGCCGACAGGATCGGGCCCGACCAGTACGAGGTCTGCGAGTTGATCGGCATCGGCAGGATGTGCAGGTTGTGGCTGCCGCGGCAATCGCCGGCCACCATGGGGGCGGTCGCCCACGGCGAGGTGATCTCACCGGGTGCCGGCCAGTCGCCCTGGGCGAAGGCGAGGAGCACCGGGTCGTCCTTTCCGCCGTACGAGAATCCCTTCTTGGTCTTGATGTTGTGCAGCCGCTCGGCCGAGCAGATGTAGCCGAGCTGGTCCTTCTCGCCCTTGTCGCCTCGGGTCCAGACGCGAGCGATCACGAAGCGTGAGGAGCGCGTCAGCCCCTCGATGTCGTAGAGATCTTCGGGCGCCCCCAGAGTGATCACCTTCTCCTGCAACCCCTTGGCGACCTCTTCCATTTTTGCGTCGAGCGCCCGCTGGTCTCGCGGGTGGGCACCCGCTTCGACCGCCTGCGCCTTGGTGTCGAGGTCCACGATCTCGAAGAGGTAGCCGCGCTTCATCTTGGAGGCGGCGATGACGAGACCGGTGTTGAAGCGGGGCAGCATGTAGGCGCCGGTCGCGTAGTGGTTGAACGCCATGGGCTCCGTCTTGTCCGCGAAGGAGACGAGCACGGTCTGCGAGGGGTTGTCCTTCCGCACCGGGAACGGCAAGGCCACCGTGGCCGGGCCCGCGCCCCGGAGATTGCCGGTGAAGGCGTCGGCCAGCAGGTCCTGGCCGGGGCCGTACAGGCCGAGCTCGGCGGCCTTGGTGGCGCCTTCCTGGAGCGCGTCCCACATGAGCTCGTCGACCACCGACATGTCCACGGTCTCGGCCATGATCCCGGTGACGGCGCAGTCGTCGCCGGTGTGGGTCACGATGAGCGAGGTGAAGATGGGCTCGCCGCGGTAGCTGTTGTTGTCGAGGACGTACTTGGCGATGATCGACTTCACCTCGTCGGCGGCGACGACGTGACCCCCGACCCCGCCGACGTCGGCCTTGGTGGCCTTGATGTACCGTTGCACGAGGGCCGGGTTCTTCGCGAAGATGTACGACTTGTACGAGAAGATGTTCGGCGTGTTGGTGACCGGGATCTTCTCGGTGACGGTCACCGGCAGCCCGGCGAGCTCGTCCTTCGACTGGTGGTACTCCGTGAACTTGAGAGGGGGCTGACCGTCCTGAGGGCCATAGCGACGCGCAGACATGCACGCCTCCTTGCGTGGGGTGAAAATTGGGTGCCTTTGAGCATACCGAGGTACACTCGGTCACGTCAAGCAAGAAATTTACGGAAGTGAAATTTATTTCTGGAGGGTGACGCCGGCATGAAATCGGTCTCCCTCGCCTCACGCGAGCTCCGCCAGACGGTCCACTGCCTCGAGTTGTACTACCGCCAGGGACGGAGCCAGAAGGACATCGCCCGGGCCCTCGGCGTCTCGGCGGCGACGGTCTCGCGTCTGCTCAAGCGCGCGTTCGACGAGGGCCTGGTCCGTGTCGAGCTGGATCTCCCCCGCCGCGAGCAGCTGGAAGCCGGGCTGGTGGAGCGGTTCGGTCTGCGCGACGCGGTCGTCGTCGCGGCCGGCGGTCGGGGCGACGTCAAGGAAGAGCTGGGGACCGCGGCGGCGACCTACTTCGAGAAGATCGCCGCCAACGGCCTCCGCGTGGGGCTCTCGTGTGGGTTCACGCTCTATCAGACGATTCGCCAGCTCCACGAGCGTCGCTTTCGCGACCTGGCCCTCTACCCGCTGTCCGGCGAGAGCACCCTCAAGCTCGTCGACCTGTTCCCCAATACACTGGTGGGAATGATGGCGGCCAAGTATCGGCCTCACGTGAACGCCTATGCCCTGCCCGTGCAGCATCTGGTGTCCCTGCGGGAGATCGAACGAGCGCGCCGGCGGCTCCTGCGCGATCCCGAGATTCGTAGGATTTACGAGGCCGCTCAGGACGTGGACATCGCCCTGGTCGGGATCGGTCTCATCGGCGAGCAGACGCCGGGGTTCTGCTCCCTGGCCGAGTCCTACGGCGTGAGCGTCAAGCGTCTGCGCCAGCTCGGGGTGGTGGGCGAGATCAACTACCAGCCGTTCGACCACGAGGGCCGCATCGTGGACCGTCCGGAGTTGCGCGCGCTCATGGGGCGCGTGCTCTCGGTGGAGGGTGACCGGCTCCAGGCCCTCTCGCGCCGTGACGACCGTTACGTCGTGGCGATCGCCGGGGGCCGAGCCAAGCTCGAGGCGGTGCGCGGCGCGGTGGCCGGAAAATTCATGAACGTGCTCGTCACCGACGAGGACGTGGCCGCCGCCCTCCTGCGGCGTGCCGCCTGATCGGGCCCGCTACGCCCTGGCGCCCGGCACGGACGCTTCCTCGAACGCGCCGATCCGTCTGAACTTCTCGTAGCGCTCGGCGACGAGATCGTCGGGCGACATCGACACGAGCGGCCGCAAGTGCTCGCGCAGCGCCTCACGGAGATGGCCGGCGGCGCCGTCCCAGTCGCGGTGGGCGCCGCCGACGGGCTCGGGGACGATCGCGTCGATCACGCGGAGCCGCAGGAGGTCGGGCGCGGTGATCCGCATCGACTCGGCCGCCTCGGGAGCCTTGGCGGCGTTGCCCCACAGGATCGCGGCGCATCCTTCCGGCGAGATCACGGAGTAGATCGCGTATTCGAGCATCAGCACCCGGTTGCCCATGCCGATCGCGAGCGCGCCGCCGCTGCCGCCCTCGCCCGTCACGACCGACAGGATCGGCGTGCGGAGGGCGGCCATCTCCCGGAGGTTACGCGCGATCGCCTCGGCCTGGCCGCGCTCTTCGGCGCCGAGCCCGGGGTAGGCGCCGGGCGTGTCGATGAACGTGACGACGGGCTTGGCGAACTTCTGGGCGAGGTGCATGAGCCGCAGCGCCTTGCGATAGCCCTCGGGGTGCGGCATCCCGAAGTTGCGGGCGATCTTCTCGCGCGTGTCACGGCCCTTCTGGTGGCCGATCACCACGATCCCCTGCCCTTCGAACCGGGCCAGGCCGCCGACGACCGCGGCGTCGTCGCCGTAGAGGCGGTCGCCATGCAGCTCGATGAAGTCCTCGAGGAGGAGCTTCAAGAAGTCGCGCGTGTGGGGACGCTTCGGATGACGCGCGAGCTGCGTGCGCTGCCAGGCCGACAGGGTGGCGTAGGTCTTCTGGCGCAAGCGGGCGAGCCGGTCCTCGAGCTTCGCGATTTCGTCGCGCGTCTTCGGCAGGTTCTCCTCGGACTGGAGGGCCGCGATCCGAGTTTCCAGCTCGAGCAGCGGCTGCTCGAAGTCAAGCGCGTCGGGCATAGTCCACGCTGATCGCGCCGCGGCCGAGAACCGTCTCGCCCTCGGCAACGAGCTCCTGGCTGCCGTCCACGGAGAGACCCCGCGCGCGGACGACCACTTCCTGGGCGCCGAGCACCAGGTGGAGGAACACGGGGACCCGCCCGGGATGCTCGCCGCAGAGTTGCCGCACGGCGGCGAGCGCGCCGCTCGGGTCTTCACCCGGTGTCACGCGGATCCGGCAAGCGCTCGGCTCGCCGGCGGTGGCGCCGTTGCGCGGGCGCCCGCCGGACTCCGCCAGCGCCTGCTCGAGGAGGCGGACGTCCTCGGCGAGCACGACCCGGCCCTTGTCACCGTCGTCCACGCGCCCCCGGACGAGCACGGCCTCGCCCGAGCGCAGACAGGCGGTCGCCGCCTTGAACGGCTCCGGAAATACCGTGACCTCGACGGCGCCGTCCATGTCCTCGAGGGTGAAGAACGCCATGCGATTGCCGCCCTTCGTGGACGTCTCCTTGAGCCCGACGGCGTGGCCGAAGAGGACGACGCGCGCGCCGTGCCCTTTGGCGGCGAGGTCAGCGGACGTCGTGATGCCGAGCGGCTCGACGACTTCGCGGTATCGGGCAAGGGGATGGCCAGAGATGTAGAAGCCGAGCACCTCTTTCTCAAACGCGAGGCGCTGATCGGCGTCCCATTCCGGCGTGACCGCGGCCGGCGCGCTCGCCCGGCCCGGCGCCGCCGGCAAGAGCTCGAAGAAGGACGCCTGGCCCTCGGCCTGGTCCCGCTGCTGGCGCCCTCCGCTCTCGAGCGCCGCGTCGGTGGTGGCCAGGAGATGCGCGCGGGTAAGGCCGAGCGAGTCGAACGCCCCCGCCTTGACGAGGCTCTCCACGACGCGTCGGTTCACGAGCCTGAGATCGACGCGCGCGCAGAAATCCTCGAGCGTGTGGAACAGACCCTGGTCGCTCCGCGATCTCAAGATCGACTGCATCGCCGCTTCACCGACGTTCTTGATCGCGGCCAGACCGAAGCGCACCGTGTCGCCGGCGACGCTGAACTGCACGGCCGATACGTTGACGTCGGGCGGCTCGACCCGAATCCCCATCGCGCGGCATTCTTCTATGTACTTCACGATCTTGTCGGTGTCGCCCATCTCCGAGGTCAGCAGCGCGGCCATGAACTCGACCGGATAGTTGGCCTTGAAGTACGCCGTCTGATAGGCGACGAGCCCGTACGCCGCGGCGTGGCTCTTGTTGAAGCCGTAGCCCGCGAACTTCTCCATCAGCTCCCAGACGCGCTCGGCCTTCGCGGCGGTGGTGCCGCGCTCGCGGCAGCCGCCGACGAACTTCTCGCGCTGCTTGGCCATCAGCTCGCGGTCCTTCTTGCCCATGGCGCGGCGCAGGATGTCCGCCTCGCCCATGGTGAACCCCCCCATCTCCGACGCGATCTGCATGATCTGTTCCTGGTACACCATGATCCCGTACGTCTCCCGGGTGAACTTCTCCATCGCCGGGTGCTCGTAAGTGATCCGGGACCGGCCGTGCTTGCGCTGGATGAAGTCGGGGATGAGCTCCATCGGCCCGGGCCGGTAGAGCGAGACCATGGCGATCAGATCCTCGAGCCGCTCGGGCCGAAGACCGCGGAGCGCGTCGCGCATGCCGGACGACTCGAGCTGGAACACGCCGAAGGTCTTCGCCTCGGAGAGCATCTCGTACGTCTTGGGGTCGCCCAACGGCAGCGTGTCCAGGTCGACATCGATGCCCCGGGACTCCTTGATCAGCGCCACCGTGTTGGCGAGGACGGTGAGCGTCCGGAGGCCGAGGAAATCCATCTTGAGCAGCCCAAGCTTCTCGATCGGGCCCATCGCGTAGCCGGTGATGAGCTCGGGACGCTTGGGGTCCTTGTAGAGCGGGATGTGCTCCTCGAGGGGCTCGTCGGAGATCACCACGGCGGAGGCGTGCACCGAGGCGTGACGGGTGCAACCCTCGAGGCTGCGGGCGATGTCCCACAGCTCGCGCACCGACGCCTGGCTCCGCACCATCTCGGCCAGCGGCAGCGACTTCTGGTGGGCGTCGTCGAGCGTGATGTTCAGCGGGAAATTCGGCACCAGCTTTGCGATCCGGTCGACGTCGCCGTACGGCATGCCGAGGACGCGCCCGACGTCGCGGATCGCCGCCTTCGCGCCGAGTGTCCCGAACGTGATGATGTGAGCGACCCGGTCGCGCCCGTAGCGCTCCGCCACGTAGCGGATGACCTCGTCGCGGCGATCATCTGAAAAATCGATGTCCATGTCCGGCATCGAGATGCGTTCCGGGTTCAGGAATCGCTCGAACAGCAGCCCGTAGCGCATCGGATCGATGTTCGTGATGGCCAGACAGTACGCGGTCAGCGAGCCCGCGGACGAGCCGCGACCGGGTCCCACCGCGATGCCCTGCTCGCGCGCGTAGCGGATGAAGTCCCAGACGACGAGGAAGTAGCCCGCGAATCCCATCTTCTCGATGACGGCCAGCTCCTGGGCGAGCCGCGCCTCGATGGCGTCGCCCGGACTGGGCCCGTACCGCCGCCGGAGCCCATCATGCGCCAGCTCGTGGAGATAGCTGTCGAGCGTGTGCTCGTCGGGGACGACGTAGCGCGGCAGGTGGAACTCGCCGAAGTCGAGGGTCAGGTTGCACCGCTCGGCGACCGCCAGCGTGTTACGGCACGCCTCGGGGAGGTCGGCGAAGACGCGCGCCATCTGCTCGGCGGATTTGATGTAGAACTCCTGCGTCGAGAAGCGGAAGCGGCTCGGATCGTGGAGATTCGTGCCGGTCTGGATGCAGAGGAGCGCTTCGTGGGCCCGGGCGTGGCCGGCCTCGAGGTAGTGCGAGTCGTTCGTGCCGACGACCGGCGCTCCGATGGCGGTGGCGATCCGGAGCGTCTCGGCCATGACTCGCGCCTGCTCGTCGAGCCCGTGGGCCTGGACCTCCATGAAGTAGTGGTCCTTGCCGAAGACCTCCCGATACCAGCCGGCGGTTTCTCTGGCCCGCTGGGCGTCGCCGGCGCTCAAGAGTCTCGAGACCTCGGAGTTCAGGCACCCGGAGAGGACGAGCAGCCCCTCGGCATGCTGCGCGAGGAGCTCCCGATCCACCCGGGGCTTGTAATAGAACCCCTCCAGGTACGCCTTCGACACGAGCTTGACGAGGTTCTTGTACCCGGTGCGGTTTCGTACGAGGACCGTCAGGTGGTTGGCACCCTCGTAGCCGCCGTCCTGCGAGCCGCGTTCGCGACGGCTCCCGGGCGCCACGTAGAGCTCGCACCCGAGGATCGGCTTGACGCCGGCCTTCTGGGCGGCGAGGTAGAAATCGATCGCGCCGAAGAGGTTGCCATGGTCGGTGAGCGCGATCGCCGGGAACCGGAGCTCCTTCGCCTTCGCGACGAGCTTCTCGAGCTGGGCCGCACCGTCGAGCAGGCTGTACTCGGAGTGGACGTGCAGATGGACGAAGTCGCTATGCTGCATGAGCTATTTTCGAGCCATTGAAGCGTCGGCTCACCCGTCGAACGGGTTCACCTCCTACTCCCATTCAATCGTCGACGGCGGTTTCGACGAGATGTCGAACACCACCCGATTGACACCTTTCACCTCGTTGATGATCCGGTTGCTGATCGTGCCCAGCAGATCGTACGGCAATCGCGCCCAGTCCGCGGTCATCGCGTCCTGGCTCATGACCGCCCGCAGGGCGACGACGTGTGCGTAGGTGCGGAAGTCGCCCATGACGCCTACCGTCCTGATCGGCAGCAGCACCGCGAACGCCTGCCACACCTGCCGCTCGTAGCCGGCGGCGCGCACCTCCTCCTGCACGACGGCGTCGGCCTCACGCAGCACATCGAGCCGCTCCGTCGTCACCTCGCCGAGGACGCGGATGGCGAGACCGGGCCCCGGAAATGGCTGGCGCCAGACGATCTCGGGCGGCAGCCCCAGGAGCTCCCCGAGCCGGCGGACCTCGTCCTTGAAGAGCTCCCGGAGCGGCTCGACGAGCTTGAACGGCATCTTCAGCGGGAGGCCGCCGACATTGTGATGGGTCTTGATGGTGGCCGACGGCCCTCGGGCGGACACCGACTCGATGACGTCCGGATAGAGGGTGCCCTGGGCGAGCCACGGGATGTCACCGAGCTTGCGCGCCTCGTCCTCGAAGACCGCGATGAATTCGGCGCCGATCCGTTTTCGCTTGAGCTCCGGGTCCGTCACGCCGCGTATCGCATCAAGAAATCGCCGAGATGCGTCCACGTGAATCAGGCTCATCTTGAAGGTGTCGCGGAAGGTGTGGACGACCGATTGAGCCTCACCCTTGCGCAGGAGCCCGTTATCCACGAACACGCAGGTGAGCCCGTCACCGATGGCGCGGTGGACGAGCACGGCAACCACCGCCGAGTCCACGCCGCCGGAGAGGGCGCAGAGCACGCGCTGTCCGCTCACCTCGACGCGGATCGCGTCCACCATGGTGTCGATGAAGCCCTGCATCGACCACGTCCGGGCCACGCCGCACTCGGAGAGGAAGTTGTCCAGGATCTTCTGCCCCTGCGGTGTGTGGACGACCTCCGGGTGGAACTGAACGGCGTAGAGCCGGCGGTCCTCGTCCGCCATCGCCGCGACCGGGCAGTTCGTGGTCTGAGCGAGCGCGGTGAAGCCCTTGGGCGGGCGGAGCACCGTGTCGCCGTGGCTCATCCAGACCGTGACGCGACCGCTGCTCTCGGGCTCGACGCCCCGGAGAAGGCGGCTCGATCCCTGGAGCACGATCTCGGCCTTGCCGTATTCCCGCCGGTCGGCGGGCACCACATGGCCGCCCAAAAGGTAGCCCATCGCCTGCATCCCGTAGCAGATCCCGAGGACGGGGATGCCCGACTCGAAGAGCGCCTTCGGCGGCAGTGGCGCGCCGTCCTCGTAGACGCTTGAGGGGCCCCCTGACAGCACCACTCCCTTGTAGCCACCGGCGAGGATCGCCTGGAGCGGCTGGGTGGGGGGGAGGATCTCCGAGAACACGGACATCTCCCGGATGCGGCGAGCGATCAGCTGCGTGTATTGCGATCCGAAGTCCAGGACCGCGATCTTGTCGGCCACGACGTCCTAGCGGGGACGGCCCAGCTTCTGAGCCTGCTGGAACACCTTTCCCTCGGTCTTGATGGTCGGGGCGATGATCAACTCTGTCTGCTGTAGCTCCCGGATGGTCCGCGCCCCGACCGAGCCCATACAGGTGCGGATCGCGCCCACGAGGTTGAGGGTGCCGTCCTCCGTGAACGCCGGTCCGAACAGGATCTGCTCGAGCGAGCCGGCGATACCGACGCGGATCCGCGTGCCCCGCGGCAGGTTGGCGTGGGGCGTCGCCATGCCCCAGTGATAGCCGCTCCCGGGCGCCTCGATGGCGCGCGCGAACGCGGACCCGATCATGACCGCGTCGGCGCCCGACGCGAATGCCTTGCACACGTCACCGCCGGTCGACATGCCACCGTCGGTGATGATCGGCACGTAGCGACCGGTCTGCTTCCAGTGGAAGTCGCGCGCCGCCGACGCGTCGGCGGTGGCCGTCACCTGGGGCACGCCGAGCCCCAACACTTCCCGGCTCGTGCAGGCCGCGCCCGGGCCCACGCCGATCAGCAGGGCGTCGGCGCCGACGTCCATGAGCTCGAGGCACGCCTCGTAGGTCACGACGTTGCCGATGACCAGCGGGATAGCGAGCTGCTTTTTCAGCTTGCGGAGATCGACCGGCATGTACTCGGTGGCGATGTGACGGGCCGTGGTGACGGTCGACTGGACCACGAAGATGTCAGCGCCGGCTTCCTGGGCGATCTGCGCGAACCGTTCGGCGCGCTGCGGGATCGAGGAGACGACGGCCGGTCCCCCGCCCTTCTTGATCGCCTGGATCCGCTGATGGATCAACTCCTCCTTGATCGGCTCCCCGTAGATCGACTGGATGATCTTGGTCGCTTCTTCCTGGCTGGCCGAGACGATCCGTTCGAGGACCTCATCGGGGTTCGCGTAACGGGAGAAGATGCCCTCGAGGTTGAGCACCGCGAGGCCGCCGTGGCGCCCCATCTCGACGGCGAGCCGGGGTCCGACGACGCCGTCCATGGCGGCGGCGATGATCGGCAGCTCGAAGCGATGGCCGCAGAGCTCCCAGGAGATGTCGACCTCGTTCGGGTTGACGGTCACGGTCCCGGGAACGAGCGCGATGTCGTCGAACCCGTACGCCACCCTGGCCTTGCGCCCTCGCCCGACCCACATCCCCATCGGTCACCCTCCCGTCGGCTCGTGCGCTGGTTTCGGCCCGGGTCCCGTATATAGGGATCGCTCCGCGTCAGACCTACTAGATTTCGTGGATTATACCGGCCGGGATCCGGGATGTCAACGTTGCGGGTCCACGGGATGGGCCTCCTCGTAGAGCATGCACAGTCCCTCGAGCCTCAAGTGCTCGTCGACGCGTTCGACGCAGCGCGCGACGTCCGCGACGAGCCCGGCATTGCCGCCGGTGGCGATCACCTGTGCCGTCCCGCCCATCTCGGCCCGCATCCGGCCGATGAGGCCGTCCACCAGACCGGCATAGCCGTAGATCGCGCCTGATTGGAGATTGGTCGTGGTGCTGCGGCCGATCGCCTCTTTCGGCCGCGCCAGCTCGACCCGGGCGAGGCGAGCCGCGCGGTTCACGAGGGCCTCCACCGAGGTGGCGATCCCGGGGGCGATGGCGCCGCCGATGAACTCGCCGCGGTCGTTCACGCAGTTGAAGGTCGTGGCCGTACCGAAGTCGATCACGATCAGCGGCGGCCCGTACTTCGCGGTCGCCGCGAAGGCGTCCACGTAGCGGTCGGCGCCGACCTCACGCGGGGCCTCGACGAGGAGGGGCATGCGCGTGTTCACGCCGGGCTCGATGAAGAACGGCGACCGTCCGAAGTACTGGTCACACATCCATTCGAGCGTCTGGTGGACCGGCGGCACCACGTTCGAAATGGCGACGCCGTGGATGGCGGCGGGCCGGATGCCGCGCGTCTGCAGGAGCATCTCGATGAACAACCCGTATTCGTCGGCGGTTTGCTCCCGCCGGCTCGTCAGGCGCCACGAGACGAGCAGGCGCTGCCCGTCGAACACGCCGATCTTCGTGTTGGTGTTGCCGACGTCAGCGACGAGCAGCATGAATCTCTCTTCCTTTCATCGGCCTCGGGCGCGCGAGCCGGCGGCCGCCTCGTCCCAGGCGATCTCTCCGGCGATCACGCGCCTGACCGTGCCCCCGGCGTCGATCAGGAGCGCTCCGTCGACGTCGAGGTCCACGGCGATGCCGGTGACGCCGTCCAGCGTGACGTGCCGGCCGAGGGTGTCGCTGAGCATTCGCCATTGCTCGCGGACGGCGCCGAAGCCCTCCCGCTCGAGGCGCACGCGCCACGCGTCGAATTCCTCGAGCAAGGCCGCGAGCATCGTCTCGCGGTCGGGCGCGCGTCCGGTCTCGAGCGCGACCGAGGTGGCATGCCCCGCCAG
>Ga0184626_10000053_pt1 | contig 23746 bp, 18 predicted proteins | sample PLM3_60_b1_FD_133142 | JGI IMG/M metagenome (GOLD analysis project Ga0184626, IMG submission 133142) | Groundwater sediment microbial communities from an aquifer in East River, Colorado, USA - PLM3_60_b1 | ecosystem: Environmental > Terrestrial > Soil > Riparian zone | place: USA: East River... | reverse complement strand
GAGAGCCGACGAATCGACAATCAATTGCGCGGAAGAGCTGGACGGCAGGGTGATCCAGGCTCGTCTCGTTTTTATTTGTCGCTGGAAGACGATTTGATGCGTATCTTCGGGGCCGATCGAATTCAAGGTATCATGAGCCGATTGGGGATGGAAGAAGGTGTTCCCATCGAGCATGGTCTCGTGACCCGGGCGATTGAAAACGCGCAGAAAAAGGTGGAAGCCCACAATTTCGACATTCGCAAGCATCTCTTGGAATATGATGACGTCATGAATAAGCAGCGAGAGGTAATTTACAACCAGAGAAGGGAGGTGCTGAAGGGCGAGGACTTGAAGCAAGATGTGCTAACGATGGCTCATGACCTCGCCGATGAGATCCTAGCGCGGTACGGCGACAAAGAGTTGCACCCTTCGGATTGGGATCTGCCGGGTTTGCGTGAAGGGCTGCACCACCAATTCAACCTGCGGGTCGATTTCAAAGCAGAGGAATTGGATAATTTAACAGTGGACGGTCTGACGGAACTGGCAACCCAAAAAGTCACCGAAACCTATGAGGACAAAGAGAGGCGATTCGGGACGCCCATGTTGAGGCAACTGGAGAAAATCATCATGCTCCAGACCATCGATAGCTTGTGGAAGGATCATCTTCTCAATATGGACCATCTCAAAGAAGGGATCGGGTTGCGCGGGTACGGGCAAAAGAACCCCCTCCAAGAGTACCAGAAGGAAGGCTTCGAGATGTTTGAAGAGATGATTCACCGTATCCAGGAAGACGTCGTGCAGAAACTCTTTACCGTAGAAATCGCCAGAGAGACTGTCGCCCAAGAGGTGGAGATGCTGCAGCCACGTCCTCAACGGATGGTACTGAGTCGCGGTAATGAGAGCGTCCAATCGGCTCCCGCTTCGCAGGCGAGGCGGCAAGGCGAGAAAGTAGGGAGAAACGATCCTTGCCCGTGCGGCAGCGGGAAGAAATACAAGCGGTGCTGCGGTAAGTGAGTGCCCATCCGGACAAGCAACTGGAGATGGGCTACGATCAATATCGCGGGCTTCAACAATTCAGAGGATGTTTCGCTTCAGTGCGTTGCCAGATTTGCCGCTACGCTCTCGTGTTCGTCTTCGTGGTTAGGGACCGACGCCACGTTATTCCCGGCTCCCAGCTTAATTATCTTATCTTTGAATTGTTGCAGATCCTTTGTAGCGTTTCTCGTGTCAACGACCAATTTGGAGGCAGCTATGATTCTTCGAAAATCATAGGCGCTATGATCCGTGAGAATGATGATGCAATCCTGACTCTCGATGTTGGCCGATGTTAACTCCACCGATTTCAAAGTGTTACCATTCATTTTTAACGTGGCAACAAAAGGATCGTTGTAAGATAGGATAGCGCCCTTCTCGATTAGCATCCGCATCACGTCGAGCGCGGGAGATTCCCGGCAATCGCTGACATTTTTCTTGTAAGCGACCCCAAGAATCAAAACCTTTGAGCCCCGAATACTTTTTGAAAAGCGATTGAGCCCCTCGCCAACCAAGGTCGTCACCACGGAAGGCATCATACCGTTGATTTCCGCTGCCAAGCCGATAAATCGAGCCTGAAAATTCAGTGCCTTGAGCTTCCAAGCCAGGTAGTGCGGATCGATGGGGATACAGTGACCTCCCAATCCTGGGCCCGGATAGAAAGGAATGAAACCGAAAGGTTTGGTCGCAGCCGCATCGATCACTTCGTAGACATCCACGCCCAGCACGTCGCACATCAGCGCCAGCTCATTGACCATCCCAATATTGACACTGCGGAATGTATTTTCAAGAAGTTTGACCATCTCGGCGCACTTAGTGCTTGAGACAGGAATCACCCGCTCAATGAACTGAGAATAGAACACGTGCGCTATCTCGGTGCATTCTGCTGTTATGCCGCCGACGATTTTTGGGGTGTTGTGGGTGTTGAAGGCCGTATTGCCGGGATCGATTCTTTCCGGTGAAAAAGCGAGAAAGAAATCCTTTCCGACCCGTAAGCCGCTGCTTTCGAGCTCGGGCAGGATGAGTTCGTCCGTTGTGCCGGGATACGTCGTACTTTCTAAGACGATGAGCTGTCCGGTATGCAAGTGCTTCCGAATCTTTTCGGATGCAGACAATATAAAAGAAATGTCCGGATCGCGGCTTTTGCTCAATGGTGTAGGCACGCAAATGCTTACGGTGTCGACATCGCGCAACGAGCTGAAGTCCGAGGTCGGGGTGAACCGCCCCGTTTTCATCGCACCAGCAATGGTCTTATCCGAGACATCGCCGATGTAGGACTTTCCCTCTTTCAGCCGGGCGATTTTGTTTTGATCGAGATCGATACCTACGACGCTGAAGCCGGCCGAGGCGATCTCTAGAGCCAAAGGTAGGCCGACATAGCCCAGGCCGATAACGGCGGCGGTTGCATTCCGCTGTTGTAGCTTAGTTCTTAGAGCTTCCAACTGAAGATACCTCCCGTGCAGTAACTTGTTGTTTGGAGCGCATACGCGGCACTTTGAATTCCTGAATCTGTATTTTGTATTTGTCGATCAGCTCGTAGAGGTTTACTCGGCTGATGCCGAGGTCTTTTGCTGCACGGCTCACCACACCGTTGTTTCGCGAAAGCGCTCTCTTAATATAATCTATTTCCATCGCCGTTTTTGCAAACTTCAAATTAACGTCTGATGGACCCCGCTCCAGCTTGAGTCCTAGATCCGACGGGTTTAGCACTGGATAGGAGCTAAGGACAACGGCCCGGTTAATCAAATTTTCGAGTTCCCGAACATTGCCCGGCCACGGATGTCGCATGAGTGCTGCTTCCGCCTCCGATGACAAACTGACAGGGGGCTTGTGGTTTTCGCGACAATATTTTCTCAAAAAATACTGCGCTAGTTGAACGATGTCGTCCTTTCTTTCACGAAGCGCTGGGAGTTCCAACGGCACGACTTTGAGCCGGTAGTACAGATCTTCACGAAAGAGTCGATTCTCAATGTCTTGCTTGAGATCCCGGTTGGTGGCGGCGATAATTCTGACATCGAGTTCAATAGATTGGTTGCCGCCGACTCTTTCTATCTTGCGGTCCTGCAGAAAGCGTAGCAGCTTAACTTGTAGAGTAGGAACCAATTCCCCGATTTCGTCCAGGAACAGCGTGCCTGTGTGTGCCAGCTCGAATTTGCCTTTTTTTTGCGAGTAAGCGCCGGTGAAAGCACCTTTCTCATGTCCAAAAAGTTCGCTCTCAAGCAGATTTTCCGGAATGGCTCCGCAATTGACAACAACGAATGGATTGTTCTTGCGCGGGCTTTGTCGATGGATAGCATGGGCAACTAGTTCTTTACCGGTGCCGCTCTCACCGCCTATCAGCACAGAGATATCGGAAAGGGCAACTCGCTCAATAAAGCGGAAGATGTCTTGCATCCCCTTCGAACTTCCGATAATCCCGTGGAACTCATTCTTGGAGCCCGGGTAACTCTGGTGTAGCCGTTGGTAGATTCGGTGGATGTGGCAGGCCCGCTGGATCATGACCTTCAGATCTTCCAAACGGACTGGCTTGGAATAGTAGTCGAAAGCTCCCAAACGGACCGCCTGCAACGCGGTGGTCTGGTCATTGTTAGCTGTTACGACGATCACCCTGGTTGCTGGTTCCTGAGCCAACATGCGTTCCAGTAACCCGAGGCCAGTTAAATCTTCCGGATTTCCTGGATTCAGAGAGAGATCCAATGTGACCACCGCGGTCCGTTCGCGCTCAAATGTCGTTAGTGCTTCGCTCTCGTTTGACGCGGTAAAAACTTCATATTCCGCTTCAAGGGCCGAGCGCATTTGCTCGAGAATGTTCTCCTCGTCATCCACCAGCAGAACTTTCGCTTTCACAGATGTCAGTTCCTTTCCTTGTTTTCCTCAAGCGTTGGTAGTTCGATATCCACTCCGCAGCGTTTCTTCCAGCTAAAAATTGCTGGCGGTTTTCAATGTATTTTCAAAACGAGAGAAAGACACTCCGGTCGAACGAAGCGGTAAATTCCTAGAACTGGACAGCAAATACAGTGCCACTATCCTGAGTTTCTTCAGTGGAAAGGCAAGCAATGGAGCGACGAAAAAATAGTTATCTTGTCGGGCACGGCCTCCCGAATCATGCTTCGGGTTATGAGTAAAAGGTAAAAAATGACTATCGTCGGAGCTTGCCCGCACGGTAATTTGAGTTGCTCGAAGAATTTTTAGAATTATTATTTTTTCGGCCATCAAACTAGGACCTTCAGGGCCGGTCAGGACGGTGCTTCAGCGAGACAGAGCACCCTAGCACCGTCTCGATCAGTTCGCTCCGTTGTGAATATGTTGGTATTGTCAGCATTACTTCCGTGCAGCGCGAAAACGAGTGATTGAGGCATAGCTCGGTCAATCCAGGTTCGTTTGAATTCACTATCCTAAGCGCGTAAAATTTGGAACCATTGGAATCATGGGAAGAAGGTATTTGTTTAAGCGTAAGAAACGAATAGCTGAGTTTCCGTTCTCGCCTCCCACCAAAATGTCTCTGCAAGCGAGGCCTTTTCAAACTTGTCGGGGGCCGCTGCACAAGAGCCCACGGCCGTTGGTTCAGGGAACAACGTCTGCACAACAAGTAACCGGCGGCGCCAGCATGCAGTTCTACCCAACAAAACGACTGACAATGGATTGGACAATACATTCGGGAGGCATTTAAGGCAGGAGTAAGAATTCGTGAGAACTTTAGGGGAAAGACTGCAAATTAATCGATTGATGCATACGGCATATATTTTGCTCACACGAATCTAACTGTAAACTTTCATGACATTTTTCCTTGACTCAGCTTTTATGTTATGGCAGATTCCGAACCTTATCTTAACAATGGAAAGCGGAAAGTTATTGCCGTGCCTGGGCCAGTAGCACATCGGTCGCCACACTTGGAGACTGTGGATCCGCTATTCACCGCACCAGGCTCCTCAATTCAACCTAGCCAATCGGTGTCCTCCCCGCGCGAGGACTCAGCGGCGTTTGAATCTTTGCCTTGCGTGCTTTACGAGTGCAATGCCGCTTTTGAATTTACCTACGTATCAGAAAATATCTCTGAGCTGTTTGGTATAGAGTCAAATGAGCTAATTGGTAACCCACTGCTGTCGGACCAAAGAATTCCCATTGAAGATCTTGTCTTGCTATCCAACCGGTTGGGCGAGCTAGAGCATTTCAATAAAAGAACTTCCTTAATGCATCGAATGCTGACCAGACGCGGCTTGCCCTTCTGGGTCGCACATAGTCTTTGGAAAGCCCGTCTAAACGATACGACTATAGTTCGAGGCTGCATCGTCCCGATGGATTACAACGGTCGGCTGCATAGTTCGGAACATGCTGTTATTTCGCGGTTTGTTCACAAGATGGGCAACCATTTTCAGTTACTAAACCTTGTGGTCAATTCCTTAAAAAGAACAGTACCGGAGTCCAGAGAAACTTTGATGTTGCAAGAAACCGTGGAAAAGGCTATTGAGCTCACCCGTGGGTTTTCGGACTACAATCAGGCTCCTACATGCCTGTCTAGGGTTGAGTTGATGGACATTCTTCACGCCACCATGACGCGGCGATCTTCATTCGAAAAAAAAGGAATCGCCTTCGATAGCCAAATCCATGCGTCGGTAAACGGCGCCGTTATTCAAGCAGATCCGTATCTCTTGGAGCTAGCGATCGGGCATGTTCTTCAAAACGCCCTGGAAGCTACGGAAGCAGGCGGCCAAGTGACGCTTCAAGCAAGAGTGAAGTGTTCTGGCGATAGTGCTTCTGCGGCAAGTATATCGGTAATAGATTCCGGCTGCGGGATTGATGAGAATGCTCTGGCAAACGTAGTTGTTCCATTCTTTACTTCCAAAAAGAATCATGACGGTCTGGGGTTGAGCATGGCATCTCGATTTATCGAGATACATGGGGGTATTTTACGGGTTAGAAGCGCACAGGGCAAAGGTACCGAGGTGGAAATAGTACTCCCGATGGAAGCCGAGGGGCAATCCTGCCTCCTTTAAACCCATCTTCTACAGCCAGAACCAGAAGTATTAGCCCGCACTATTCATGGACCAAGGAAAAATCACGACAGTCTATAAACCGAGGAGTGAGCACCCACTTCCGAGTTTCGGGTTTCGAGTCTCGCGTTTCGAGTTAGAACCCGGAACTCTGAACTCGGAACTCGAAACTGTAGTTTGCCCGCGACCGGACCTGTCTGCGTGTCCGCACAGGCAGAGAGGCTCGCTACTTGGTCACTCGCCCGTGAATAATGCAGGCTAGCTCGGCAATATCCAGCATGTATAGCGTACTAATTGTCGAAGACCATGATCGCCTTCGGGAACAACTGGGCCAGTTCTACGAGCAGGAGGGCTTCAAAGTAACGACGGCTGCCTGTGGAGAGGAGGGAATCGAAAAACTTTCACGAGAAAAGTTTGCAATCATAGTCTCCGACGTGAAGATGCCGGGGATTGATGGGTTTCAGTTAGCTCGCCACGTCCGGGAAAAATATCCTGACACTGATGTAATCTTAATCACCGCCTTTGGCAATATAAAACAAGCAGTTGAGGCAATGAAACTCGGGGCGAGTGATTATATCACTAAACCGTTTCAACCGGAGGCCATTCGGCTTGTAAGTGAGAAACTCATCGAAAGAAGACGTCTCCTGGAAGAAGTTAGAGAACTAAGACAGCGGGTTCACGAGGAGCACAATCTTGAAAATATACTGAGCAAAAGCCCCAAGATGCTCAAAGTATTTGAATTAATTCGATCTCTTGCCGAGACTGATTCTGGGGTCATGATTACCGGAGAAACCGGGACAGGAAAAGAGCTGGTCGCCCGCGCCATTCATAATTTGAGTCGGCGGAAGAACAGACAATTCGTTGCGATCAACTGTGGTGCTTTCCCGGATACGCTCCTCGAGAGCGAGCTTTTTGGCTATGAGAAGGGCGCTTTTACGGGTGCGGTGCAAAGTCGCGGAGGAAAAATTGAGCTTGCAGACGGAGGAACGCTCTTCTTAGACGAAATCGAAGCGATGGCAGCGCCGATGCAAGTCAAGCTGCTGCGAGTCCTCCAGGAGCGAGAAGTAGAGCGTCTAGGAGGTAACCGCAAAGTCAAAATCGACATGCGTGTTATCGCGGCAACGAATGTGGATCTCTCGCTGTGTTTAGCCCGTGGAACTCTGCGTGAAGATTTTTACTACCGGATCAACGTGATCCCCATCCAGCTTCCACCCCTGCGCGAACGGTTGGAAGATCTGCCCCTGCTCATCGATCACATCTTGAGCCGTCATCCGGTTGCGATAGAAAGAAAAATTCGACAGGTGACGCCGAAAGTTCTAGATCAAATGCTCGCCTACCATTGGCCCGGGAACATACGAGAACTTGAGAATATTCTGGAGCGAGCGATAGTCAAATCCCGCGGCGACGTCATCGAAAATGTCGATTTGCCGGCTCCGCCGCAGCGCATTGTCGACCTATGGTACGCCGGTAATGGCGCTCGAGAGATCTCCTTGAAGCAGTGGCTTTTAAATAGCGAAAAAGACTACTTACGGAGCCTATTGATAAAATACAAAGGCAGCATTTCTTCGACGGCAAAAGAAGCTAAAGTAGACAACAAAACCCTGTATAGAAAAATGAGGCGACATGGCCTTCATAAAGAATCGTTCAAGGATCTGGAATAGTTGGCTATTGCTAGCCGGTGGTTTTGTCTATTTGGTTTCAGCTAATCATGCCCAGGCTGCGTTCGCAATTAAATTGTCGCCCACACTCGGAGAGCTTTACACGGACAACCTATTTTATACCAAGGACAAAGAAGGCGATTTCGTTACTAGCATAACCCCAACGCTGTCGATCTTATATGCCCCCGAAGGTCAAACTGCACCTACTTTGAACCTCAATATCTGGTCGAGTGGGCTGATCTTTGCGCGTCACAGTGAATTAAACAACTTTGGCAATAACTGGGGACTAAACGGTGGCTATACTTACCAGTATTCTCCACAGTTAAGTTTCTACGCATCGGACGTTCTTGACCGTCAGGGGCAGTACCGACTCGGGCCGATAACTCAGGGTGCTTTTCAATTGCCCAGCGCTCCGACTTCTCCGCCGCCCGTTGGACGGACTCTCCCGGGGCAAAGCAATCAAAACCTTTCCAATTCCACTTCAGGGGGATTTTCTCAGTTTTCGAATAATTTCAACGTTCAGGGAACATATCTTTACAGACCGGATGTCAGTTTTACGGGTAGTTACTCAAACAATATTGTCGATTATAGCAACCCGGGTGGGACGGATATCTATCAAACCATAGACTTCCGGGGTGTCTATAACTGGCGAAAAGAGCATAACCTTCACGCGGGTTTTTACATCAACGTATTGAATAGCCGAAATGGCGACAGCAATGTTGTCTTTAATTTTGATTTAGGGGATGATTATTTTAGCAATTTCCAGATCCAGTTGTCGCCTACTCTGACTTTGGCAGCAAGTACCGGTATATCTTTGAACGCGGGTAGCAAGGGAGCCGGTAACAATGGACAACCAGTAGCCAACAACACCAACATAATCATCACGAAAATTTGGGAAACGGCAACCCTGAGCGGATCGCTTCAACACGGTCTGACGTCGAGCTATGGTGTTGCTGGAATTTCGAATACAACCACAGTGAATGGTCAGTTCAACTACCAATTGACGGAAAAATTATCGACGACATCTGGAGTAAATTATTCCCTCTACGATACGAACGACGGGAACTTCCAAACCTTTCAGGCCTCGACTGGAGCGCGATACCAGTTTGCTCCGTGGCTCGCCTCTAACTTATTTTACGCCTATCGATGGACGAATAGTAGTGCTTCAGTCGCTCAATCCAGCTCCGGTATCCTTCAGACGGGAATCGTTCGAGCTAATGTGGTTTACTTGACACTAACGGCCAATTTCGATCTTTGGCCCAATGTTGGATTGGACAGGAGCACGGCTGTGCCCACGCCTTTAGTGACAACCCCGTTCCCGCAGGCCACGTCGCCCGCCACGCCCGTCTCGCCAACCGCGCCCACCACGCCCACAACAAAACCGCCTCCATAGTCAGATTTTCAATCACTACGCTTTGATTTCCGCGGCTTGCTGCTAAAGAGCTATTCTCCAGACCGTCCGTCATTCCCGAATGCTTCTATCGGGAATCCAGGCGAGATCGGGAGTGGACCCCACATTAGAATATTCGGGGTGACATCCTTGGGATAAATTCTCATCGGTATGTTCTGATTACCCCACAGCTTGCGCGGTAGTTATTTAACTTAGGCTAAAGTGGATTGCGGGCAAATATGCCCACTCTATTCGATGGTTATTTGTTTTAGGGCAATTCCCCAATTAGCTTCCACAGTGTGTTGTAAACTTTTTTTATTGTGATTCCAAGCCCTTCCGGGTCTTTGACGTTTCTTTAGTGACTTACATCTCGTGGGCTCACTTGGTATGAGAATTGCGGTACCGGGCCTTGTTTCCTTACGATTTTTTTGGATGCCGACACTGCCATATCTGCAGTAATAGACAATCGATCGCAAGCAGAATATATGGAAAAAACAATCTTTTTGTTGTTCGTATTGATCATAAGCGCCGCATCGTGCGGTCCAAAAGAACTTCGCGTTCAAGAATTCCGCGTAGCGGCTGGTACTCCAGATCCGGGAAAACCTCCTGACGAGTTTTATGTTATAGGCGCCGGCGATGTGCTAAATATCAATGTTTGGAAGGAGCCGAGCCTCTCGGGTACAGTTAAGGTGCGTCCTGACGGATTCGTGACCGTGCCATTGGTCAATGAGATTCAGGTCGTGGGTATGACCACGGCGCAGCTGAGAAGGGTGCTTGAAAATAAGTATAAGGAATTTACGGTTGATCCCTTTGTAACGGTTCGGCTCGAGGCTATCGCTTCGAGCGAAGTGTTCTTGGTCGGTCAGGTGAATCGCCCTGCAGCAATTCCACTGAACGGAAACGAAACATTGCTTCAGATCCTGACCCGTGCCGGCGGGTTAACTATTTTTGCCGACCGCAGTAACATTCGGGTGGTGCGGCGAGAGGGTAACAAGGTAACCGAGTATATCGCCGACTATGACGGAATTATTAAAGGGGATTTGAAGCAAGATATTTTGCTAAGACCTGGGGATCGGATCATCGTACCGTAGGTAACGGTCATTCTTTCGCAGGGTGAGAAGCAGCTGAGCTTGGAGGACTTGCATGAACGCGGCGGCGGATTTCAATGTTTCGCAAATCCTGAGTAACCTTTATCGAAAGAAGGGGCTCATCATAGCCGTGTTCGTAGTAGTTTCTCTATTGGCCGCGTATCTGGCGACTATCCTACCTGACATCTACCGCTCGAGCACGCTCATTGTTGTCACTCCTCAGAGACTCCCCGCTTCCTTTGTCACCTCTACAGTCACTATGGATCTTGAGGAGCGTATGCAATCTATCATTCAGGAGATTCTGAGTGTGACCCAGCTGGACAAGATCATTCAGGAATTTAACCTGTATCCTTCCGATACAAAGGGATCAAATCTGCGCGATCGCGTCGAAAAGTTGCGCAAATCCATTAAAGTTGACTTTCGTCGAAACAACACGCGCGATTCTATGACAGTCTTCCAGCTATCGTTTGAATCGGGGAATCCTGAAAAAACTAGACAGGTAACCCATCGCCTTGCCACGCTGTTTATCGACCAAAACTTGCAGGTAAGAGAGCAACAAGCGATCGGTACAAAGACATTCATGAATTCAGAGGTTGAGAGACTTCGGAAGGAACTGGAACAGCAAGAGACGGTGGTGAATCAGTACAAGGCTGGCCATCTCTATGAGCTTCCCGATCAACTCGACACGAATTTGCGCACTTTAGAACAGCTTCGTCGTGAACTAGAGGCCAATAATCAACGACTGTCCACGCTACAGGAGCGAAAAGGGACTCTACAAAAACAATCGGTTGAATCCGACATTCTCAAGGTGGATGCACTAAGTGGTTCAGTCATGGTCCAGGGGGATGGCGTAATGCAAAGTGTTCAGCTTGAGGTGAAGAAAAAGGAGCTGGATTCCTTGCTACAAAGATATAGTAGCAGGCATCCTGATGTCATTCGTTTGCAGAAGGAGATCCAAAGTCTAGAAGCTGAGATTGGGAATACAAGCTCCAGTAAAACGACGAATTCGGCAAAAGTCGCTACGGTCATCAGTCCTCTAAAGCAGGTGTTGCAGAAACAGGTTACGGACATTGATTCGGAGATCCAAGCTCTCCGTTCTCAAGCCGAAGGCATTCGCAATCAAATCGGCATTCTTCAAGCTCGCGTTAATAACGCGCCAGTTCGAGCGATAGAGCTGTCCAGGGTTAGCAGAGGATACGAGATCACACTAAAAAAATATCAAGACCTGCTGGCGAAAAGCCTTGAGTCCGAGTTGTCCGAAAACATGGAGAAGAACAAAAAGGGTGAGCAATTCCGGATTCTCGATCCTGCCAACTTACCGCTTAGGCCTGCCCGGCCTAACCGTCTGATGATTGTTCTGGTGGGATTGGCGTCAGGTTTGGCAGGTGGTGTGGCTTTGGCGTTCCTATGGGATAACCTGGACACTTCCTTTAAGAGAGGCGAGGAAATCAGTGCTTATGTGAATCTGCCACTGCTCGTGACAATTCCCGCTCTGATAACACGGGATAGCGTCTTGGAACAGCGCCGGGCTCAAGGGCTGCTTGTAATGGCTTCGATCGGAATCCTCGCCGTCGGAGTCGTTTTTGTCCGAATTTTAGGCCCTATGTACTTTTAGGAAAGAAGAGAAAGAATGGATCATCTATTGTATCAAACACATTTCGGGCTCCGGGAGGCTCCTTTTAATATCACCCCGGATCCCAGTTTCCTGTACTTGAGCGTGAGTCACCGGGAGGGGTTAGCGCAACTTTCCTATGGAATTAGAGCCCGGAAAGGGTTTGTCGTCTTAACCGGGGAAGTGGGTACAGGGAAAACCACGTTGATTCACGCACTGTTGAACGAGCTCAACGGAAGTGCTCAAACCGCGCTTATCTTTAGCACCATCGTTACCCCTGCGGATTTGCTTCGGTCGGTATGTGAAGAATTCGGATTGGTCGAACCCAAGCGACCTCTTAAAGAAATCCATGATTACCTTGTGTCTTTGAATGAGTTTCTTCTCGAGAGCTATCGAAAGGGCGAGAACTGCGCGCTCATTATTGATGAAGCACAGAATCTTTCGGCTGAGGTGCTAGAAAGTATCCGGCTGTTATCTAACTTTGAGACTTCGAAGGACAAACTTTTGCAAATATTATTAGTTGGACAGCCTGAATTAGCGGTTCGGCTCAACTCGCCTGAATTGCGTCAGCTAAAGCAACGAGTCATGTTGCGCCACCATTTGCGAGCTCTCTCGCTACAGGAATGTTGCGAATACGTCTCCAATCGCTTGAAAGTTGCTGGGGGAGAGCGAACAATTTTCACCCCCGATGCCGTAGAAAGCATTCATACGTACTCCGGTGGCATCCCCCGCATTGTGAATGTGTTGTGCGACAACGCATTGCTGACTGGTTATGCGTTGGCAAGAGAAGCAATCGACACAGGGATCATACGGGAAGTGGCAGAGGATCTCAACATAACAGCCAACGCGGAGGCGCGCCTTAGGCCTATTCGTCAAGTGGTCAATAACGGGAACGGTAATGCTTTATCGCAGGGATTTACCGGCGGACCTGTAGAAGCCCGATCAGCGATCACCCGCTTGGAGCCCAAGCCAACGGGAGTGAAGCCGCCTCCTAAAAGTGCGTCCTCCACGGCGTTTGTGCCGTTAAGTTTTTTAGATGCCCTGGTTGCCGCTCTCACGGATGCTATGGGTCCGATGGCCAGGATTGTGCTCCGCGATCAGATCAAGACCTTTGGCGAGTCTACCGACAGGTTCCCTAATTCAAAAGTCGAGATGCTTCTTGAATCGGTAAGTCGCGAGATCCTAGACGACGGAATGCGGGGGCGGTTCAGGCAGCAGATGCTGCAAGAAATCAGGACACTGCAAGTCTCGTAGTTGAAGTTTGAAAAGAAGCCGAAATGTTCCACAGGTTAGGAAAGTTGGGCTGACATGGAAAATTGCCCGAGCCCTATGGGGAAGTCTGTAGGAAGGTTTCTGAGTTCGTCCTAGCAGGTCGCTGAAAAACTCTGTTAGCGCGCTGCTCAAAAAGATCTCAAAGGCGAGGCGTGCGAACGGAATAGACGGAATAGAGGATTATGGGAACATTGAATTATTGGGCTTTAAATGCATCACTCCAATACTCCAGTCTTTCTAGGAGCGTGAAAGCATGAGTAGGGTCTTCGAAGCATTAGCAAAAGCGAGCGAAGTAAAGAGACGTCAATCCGAATGGCCAGTGGAAGATCGTGAAATCATTGTCCCTGCAAAGGCCGGCATCGAAGGAGAAAGGCCGACTCCCGAACAGTACTTTAGAGGAAACGGCACTGTCAACAGAACGAACGGTACGGGCAGTCAAACTCATGAATTGTACCCCGGGGTCATAACCGGCGAGAAGCCGTGGCGCGAAAAAATCGAAGAATGGCTTTTTGGCTGGGGCCTGGGGCGCTATAACAGCTATCCAATCGTTGCTTTGGAAACGGAATCTCCGGCAGCGGAACAATATAAAATTCTGCGTGAGCAGGTCAAACGATTACGTGCAGAATCCGGGATTAGGAGTTTTTCCATAACGAGCCCGGTTAAGAGAGATGGAAAGACGACAGTCGCCGTCAATTTGGCAGCAGTCCTATCATTAGACTATGAGGAAGGGGTTCTGCTGATTGACGGTGATCTCCGGGCTCCGGGTATCCATCGCTGCTTTAACGCACCTCAATCGCCGGGGCTTACCGATTATCTTGGCTCCGGCTCGAAAATCAATCTGAAGAGCCTGATCCAGGAAACCTTTCTGCCCGGGTTACGTATTTTGCCCTCAGGAAAACCGTCCCATCTCTCATCGGAGCTTTTGGCCACAGAGAGAATGAAACAGGTTATGGAGGCCGCTTGGGCCGAGTTCCCCGGTTATCACATCATAATCGATAGCCCGCCGATACTTTCTACACCCGACCCCATGGTAATCGCCCGCCACGTTGATGGGGTATTGCTGGTAGTACGGGCAGGCAAAACTCCGCGTGACTATTTGACAAAAGCGCTGCAAACCCTGAATTCGACCAAAGTTATGGGCGTTGTGTTGAACGGCGCGGAGGGTATCTCCTCTAAGTATTACTATTATTCGACCAACGGTGCCTAATCATCGATGCGTATATTTAATCGTTACTTTTCTGTTTACGATTTCATCCTCGTTCTGGGTGATGTCATCGTGATCCTTTTGGCCACCGTGGCTGTTCGTACGGCAATATTCCTTTTTGAAATCTCATCCAGTCCTGAGTGGATGTTTTGGTTACTTCAAGCGGTGGCTGTGACCATTATTGTAGCGGTCTCTTTCTATTATTCTGATCTCTATGCCATCGACCAAACGTTATCCATTCGAGAGTTATCGCTCCGTTTGATGAGTGGAATCGGAATGGCGTGTATTCTGATCGCCATCATTAGCTATCCGATACCGCAATTCGGAAAAACGCTCTATGCCAGTCAAATGGCGCTGATTGTGTTAAGCCTTTGTGCTTGGCGGGTTGGTTTTATGCGAGTGATCTCGAGGGCGCGGATTCATGCGAGGGTGTTGGTGGTTGGACTGCAGGGCATCGGCAAGGTGGTGGCGGAAGAGCTGCTTAAACAAAAGAAGTTGGGCATGGAAGTGGTTGGCTTTGTGGGCCAATCTGCGGGGCAACTCACACTTTCTTACGGGAATCCGGTCCGCGTATCGCTACCGGTCTACCAGTCCTCGTCGTTAATGGATTTGTTCCAGGAGAAAAAAGTTAACCGTATTCTTCTTGCCGGGGTGGAAGGCTACTGCGATACCCTTGGCCAAGAACTGGTGAATTTACGTAGCCGCGGAGTGGCAATGGAAGACTGCCACTCTTTTTACGAAAGACTGGTGAGTAAGATTGCGATTGCTGATCTTTCTCCGGAGTGGATTGTTCGATGCAAAGGATTCCGGCGTGATTGGCTGATCATTCACACAAAGCGGATGATCGATGTGGCCGTATCGACTGTTGGATTGCTATTGAGCGCCCCGATCACTTTATTCACAGTAGCCGCGATTAAATTGGATAGTCCCGGTCCAATCCTCTATCGTCAGGAAAGGGTGGGGCAGCATGAGGAACCATTTACCATATATAAATTTCGCTCGATGTCTCAAAGTGCGGAAGCTAATGTTGGTCCGGTTTGGGCCGCAAAACATGATCCTAGGGTCACCCGGGTAGGAAAAATTATCCGCAATTTGCGAATCGATGAGATTCCACAAATGATCAACGTGTTGAAGGGACAAATGAGTTTGGTTGGCCCAAGACCTGAACGACCATTTTTTGTGCGGAAGTTGAACAAAAAGATTCCTTTTTACTCTCTACGCCATTCAATTAAACCGGGAATCACGGGCTGGGCTCAGATCTCTTACCCGTACGGGGACAGTGAGGAGGATGCAATAGAAAAACTCCAGTACGATCTGTACTACATGAAAAATATGTCGGCGCTTTTCGATCTGCAGATCATATTCGAAAGCCTCAAGGTTGTTTTGTTGGGCAAGGGAGCTCGATAGAGAGGGGCCAGCGGTGGGTTTTTTGAATGCCATGACTGTGGACGTGGAAGATTATTTTCACGTACAGGCTTTCGCCGGCGTAATCGGTCGTAGTGATTGGGAACGTTATCCAAGTCGAGTTGAGCGTAATACGCTACGATTGTTGGAAATGTTTGCGTGTCGGCAGGTTCGGGCGACTTTTTTCGTCTTAGGTTGGGTAGCAGAGAGGTTTCCAGGGCTAGTTCGAGCAATCGGCAAGGCCGGCCACCGCGTCGGATGTCACGGATACGCGCATCGGGTGATCTACGAAGGCGATGAGATGGACTTTCGTAATGACGTACGGCGAGCGCGGCAAATTATAGAGGATATTTCGGGGATACCGGTAACCAGCTTCCGCGCGCCGAGCTATTCGATTACCTCCGAGACCCTGTGGGCTTTTGAAGTCCTCGGTGAAGAAGGATTTGAATACGACTCTAGTATATTTCCAGTCATACACGACAACTACGGTATCCCTGACGCTCCACGTTTCCCCTATATTAAACGGCTGAAATGTGGGCGGCAAATTCGTGAGTTTCCTCCGTCGACGCTTCGCGTCCTCGGCAGTAACATACCGGTTGCAGGTGGCGGATACCTTCGGTTGTTTCCCTATAAACTGACTGCGTGGGCTATAGATCATCTCAATAAAGCTGAACGGCAACCAGCGATGGTGTATCTGCACCCGTGGGAGATCGATCCGGACCAACCGCGCATTTCTGCGTCATGGTTATCGCGCTTTCGACATTACAACAACTTAGAGTCAACAGAAGCAAAATGTCTAAAATTGCTGGATGACTTTTCCTGGGCACCGATGGAAGAGGTGTTCTGCCAAAGGTTGGTTCAATAGTTTTCCATTTCACGGGGTTCGTATGGCATTTAAAATCCTCTCGGTCGTCGGAGCAAGGCCGAATTTTATAAAAATCGCGGCCATTTGTGAGGCGATAAAAGGGATTAATAGCCTAAAAACTGCAGAGCAAATCGACCATGTCCTGGTCCACACCGGGCAGCATTACGATACCAACATGTCGGATCTGTTTTTTAATGATTTGGAGCTTCCCAAGCCAGATCTTTGCCTGGGAGTCGGGTCGGCCTCTCATTCCATTCAGACCGCTAGGATTATGGAGCGGTTTGAAAGTGTGGTTCAGAATGAGCAGCCGGACGTCGTGCTTGTAGTAGGAGATGTAAACTCCACGGCGGCATGCGCGCTGGTGGCCAAAAAGACATGGTGCCGGGGGAACCGCGGAGCAAAAGGGTTTATTCCAAAGCTTGCACATGTTGAAGCGGGATTACGGAGCTTCGACCGGACCATGCCTGAGGAGATCAATCGCATCGTTACGGATTGCGTTTCCGACTATCTTTTCACGACTGAAAAAAGCGCTAATCAAAATCTGCATCGCGAGGGGATCCCAGCGGGCCGCATCTTTTTTGTCGGGAATGTCATGATTGATACATTGCTACGACATCGTTCGAAAGCACATGAATCGACTATCTTGCAAGATCTGCAGCTGTTGGATAGAGATGGAATAAAGTCCTATGCGGTCCTCACTCTTCATAAACCTCCTAACGTTGACGATAAGCAGGTTTTGTCGCGCATACTTGACGCCTTTCTACATATTTCACAGCGACTTCCGGTAATTTTTCCGGCGCATCCGCGGACGTTAAGGCGGATTCAGGGCGCAGATCTCAACGATTATTTCGTTGACCATTTTGTTCAGGGTCCTGAGCCGTGGGATTCGCGAGTGCGAATCCGATTGGTTCCACCGCTCGGCTATCTTGATTTTCTGCGCCTGATGTCCGAAGCGAGGGTTGTTCTTACCGACTCGGGTGGAATCCAAGAAGAAACGACTATCCTTGGGGTCCCTTGCATCACCCTTCGGGATAGCACGGAGAGACCTGTCACCCTAGAGGATGGCATGAACGTCTTAGTGGGCTCGGATCCGGAAAAGATCATCACAGAATTTGACCGAGTATACTGTAACGGACAGAAATTGAATCGCTCTCCCCGTTATTGGGATGGCAATGCCGCAAAACGAATCATCAAAGTGCTGGTGGATGATTTTTCCCCGAAGGATCAGTAATTGATGCCGCCTGGGCATTGAACCTGGATCCAAAGAGTTAATCAAAACTGAAACGTTATGGTCCGCATGTGGGTCCTTCTCGCAAGGTAATGAATCACGTTCGAATGCGTATGTTTTGCTTACCCGGTAGAAAGCTTTTCACCAGCGCTAATCGTTCCCAATCGGTAACAGACCACTCGCCATCTTCTGGACTCTGTCGTGAAGTCACAATGGTGGGGGAACCCCGGATCAACCGGCATATTTCATAACCAAAGATTGTTGGCCATTTTGCTGACTCAATCGCTGCCCGTGGCTTTTGGCTATCATTTTGAGCTGTTAGACAAATCCCGCCAATAATATGATATTAAGGTAACGATGAGGCAAGGATTTAAAGGTTTGGTATTATCCGGCGGAAAGGGTACGCGGCTTAGACCCCTCACGCATACAGCGGCGAAGCAACTTGTGCCAGTCGCCAATCGGCCAATCTTGTACTACGTATTGGATAATCTACTAGAGGCAGGGATCCGTGATGTGGGAATCATCATCTCTCCGGAAACTGGCAAAGCGATTCAAGAAGCAGCGGGGGACGGCAATGCTTGGGGGATGAAGTTCGAATATATCTTGCAGGACGAGCCACTAGGGTTGGCCCATGCAGTCAAAGTTGCGCGTTCATTCTTGGGAACAGACCCTTTCGTTATGTATCTCGGTGATAATCTGATCGGTTCTGGTATCGGTGGATTTCGTGAAACTTTCGAGAAATCGAATGCTGATGCAAGTATTTTGCTCAAGAAAGTGAACAATCCATCAAGTTTTGGAATAGCTGAAGTCAGCGACGAAGGAAAGGTACGCAGTCTCATTGAAAAGCCCCAAGATCCGGGATCCAACCTAGCTTTGGTGGGAATCTACTTTTTCTCACCCAAGATTCATGAAGCAATCGATTGCATTCGGCCATCGCCGCGTGGAGAACTGGAGATCACGGACGCGATCCAAGAGCTCTTGGAGCAAGGATGCAATGTTTTAAGCCATCAGTTAGACAGTTGGTGGCTTGATACTGGTAAAAAAGACGACCTTTTGACTGCCAACAGGGTTGTACTAGACGAGTGGGTTGAGCGGCAACTTTTGGGAGAGATTGACGAGGCAAGCCAAGTGAGTGGACGGGTTCGCTTGGGAAGAGACAGTAAGGTGATCAGGAGCACGATCCGAGGACCTGTGGTCATCGGAGATAACGTTCAAATCGAGAATTCTTTCATTGGGCCGTTTACTTCCATAGGGAATGGATGCCGCATTATCTCTTCTGTTATGGAGCATTGCGTCCTTTTAGAAGGCGCCCGGATCGAACACGTTGATCGTTTGGAAGATAGCCTGGTAGGGAAAGGTTCGTCCGTTATTAAGAACCGCGGAAACCATCAGGCCTACCGGTTGATGATTGGAGACGATTCAGAGGTTCTTGTCTGACACCAGTTCGTGACACAAAGCCAAGTTTACTCACGCAAGAGGATACTCATAGTTGAAGACTTTGTTGATCACCGGCGGCTGCGGATTTATTGGAAGCCACTTCATCCGGCTACTACGCCGTGAGAAGCCGCAGTGGCGGATCGTCAACCTTGACCTGCTAACGTACGCCGGTAATCTCGGTAACCTGGCCGACTTGAACCTAGCTGGGGATGGCTCGGGGTACCGATTCATCCGAGGGGATATTGCGGATTCTTCTTTGGTTCAGCAGATTTTTGAAACTGAGACGCCCGATGCGATAGTGAACATCGCCGCTGAAACACACGTAGATCGTAGCCTGTTGGACAGCGCTCCCTTTGTCAGAACCAATATTGAGGGCGTGCGCGTCTTGTTGGACGTGGCTGCCCGATACGGGATCAAAGGATTTCTGCAGGTTTCGACAGATGAGGTCTATGGTTCACTCACACTCGATGAACTGGCTTTTTCCGAAGACAGCCAGTTACTCCCGAACAGCCCCTATGCGGCCAGCAAAGCTGCCGCTGATCTACTGGTTCGGGCGTACCACCGTAGTTACGGTCTCCCGACATTGATCACGCGATGTGGCAATAACTACGGCCCTTATCAATTTCCCGAAAAGTTTTTGCCTTTATTCATCACCAATGCCCTCGACGATCAACCTCTGCCTTTGTATGGCGACGGCAGACAGATAAGGGATTGGATTCACGCAGAAGATCATGCTCGAGCGCTGCTTCACGTATTGGACCACGGGCTACCGGGAGAGATTTACAATGTCAGCGCGGACGAAGAGCAGACGAATCAATTCATGGCGGAGTGGATTCTTGACATACTTGGTAAATCACGGCAGCTCATTCGCCATGTTGAAGATCGTCCGGGGCATGATCGCCGGTATTCTTTAACTGCCTCGAAAATCCGCGCACTGGGTTGGCAGCCGTCTATCCCTCTAGGGCAAGGACTGTCAAGTACGATTGATTGGTATCGAAATCAAAGAGCCTGGTGGGAGCGGACCAAGAGCGGCGAATACCGAAAATACTACTCAGAAATGTATGGTCAACGCCTGAAATCTCAAGCGTAGCGACGAAAGGAAAAACATGAATGCCCTTGACCGCTGACACTTTTCGAAAAATAGAATCCCACCTATTGCAAAGCGCCGAAATTAAGCGACAAACAGCGGCAAGTTGTGCTGGGTCAATTGCCAAGGCGGCTGATGTGATTGCGGAAGTATTTCTGTCTGGTAGAAAGCTGCTCCTTTGCGGCAACGGCGGCAGCGCGGCGGACTGCCAGCACATGGCGGCGGAGTTCGTCAGTCGCCTTTCGAAGGATTTAGAGCGCCGTGCTCTACCGGCAATAGCGCTGACAACCGACACCTCCTTCTTGACCGCTTTTGGTAATGACTGTGGCTTCGAAGGAATTTTCGAACGGCAAATTGAGGCTTTTGGAAAAGCCGGCGATATCCTCATAGGCATAAGCACGAGCGGCAACTCACTGAACGTTATTCGGGCGGTAGAGGCAGCAAGAAAAAGGAACATGCGCACCATCGCGCTCACGGGAAACGGCGGCCGCCTGGCCGCGATAGCGGATGTGGTAATAGCTGTGCCGAGCACCGATACGCAATATATTCAGGAAGCTCATCTGGCCGTTGAACATGTACTGTGCGAGTTGGTCGAGTTCGCGCTTTTCCGTGAGCCGGGCGTGCTGCCAGAAAAGGAGCGTTGATCCCGGGAAGATTCAACCGTGATAAGCGGTTAACTTTTGAGGTACTATCTAACCGGATAATTCGATTAACCGATCTCCATCGTGTCAGTAACCGTGTTTCTCACCTGACCGCAACCGCTCTACAAAAAACCGAACCGCCTTTTGTGCAGGCTGCAGAGCGCTTGATTCTCACTGGCTTTAATGTGAGAATTTGCTCCTAAAATTTTTCTGCCCTGTCCAAAGTCCCCCTTTTGCAAAAGGGGATATCAAATCTATTCCACCATCTTGTCGACGGTAGCCCTTGTACTGCACAACTTCACCATAAATTACCCCTCTTTGAAAAAGAGGGACAGGGGAGATTTTGGCTCTTGGCTCTGCCCCAGCGGGACTCTCACAACGGCTCCGTCTTCCAGCAGCCGGTCAAAGTGGACAGCCACCAAGATCCACTAAGTCACTGGAATACCTTTTGCTCTTCCCCACCGCGACACAGCAAATTAACCGGTTTCTTCGGGCAGGTTTGTCCGTCTTTGCTACTGGCAAATTAATAGTAGCCATTTTGCCAGAGGGACTTTTAGGTGTTGTCCAAAAAGTCTCGTGTTATCAATAAAATAGCTCTCTGGGGTTAGATGGCGAATTTATGCCGCTTTTTGTAACCGCCTGATGCAGGAATGGCGGAAGCGCGCTCGGAGTTCCTCAATTTAGACTAATCGTTCGCAGAGATTGAACCAAATATAACAATGTCTTTCTGTCGATTTTGCAGCTGCAGCCTAACTCATACCTTTGTTGATTTGGGAATGTCGCCGCTGTGCGAGAGTTTTCTGACGGCGGAACAGCTTAACGAAATGGAGCCATTCTATCCGCTTCATGTTTACGTCTGTGAGCGCTGCCTTCTGGTCCAACTGCAGGAATATGTCCGTCCTGAGACTATATTTACGGAATACGCCTACTTTTCCTCGTACTCGGACTCGTGGTTGCAACACGCCAAATCTTATACTGATTTGATGGTCGAGCGTTTTAATATTGACGCTCAGAGTCAGGTAGTGGAGCTGGCCAGCAACGATGGCTATTTGCTTCAGTACTTTGTCCAGAAGGGAATCCCGGTCTTAGGAGTCGAGCCGGCAGCCAATGTGGCTCAGGCAGCTATAAAAAAAGGTATCCCGACCGTTGTTAAATTCTTTGGAACGGAGACCGCCCAGGAACTCTCCGCCGAGCGAGGCAAAGCTGATTTGCTGCTTGGAAATAATGTATTAGCGCACGTTCCGGATCTGAATGACTTCGTTGCGGGAATGAAGATACTGCTGAAGCCGGAGGGCGTCATCACTATGGAATTCCCGCATCTCATAAGGCTCATGGATGAGAACCAGTTCGACACCATTTACCAAGAGCACTTCTCATATTTCTCGTTTTCCACTGTTGAGAAGGTCTTTGCAGCGCATGGACTGACGCTCTTCGATGTTGAGGAACTGCCCACTCACGGTGGCTCTTTGAGAATCTATGCCCGTCATCGTGAAACTGCCAAAGAACCGGTGACCCGGTGCGTCATGGATCTGAAAGCTAGAGAAGAGGCTGCCGGCTTCATGCTTCTGGAAACGTATCTTTGTTTCGGGACGAAAGTAGAGGAAACAAAGCGAAACCTCCTAAACTTTCTCATCAAAGCCAAACGGGAAGGGAAATCTATTGCGGGCTACGGAGCACCGGGAAAAGGAAATACCCTTCTAAACTACTGCGGCATCCGAACAGACTTCATTGACTACACTGTGGACCGAAACCCTTACAAACACGGAAAATACACCCCTGGCACTCATATACCCATCTACGATCCCGATAAGATCAGGGAAACAAGGCCGGATTATATTTTTATTCTGCCGTGGAACCTACGGAATGAGATTATGCAGCAGCTAGCGTACGTGCGAGAGTGGGGTGCTCAGTTTGTAGTGCCCATCCCAGAGGTGATCATATTGTAAACAGCGAGCAGGAAGCAGTGAGCAGTAGTGAGCAGTAAGGAAGCGGCTCATGAACGACAAGCCTCATAAGAATCTCATCGCCTGGCAAAGGTCCATGGAACTGGTTGTCGGAGTCTATGAAATTACAAAACGCTTTCCTAAAGAAGAAATCTACGGTTTATCATCACAACTCAGGCGAGCGGCGGTTTCTGTTCCTTCCAATATCTCAGAAGGCGCCGCTGATCGGACAACGCAGCAATTTTCTAACTTCTTGTCCAATGCGATCGGGTCACTAAACGAGATCGACACGCAGCTGGACTTGGCACATCGCCTCGGCTACTTCATCCAGCACGATTACGACCGGCTTCATCAACAGCTTGACGAGTGTCTCGCTCTTACCTACGGATTGAGGAAATCTCTAGTAAGCCGCTCAAAAAGATCTCAGAGGCGAGGCACGCGAAAAATCGATCCTTCGGCTTTCGTTGAGGACAGGCTAGGCGGGAGGCGTACCTAAGCGGCTCACCGCTCGCTGCGCACCGCTCACTGCTTACAGCTTACTGCTCACTTCCATGTTCTTTACCGAGACAAAGCTCAAAGGTGCATTCATTCTGGAGCCGGATAAGCTGGAAGATGATAGGGGATTTTTTGCTCGCAGCTGGTGCCAGCGGGAATTCGAAGCGCACGCCCTGAATCCGCGGTTGGTTCAGTGCAGTGTTTCCTTTAGTAAGAGTAAAGGCACCCTCCGCGGAATGCACTATCAAGTTGTCCCATACGCAGAGGCCAAATTGGTGCGGTGTACGAGTGGTTCGGTCTATGACGCGATTATTGATTTGCGGCCCGAATCCCCAACATTTAAACAGTACATCGGTTTGGTTCTTACAGCTCGCAACCACAAGATGCTTTACGTACCCGAAGGTTTTGCCCACGGATTTC
>Ga0184626_10000052_pt1 | contig 23922 bp, 20 predicted proteins | sample PLM3_60_b1_FD_133142 | JGI IMG/M metagenome (GOLD analysis project Ga0184626, IMG submission 133142) | Groundwater sediment microbial communities from an aquifer in East River, Colorado, USA - PLM3_60_b1 | ecosystem: Environmental > Terrestrial > Soil > Riparian zone | place: USA: East River... | reverse complement strand
TGGTCCGCCATGGCGGGGGGCCAGAGCGGCTTTTGGGTTGCTCACGAGGACGGCATCTTTAAGAAAAACGGCCTGGAGGTCGAGCTGCTTCATATCCCCTCCAGCTCGCGGGCGATCCAGACCATGCTCGCTGGAGAGATCGCGATCTCTTACCTGGACCCGCGAAATACCATCGAAGCCAACTTTAGGGGCGCTTCGGTCGCGTTGCTTGCCGGCGTCACCAACCGCTTCACATTTTCCTTAATGGGTCGACCCGAGATCAAGAAAGTCGGCGACCTAAAGGGCAAAAAGATCGGCGTCACGCGCATCGGCTCTTCAACTCACACGGCAGCGCTGTACGCACTCAACCAGGCGGGTCTCAAGCCCTCCGACTATCAGATCCTTCCCCTATTTGAGGTTCCAAATATTCTAACCGCCCTCATGGCTGGACAGATCGACGCCGGACTGATCTCGCCGCCCACGACGTTCCGCGGCCGCAAGGCAGGGCTCACAGAACTCGTGAACCTCGCCCGGGAGGGGCCTGAGTTCGCGTCCGTCGCCATCGGTTCCCCGCGCTCCTATATCAAGGCCAACGAAGAAATCGTTCGCCGGGTAGTGCGTTCGTATGTCGAAGCGATCCATCGCTTCAAAACGAACAAGGAAATCGGCCTAAAGGTCCTGCAAAAGTATACCCGCGTCCAAGATCCGGAGATCCTGGAGGCGACCTATATTGAGTACCTCGATTACATCGAAAGCATTCCGTACGTCAGCAAGAAGGGCTTAGAGATCATCCTCGGGGAACTGGCGGAAAAAGAGCCAAAGGCACGACAGGCCAAGCCGGAGGATTTCCTGGAAGCCCGGTTCTTAGACGAACTGGAGAGAGAAGGACTCTTCAAGAAGTTGTGGGGTAGGTAACTAGTAAACTGTAAGAGCTAAATAGCGTTCGCCGTTCATGGTTCGAGAGCCTCACCACGAACGGCTCTTGCCTTGACCGTTCACCCTGAGCTGTTGAAGGGTTCTTCAAACTTGGACGCGAATCAAGTGTACAGTTCACTTATTTTTGCTCCCAGATCGTACGAAAGGATGTCTCCGATGGCAATGAAATATTCAGTTCCAGCATTTTTGGTCGCATTTTTTATGCACCTAACGGTTCTGTCTGATCCTCTTTTTTCGCAGGCCGACTTTTTTCGCGGCAAGACTATAACGATTATTCAAGACAGGGATCCGGGAGGGTCGGGAGACTTGCGGGTAAAAGTTATGATGCCCTTCTTGCAGAAACATATTCCGGGAAATCCGACGGTGATTAGCGAGTACATGCCCGGCGGTGGCGGCCGAAAAGCCGCAAATCATATTTTTCGATCGTCCCGTCCCGACGGGCTCACGATCGGCAACGCCGGCTCCAGCATGGTTCAACTTGAGATCCTCGGAGAGTCAGGAGTCCTGTACAGCATCGACAAGTTCTTTTATCTGGGTTCCCCCTATAGCGTCTATCATCCGGTCTTTTTGACCCGTAAGCAGGCCGGCTTCGATAGCCTCGCAAAACTTCGCGCCGCCTCGGGAATCAGAGTCGGAGGGCAATCCGTCGGTTTCTCCACTTACATAGAGGGACGCCTGTTTACTTACGTTCTTGGTCTCAAAGACCCAAAATTTGTCACGGGCTATGGAGGCCCCGAGCTCGATCCGGCGCTGTTGCGCGGCGAGATCGATGCCCGCGCGTCGGGTGCCGACGGGATCCTCCGCACGCCCGAGTGGCTTAAAGGAGGCATGGTGGATTTTCATACAATCATTAATATTCCCAAGGAGGAAAAGCATCCGCAGTTTAGCCATCTTCCCGAACTCGAAAGCCTGGCCAGGTCGGACAAGGATCGCAAGCTGATCATCCTGCAGCGTGCTTTCCGCGTGGCGGGCGCGCCCTCTTTCCTTCCCCCGGGAACACCCAAAGATCGCGTCGAAATTCTTCAGGAAGCCTTTCGCAAAATGTACACGGATCCTGAGTTTCACAAAGAATACAAGAAACTTACCGGACCGGACCCGACGCCACTCCTACCCAAAGATCATGAAAGAGTGATCAAAGAGATTCCACGTGACCCGGAAGTGATTGAGCTGTTCAAGAAGATCGCCGGCGGTGATCCGCTCCCGCCGAACTAGAGACCTAGCGCGGCAAAAGCGCGAGCAAAACTTCATCGTTGAGACGCGAGTTCACAGAGATCGGAGTGTTTCTTGATCAAGAGCCCTTCGCTCCGCGGCCTCGGCCTGCCCTGAGCCGGTCGAAGGGCCCCTCAGCCTTGAAAATTGTGGCTGATCAGCCCTCTGGCGAGTCCGCGATTAGCCTCACGAAAGCCTAAAGACCAATTTCTCGAACAATCGCACGTTGTCACAATGTAAGGCGCACCACGCGTCAATCTGGATTCATTTCATTTTGTTCAGCTTGATTGGAACCTGGCCGTCGAGGCTATTTCTTCTAACATCCTTTTAGCGCTGCTACGCTTGCTGTTGTACATTAGGTCGATATAGGATTGCGTGCGCGGATCTTCCTTTGCCCGCACTGAAAGGATGTTTCAATGGTCATGAAATATTCGGTTCCGGCAATGTTGTTTGCTTTGTACTATCTAACGTCTCTGCCTGAACCGCTTTTTTCACAGACCGACTTTTATCGGGGAAAGACCATCACGATTATTCAAGGCAGGGATCCGGGAGGGTCGGGAGACCTGCGGGTAAAAGTTATGATGCCCTTCTTGCAGAAACATATTCCGGGGAATCCGACTGTTATTAGCGAATACATGCCCGGCGGAGGAGGCCGAAAGGCCGCAAATCATGTCTTTAGATCATCCCGGCCTGACGGGCTCACAATCGGCAACGCCGGCTCCAGCATGGTTCAACTTGAGTTACTTGGAGAGTCAGGAGTCCTGTACAACATCGACAAGTTCTTTTATCTGGGTTCCCCCTATAGTGTCTATCATCCCGTCTTTTTTACCCGCAAGCAGGCCGGCTTGGACAGCCTTGCAAAACTTCGGGCCGCCTCCGGAGTCAGGGTCGGAGGACAGTCCGTGGGTTTCTCTACCTACATTGAAGGCCGTCTGTTTGCCTACGTTCTCGGTCTTAAAGAGCCTAAATTCGTCACCGGCTATGGAGGTGCTGAGCTTGACCCGGCGCTCTTGCGCGGTGAGATCGACGCCCGCTCGTCGGGCGCCGACGGTATCCTCCGGACCCCGGAGTGGCTTAAAGGAGGCATGGTGGATTTTCATACGATCATTGACATTCCCAAGGGGGAAAAGCATCCGCAGTTTAGCCACCTTCCCGAACTCGAGAGCCTGGCCAGGTCGGATAAAGATCGCAAGGTGATTATTCTTCAGCGTGCTTTCCGGGTTGCCGGCGCACCCTCCTTCCTTCCCCCCGGAACGCCTAAAGAGCGTGTAGAAATTCTTCAGGAAGCCTTTCGCAAAACCTATACGGATCCTGAATTTCACAAAGAATACAAAAAACTCACCGGACCGGAGCCGACGCCGCTGCTACCCAAAGACCATGAAAAGGTGATCAAAGAAATCCCGCGTGAGCCGGAGGTGATTGAGCTGTTCAAAAAAATTGCCGGCGCGGAGTCCCTCCCGCCACACTGAAGGAGGTAAACAATCGAGAACCTGCGCGTGTGAAGCGGCGTGAGGCCAGCGTGGTGTTCCCGAAATTCGTTGAATAATTTGGGCGTCGTTCCAGGCAAGCTGGCGATTCCTCCAGAGGCGGATCAGCCTCAGGCTGAAGCTAGCGCGACCTGGTTAACGGCTGGAGATCATCGCCCCTACCTTGATGAACTATGGATTGCTTCAGCCGAACTGTCCGAGGCGCTCGATAACGTTAACGCAGCGGTTGGAATAGCCCCACTCGTTGTCGTACCACGAGACCACGCGAGCGTAGCCGTCGCCCTGGGACTGAGTCACCAGGGAATCGAAGATTGACGAGTGCGGGTTGCCAATGATGTCGCTCGAGACCAGCGGCACCTCGGAGTACTCCAACACGTTCTTGAGCGGGCCCTCGGCGGCTAGCCTCACTGCCTCGTTGATGGCTTCTTTGTCGGGATGCTTTTCGAGCTCCACGACGAGATCGACCACCGAGCCGTCGGACACCGGCACGCGCGCCGCGATGCCGTCGAGCTTGCCCATGAGCTTGGGCAGCACGACACCCACCGCACGGGCAGCGCCGGTGGTGGTCGGGATGATGTTTTCCGCCGCGGCACGGCTGCGCCGGAAGTCTTCGTGGGGCACGTCCGCCAGGCGCTGGTCGTTGGTATAGGCGTGCACCGTGGTCATGATGCCGTGCTTGATTCCGAAAGAATCGTCGAGCACCTTGGCCAAAGGCGCGAGGCAATTCGTGGTGCACGAGGCGTTCGACACCAGGCGGTGCTCGGGCTTCAGCTGGTCATCGTTGACGCCCATGACAACCATGTGATCGACATTGTCCTTGGGCGGCACGGTGAGGAGCACGCGCTTGGCGCCCGCAACTAGATGCTTCTCGAGATCGGCGCGCGCGGTGAAGATCCCCGTCGACTCGATCACCACGTCAATGCCCAGCTCCTTCCATTTAGCCTCGGCCGGATTTCTGACGCTGGTCATCAGGATTTTCTTGCCGCCGACGTACAGCGCGTGGTCATCGTGGGTAACGTCCTGTTTAAGGGTACCCATGATGGTGTCGTACTTGAGCAGGTAGGCCAGCGCTTCGTTCTTGAAGATGTCGTTGATGCAGACCACTTCAATACTCGGATGGTCGCACAGGATGCGGAAAACGCTCCGGCCGATGCGCCCGAAGCCGTTGATGGCAACGCGAATATTCATTTGAGACCTCCATCGATTTGCGTCAAGCGCTCGATCAGATCGACGACGCGGTGGGCGTAGCCCCAGCCGTTGTCGTACCACGCGATGGTCTTCACCATGTGCTCTCCGAGTATGGTCGTCGCCAGGCTGTCGTATGTGCTCGAGTACGGGCTCATCTTGACATCGCTCGAGACGATCGGGTCTTGTGCGTACTCAACGTATTTCGCGAACTTGGCGGCGATGCCGGTACGCACGACTTCATTGACCGCCGTCTTGGTAATGGGCGCTCGGGTGAACATGGTCATGTCGACGAGCGAGCCGTTCGGCACCGGCACGTTCAGCGCCAGGCCGGTGATCTTGCCCTTGAGATGCGGCATCATCTGCTCGAGCACCCGCGCCGCGTTGGTATCGGTGGGAATGATGTTCTCCGAGGCGGCGCGCGAGCGGCGCAAATCGCCCGCCGGCACGTCCGCCAGCCGCTGATCGTTTGTGTAAGCGTGCACCGTGGTGAAGAACATGCGCTCGATGCCGAAGGCGTTGTCGATGATGGAGATGATCGGCGCGGCGCAGTGGGCGGTGACCGAGCCATTGGAGATAATGCGGTGTTCGGCCTTGAGCTGTTTGTCGTTGACGCCCATCACCACGGTGATGTCAGGCTCATCGACCGGCGGCACGCACAGGATAACGCGTTTGGCACCGGCGTCGAGGTGCTTCTTCAGCTCGGAGCGGCTGCGGTAGCGCGCCGTCGCCTCGACTACCACGTCGACCCCTAGCTCGCCCCATTTGACGTCGCCGGGCTCGCGGCCGGAGAGCATCTTCACCTGCCGCCCATACGTGTAGAGCGCGCCTTCGCTGACCGATACCGCGTCGGGAAAGCGCCCCATGATAGTGTCGTACTTAAGCAAGTACTCCAGGTTCTTGTGATCAGCGATATCGCTCACCGCCGTTACTTGGATGTCGTCCCGCTTATACAGGATACGGAACAAGTTGCGGCCGATGCGGCCGAAGCCCATCAAACCCACCTTTATAGTCATTAGGTCCTCTGGTTTTTCTTGGCCCGTTCGGGTCCCAGCATGTTTTCCGAACTGATTGCCTGGTCGTACCCGATCAAGGGATTAGTGCCGTCACCTAGTTTCTAGATGATCGCGAGCTTGTAGGGGTGTAAAGATTTTTCAGGTCAAACCGGCCCCGGACAGACCAGCTTGACCCGGATCAAATTTCTCAAATACAAGCTATCCGACAACGTGCTGTACGTCAATTCTTCTCTAACTCGCCCCTATTTTGAAACAAAAAAGGCGAAAGCTCAAAGAGAAAGATTGGTTGGATTGGCCCGAAGCGGACAAAGGGAACATTCTGAGCTTCTAACGGATGACTCCAACCAACTTCGGGAGAAGTTTCGGTTCAAGAAAGCATCCTGAACCTGATCGAGAAGAAAAGGACCGATTCCTATCTCCCGTTACCGTAGATGCTGAGCCACAGAGGAATCACGCGGTCGCGCCGCCGCGCATAACGAGTACAGGATCGCCTGAATGGCGCACCACTTTCTCAGTAACGCTGCCGAGCACCCAACGCTTCACCCCCGACCTACCATGCGTGCACATCGTGATCAGCGCATTAGGGCTTTTACGCGCATAGTCTATAATTTCATTCGGACCCAGGCCTTCGACTAAGACCGACGATACTGTCTGGACTCCCTCAGCCTTGATCGCTTCGATCCTCTTATCGAGATAATCTTGCGCCTGTTCTTTGACACGGCTTTTAAGTTCCTCGTAGTTCGGAAGGTAATTCTCCCTTCCATAGTAAGCCGACGCCGGCAACTCATAAGCTCTGAATAGAACCATTCCGATATTCAACAATCGGGCGAATTTCACTGCGGTCGGCAGGACGGACTCCGCCAGTTCGGAACCGTCGAGTGGAACAATGATAGATCTAAGAACTGCCTCCCCTTCGGTCGGCGCTTCCTCGTTCGCTCTTACTAAAAGCAATGGGTTAGTTGTAGCATGCAAGACTTTCTCCGCAATGCTCCCCAATAGCCAGCGGCTCATCCCCGATCGCCCGTGCGTCGCCATGGCGATGAGTGTGGTCTTGTCCGCCGCAGCTTTCTCGATAATCACGTCTTCAGGCCTGCCCTTTTCAACTGTGCATCTGACGTTGACGTCAGAAAAACTACTTGCAATCTTTTTCAGGTATTGCTCGCTGCTGCGTTCGCCTTCAGTGACGACCGTGTCTAGGTGACGAGCTTTCTCGGCGGCAACATGGCTCGCCATCCCGGCAATATCGAGGACTTCCATGAGCTCCACAGGAATCTGGAAAGTCCTTGCCAAGATGCGCCCATAGGGCAAAACATTTTCTGCCGTTTTCGAACCATCCAGCGGTATCAGCATCCGAGTGTACATCTGCTCCTCCTCGTGAGTTGTTCCCGCCAAGAACTCTCCCGCGCGTCAATCGATTTTGACTTTGACTTCCTTGGCCTCGCTTCTTCGGTCTTGAGTAATCTTACCTCCAAGATGCCGTTTTTGAAACTTACTTCGACCTTCTCACTATGAACCTCCTTAGGCAAATCAATCGTTCTTCATGAAACACCCTATGAGCGTGGAATTGTTAAATGAGTAAGAATCAAGAGACCGCATCAAATAACTAAATCGATATCCCTCTCAATCGAGCAAACCGTTTTTTCATCAGGTCAACCTTAATCAGATAGCGCTCCAGGCTGTGAGTTCCACAACGCTCGCCCGCCGTTGCGCGAAAGCCTCGCGTGACGAAGGTCTCTCCCCTCTTCAATCCGCATAGGTGAATCACGGCAGCCAGCTTTTGTTGTTGGACCAGGCTGACCCTTGCAGTGGGCCGAACAGCCAGCGTATTGACCACGCTCCGGTGGAGGTACGCGGCAGTCATTTCGCTCGAATGGCTCGGTAGGGTCCGAGTATAGAAACTGTTGAACCAGCAGGAACGTGAGTCGTACCACGGACCATCGGTCACAACCTGATGATCCCGGATGCAAAACTTTCGGGCCTCAGCGAATGTTCCGTCGGTGATTTGAAACATGCCGAGCGCACTTGAGGCCGGACGATAAACTTCGAAAGGGTTCCATGACCACTGCCAGCGCCAGTAGGTGCGAGCGATGGGATTGCCGTTGCCTTCGACCTGAGCCAGAGCGGCAAGAAATTCGGGTGAAATAATGTTTGTAGAATGTTTCTCGAACAGTGATCCGTAACTCTGCCAGGTGGTCTCCGGGCTCTTTGATAACGAAGCGCTGATCGGGCCGAAGAGCTCACCAGGTTTCCGAATAACCTGATAGATCCAATTGAGCGCGAAGAACCCGCCGATCGCCAGAACGCAATACCAGGCAATGGCTCCCTTCCAGCGGGACCTGGTGAACCTTCTGGACTTTTGCCTGAAATATCGAAGCGTGCCGCTATAAACGATCGCCGTCACGTAAAACCCTCAACCTCTCTCGGTCAATTCTGGATGGAGGCTGCACTTTCCTAGCCTGAATGTAAGGGATGATAAGATTTTTCAGGCCAAACCGGCGCCGGACAGAGCAGGCTGGACCCGCATCAACTTTCTCAAATACAAATTTCCCGACAACGTGCTGTACGTCAATTCTTCTCTAACTCGACCCTATTGTGAAACAAAAAAGCCGAAAGCTCAAAGAGAAAGATTGGTTGGATTGGCCCGAAGCGGACAAAGGGACATTCTGAGCTGCCTCTGACCTCCCGGCTTAACGGCTGGAGCGGCAGTTAAAGGCAGCCTGAATCGCGCCAAGCCAACGGCCAGGACATAGGCGTCTGATCCCGTCTACTTTTGACTGGCGATTTAGAATGATACGCAAGATTAGAAGCACGACCCCCAGCTCTCCCCCAGGCTGTAGCGCATCAGCAGGTAAAAATTTCTCAATCGGTCACATGATACTCGTATCGGCAGCATTTTTAACGCCGATCACAAATCAAGATGAGGGGTTCTTCAGCAGAATCGATTGTTATGTCAGATCACCCTTTTATTTGTTTAATTTGCCTCCGCTAGCTCGGCGCTGCCCCATGTGCCGCAGTTACCTGGGCCTAATCATCGCGGAGCGAACGGGAGATGACGTGCAATCCATCTATGGTCGTTCTATGGTCGTTGCGCCGTGTGCGGCCACGAAATCGCGTGACTTCTCATTTGTTCGTAGGTCGCAAACCTCAGCACCGTCCGAGCTATATATACTGAAAGAACAAAATTTCGGTCGCCGCCAGCCAAGAACCCCGTAACGCTCTGAAGTGGAGAAGCGCGGTCTAGGCATCAAGGGCGGCTCGTAGGGTCATCGTAGGGTCAGGCTTTCTACTCTAGACAATCTTTTGCAAAGTCTGCTTTTGCAGAAGTCGACGATCGCTGTCGCTCCGTAGATTCACGACTGAAGGTGAAGATTTGGGCTCGTGTCTTGGCACTGACTTATTCTTCTCGCCGATTTGATTGACTTGCAGCCGCACTTCAAGGTCGATTGCCAACCAATCTGAACAGTTCTAGCCGTTCAGACCCTTCGGGCCGTTCAATGGTTCAAGGTTCAATAGTTCAAAGTGTTGGAGGATCTCGATCTCCGAATCTTTTCTAACAGCGGAAGTAGCGTGTCTTATCGTGGCCGGGCTGGCCCTCGTTTATCCGACGCCTTTGTCCGACGCCATCGCGGGATCGGCCTTGTCGTACTGTCGTCCTGCTCCAGCTCAGGCGCCAGCGCGAACGACCGGCTCCTTCACTGCAGTTCGGAGCGCAGACCAAATGGTCCTTACTTCAGGGCAATAAAACTAAAGGCATTACCGTCACACTGCGATTGCCTGCGCTCGTCGGCATGCTATCCGAGGCCGAGCTTGTACAGCGCCACTGGCTCTTCGAATCCCTGGAGCGTCTTCACAACCACGGGCTCGAACTTGAAGCCCTTGCCGGCGACAAGCTGGCGCACCACGTCCGACACCAGGATTTGATACGGCTCCGCCCGCTCACAGATCTGTCGGGCGAGCTGTGCCGAGGTATCGAAGGGAGTGTTCTCCACAGTAACCGGCTCGCCTGCATTCAGCCCGATCCGAACCCTCACAGCATCTTCCGGGTTGGCGGCATTCCGCTTTGCGAGGGCATGTTGTATATGTAATGCGCACCCAACCGCTCTCGATGCCGAAAAGAACACAGCGCAAATACCCTTGCCAGCGCGATTTACCTGCCGGCCGTTGTAAGAATCGAGTGCTCTCCGAACTGTTTCGTCGTGGTCTCGTACAAGCTTTCGAGCTTCTTTATCGCCAAGCCGTTGCTTTATCGATACCGATCCTTCGATGTCAGTAAACAAGAAAGTGAGGGGCACACCGACGTCTACGGGCCAATCTCCGGATCGCTCCCGTCCTTTCGCGAGGAACTCTACGACCGGTGTCACAAGCTCCATTGCCTCTTCATGCGTCGCGGGAAGATGATTGTACCCCTCAAGCGGCAAGAACAAAGCGCCTGGAATTTTGGACGCAAGTTCTCTCCCTCCAGCAAACGACACATGATCTCCTCTCCGGTGCATGACCAATGTCGGGACCGATACCTTAACGAGCAGAGGTGCCAGATCACCTCGGTCTTGTTTACCTTCTATCAAACTTTGTGCGAGGTCACTGGTTACCGAGAGTCGTATCCAACGTGCGAGTCGCTCGATGTCCTCTCGCGTTCCTCCATACGGCATCAAGCGTTCGACAATGATCTTGGAGCCAACTTCCCAGCTGGCTTGAATCAAGGAAAGCGTAACATTTCGCTTCCTTTTACGGTCGTCGCCTGACGCGTCGGGGTCGGTACCGTAAAAAATCATATGACTCACACGATCAGGGTGCTTTGCATAGTAGTGGAGGGATAGCCGTCCTCCGTTACAGAGCCCGTACAGGGGGAATCTTTGCAATCCCAACTCATCGACGACCGCCTCGATATCAAGGAGAAAGAGTTCCTCGGAGGAGAGGGAAACATGACGATCAGAGAGCCCGGTCCCGCGCATATCAAAGCGAACCAAAGTATGGTGCTGCGCCAATGCTTCATAGACATCGGCAAGCGGTCCCTCAACCAAGTCAGCTTCAAGATGTGTTACGAGCTGTGGGGGAATGACGAGCGGCGGTCCTTGTCCCATCGTTGAATAAGCGATTCTCACTCCGTCGATCGTCTCGCAAAAACGCACGTCTTGTTTCATCTTCGCCAACGCGCTATGAGGGCCGTTGGCAATGGGTGAGAGGAAACGATACCCCCGCCGGTGCAGCGTCTCGATAAACTTTGGGTTGTTCGGCTGATCTCCGAGAGCCTTCCGAACTTCGCCGATGCATACGGTCAGAACCGCGTCCGTTACGGAAACGTTCGGCCAGAGGGTCTTGAGCAAGACTTCCTTGGTGATCAGTTGGTCGGAATGCTCTGCAAGATAACGCAATACGGAGAAGGCTTTGGGTGTCAGGCGGATCTCTTTACCGTCTCGCAACAGACGTTCGTTCGTCGCGTCCAGGCGAAACGGCTCGAAAATAAATTCCGTTTGCGGTGGCATAATCCGCTCTTGCAGAGCTTAGAGTTATCTTCGAGAAACTTTAGTTTTTCCTAAGGACTTTTACCCGCCTCCCAGATTATCTAATTCACATTTAACGCTCAGGTTCAACGGCCGTCTTTATCTCGGGCTTCGCCGAGCAAACGTAACGGGCAAATCGAAAAGCTAGCTCAGAATACCAGGAGGTAATATGAAAAAGTGTATTTTCGCAATCTTTGTTGTTGTCATCGGCGCCTGTTTGGGCGTTCCTATGACTTGGGCCCAGCATCGCGTACACATGATGATTACTCCCAGTGAGCTCAAATGGGCAGACGTGCCATCGCTACCGCCGGGAGCCAAAATCGCCGTTATAGAGGGCCCGATGAACGAAGCCGTACCGTTCACGGTCCGAATAAGATTCCCGGCAAACTACAATCTCCCGGCGCACTGGCATCCGGCAGTTGAGCGGGTAACGGTCTTATCCGGAATCTTCAACATGGGCGTGGGCGACGAACTGGATCCCCAAAAGACGACCCCTTTGGTCCCTGGAAGTATCGCGATCATGCAACCCAAGATCCATCACTTCGCGTGGACTGGTGAGGAAACGGTCGTTCAGCTCAACGGAGTAGGACCCTGGGGCATCACGTACGTTAACCCGAAAGACGACCCAAGAAAGAAGTAGACCAGATTCAGTGAAGCGAGCCGCGCGAACACATTGACCACATGAGGATGAAGAACCTTGGCAAATTATTTGTAAACGGTGGCTGTTGAGTGCAGTTTTGTTTTTGTGAGATCGGCGAACTTTAGGACGTTACGGCAGCAGACTTAATAGTTAGGCTTATCTCTGATACGATCTTAGCGAGAGGAGATGAAACATGCCTGTTTACATGGATCGCCACTACATCGAAGGGGCAACTCGACATGCCGTGGCAGATGCACACCAGAAGGATCTGGCGCTTCAAGATAAATATCACGTCAAGTTTCTAACCTACTGGTTTGATGAGATGCGCTGTACCGCGTTTTGTCTCATCGAGGCGCCGAATCGAGAAATAATTGAGCGCGCCCATAACGAAGCTCACGGCTCAGTCCCCAATGAGGTTCTTGAGGTTGATCCCAACGTGGTGGACGCCTTCCTGGGTAGGATCAAGGATCCTCCGCCCATGGATACGTCAGCAGGAAAGGCAGGGGAGATTCCCCTTGACCCGGGTTTCCGCGCCATCATGTTCACTGATTTGAAAGATTCGACGCTGATCACCACTCTATATGGAGACACCAAGGCTTTACATCTGCTTCATATCCACAATGCGCTAACGCGCAACTCGCTCAAGGCGCACCAGGGACGTGAGGTCAAGCACACGGGTGACGGAATTATGGCCTCCTTTGCCTCGGTACCGGATGCGGTCAGGTGCGCCATTGCCATCCAGAAGGCGTTCGCTGCGTATAACAAGGAAAACCCGGAAGCGCCGCTCTATTTACGCATTGGTCTGAGTGCAGGCGAACCCATTGAGGAACATGGCGACCTGTTTGGCAAGGCGGTCCAGCTGGCGGCGCGGCTTTGTGCGCACGCTGAACCAGGTCGGATTCTAGTTGATCAGGTGATGCTGGACCAATGGCAAGGCAAAGAGTTGCCGTTTTCAGATTTAGGCGAAGTAACACCCAAAGGTTTCGATCACGCCGTCCGCGTGTACGAAGTCAACTGGACGGCGGCGTAAACTCTACAATGCGTGCGCCAATACGTTTCTCGTTAGGGAAAGGAGCTAGGTATGTCAGGCCTGCAAGTTAAAACCCACACGAACGGGGAAATCACTCTGCAAGAAGACATCACCCGGAAATTCAAGGAGAGCCTGCGCGGTGAGCTAATCAAATCGGACGACTCTGGGTACGACGATGCGCGATCCATCTGGAACGCCATGATCGACCGCCGGCCCGCGCTCATCGTGCGCTGCCTCGGCGTTGCCGATGTTGTAACGTGCGTTAACTTCGCGCGCGAGCACGGCCTCATACTGTCCATTAAAGGCGGCGGTCATAACATCTCAGGACTTGCCGTGTGCGAGGGAGGATTGATGCTCGACATGTCGCGCATGCGCGGCGTGTGGGTGGACCCGACCACGCGCACCGCCCGCGCCCAAGCCGGCTGCCTCCTGGGCGACGTGGACCGCGAGACTCAAGTCCACAGCCTTGCTGCGGTGCTGGGCTTTATCTCGAACACAGGTGTCGCAGGCCTCACGCTAGGCGGCGGATTCGGCTACCTCACGCGCCGGTTTGGCTGGACCAGCGACAACCTCCTATCGATGGAGGTGGTCACTGCGGACGGACGCGTCGTACGCGCAAGCGAGAAGGAAAACCGCGATCTGTTCTGGGGCCTTTGCGGAGGCGGCGGCAACTTCGGAGTCGCGACCGGCTTCGAGCATAAGCTGCACCCCGTAGGTCCGGAGGTCATGGCAGGGGCGATCGCCTGGCGCGCCGAGTATGCTGGCGAGGTCCTCGAAATGCTCCGCAACCTCATGGAACAAGCTCCTCCAGAGCTCGTTTGCGTAGCCGGTCTCCGCATCGCCCCACCAGCACCGTGGTTGTCTAAAGACATCCACGGCAAACCCATTGTCGCTCTCTTCGTCTGCCACACGGGGCAGTTAACCGACGGCGAAAAACTCGTCGCTCCAATCAAAGCCTTCGGCACTCCGGTAGGCGATATTGTTCAGCAGCGACCCTATGTTTCACAGCAAAGCCTACTCGACGCCACCCAGCCGAAAGGTCGGCGCTACTATTGGAAGTCCGAATATTTGCCCAAACTTCAGCCTGAGCTGCTCGCTAGGACGATCCGGCATGCGGAAGCCATCGCCTCGCCCCACTCAGCGATCTTGCTCTTTCCGCTTGACGGAGCACTCAACCGGCTTTCGGAGGATCACTCCTCCGTGGGGAACCGAGACTCCGCCTGGGTCCTCAACATCGCAGCTTCGTGGGAGAAGGCTGAGGACGACAAAACGAACATCGAGTGGGCGCGCGCTGCATGGAGAGACATGCGAAGCTTCTCCACCGGAGGGACGTATATCAACTTTCTGACAGAAGAAGAGGGTGACGAGCGCATCCACGCCGCCTACGGAAACAACTACGAGCGGTTAGTTGAGGTCAAATCGAAATGGGATCCGGGTAATCTGTTTTGCATGAACAAGAACATCGCGCCGAGTAGGACATGAAGTTTAGGATCTTCTTGACAGCTCTTCGGCATGTGATATTTGTGCCGTCGTAATAAGCCTCCCCCACCATTGAGAAGGCTTCCCGTGTGATGTGAGGCCAAACCGGAGGAACGCAAACGTTCTTCGGAGGGGGATATGAAAAGGAGAGTTTAGAGCCAGCCGCTCCGGCGATTTATTGCCAGGGTGCGCTGGCTTTTTTTGGTTATTTTTTCGTATCGCCCCACAATCGAAAGAGAGTCTCAATAAATTAAAAGGAGATGCTCTATGCCTAGAGGAGTTATTTTAGTAGATTGGACTGATCAAGGCCGGCGCACAATCAAAGACTCGCCTGATCGAGCCGAGGCGACCAAAGCCGAGGCGACGAAACTGGGCGTTCAGGTGAAAGACATTTTCTATACACCAGGCGGACCGCATGATGCTGCGATTATCATCGAGGCGGAGAGTCCCGAGCCTATCAACAAGTTCATGTCCAGCGTCCAGTCGTTAGGCAGCGTGAAAATGAAATTTATCCGGGCTTTCTCAATCGAGGAGATGCGCAAGATGGTCTAAGTGGCTAATTGAGTAAGGGGCGCGCTGAGCAGTTTGTAGCATCCCCCAAACGAGTACCCACTGAAAGTCGCTCCCGGCAGGGGTTCTGGCCTTCAAATGTTCGCTTTCAAGGAAACCCCTGCCGAGACGACGTTGGAGCGTGGATCAGTTCAATCCTGCCGTGGTTTGTTAGCCTGGATACACCGGGGGCTGAATACTTTCTCAACTTGATGTGAAGGTGTCACTGCCTCGTTCAAGTGCAGCGATTAAAGAACAAAGCTAGAGACAAAAACTTTCTAGGTCCGTAATCCGCGCCAAGCTCCTTTAGTAGTGTCTAGGCCGGAGGAGTCATCACCCTTTATCATCGTCCTTGTTTTGCGACTCCTGGAGGGCCTGCAGGCGCTTAATGGCTCTTGCTCGGCATTTGCAACACGCCAAGATAGAAAACGACACCTCTCGACATTCCGGACAATTCAGGTGGCCACAGAGTAGACATTTCGCTCTGAGAAAAGGCCAGTCTAGCCGCTTGGCCATTGATTGGTCCTATTATCGGAGGTCTCATTACTGCCGTGGTTTGTTGGTATCAGGGAGGTAGATCCGAAGTTTGCTCCGCCGCTTGGAGCGCCGTATTTGTTTTTCTTTTGTATTGAGCAGAATTCCCATTGCATCGAGTTTCGAGTTTAATCGCTGAATCTCTCCTCTTTCCCGTTCAGTTAGCGCTCCAAATCGTAGATCCTTGCCTTGCGTTTTCTTTGGACCCCATTGTTGGGGTGCGCTTGTATGCGTAGCGTTTGGCGAAACCGTTGCGCCCAACTGCTCCTGGATCATCCCATTACTACCCAAACCGCCATTCCCATCGATGAAAGAGCACGTCAAAGTTCACCCCTTTTACCTTCGAACGTCGTTGAAAATAAGGCCGATCACCTTTCTCCGCAAAGATGATGCCCGGTAAAACCGTCCTATCTTGTAACCAAGCGGCGTTTGGAATGAGCAGTTTTCTACTGGGTTTTGCCAGCCGTGCGGGATAGGGTTGGCAATCCTGACAAACGTTGGATGCTCTTGGGAGACAAATTAGAGGAATCGCCAACGCAAAATTCAATTTAACACCTGAGGAAGCCAACTCGTTGGACGGAGCATACTTGGAGTAAACGGTTTTCATAAGAAATGAACCGGGAGGTCCGTCGTGGAGAGAACGAAGCAACAGAAACTTGTTCAGCCCCTTTGATCAGTAGATGTTGACAAATCCGTCTCTGAGACCTTCGTCCTAAGAATAGCCAGAGCTAAGCTGCTTCTAAGAGGGTCGCGGACGACATACGTGAACAAAATTTCGTAGGGTCGGGTAAATTCTGGTGGTTAGCTTAAGCATTCACTCATTCTAACTCGTGGATTATTAACGGTTACAGTTTGGCATGCTTGGTGCTTTGGTATCCGCCCGCCTAGCCACTGCTGTGGCAAAAACTAGAAAGGGAGAAATTATGAAGATTTCGACATTACTAAGGAAATTGCCGGTGTTCATGGTCATCTGCGCTTTAGGACTCACAGCCTCTTCTGCTTTCTCACAGGAAAAAGGAAAAGCTAAGGCAAAGGGCAAGGAAAAGACCGAGACAAAGGGGAAACATGGGCGTGAAGCGGGCGAACTGCCTTACGGTTTAGAGCGTCACACGGAGAAAAAAGGCGAACTTCCATCAGGGTTACAAAAAAAGAAAGATGAAGAAGGTCAACTAACGCGAGGTCTTGAGGAGGGCGGTAAAAATTCAAAGGCTCCCACCAAAGGGAAAAAGGCTTCCAAATAAATATCCAACTATGGAACACAAAAGACGTTTAATTCATGTTGTTGTTCTTCTAGGGATTCTGCCCTTCCTAAACGGCTGCGCGGCCGTAGCGCTAACCATGCTTGGTGTCGGTGCCGGAGTGGCCACCGGTACATCCGTTGGCTACACGCTAGACGGATTTGCGTACCGGACCTTCACGGCGCCTTTGCCTCAGGTGGAAAGCGCAACGCGGACGGCCATGAATCGGATGGGCATAAAGATCGGGGCGACTGCGAAGACTGAACAAGGAAAGGCCATCGCAGCAACCGGAAACGATCGTGAGATTGAAGTCGAATTAGAAGTTGTCAGTTCTAACGCGACCCGAATCCGAACCGTTGCGAAGCAAGGATTCTTCTTTAAAGACCGGGCGACCGCCACTGAAATTATTTTACAGACCGAGAAGGTCTTGGGTGTGAGCTAAGTCAAATAAGGGGAGGGAAACAATCAATGAAGATCAAAGCCATATTCGGGACGACCGTCTTGGCGTTGGGGCTAAGCGTCCAAGCGTTTGCCGATACAACGTCGGCACTTAACACCGAGGCGTCTCGCATGAATACTCTGGCCGCTAGTCATGGAGAAACTAATGTCACCGGTAAGATCAGCGGGACTTTTAACTCGTTTCTGGGTTCAGATTCTACCGCCGTTGTTACTGGCCTAAGGAACGGGACACCCATCACTTTAACGACAACGACACCAGCTGCAACTCCTGGGGCAGCGCCTACTGTGACGACCACGGTCATCACACCGCCCACAGGCAAGATAGGCCATGGGAACGTCTTTACCTCACTCGCCTTGGCGAAACAGCAATTGGGTCAGTCGGGAATCAGCCAACCGACCCCAGAGCAGTTACAGGCGGCTTTGACTGGCGGAACCATTACAACAGGCACAGGCACGACGGCCACCACAACTCAGCTGCAAGGTGTTTTGACCATGCGCAGCCAGGGCATGGGCTGGGGTCAAATCGCGCAAAAGCAAGGGACTAAGTTGGGCCCGGTTATAAGTGGTCTGAAAAGCGCCAATCAACAAATGACCACGACAAATGCTTCGTCTACAGGAAACCAATCAACCAGCTCCTCAAGCGCGATTGTTTCCGGCAGTGGAAAATCCCACGGCAATTCTGGACAGAACGTCTCGGGACAAAACAAGTCCGGGGACGGTATCGTCAGCGCTTCGGGCAGATCCGTGGGCAACGGCAATGCTTACGGCAAAGGGATTGTGACTGGAGCAGGTCAAGCCGCTAAAGGAAATAGCAGCATCACAACGGCTGGCGGCCATGGCAATTCCGGGCAAGCCAAAGGTCATGGCAAGTAGTATTTCGAGAAAGGACACGGAAATGAAAGAGGTAAAACCTATCGTTTTGCGGCGGGCCAGAGAACAGCTATTCTTCCTTGCTGTTGCCGCCGTGTCTCTGGTCGGTGTTGGATCTACAATCGCTCTCGCTAAAGATCGACCCGCTTACTTTCTCCCAGAAGAGCGCAGAATAATTGAGAATTACTACCGATCCGGGGGTCCTTCAAAAGGGTTGCCGCCTGGTCTAGCAAAGCGAGGAGGAAAACTTCCTCCTGGTCTTCAAAAACACCTCGAGAAGAACGGAACACTCCCTCCCGGGTTGCAGAAGCGTTTAGAACCTGTACCGAAGGATCTAGACGCGCGACTACCCCGGCTCCCGGACTATTGGGAGAGAGTCATTCTCGAAAGAGATGTCATTCTCGTTGACCGGCGAAGTAATAAAATTCTCGATATCCTCGAAAACGTCATCGGGCTGGCGACAGGAGAGGAGTGGCGGGATACGAGAGACGATCGGCGGTGGTTAGAGGGTACTTGGTATCTGAACGGCGAACGCGATAAACCTTGCAAGATCGTTTCAACACATGACGGGCTCGAAGCGAGAAACGAACGCGGCAAGGCCAGTCTACTAGTGTATGATGGTTATGGTTCTGTCCGCGCGCGCGACTGGGAAGGCGGATTACGTGGGCAAGTTCGACGCGACAGAATTGAATGGGCGAATGGCACAACGTGGACGCGGGTTGCATCTCGTCCCTAGATTGAGAAGGCATTGGCATTTTTCAACAATCACGCCCGAGTATTGCGATTGCCAACGCTATCATGCTTTCTTAAAACGAACTGGGAGTAAGGCTCAAAGCTATGCCCAATGGTAGCGAAATTCCCGCAGCTGGCCAAGCAAACAGCTCGCATGTAAATCGATCTAGACGTCACCATTTCATTCGGACAAAGAAATCCCGTAGGTACGAAGCGGGTGGCCTATCCCCCCTTTCCAGTCACCATTACGGCAGACTCCAGGGACGCTCTTTGACACTTCGGCCGTCGTAGAGAGCAGCCGCTACGGTATTCGGTTCAATCGGTATCTCGGTCGTTGCCCAATCATCGACGTCATGGGTCAGATGCTGTTAGTTGTTCAGAGGGTGCTGAACGAGAGCGCCGGTGAGTTGGACGCCTAACACCACGCTTCAGACCGATTGCTAAAATAGCGATGGCTGAGCTTCGACGTTAAGCTTCTAATTGAACTGAATTCTCCGACGAACCAATCTTACTCCGCATCCAATTGACGCGTGTGTATTCTCGCCGAAATTATATATGACCAAGTGAGATGCTTCGGTTGCCTTAAATCAGGCCCCAATTCAAATCAAATGAACTGGACTGAAGATCCGGGAGCCAGGTCGGACTGCGGTGATGCTGACGGCTTTACAACTCATTGTGCTGGTTGTAGAAACGACCCAAACTGGAATGATTCAAATTGTAATATGCGGAAGTAAAGCGGAACTATACAGAACTTAGATAATCATAGCCCCGAAAGGAGAGGACGGGTGCTGATCCGTGAGGCGAAGGTTCAAGATGCCCCGGCATTCGTGGCGTTGTTCGACCGAGTCAACTCAGAGACCACCTTCATGCTGTTCGAACCTGGGGAGTCGCCTACGAGTGTCGAACAACAGTCCCAGATGTTCGAGCACTGGGCGAAAACCGACTCAGGGGTTATGTTCGTTTGCGAAGAGGACAAAGAACTCATTGGGTTTGTTGCGGGCCGTCGCGGTGTCGGCCGCCGCCAGGCTCACTCGATCTATATCGCCATGGGCGTCCTGCAGGCGTGGGTGGGTCGTGGCATAGGCCGTTCCCTTCTCGAGGCCCTTGAAGGGTGGGCGCAATCAAAAGGATTGCATCGCCTTGAGTTGATGGTCAATTACAACAACGAGCGAGCTATCCGGCTCTACGAAAAGTTTTGGCTTCGAGAGAGAGGGAGTGAAGAGACATGCGCTCAGGATTGACGGTCACTACATCGATGCGTTCTATATGGCTAAGCTTATTGGGGGCTAACAGCAAGTTGCACCGGACGCGCCGCAAGCGGCGTTGAAGGCGATTTTCCGGCGCCTGCTTCCAGCGGACGTGGCATTACGCTGCACTTTCTCCCCGCTTTTGGCCCCTATTGACAGAGAGGAGGGTGCTTTGTTATGGGACTCCTTGGGTTCAGACGGCCTATAACGCCTCCAATAGATTATGCTTCTGGCTGGCCGTGGTGAGCTCGATGGAGCCTATTTGACGAAGAAACATAGTCGCTTTTCAAAATCATCCAGAGGAAGGCTTATGGCTTTTCGACGTAACCACCTCAAAAAAGAGAAAAGTATCGTGGATTGGCAGCTTATTTTTGAGCTGAGCCCGATAAACGGAGGAGTTTACACCGGCGACGAGCTTGTTCCGAGAGTTTTCAGGCCGAGAGCCAATTCGTGGTTTCAACATAGGCTTGCCCACGTCCGAGCTGAACTCAAGAAGGAATTGCTGGAAGAGCCGACTCCTTTTACGAAAGATAGCGGACGGCTGAACTGCTTGAAACGACCCGAAACATAATCGCTAGCTGTAATTCATTTCCGCTCTCCCAACCCAAGTCTGAGCGACTGATCCAATAATCACGAAAAAGTTGCGGCCTATCTTCGAGCCACGTCCATCGCTTTGTGCCAACAAGAAAGGAAGACAAATGAAAATTCAACGAATAGCTATCCACTCTCTCCGGCTTATCACTTTCTCTGCGCTTATCGCTGTCATTCAGCCCCACGCAGCTCAGGCGCAGGCGCCACAGGGTAAACCCGCTACTGTCCGGGGCAAGATCTCTGCAGTCGAAAAGCAAGTGCTTAAAGTAACGACGTCCGCCGGCGAGGTCCTGCTCAAGCTGCCGGACGATGTCAGGATCGGCGGCGTAGAAGCGGCACAGCTGTCAGACATCGCAGCCGGGAACTATGTTGGCGCGACCGCGGTCAAGCAAGGCGACGGCAATCTCAAGGCCCTCGAAGTCCATATCTTCCCGGAGAGCTCTCGCGGCACAGGTGAAGGCCACCGGCCGTGGGATCTGCAGCCCGGCTCAACGATGACCAATGCCAACGTCGAAAAAGTGGAACAGGTCGCGGTGGAAAAAATTCAAGGGCAACTGCTGACTCTTAAATACAAAGACGGAGAACAAAAAATCTTCATTCCGCCTGGAACACCCATTGTGAAAAATGTCCCTGGCGACCGTTCGCTCCTCAAGCCTGGAACGGGGGTGTATGTTGCCGCTGTACGGGGCGAGGACGGAACTCTCACGGCTATCCGCATCACCGCCGGCGTCGGCGGCATCATGCCACCGATGTAGGACCCCTTCTCGTTCCTTGGCGTACCCTTCGACGGAGTTTATCCTGAGCGCAGCCGAAGGGCTCAGGGCATGCTTTGCGTTTTTCGCGCGAGTGATCTTTCTCCTGACCCTAATCAATGACCGTGATTTCCTCGATGGGGAACTGAGTCGTGATTTCAGGTCCCTTCTCGGTCACCACCATCATTTCTTCAAGCCGCACGCCCCACTGAAGCGGTTTGCCGTGCTGGGTCTCTAAAGCGAAGCTCATCCCCGGCTGGATTTCTACGGGGAAATCGAGGGAGTAAATCCGCGAGATGACCGGTGTGTCGTATTGCGCCAAACCGAGCCCGTGCCCCCATAGATTGGCCGCCGCCTGATCCTCCTCCTTGTAGCCCCATGTCGACATGGCTGACGGCCAAACTTCGGCGACGTCTTTCGTCGTAGCCCCGGGCTTTACCTTATCGATGGCGCGATAAAGCCACTCGTAAGCGATGTTGTAATAATCCCTCTGCTCCTGGGTCGGCTTTTTTCCCAAACAGTAAGTGCGGTACATGCAGCTCTTGTATCCGTTCCAAGTAACCGCCGCCATGTCGATGATCACCAGATCGCCGGGCTGGATGATGCGATCGGAAAAGTGCCGCCAGTTGGGCCAACTGTTGGGGCCTGAAGAGACGATGATGTCTTCGACGTCTTCAACTCCCGGGATGTTGTAGAGGAGGTTCATCGCGAAGGCGGTGATCTGGTGTTCCTGCATTCCGGGTTTGATGAAATGCGAAATACCGGTGTGGCAGGCGTCGCAGATGGCGGCAACGATGCGCATTGCCTCCAGCTCATCGTCATTTTTGATCGCGCGCGCCTCGACCATGGGAGAGGCGCCGTCGGCCCAGTTGAGTTCCGCCTCCTTGAAGGCGTTGATCATGTTAAGATCAACGAAGTCGACGCCCATCGGTGCCTTCTCCACGTGATATTTCCGCAGCTCTTCAACGATTGCATTGGTGAATTTTGTCACTTGCTGGCGTGAAGCTCCTCCCACGGCGCCTTTGATCCACGAGTAGGCATAGCGGACGTTGTCGCGCGGGATCCACGGGCAGTGACGATTGATCTGTATTCCGATGTCGCCTTGCTCAAAGAGCACGGGCTCGGCGCCTTCGCACAGGAGCGCGTAGCGCAGGCCGGGCTTGAGCCGGCACCAGCCGGGCGTCACCGTGCTGGTGATGTAGCGGACGTTTTCGTCGTACATCACGAGCAAAGCGCCTAGTCCGTTGCGCTTCATCGCTTCTCGGGCGCGGTTCAGGCGGTACTTGCGCAGCCGGTCCCAGTTGATGCGTTGCTGCCAATCGGTGCCGACCAGGCCGAAACTCGACGTGCTACGAGTTACCATTGGATGCCTCCTTCACTGAATGCGATCGCCCCACCCTTCCCTATCCGTAAATAGACCCTTTGCGAACTCTGTATTGCTTGAAAGTTTTCGCGGCTTGCGCAAAATTTCCAGTGGCCCGTGGTGGCTATCCAAAACGGGGATTTGCTCGCGCCAAGACGCCAAGAACGCCAAGTCCGGAAGTTTAATTTCTTTGCGGCCCCTTCGACGTTGCTCAGGACATGCTTTGCGCCTTTGCGCGAGATATTCCGAGTTTTGGTTGCGGCTTTGCCGCGCTGTGCCTCTGAGGGCTCTCGCGGTGAGCCACACACAAGCTTGAAAACCCTTATTAGTAAAACTTGCGAGTACCTGTCAACTGAAAGTCCGCCACTATAGAAGACTGGACATTCATTCTGCCTTGGAGTAAGGGGAGATCTAAACTGGCTGGTAGAGATGGAGGGATAGATAATGCCTTTCTACAAAATTGCGGAGATGCAACAGAACCCCAGCACGGCAAACCCACAGCAGTTCGTGCAGAGCGCCGTCGGCGAATTCATGAAGGCGGGAATTGTCACCAAGCCGGAAGACGAAGGCCCCCCGCTCCACATGCATCCCAACGAGGAGCAGTTCACTCTAGTCCTTGACGGCAAGCTTCACTTCGTCCTGGGCGACGAAGAACGCATCTGCGAGCGCGGCGATCTGATCCACATTCCCCGCTTTACCAACCATAGAAGCCGCGCCATCGGCGGTCCCGCCGTTTTCTTCACGGTGAAGAGCCCGGCCGGAGACGGCGACTTAGACCAGGACTATAACCGAGCTGAAGGCGCCGAAGCAGCCGAGAAACTCTTCGCCGAAGCCAAGGGAAGAAATTCCTAACCCGGATTACTCGTGATTAGCGGAAAAACGAAGACACTGTGTAGACCGAGACCGAGGGGTGAGCCCGGAGAGGCGAAGGCGCAAGGATGTTCAAGGTTCAACGTTCCAGGTTCAACGTTGCAACTCTTTTCGGACCTTGAACATTGAACTTGTCGGAGTAGGAATCATGGTTGCCCATAACCCCCTCCACGGATCCGGACGTGCAGGATTACTGCATCCGGCTCTTGCCTCAGGTAATGACGCCAAAGCGTACCCACGGATAAGGATGACAGA
>Ga0184626_10000050_pt1 | contig 24169 bp, 22 predicted proteins | sample PLM3_60_b1_FD_133142 | JGI IMG/M metagenome (GOLD analysis project Ga0184626, IMG submission 133142) | Groundwater sediment microbial communities from an aquifer in East River, Colorado, USA - PLM3_60_b1 | ecosystem: Environmental > Terrestrial > Soil > Riparian zone | place: USA: East River... | reverse complement strand
TCGGTCCTGCTGCCGGCAACGATCCGGCCCACCGCGACGAGTTTGTCGATCGCCTCGGCGGCCAGCACCACGACATCGAACTTCTCGCCATCTTGCACTCGCTGCGCTGCCTCGACACCGCCCACCGATTCGAACGCGACTTCGCCTCCGGAGTGCCGCCAGGCGTCGGCCACATCGGCCAGGACCTGGCGTGTGGCCATCGAGGAGATACCGGTGAGTCGAGTGTTCATGGGTGGTTTGCGGATGCGTAGTGGGCAGATCGGTGCTCGAATTCTGTTCGCACTACCTCCATCAAGCAAGATATGGAAGACGCTAGCTGATATACAGCTTCGGCATGGCTTGTGCGAAGATTGGCAAGTGAATCTGAACCAGCTCGAAACCTTCGTCCACGTCGCCGAGCACGGGAGCTTCAGCAAGGCAGCACTCGTGTTGGGTGTGGCGCAGCCGGCTCTGAGCCGCCAAGTGCGCGCGTTGGAGGTCGAGCTGCACGAGCCGCTGTTCCTGCGCCACGGTCGCGGCGTGCAACTTACGGAGACCGGCCGGCGGCTGCTCGACCATTGCCACGGCATCCTGCACCTCGTGGCGCATGCGAAGGAAGATCTGGCCGCGCACCGGGACGAACCCGTCGGCCACATTGCGATCGCGATGCCGCCGACCTTGGCGCGCCATCACACGCTGCCGCTGATCCGGGCGTTTCGCAAGGAGATGCCGAAGGCCCGGCTGGCCATCATCGAAGGCTTCTCGGCGCACATCACCGAATGGCTCGCCTCGGGACGGGCCGATCTCGGGCTCGTCTACAACCCGGAGCCCTTGCCTTCGCTCGAAATCCGGCCGTTGCGCGACGAACGCCTCTGCCTCGTGAGCCCCGCGCAGGAGGCCCCCGCGGGCCCGGTGACGCTGCGGCAGCTGTCGAAGTACCCGCTCGTGATGCCGGAGCGCGGCCACAGCTTCCGCAAGCTGATGGAGTCTGCCGCAGCGATGGCCGGTGTGCCGCTGCGCGTCGAGTGGGAGGTGTCCAGCGTGCCGGCGATCCTCGATCTGGTGAGTGCGGGCATCGGGCATGCAGCGCTTGCCGAGGACGCGATACGCCCGTTCCAGCATCTCAAGCGGTTGGTGGTGACACCGCTTGTGCAGCCCGAGATCAAGATCACGTTGTGCCTCGTCGCACCAGCGCAGCGTCGAGCGACGCCGCTGCGACAGCGCACGGCGGGGCTGCTGGTGCAATTAGTCCGCGGCGCCTGAGGCGGCAGTGGAATGCTCATCATGGAGAACGTTATCGGCGTGTTCGCAGCGAAGGCGCTGGGTATCGATCCGTTGATTGGCTTGATCGCGGGCTCGGTCACCATGGCAGGCGGCCACGGAACGTGCGCCGCGTGGGGTCAGCGGTTTGCGGACGCGTTCGGGTTAACGGAGGCACCGGCAGTGGGACTTGCCACGGCAACGTTCGGTCTCATCATCGGCGGCATTCCAATGACGGATTGACGCCGATGCATGCGATGATCGTCCCGGGGAACTGCGAAACTCTGGAGTGAATCATGCCGGTCTGGACATGGCTCGCGCCGGCGCTGTCGTTCGCGCTGCTTGGGATAGCAGGCATAACGGGCGTCGGTCTTTTGATTGCTACGCTGTGCGCAATCGGTCTCGTTGGAGCGGTCATTGCGGCGGTCCACCACGCCGAAGTCGTAGCGCATCGCGTGGGCGAGCCCTTCGGGACACTGGTTCTTGCGGTGGCTGTGACGGTTATCGAGGTCTCGCTCGTTCTTTCGATGATGTTCGCTGGTGGCTACGATATGGCCACGCTGCCACGTGACACCATCTATGCCGCGGTGATGATCATCTGCACGGGTGTCGTGGGTCTATGCGTGCTGATGGGTGGCCTCGCCCACCACGAGCAAACGTTTCGCGTCGAAGGTTCCGGCGCCGGGCTCGCCGCGTTGATCGTGATGTCCGCGCTCACGCTCGTGCTCCCGGTCTTCACGACCACTACGCCAGGCGGCACATACAGCACCATGCAGCTGGGTTTCGTGGCAGTCGCCTCGGCGCTTCTTTGGGCGATCTTCGTCTTCATTCAGACGGTGCGCCATCGTGACTATTTCATTCCGGTCGTTGGAGCGGACGACCTGGACGTGCACGCCAAGCCACCGACGCTGCGCTTGGCGTGGGCGAGTCTCGGATTGCTCTTCCTCTCGTTGGTGGCGGTCGTTGGTCTGGCCAAGATGCTGTCGCCCATGATCGAGCATGGGGTAACCGTGGCCGGTGCGCCGCGGGCCGTGGTCGGAATCGTGATCGCGATGCTGGTTTTGTTGCCTGAAGCGTGGGCTGCCACGCGTGCTGCACGAGCGGACCGTCTTCAAACCAGCATGAACCTCGCCATCGGCTCCGCGCTGGCGTCCATCGGGCTCACGATTCCAGTCGTGGTGGTGGCCGCCATCGCGTTCGGACTGCCGTTGGTCCTCGGCCTGGAGCCCAAGGACCTCGTGCTGCTTGCGGTCACTTTTCTCGTCAGTGCCGTCACTCTGGGCAGCGGTCGCACGCACGTGATGCAGGGTGCCGTGCATCTTGTACTTTTTGGCGCGTTTCTATTCCTTGCACTTGTCCCTTGACTGGCGACGGCTCGTTGGCCACGAGCGTGCCAGCGATATTCAGTGTGCGATGCACGACACCCCTCGAGCCACATACCAGCCGCACGCAGCCAGCGCTCGACCGTACACCCTAAGTGGTGCACATGCAGCGTGCGAAAAGCCCAGGAGCGCGCGTTCCCCTAGTCGGCCAGCAGCCCGGGATCGAGCGTGAACAACTCCTCGGCACGGCCGACACCGCGCAAGGCGTAGCGGCCCACGGAAACGAGCTTCGAGCGTTCCGGTTCCGGCGTCGCCGCGGCGAATTCGGACGACAGGACGACGCTCCGGTCCACCGACCGGCACATCGCGGCAATGCGACTCGCTTCGTTGACCGCTGGGCCGACGACCGTGAAGTCCAGGCGATCCTCGCTGCCGATGTTGCCGTAGAACACTTCGCCGATGTGCAGCCCAAGGTAGACGGACGTGACGGGATGGTCGCCCGCGGCGCGGCGCTCGTTCACCGCCTTGATGCCGGACCGGAGGCCCGCTTCAGCGCGCAGCGCGCAGCGGCACGCGTGCGCGGCATCGTCGGCCCGAAAGATCGCCAGCACGCCGTCGCCGATGAGCTTCAACACTTCGCCGCCGGCAATGCGAACGGCGCCGATCACGGCCGCGGCGTAATCGTTGAGCAGCGGAATGATCTCGTCGGGCGGCGCCGTGTCAGTGATCTTCGTGTAACCGCGCAAATCCGAGTACCAGATGACCGCGTTGATGCGCTCGGCAACACCGCGCGAGATGCGGCCGCTCAGCACGCGCTCGCCCGCATCATGGCCAAGATAAACCTCGACGAGCGTCCGCGCGATGCGCGCCAGCGACACGCATTTGATCGCGAGCGCAAGCAACGGAACGAGTCGTCGCAGCGCAACCAGATCCGCCTCGCGAAAACCGTCGGGGCGCGACGTTGCCCACGACGAGTAGACACAGTCCATCTCGCCGATGATGCTTGTCGCACCGAAGCGATGCACGAAAGCGACGTAATCCGTCTGCCCCTCCGCTCTCATCTCGCGAAGGATCGCGAAGTCCTCCGGGTGGCCCGCGCCGATCCGGCGGCGCAGCTCGTTGGCGCCGGCCGTCACCAGATGGTAGAACGGGCTGCTCTGCCAATTGGCCGCGGACTCGCCGACGTTCGAAGGCCCATATTCGACGACCGGCGGCTGTTCGACGCTGTCGGCGCGCCAGCGAAACGCGCGGCCTTCGTGGATCGGATGCAGCGTATCGACGAGAACTATCGAGCGTGAAAGCGCGATGCCCGCATCGCGGCAGCGGTCGCAGAAGCCGTGCAGAGACTCCGTCTCCGGTGCGCCGGCGAGACCGGCCTCGACGAGCCAGCTTTCGATGCGGTTCAGTGAATCGACGGTCATTTGGAATGCGCGCGAGGCCAGCCGTTAGGCTGCATGGCGATCAAACGACAGGCACGCAAGTATGTCACGGTGGGCGCGACGCCCGGGGGACAGCAATTATCACTCACGAGCGCGCTCCTTCCGTCTCCTGTTGAAGGAGCTGGGCGTGTCGTACCGGTTGGTGATGCTGCGGTATTCTTGGAGACCGGTCGGAATGCACCGGGTCAAGACGCCAGCGCGCGCATGTCCTTGATCAGGTCGCTCTTGCCCTCGAAGCCGATGCCGGGCAGCTCGGGCAGCGTCACGTAGCTGTTTTCCACTTTGACGCCATCCGGGAAACCGCCGTATGGCTGGAACAGGTCGGGATACGACTCATTGCCGCCGAGCCCCAAGCCCGCTGCGATCGCGAGTGACATCTGGTGTCCGCCGTGCGGAATGCAACGAGACGGCGACCAGCCGTGTTCACGCAACATGTCCAACGTGCGCAGGTACTCGACCAGCCCGTAGCTCAGCGCGCAATCGAACTGCAGCCAGTCTCGGTCCTTGCGCATGCCACCGTAACGAATCAGATTGCGCGCATCCTGCATCGAGAACAGGTTTTCGCCGGTGGCCATCGGCTTGGCGTAATGGTTTGCGAGCTCGGCTTGCAGCGCGTAATCGAGCGGGTCCCCGGCTTCTTCGTACCAGAACAGGTCGTATTGCGAGAGCGCCTTCGCGTACTCAATCGCTGTCGGCAGGTCGAAGCGGCCGTTCGCGTCGACGGCGAGCTTCTGACCAGGACCGAGCAACCTCAGCACTGCCTCGATTCGCTTCAGGTCCTCGGCGAGCGACGCGCCGCCGATCTTCTTCTTCACTACCGAGTAGCCGCGATCGAGATAGCTTTGCATCTCCCGTGTCAGTCCCTCGACGCCTTGGCCAGGCCAGTAGTAGCCGCCCGCCGCATAGACGAACACCTTGCGATCCGGCTTGCCGGTGCCGTAGCGCTCCGCCAGCAACTGAAAAAGTGGCTTGCGTTCGATTTTCGCCACCGCATCCCACACCGCCATGTCGATCGTGCCGACGGCAACCGATCGTTCGCCGTGGCCGCCCGGCTTTTCGTTGGTCATCATCGCGGCCCAGATCTTGTGGGGATCGAGGTTATCGTGTTTCTCGTCGATCAAGCGCGAGGGGTCGTCCTCGAGCACACGCGGACGAAAGCGCTCGCGTATCAGAGACCCTTGCCCATAACGGCCGTTCGAGTTGAATCCGTAGCCGATCACCGGTTTGCCATCGCGAATGACATCGGTGACCACGGCGACGAGACTCAGCGTCATCTTGGAGAAGTCGATGTACGCATTGCGGATGTCCGACTTGATCGGCTTGGTTTCTTCACGGATGTCGACGATTTTCATGGCGATGTAGCGGATGGATGGGTTAGCGCGGCAGCGAAGCGCCGCCGCAAATCTGGATGTCCTGCCCGGTGATGGCGCCGGCAGCCGGTGACAGCAGGAACACGACGAGCGCCGCGATCTCGTCCGGCCGAATCAGCCGGCCGAGCGGCGGAAGCACCGGGGATTCGCTTTTGCGGGCGGGGTCGTCCAGCATCGCGGTCTCGGTCGCCGCCGGTGAGACGACGTTGACCGTGACGCTGGCCCCGATCACCTCCGCCGCCCAGCTGCGTGCAAGAGCAATGAGCGCTGCCTTCGTCGCAGCGTACTGGCTGCGTCCGGCCTTGCCTTCCGCGACGCGGCTGCCGATCAGCACGACGCGGCCGTCGCGGGCCGCTGCCATCGCGGGAAGCACGACGTTCGAAATGCGCGCGATCGACTCGACATGCAGCCGCCACATCAACTCGCCGTCCGACGCCTGCAGCTTGCCAAGCGGGCCTACGCGCAGCACGCCTGCGGCGTGAACGAGAGCGGCAACGGGTCCGATGCTCGCCGCCGCTGCTTCTGCCGCGGACCTGTCGCACAGATCCACACGCACCGGTGTGAATCGATCGTGCTCGATCGATGTCGGTGCGATGTCGAACCCGATGACGTGCCAGCGATCGGCGAGCAGCGCCTGCGCGATCGACTTGCCGATGCCGGAGCTCGAGCCGGTGACGATGGCGCGCCTGGTGCTCACTCCTCGGCTCCTTGTGCCGTCCGCGCCGCATGAGGATTGGGCGTGTCGCCTCGCGTCAATCGCGCGGCGACTCGCGCTTCGCGCCTCCCTCGCTTCGCTCGGCCGCCGCGCTCATTCCTCGGCTCCAAGGCCCATTTCGTCCTGCGCTGGGTCTGCGTGTCGCCTCGCGTCAATCGCGCGGTGACGCGCGCTTCGCGCCTCCCTCGCTTCGCTCGGCCGCCGCGCTCATTCCGCACGGATGTTGGCTTCCTTGATGATCTTCGCGACCTTCGTCGTGTCTTCCTGCTGGAAGCGGACGAAATCGTCGATCGACCCGGGTGTCAGCAAGAGGCCCTGTTCAGTCAGCTTCGCTTTCATCTCTCCCGCGAGCGCCTTGTTCACTTCGGCATTGAGTCGGTCGGCAATCTCCTTGGGGAGCTTCGCCGGGCCCCAGAGGCCGTACCAGCTGTAGAACTCGAAGCCGGGAATGGTTTCGCCTACGGTGGGCACATTCGGCAACGATGGCACGCGTTCCTTCGACGTGACCGCGATGACCTTAAGGCGGCCGGCCTTCGCGTGGGACGACGATCCGAGAATCGGGTCGATGAACGCGTCGATGCGGCCGCCGACCAGGTCCTGATACGCGGGGCCCGAACCTTTGTACGGCACGACCAGGTAGTCGATGCCTGCTGCTCGCTTCAAGAGCTCCGTGGACATGTGACCCGCCGAAGCGGACGAGCCGATCGCGAACGTCACATTGCCCGGATTGGCTTTGGCGTGTGCGATCAGGCCCTTCACGTCGTTGAACGGCAGGTCCTGCTTGATCGCGATAGCGAGCGGCGCCTTGGCGACGAGCGCGATCGGCGTGAAGTCCTTCACCGCGTCGTAGGGCGGCGCCGGCATCGTCATCGGCGTCGACACGAACGTCGATGGGCTGAACAGCAGCGTGTAACCGTCGGGCTTGGCCTTGGCCACTGCGCTAGCGCCGATCGTGCCTCCTGCTCCCGGCCGGTTGTCGACAACGAAGCTCTGACCCATCTGCTCCGACAGCTTCTGCGCGAGCATGCGGCCGACGACGTCCAGCGTTCCGCCCGGCGGGAATGGAATGATTACCGTGATGGCTTTGGTGGGATATTGATCGGCGAGCGCTGTCGTCGCGACGCCGATCGCGCAGACCGCCAAAGCGGTCCTGATGAGATGCCTGCGATTCATGGAGATTCCTGTCAGTCGGGAAAGGCCCCCCTGGGGGGCAGCGAGCGGAGCGAGCGTGGGGGGATGTCTCATTTCAGCGCTTCAAAAGTCCGGCCTTGGCGACGGCATCGCGCAGAGCCGCCATTTCCTGTTCCGTAGGAGCTTCGGTGGGCGGACGCACGGTCGGAGCACCGAGCACGCCGGCGAGATACATGCCCATCTTCATGCGCGCGTGCGCCTCGCCGGTGGGCTCGCCGGCACCGTACACGGCGTCTTTGAGCGGCGTGATCACGTCCTGGATCTTCATCGCGCGCTTGAGATCGCCTGCCTTCACCGCCTGCCAAAGGTCGTTGATGAGCGCGGGAATGAACGTGGCAAAGCCCACGAGCGCACCGTCGATGCCTTGAACCATCGAAGCGAGCAGGTACTCGTCGTGGCAGGTGAGGATCACCTTCGACGGGTTGGCTTCGCGGATTGCCCGGATGTCCGAGGCGTACTTGTTCATGTCGCGCTGGCCCACCTTGAACGCCTGCACATAGGGCAGTTTCGCAAGCTGCGCCAGCGTGGCGGACGAGTAGGAGGCGCGCGTCCACGCTGGATAGACATGCGCGACGAGGTCGAGGCCGACCTCCGAGATGGCTTCGAAGTACTCCATCACGTGACCCGGGCGAAAACCGAAGCGCAGCCAGTGGTGCGGCGGCATGACGTCGAGCGCCTTCGCTCCGGCTTCCCGGGCCATCGCGGCATGCTCCTTGGCGTCGAGGATGCCCTCGCAGACGATCGACGAGATCACGGGGAGCTTCCCGCGCAGCTCGTCGGAGACGATGCGGGTGACTTCGGCACGTTCGCGTGGGGTCAGTGAAAACACCTCTCCGGTGTGACCGTTCGTCATCACCGCGACGACGCCGGGTTGCGCGGCCAGCCACGACGCGAGCTTTCGCAGCGCCGGTTCGTCGATCGCGTAGCTTGGGGTGAAGGGGCAGGCGATCGCGGGGATGATTCCGCGATAGTTCTCGATCGTGGGCATGGGTTCCTCCAGGGGTCGATGCGCGGCGTCGCTTTCGATTTGCAATCGCCGTCAAGAGCTTTCATCATGCGCGAACCAGGTGCTGCGGGTCCAATGCCGATTCGGCCTTGTCCCATGCGCCGAAAGCATCGGCGATGAACCTGATCTGGCTGGAGGACTTCCTAGCGCTCGCCTCGACCGGGAACTTCTCCCGGGCGGCCGAAGAACGCCACATGACGCAACCCGCATTCAGCCGACGCATTCGTGCGCTGGAGGAGTGGCTGGGTGTCGTGTTGATCGATCGCACGGCGCACCCCGCGACACTGACGGAAACCGGAGAGTGGTTCCGGTCCGTGGCTCAGGAAATCCTCGCTCGCGTCGCCCAGATCCCAGACGAGGCGCGCGCGATAGCGGACGCGACTTCCGCCACGCTGCGCATCGCTTCGACGCACGCCCTGTCGTTCACGTTCCTGCCGTCGTGGTTGCGAGGCCTCGAGTCGCGAATCACCATCGGGCCGATTCAGCTGGTGAGCGACGTGTTGCAGCACTGCGAGGCGCTGATGCTGCAGGGGCGCGTTCAATTCCTGTTGTGCCATTCGCACGATCAGGCACCGATGCGCCTCGATTCCGTACATCATCCGTCCGCAGTGGTCGGTTCGGACGCTTTGATTCCCGTGTCGGCGCCAGACATCGATGGCAAGCCAAAGTTCGCGTTGAACGCGCGCGGCAACCGACGTGTGGCGGTGCTCGCCTACAGCGCGGAATCGGGTATCGGACGCATCGTGCGCGCGCTGCGTGGCGCCGCGCTGGAAGAGATTCACGCGGACGTGGTCTTTACAGCGCATCTCGCCTCGGTCCTCAGGACAATGGCGTTGGACGGGCGGGGCGTCGCGTGGTTGCCGAAGACTCTGATCGGCGACGATCTCGCCGGTGGACGTATAGTCGAGGTGGGCGATGAATCGTGGTCGATACCCGTCGACATCCGGCTGTTTCGTCAGGAGGCCACAATGCACCCTGCCGCCGAGGGCTTCTGGCGGACCATCGTCACGCCGCAAACGGATACCGCCTGAAGCTGCGCTTCGCGACGCGAACCTCGGAGGTGCTTCTGCCGGCCTGCCATTCGCGATGCAAAGGGCTCCGGATAGTTCGAGGGCTTGGTCCGCACCGGTGCTTCGGTGGCGCGGATAGCAATGGGGTATTTCGGCGATGCCATGGGAACAGAAAGTGTGAGATGTTCTGAGGCTAACGTATCAATGACCGGCGGGCCGCGCCAGTCTAGTGGTCAGGTGCGGTAGGGGAACCGATGCACGCCGGACTCATGGCGACCTCGATGGGCGCCTTTGTTGCGACCTTTGTTGCCGCCAGCGCGTACGGATTGGCGCTGACGGCATCGAGTTTCGCCGGCAGCACGACCAGCGCGCCCATGGTGATCGCGGCCATCGCGACCGCGGTCAATCCCAATGCGGCGCGAGGCGTCGAAGGTTCGTAGCCGTTCATGTTCCGATCCTTTAGCCGTTGACAACTGTTGTGTACCGGCATGCTGTAATGCTTCGCGGCCTTGCGAATGGCTTCGAGTGTCGCGGCGTCGTGCATGCTCAGCGATGTCGTAGCGATCATCTTGCGCGCTTCGCCTCCCTTGAAATTGTTCGGCGATTTCTGCGGCAGCGTTCGACTTGCCGGGGCGTTGCCACCCCGGCTCGCAGTCACATTGCAATGCGATCTTTCGATCCCACCGTCGCTACCGGAGCACCGTGCCGTTGCCGATCCATCGACCGGAGCCGGTCCGAATCAGAAACGCGACGTCGGGCTCGCTCGCGCACACGGCGGGGAACGAGCCGACGTTGCCGTTGAACCGAGCGTCTCCCCGGTCGTCAAGATCCACGAGCGGCGTATCCACGAGAACGGAATTTCCGCCGGACGTGCTGCCGTCGGTGTCGCAGACCAGGGTTCCTTTGACCTGAAGGACCGCCCCTGGAGTGCCGATGGAATTTCCACCGGCGAGCACAAGGCCACGGACGACGAAATTGATTTTGCCTTGCTCCAAATGAACGTTGACGTGTCCACCCAGCGCCGACCACGGTCCGGGGGCGCCGGTTGCCGCCCCGGTTCCGCTGCCCACGACGTTGTTACCTTGGGCGATGCCGATCACCGACTGCCAGTGAAGGGAATCACCCGGATCAGCGCTGGCGTTCCCGCCGATGAGGGCTGCAGCGAGCGCGAGCCCGGACACTAACAACGATTTGCGCAAAAACGTTTGCATGAGTTTTCTCCGAATCAGGTTATGTGGATACGACGACTTCGCGCGGCCGCTCGAGAGCACCGGCGATTCCAGTGCCGGTGCCACGAGGCGTTCCTCCGCGTCGCCGCTATTGGTCCGTATAGAAGAAGTAATCGGCCGTGTAAGGCACAAACGCCTGATTACCGACGTTTGATGGCGAGGCACAGCCCGTCGACGGTGCGAGACCCCCGCGGGTGTTCAGTCGCTGGATGAAGGTGGTCTTCGTCAGCGTGTCGCCACCGGTGGGTCCGTCTTCGGCGCCAACCACCTTGAGCAGGAGCCAGGCAATGGCACCCTGCTTCACGAAAGCGGGGTCGGAGGAGGATCCATTAGAGCCGTCGGGGTTCTGGTTCACCTTGGCCCAGACGGTGCTCGTGTCGCGCGAGTGCTGCCACGTGGGGCGAATCTGACCAGGGGCCACCACCGCTGGATTGGTATTAGGGTCAAGCGGGTTGGGGTTGGGGCTGAAGAAGTGGGTGGTGAGCTCCTTAAGATCGTCGCTGAACAAGGTGGCCTCCGGCGTGAAGAGCACATAGGCAACACCAGAGGGTGAGGAGGCTGAGGGTACGCAGACGTAGTTCTGGGTGCCGACGGCGTGACCCACGACGAACGCCTTGTTCCCCGCTTCCACCTCAAGGTTGGCGGGCACAGGTGGCGGTGTGACTTGGACTGCGTGGGCGGGTTGCGACAGCGAGACCGTAAAAGCCAGGGCGAGCGCGGTGGCGCACGCGATGGGCAGGATGCGACGCGTGTTCTGGTTCTCGGGTGCATTGCAGTTCTTCATACCATTCTCCTTTCGCGCCTTGTGCGCGGGTTGTGGGACCGACATTTGAATCTTGGTGACGCCGGGATCGCAGTTGAGTCTGGTAGGCAGCTCGCAAAAGAGCATCGGACGGGTCATTCCGCCGCGCCGGCGCCCGAGCCGCCCATTTCCTTCGGGACGTCCTTCATCTTCGGGAGTCCGTCCCTGATTCGCAGCGTCGTCTCCTGATAGTTGACATGAACGCCGGCGTGATACGGGAAATCCGGAATGACCGCTGCGTACACGTCGGTGAGTCCCATGCCGGGATGCTCGGTGAAGATGTGGCCTCCGCATGTCTTGCACCATTTGCGATGACTGTGCGGGGTCTTGTTGTAGGTGCCGATGTTGTCTGCTCCGCGCGTGACCTGCACCGCTTCGGGTTTCCATAGAGTGAAGGCGTTGACAGGCGCTGCTGACCAGCTCCGACATGATTCACAATGGCAATAACCCATTGCGGCCGGCTCATCGCCGACGGTGAACTGAACCGCGCCGCAGAAGCAGCTGCCTTTGTAGGTCTTTCTGTTAAGCGTGTGATCCGTGGAGCGGAGTTCGTTGGCAGCTGCCATGCTTCTGGTCCTTTGTCGGTTGGCCGCCGCGGCGGTGGGTGGTGTGGAACGGCCCAACGATGCATATCGTCCGGCGCCATTGGTTTTGCTAGTATCAACGTCGCCCGGCTGTGCGTCTTAGCCGAAACTCTGCGCTTCTTGTCCGAAACCCCGTGGTCGGGGAGGAGACGCGTTGAAGGAATCGGTCAAGGCTTCACGTTCAGCAGCGGCCCCTGCGTATCAAGGAAGTTGCGCGAGCTGAGCGCCTGGATGCCGGCGTTGTGCTCGCCGTTGAACGGCGTCACGTCGCCCGGGCACCCGGCTTTCACGGCGTCGGCCGGCGATTCGAACCAGACGCCGAGATGGAAGGTATGGATCGGACCGGTCACTGGATTGACCTGTGCGTCGGGGAAGGCGTTGCTGTGCACCTGCGGTGCCGGCGCGCTGCCCGGTGCAACGATGAAGCTCTCTTCGTTGAATCGACCGATGAAGGTCTGATGCCCACGACCGTACTGGTTGGTTTCGAGTTCACCCTGGTACCAGGCCATCCCGAACGGCGCGTTCGGCACCTGGATGACGAACACGTCGAACTCGGTCCTTGGCGGTAGCCCTTGCACCGACAGATCCATCACTTCGACCGGCCCTTCGGAGCGGACGCGAACCTCCGCGCTCGCGCCGGCCAGGCAATTCGCCCCTACCACTTTGGCCGAACGCACCAGTTCGAACTTGTACCGCTTGCCCGCGATGCTTACCGGCGCATCGTCATCGTCGGGCGCGAAGTCGGAGATCGCCGTGTTGGCGAGCGAGAGTTCGGAGCGCGGCCACAGGTTGTAGGTGTACTCCTTGAGCTTGAATCCCTGCGACGGAAAGAGCGAGAGCGGCAAGGTGGCCGTGATCTGGCTGCCGCTGATAGTGACGGGCACGTTGGGCAGCGGCACAAGGCCCGGATTCAGCGCATCGAAGAACACCGCTTGACCGCTGGCCATGAGGCCGACCGCCGCATCCCACAGCACGCCGCTGCCGATCTTCGGCTCTCCGCCGAGTGGACCCTGGAACACAAGGTTGCGGCCCGCTGCGCCGGCACCGCGATCCACTCCGAACACGTAGAGCTTTTGCGATCGGGTGTCGATGTTGCCCTTCATCGTACCGGAGAAGGTGATCGTTTGCGCCTGCGGGTCGATCACCACGTCGGCCTGCAGCACGTCGAGGTCGGCATCCTGCGGGCCGGTGTAGCTGGGCAGCAGATCATTGCTCGCATCTAGGAACGGAAATGCATGCGCGTGGCCCACAAGGCCTGCCGCACACAGCGCTGCGGTGAGCAGCTTCAGTTTTCGAAAGTTCGATGAATTGCGTTTCAATTATATCTCTCCTTATTCACCAGGTTGACCGCAGGCCGGCGGTCGCCGGCCCAAATGCCTTAAGGGGTTGGGAACAGCTGCGTGCTCGTATCGATCGACGCGACGCCGCCACGGATCTGCGCTGCGAGTGCGTCGATGTCGGACCGACGCAACTGGCGGACATCCTTGTCCAGCGCGAGGTAAGCTAGTGGGTTCATGCGATGCTCCGGGGGTGAACGCGTTGAAGAAGAAGAAGAAGCTGCCGCACTTCGGCCGCGACGGGTGGACTCATTCTGTTGGCTTGCTCGATCCGGCACTTGACTTGGCGTCGCTGGGACTTGCTCGTTCCTCCGTTGTTATTCGTGCGCGATCCACGGGCTTGATCGATGGTCCGCGCGACTTGATCGAAAGCCCGCGGTGACCGTGCGATGAGCCGGGACACCCTGTCGGACGTGTTGCACGGCGTGCGCCTGCGCGGCGCGGTGTTCTTCTACATCAGCGGCCAAAGCAACTGGGCCGCCGAAGCGCCGCCGGCGAAGGAGCTCGCGCCGCTCTTGATGCGCGGCGTCGAACACGTGATCGAGTACCACGCAGTCGCGCAGGGCAGCTGCTGGGCCGGCATTCCCGGCGAACCGTCCGTGCAAATGTTCGCCGGCGACGTGGTGATGTTTCCGCAAGGCGACGCGAACGTCGTGTCGAGTGCGCCCGGAATGCGCGGCAATCCCGACCTGAGCTGGGTACCCGGCGCAAAGGTCGACCAGTTGCCGCTGCGCCTTACGTTAAGCGGCCAGAATGTCTTGCCCTCGGCACCGCTCGAGTCCGATGGCGCCGACGCGACCATCGTGTGCGGCTTTCTTGGTTGCGACCTGCGGCCCTTCAATCCGTTGATCGCCGCGCTGCCGCGCATGCTGCATTTGCGTGCCGGCCACGACGACGCCTGGATCGCGGGATTCACCGAGCAGGCAGTGGCCGAGTCGCGCGCCCGGCGACCGGGCGGCGAGGCGATGCTGGCGCGCATGAGCGAGATGATGTTCATCGATGCCGTGCGGCGTTACGCCGATCGCCTGCCGGCGCAAAGCGCGGGCTGGCTGGCCGGCCTGCGTGATCGTTTCGTCGGCCGCGCGCTTGTGCTGATGCACGAGCAGCCGGCGCAGGACTGGACCATCGACGAACTCGGGCGGCGCGTCGGCCTGTCACGCTCGGCCTTGCATGAGCGTTTCGTCCAACTGGTCGGCGTGCCGCCAATGCAGTACCTGGCCCAGTGGCGCATGCAAGCCGCGGCACGTCTGTTGCTCGAAACGCGCGCCACCGTCGCCGCGATTGCGCTCGAGGTCGGCTACGACTCCGAGGCGGCGTTCGCGCGCGCCTTCAAACGGCTGGTCGGCAAGCCGCCGGCTGCATGGCGACGCGAGCGCGACGCGGCGGTGGTTTGAGGCGCACAGTCGTTGGTCATCGCCCGATCCGCAGCCCGGTCGGATCTGAGAGGTCACCGCAGCGGGAGGTGAGGAATGTCTGATCTTCCGCGGAATGATGGCAGCTGGCAGGTGTTGCCTCAGGACTACCTCACGCGGCGTCCGACCACCTATTCTTCGTCCCGCCGGCCTGGCTCGTCTTACGTGACGATGCGCGACGGGGTGCGGCTGGCGGTCGATGCCTATTTGCCGTCGGATTCCGATCGTGCGGCGTTCGCCAAGCGTCTGCCGACGATCATCATCTTCACGCCCTACTATCGGCGGTTCGCAATGCGCAGCGACGCCCCGCCGTCATCGGAGCCGAGCATAAGCGCCGGTCGCTATCGTGACTTCTTCGTGCCGCGCGGCTATGCGCTGGTCGTGGTGGACGTGCGCGGCACCGGTGCGTCGTTCGGCGTCCGGGAAGGCTTCCGGTCGCCGAAAGAGCGTGACGATTATCGCGAGATCGTCGAATGGATCGTGAAGCAGGGCTGGTCGAATGGCGCGGTGGCCGCCACCGGCATCTCCTATGTCGGCGCCGCGGCCGATTTTCTCGCCAGCACCGGTCATCCGGCGGTCAAGGCGATCGCACCGCTGTCCTCGGTCTGGGATACCTACAGCGATCACTACTATCCCGGCGGGCTGCTGCTCAACCGTCTCGCCGAAACCTACGACGAGCTGATGATCGCGCTCGATCACGGCCGAGGCGAGCTGCTCGGCAAATTCGCGTATTACAAGGACCCGCATTTGAGCGGCCCGGCGCCGGTCGACGAGGATGGCGACGGCGTGTTGCTTAAGGCCGCGCTCACCGAGCATCTCGGCAACTTTCACATGCCGGACTTCATCCGCGAATTCGCGTTCAAAGAGGAAGGCCTGCCCTACGATTCCAGCTTTTCGTCCGCGTCGTTCAGCCCCTACGCCTATTGCCGCGGCGTGCGCCCGGACGTCGCGGTGTACTCGGTGTCGGGCTGGATGGACGGCGCCGGCTATGCGAACAGCGCGATCGCGCGTTTCTTGAGCCTGCCGAATCCCAAGCGGCATCTATTGCTTGGCCCGTGGGATCACGGCGCGCGGGCGAATGTGAGCCCATTGCGCACGCAACCAGACCCCGAGTTTCCGCTGCTTGCGGAGCTGTTGCGATTCTTCGATCACTATCTCATCGGACTCGATACCGGCCTCGAGCGCGAAGAGCCCGTGCACTACTTCACGATGATCGAGGAGCGATGGCGCGCCGGCTCGCACTGGCCGCCGCATGACCGGACTACGCAGTTGTATTTTGCAGGCGACGGGCGGCTCGCGGTGGAACCCGGTGCTGCGGGCGAGGATCGCTACCGGGTCGACTTCACGCTCGCGACCGGCCCCCACACGCGCTACGGTCGTCTCGCCGCGCTCGACGTGCGCGACTATTACACCGACTGGGACGGCCGCGACGCTCGCATGCTTTGCTACACCAGCGAGCCGCTGGCGGCGGATCACGAGCTGTCCGGCCATCCCTGCGTGACCCTGCATCTTTCGGCAAGCGAAGCCGACGCTGCGCTGCACGTGTATCTCGAGGACGTGGCGCCGGACGGAACCTGCCGCTATGTGACCGAGGGCATGCTGCGCGCGCTGCATCGCAAGGAACGTCCGGCGCCGGACCATCGCCAGGTCGTCGGGCCGTACCACTCGTACGCTCGCGCCGATTCCGCGCCGCTCGTGCCGGGCGAGGTCGCGACGCTGCGTTTCTCGCTCTTGCCCACCTCGTGGCGCATTGCCGCCGGACACCGACTGCGCGTGGCGATCGCCGGTGCCGACGCTGACAACTACGGCCAGGTTCCGCACGGCCGTCCGCCGATCCTTTCGATCCGCCGCGGCGGCGTGCACGCGTCGTCGATCGACCTGCCGTTGCGACTTATCTGACTACATCACGTTCTTCACGAACCGGCCGCCCTTCATGATCGCCGGAATGCGCGCGCCGTCGTCCTGGAACACGCCGAGGTCGCGAGTGGGATCGCCGTCGACGACAAGGAGATCTGCGAATGCACCGGCAACAACCTCGCCGAGCTTGCCTGATTGGCGGACGATCTCGGCGTTGACGAGCGTGGCCGAGCGGATGATTTCAATGGGCCGCATGACCTCCGAACGGATGAGGAACTCGCGGCCATGGTCGTTCTGCAGCTGCCCGAGGAGGTCGCTACCGAAACCGATCTGGACGCCCGCAGCGCGCGCGATCTCGATCGACTTGAGACCGGCGTTCAGCACGATCTCGTTTTTTTGCAGGCTGTACGCGGACAACCCGTAATCGGCGCCGCGCCGGCGCAGCGCGTCGTAGGCGACGAGCGTCGGCACGAGAAACGCCTTTTTCTCCGACATCAGTTGCGCGGTCGGCTCGTCGATGAGGTTGCCGTGCTCGATTGTCCTCACGCCAGCAGTGACGGCGCGCCGGATAGCCTCCGCGGCGTAGGCATGCGCGCAGACATACGTGCCCCAGCGTGTCGCTTCCTCGACCGCGGCCTCGATCTCGTCCATCCGGAATTGCAGACTCTCGAGTGGGTCGGCTTGCGAGGCAACTCCGCCCGAAACCATGATCTTGATCTGGTCGGCGCCCTTGCGCAGCTCGTCGCGCACCGCGCGCAGCACTTCGGGAACGCCGTCGGCGACGCGCGCCGTGTAGGCGAGGCCCGAGCAGCAGGCACACTCGAAGCCGGTCTGGGTCCGCTTGCGGAAATCGCCGTGGCCGCCGGTCTGGCTGATCGGCATCCCGGAGATGAAAAGGCGCGGGCCTTCGAACAGGCCGCTTTCGATGGCCGCCTTCATGCCGTAATCGGCGCCGCCGGTGTCGCGCACGGACGTGAAGCCACGCATCAGCATCGCGCGCGCCGATACCGACCCCTTGGCGGCGAGCAGCGTGAGCGGAACGCCGTCCAGGAAGTGGAGATTCACCTCGGGCAACAGGATGTGGATATGGGCGTCGATCAGCCCCGGCATCAGCGTGCGGCCGCGCAGGTCGACGCGCGTTGCGGTCGCGGCGCCGATCGGCCGATCGGCGACTTCCTTGATGCGGTCGTTCTCGACCAGCACGTTCGCGCTCTCGACGAGCGCGTCGCGCCGCGGGTCGAGAAGCCGGCCGCCGTGGAAGAGGTAGGACGTCATCGATAAAAGTGTTACTCGCCGTGCTTCGTCGGCTGCTTCGGCAACACCCAGCCCGCCACGGTATGGACGATCGCGCCAAGCACGAACCAGGTCACCAGGAACGCGCCGGTTTCGAGCAGGAAACTATGGAACTTGTAGTACATCTCGGCGATCACGAATGCGGCGACGAAGCTCACCGGTTCGCTCAAGTACACCTGCCTCGAATGCAGCGACTTCAGTAGCGTAAACATCATGCTCTCCTTCTGTTGGGGGCCTTCTACGGAGCGTTACGAAAATGCGTGACGCGACGATCCTAGATATCGTCGTTCCCGCGAAAGCGCACGCGCTTTCGCGCGTGCCCCAGTGTCTTTCGACGGACGCCGCTGGGGCGCTCGCGCAGGCGAGCGCGCCTTCGCGGGGACGCCCCGAGTTTTGCGGAACGTGTCACTCATTTCGGTAATCCTCAATAGTGCCTACCCGATGACGGGCAGCTTGGATTTGGCAGCGGTGCGATTGAGGGCCGGCAACAGCCCCTCGCGCACCTTGCGCCACCTCGCAAGCAGAGTATCCAACTGACCGGAAATTACGGCAAATACCTCGCGCGTCTGTCGCGCCGGGGCGAAGTCGCCGCTGTCGACGGTGTCGAACAGCGCGTTGAGTTTTTCGTGCAGCCTGCTGCCCCAAAGCTGCGCCTGGTTGTAGTTGACGTCGATCAGCGCGCCGCGGATGGCGGCAAGTTCCCGGCGCAAACCGTCGGCGGCTTTGCGGAGGGTGGCCGACCGCGCTCGCTCCGTGGTCCGGCGCGCGAGATTCGCCACTTGCTCCTGCATGGCGTCGATATCGTTGATGGTGACGTTGACGGTGACGAGCTTTTTCAGGATTGCATTGAGGAACTCGAACTGCGCTAAAAGATCGCCGGCACTCGTCTTGATGCGGGGGTCGGGCAGAATGTCGAACGAATGCGTCTGGCTGCGCTCGCCGACGGTGAGCCGCACGGCGTATCGACCCGGCACCACCATCGGGCCGTCGTTCCTGGCAAGCGGCTCCAGATCCTTGGCGAGCACCTTGGGCGCGCCGGCCAGGCGGCGATTCCACAGAAAACGATTGATGCCGGACCTCGCCGGCAATCCGTCGCGGGCACTGTGGAAACGACGCAGCTCGCGGCCCTTGCCGTCGAGAAACGTCAACGTCACATCGCTTGGCGGCGGGTCGGGTAAATGATAGTGGACGACGACGCCGTTGGGCGGATTCTGGCCGGAGTCGAGGAACAATGTGTCGTGACCACCATCGGGCTTTGGCACCGGCAGCACGCGGAAGATGCTCGCACCGGTTCGCGCGTAGTTGACCATGCCAGGCGTGCATGGACCTCGCGAGACACTGGCTTGCGCCGCGACACCGCCGTAGCCACCCACGATCCGTAGACGCGTGGTCGCGCGCGGCTGGAATAGCACCGCAGCGGAATTGTCGCCGCGCTTCGCGGCTTTGCCACGCAATCGATCTTGCAGCTGGTGAAGCGGCGTCAGGTCGTCGAGTATCCAGATCGACCGGCCATGGGTGGCCACTACCATCTCCACGTCCTTGATGACGAGGTCGTAGATCGGCGCGACGGGCAGATTCCCGCCAAGCCGATGCCACGTTTCGCCGTCGTCGAACGAAACATAAATGGCGGTCTCGGTGCCGCAATACAGCAATCCCTTGCGGCTCGGATCCGCGCGGATCGTGCGCGTGAACTCACTGTCGGGTATGCCGCCTGTGATCTTGCGCCACGTCTTGCCGCGGTCGGCGGTCTTGTAAAGATAAGGCCTTGTGTCGTCGTGCTTGTAGCGGGTGGCCGCGACGTAAAGCGTGTCCTCGTCGTGTGGCGACGCTTCGACGATGCTGATCAGCGCCCATTCCGGCAGTGCGTCGTGGCGGCCGCCGGAGACCTTCGCGTGCTTGCCGTCCGGCGTGATGTTGGTCCAGTTGCGCCCGCCATCTTCGGAGCGGTGAACGAGCCCGTCATCGGTGCCGCACCAAAGTAAATTGCGGCGCTGCGGGGACTCGGCGAACGCGAATATCGTGCAATAGACTTCGGCGCCGGTGTTGTCGCGCGTCACCGGCCCGCCGGAGGGACCGAGCTTCGAAGGGTCGTTGCGCGTGAGGTCCTTGCTCAGCACCTCCCAGCTCGCGCCGTTGTCGGTCGAGCGGTGAAGGTACTGCGAGGCGACCCAGAGACCGTCCGGATCGTGACGGCTGTAGTGGATCGGGAACGTCCAGTTGAAGCGATATTTGAGCGTTTCGGCGCCGACACCCCAGCCGTACAGCTCGGGCCAGACCGTGTTCTGCCAGTCCTGCTGCGTCTTGTGGTCGTGCAGGTACATGATGTCGTTGGTGAAGCGCCGGCCGATCGGGCCCGAGGCCACGACATAGTCCGGCTCGTCGTGCTTGATGGCGATATAGCCACTTTCGCCACCGCCAGGCTTGATCCAGTCGCGCTCGGTGATCGCGCCGATGGGCGAGCAGCTGGGAATGCTGATCGCGGTGTTGTCCTGTTGCGACGCATACACGCGATACGGAAACCGGTTGTCCGTCGTGACGTGGTAGAGCTGTGCCGTCGGCTGGTTGTAGATCGAGGACCAGGATTGGCCGGCGTTGAACGAGACGCAGGCGCCGCCGTCGTTGCCTTCGATCATTCGCTTCGGATTGCGCGGATCGATCCACAGCGCGTGATCGTCGCCGTGCCCCGTCGGGACCTGCAGGAACGTGCGTCCGGCATCGATCGACTTCCACAGCCGATAGTTCTGGACGTAGACGGTGTCGGGGTCGCACGGGTCCGCGGTCACGTGCATGTAGTACCAGGGGCGGGTGCGCAGCCCGGAGAACTCGGACGCGCGCTCCCAACTCGACCCGCCATCGTCCGAGCGGAACAGCGCGCCATCCTCGGCCTCGATCAGCGCCCAGACGCGGCCACCATTCCGGCCGCCGACGGGCATCGGTGACACGGCGACGCCGATCTTGCCCAGTATGCCTTTGGGCAGGCCGGGGCTGCGAGTGATGTCGGTCCACGTGTCGCCGCCGTCGAGCGAGCGCCACAGTCCGCATTCGTCGCCGCCGCTGATCAACGCATGCGGATAGCGTTGCGCCTGCCAGATCGGCGCGTAGAGGATGCTCGGATTGAGTGGGTCGATCGCGATGTCATGCGAGCCGGCGCGTTCGCTCTTGAACAAGATGTGCTGCCAATGGCGGCCGCCGTCGCTCGACCGGAAAATGCCGCGCTGCTTGTTCGTTCCCCAGGCGTGGCCGAGCGCCGCGACATAGACAAGATTGGGATCCTTCGGATGCACGACGATGCGCCCGATATGGCGCGAATCGCCCAATCCCAAGTTCGTCCATGTTTTGCCGCCATCCGTGGATTTGTAGACGCCGTCGCCGTGCGATACGTCGTTACGGATGCAGGCTTCGCCGGTGCCGGCGTAGATGACGTTGGCGTCGGACGGCGCCACCGCGATCGCGCCGACGGCCGCCATGGTGAGCTGGCCGTCGCTCACGCACAACCAGGTCCAGCCACCGTCGGTGGTCTTCCACACGCCACCGGCGCACGCGCCGAAGTAGAAGGTCATCGGATCGGCCGGGCAGCCGGCGACGGCGACCACGCGGCCCCCGCGATGCGGGCCGATGCATCGCCACTCGAGCGAACCGAGAAGGTCTTGCCGCAGTTGCTGTAGTGAGCTTGTCACGGACGCTGTTTCCTCAATTCCGGTAGCGGCGCTGCACCATCAGGTTTGCGGCGGCGGTGAGAATCAGCGTCGCGGTCATCAGGATGAACGACACCGCAGCGCCGAAGGGCCAGTTGCTCTTGGCCGCGAACTGGGTATAGACGAGCGGTCCCATCATCACGAACTGCGGGCCGCCCAAAAGCACCGGCGTGGCGTAGGCGTTCATGGTGAGGATGAAGCAGAAGATGGCCCCCGCAGCGAAACCGGGCAGGGCGAGCGGCAACAGCACGCGGCGCACCATGGTGAAAGGTCCCGCGCCCAGGTTGAAGGCGGCGTCTTCGAGCGCGCGGTCGATGCCTTCGAGCACGCTTTGCAGCGTCAGCACGACGTAGGGGAGATTGACCGCCAGAATGCCGACGATGACGGCGAACTCGGTGTACATCAAGGTGATCGGTTCCGACGTGATGCCGATCCATTGCAACGTGACGTTGAGGAACCCTCGGTTGCCGAACAAGGTCATCCACCCGGCCGCGCGCACGGCGTTGCCGACAAAAAGCGGCAGCACGAGCAGCATGATCATGAGGTTCTTGTAGCGGCTTTGCGTGCGCGCGAGCTTGTAGGCGAGCGGAAAGGCGAGCAGCAGGCAGAGCGCCGTGACGATCACCGCGACCCGCAGCGTGCGGTAGAACGCGGCGGTGTAGTACCGGTCGGTTGCGAACAGGACGTAGTTCTCGAACGTCCACGCCTCGACCATCAACTTTCCGGGAACGAACTGATTGAGGCTGTAGCGAAACAGAATGACAATCGGAACGAGGAGGCCGACCGTCACGAAGATTGTGGCCGGCCCGACGAGCATGGCCGCGGTCGAGCGCCGCCCGCCGCGCTGTTCGCGCGCGGCGAGCGACACCAGAGTGTCGGCGGTAACCGACGCCGTCATTGCGATCCCTTGATCCTATTGACCATCACAAAAGTGAGTGACGCGCCGATCCTGGATATCGTCGTTCCCTCGAAAGCGCGGGCGCATTCGCGCCCGCCCCAGCGTCGCTTGACAGACGCCGCCGGATCCCCGCCTTCGCGGGGATGACGGGAGATTTGCGAAATCTGTCACTCACTTCGGTAATCCTCAGTGAGGCGTCAGGCGGCCTTGAATTCCTTGTCCCAGAAGTCCTTCAGCTCCGCCATTCGCTTGGCCAGGAACTCGAGATCCGGGTTGACGAGCAGCTTCTCCTCTTCGGGCGTGAAGCCGATGCGCGCCTTGAGGTCCGGTGCGACCTTCGCGTTGCGCACTACGGGGTTGTAGCCCATGTCGACCGCGAAGCCTTCCTGCACCGACGGCTCCAATGCCCCGTCGAGGAACGCATAGGCCCCAGCCTTGTTCGGTGCGTTCTTCGGAATGGCGAATCCCGAAACGTAGCTGATGAGGCCTTCCTTGGGCGCCACGGTCAGCACGTTGATGCCCGCGTTTTGCCATTGCACCGCGCGCGCCTTCCACATGATGCACAGGCCGACTTCTTCGGTCTGCAACGCCTGGGCGAGCGCCTCGTTGCTGGGGTAGATGCGCGGCTTCAGCTTCTTGAGGTCGAGCAGGGCCTTCTTCGCTTTGTCGAAGTCGCCGGTCTTGCCCCCCGCGACCAGCGCCGCCGCCATCGTCGTGTAGACATGCTGGATATCGACGATGCCGACCTTGCCCTGGTTCTTCGGATCCCAGAGGGAGTCCATGCCCTTCGGCACGTCCTTGATCAGCTTCGGGTTGTAGAGAACGACCTTCCCGCTGTAGATGTGCGGCGAGAAGAGCGGCGAATCGGCGATGCTGAACGTCTTGATGATGTTCGGCGCATTCTTGAGCTTGGATAGATCGAGTGGCTCCAGCACGCCGTATTCGGTCATCTCGGCGATGTCGGTCGCGGTCAGCGCTTGCACGTCGGACGTGCCCTTGGGCAAGCGCTTCTCGGCGACGGTCTTGGCTTTGCGCTGCACGACCTGGGCTTCGTCGTTCACCACGGTCCAGCCCTGCGGTGCGAGTACCGGGTTCGACACGTGCTTGGTCAGCAGCTTGGCGTAGTCGCCACCCCAGGTGGACAGCACGATCTTCTTGTCCGTTTGGCCGAACGCCGGGAATGCGCCCAGCGCGCCGAGCCCTGCGGCGGCGGCAGCGCCTTTAAGGACACCGCGCCGGCTGATATGCGACTGCATCGTATTGCTGCTCATGGCTCCTCCTTGTTCGGCTTCGGTTGATGTTGCGCGTTCAACTGCTGGTTGCGCTGCCTTCTTCGGCCAGCACAACCGCGGCGGTGGCTGGCCAGCCCACGTCGATCCTGTCGCCTTCCTGGGGCAGGTCACCGTCCGCACGGTTGGGCAGGTTGACCACCACGCGGTCGGCGCTCGACACGCGCACATGCACGTCGATCGACGAGCCGAGATAGGAAACCAGCTCGACGGTGCCGCTCAGCCGGTTGTCGAGACCCGCTGCGGCTGCGCCCAGCGCGAGGCGCTCCGGCCGCAGCGCGATCACGCCGGGGCCGAGCGCACCATCGAGGCAGGCGATGGCCACACCCGCTTCGGTTTCGAATCGCCCCGGTCCGATGACGCGCCCGGCCAGCAGATTGCTGCGCCCGACGAAGCCCGCGACGAAGCGGTCGGCCGGGCGCTCGTAAAGGTCGCGCTGCGAACCGACCTGACGCACGGAGCCTTCGGACATCACCACCAG